>WNFL01389868.1_pt1 | contig 20070 bp, 13 predicted proteins | sample 5400361 | NCBI WGS metagenome assembly WNFL01 (sample SAMN13153351, study PRJNA577476) | soil metagenome | isolation source: 40 cm soil on Douglas fir-dominated hillslope | place: USA:California | collected 2013-09-17
TCACCCTATCATCGGCACGTCGGCACCAGCGCCAACCCCGGCGGCGCATCCCACTGCTACATCACGTTCAAGGGCCGTGGCGTGGTCCAAGTCGGTGATACGACCCAGGAACTACAACCAGGCACGCTCGTCTATTTCCCCCCGGGCATACCGCATCGGCTTCGTGCCCACGGCGGTCCTCTCGACTACTTCGAGCTCCAGGCTTGGCGGAGTTTCAAGACTGACGTGCTCAGCGAGGAACCGCTGGGGCTCAAGTGGTACTACGACCCTGCGACACCCGGTACCCCGCGGGTGGAGTGGGACCAGAGCTGACGAAACGGTCTCCGAAAATTTCCGGGCAATCGGTTCGATTCTGTCCGGGGGTATACCTCTCCCCGCGTGCGGGGAGAGGTCGATTTGCGAGCGGTTGTTGCGAGCAAATCGCGTGAGGGCGCGCGACCGTAGCCTGGGTGTGAGAAGATGCCCCTCATCCGGCCCGCGGATCGCTCCGCTTGCCATCTGGATCGATGACTATGGATGGGGAAAGTCTGTTGGTCGCATCTATAAGGAACACGGTGAAGCCAGATGGCTTTGTTCGGTGAACACCTCTCCCTTTCCTGCTCCTCCTCCTAACAATGGTCTCGCCAAGTCACTGGAAGAGGCGAAACACCAGTTCAAGCAACGATATGAAGAGATAAAGGCTCAGGGAGTGAGACCCTTTTCCGATAGCTAAAGTGTGGACCATCTACAAATTCGCCTCCAAGCTCACTTGGCTAGGTGTTATCGGGGCCAAGACCGAGGGGGAGGCGATTGAGATTGCCTCGAAGGAGTTCAAGGTTGCTATCGCCTTGACGGCCGCCGCTTCGGGACGGCGATTAACCGCTGCCTAAAACCACATTGGCCCGTAGTAGCTTCGATAGCTGCCGTGCTGACGCGATCGAGGGCTCACAGCGGTTAAGGGCCAAGGGCTGCCCTCGCGACTACGTTGGCTTCATAGCCGTTGTGCCTCAGATAGCTGCCGACTTGCCGCACCGCCCAAGTCGGCAGAGTCGGGCCACAAGCGGCCATTGGAGTGCCTCATTCGAGGTGTGCGATGGCAGACGAAAACGCGATGCTGCTTCTCGGAATCCCGATCCCGTCAACCGACCCGGCCTTCCTTGCAATTGTCGGCATCCATGTCCTGTTCGGCGTTGCGGCGGTGATTACCGGTGCTGTCGCGATGCTCAGCAACAAAGGGCGGGGGCGGCATTCAAGATTCGGGACGGTCTACTTTTGGTGCCTGTTCGGTGTGTTCGCCACCATGAGCGCACTGTCGTTCATCCGGTGGGCGGCGGATTATCACCTGTTCGTTCTAGGGGCGCTTTCATTCGCTGCTGCGATTTTTGGGCGGACGGCTGCAAAGCGGCATTGGCGCCAATGGCCGAGGCTGCATGTCACCGGCATGGGTACGTCCTATATCTTGATGCTGATGGCGTTTTACGTGGACAACGGTCCGAACTTGCCCTTCTGGAGGGAACTGCCGGACCTTGCGTTCTGGGTCCTGCCGGGTGCGGTCGGGGCGCCACTGATCCTCTATTCCCTCTATCGTCATCCTGTGGTGTTGGCATTTGACCATTCACAGGCGGAAATCGTGGTCAGCCGCAAACCTGGCCCCAGATACACCGAATAGCTGCCGACTTGCTCGAGGACCGAGGTCGGCAGGTCGGGCCAAAAGCGGCCTCATGCGCCGCAAAAATGGTCCGGACTGCCGAGAGTGGCAAAAGCCGCATCGCAGAGGCTGGCACTCATTCCGGCGCCGATGATCATGCGAGGAGCAGCACTCCGAAGGACCAGGACAGCATTCTCATAGGCGAACTCCCTTGGTGCAGCGGTCTGATATACCCTACTGGCCCTGGCGCCGCTCACGTCATCGAAGATACGATATCGCCGTCCAGTGCTTGATGTTCGCGTGGCGTTTCCGGTTGGTGACTTGAGTGCAGAGTATAGCCTCTTCTGGTCTGACAGAAAGGAGATCGACATGAGCTCGATTTTCAAGCTTTTCCTCGTGAGCGTGGCGGGTGCGGTGACATTCACGACCGGTGCGCTGGCGCAATGGTCGATCGGCCAACCAGGCACGCGCGAGCCGCCCCAAGGTCAGAACCGCTATGTCTATCTGGTGATGTCCGATCCCCTGCCAGGCAGGGAATTCGATTTCAATGACGGCTACCAGAACATGCACATGGGTGATCTGGTGCAGCTCCCCGGTTGGACCGGAGCACAGCGTTTCCGACTGGTGCCTGACGTCATGCCGCGCAACATCCAACCGGTTTACCGGCACGGCAATCTGATCATCTGGGATCAAGAAGGCACCGATCTCGACAAGCTGCGAAGCGACGCCAACGCCGCCATCGCGGGAGGCAAGAGCCGGCTCATTCCTGGATTCGACTACGGGCCTGACGGCGCGGTCCGCGCGACCTATCAGGTTATCGGGGCGCGCATGACTCGCCCCGACGGCAGGAAGCCGTTCATTCCCAACTACGCCGACAACAAGACGCCGCGACCCAACCGCTACATCATGCTGGATTTCATCGAGCCGGTTGCCGGTGTCAGCGACAGCGCTTTCGAAGCGGCGCTTTCGAAGCGCGTCATCGAAGTGCTGGCATTGTCGGGCTGGATGGCGGCACAGCCATTCCATTTCGCGAAGCCCCCTCCGAGCGCCCGCCCGACGAGTCTCGCCTTCACCAAATATCTGGTGATCTGGGAAACCGAGGGCAGCCATGCGCAGGAGCTGCAAAACACGCTCATCGCCGCCACAAAGGCAGGCGAGGTCAAGGCGCTGGCCGCCGATCCTGCGACCGCGCAGTCAAGCTGGTGGGTGACGACTTCGCCTTTCATCACCAAGGACGACTTCCAACGATAAGGATCGTGGCGCATTGTACTCCGCAGCCTTGGCACAATCGCTCCGGGTCACTGGCTGCCCTCGCGATGCGTGAGCATCACGACCGGTTCTACCTCGTAGAGCTGCCGACCTGCCGCATCGCGCAAGTCGGCAGGGTTGGGCCATAACCCGACTTGGGCATCCGCTTTGGGCCTCTAGTGCGCGTTGTGTAGGCGAAGTGCGTTAGAAGGACCCGCGCGCGCAGCGACTCGCCGGCTCGTTCGCGAAGCGCGGCGTGGTCCAAGCGACGAGCGGCATCGAGCGGGTGATCGCGATCGGGGTGCGACCGTGGAAACCGCGCCTACACAAATGCGTAACAAAAACGCCACAAACCCGTTACGCCGGACATGCAGGTTTTCCTCCTTGCCATGCCGAATTCGCGCCGGCCTTGAGGCTGCGAGATTTCGTGCAGAAACGCATAGCGCATTTGGGGGAGATGTCATGATTACGAAGCAAGCCGGATTGGCATTTGGACTGGCGTTGTTTACCGGTGTCGCTTGCGCAGCAGAGGGGCCGAAACCGGATGGGGTACCGCGCCTCGAGCACGTGTTCCTGATCATGATGGAGAACCACGGCTTTAGCCAGATCTTCAACAACCCGAACGCCCCGTTCACCAACAGCCTAGCCAAAACGGCCAATCTCGCAACGAACTACTTCGCGGTCGCACATCCAAGCCTGACCAACTATCTCGAAGTCGTCGGCGGCTCTAATTTCGGCGTGCTCAGCGACAACGATCCCGACTGGCACAACGCGGCGTGCAGTCCCAATCTGGCGACAGGCGTCGCGGCGACCGACAATCCGCCGACACCGCCGATCTGCCCCATTGGGGGCGTCGGTACCGATGCCGCCACCCCGCTGTTCGACTTCACGAATGAGACACAAGGGCCGCCCCCCGAGGTCAACATCGACGGCGTCCACGCGTTCGCGGCCGCACCCAAAACGATCGGCAAGACGATCGGCGATCAGCTCGTCGCAAGGGTCAAGAGCTGGAAGAGCTATCAGGAAAGCCTCCCCTTGGCGGGCGCCGACGGGGTGAACTACAGCGACGGGTTCTTCAGCAACAAGACCGATTTCACCAAAATCACGCCGCGGCTCAATCCGCCGCTGACGCAGGGCGATATCGTCAAGCTCTACGCTGCCAAGCACAACCCGTTCGTCTACTTCAAGAGCGTGCAAGAAGGCAGCCATCCAAAGAACAGCCTCAAGAACGTGGTCGGGTTCGATGGTCCCAAGGGCCTCTATGCCGACCTCGCAACCGGCGACGTGCCGAATTTCCTTTTCATCGTGCCGAACCAGTGCAACGATCAGCATGGTCGCGGCAACGCCGGCCCGTTCTGCAACTTCGATCCCAAGTCCGACGGTTCGCAGGCAGGATTGAACCCGGCCCTCATCTACCAGGGTGACGTGACCGTCGAGCGCATCGTTCAGGCGATCCATGCGTCGCCGGCGTGGCGCGACGACGATCGCAGCGCGATCATCGTCATGTGGGACGAGAACGACTACAGCCTTGCACCCAACATCAACAAGGTCATGGTGATCGTCGACACCAATTACGGCGACGACGGCCGCGTCGAAAGCTCCAACTTCTATACTCACTTCTCTCTGCTGAAGTCGCTCGAGGCCGGGTTCGAGTTGCCCTGCCTCAATCATGCCTGCGATCACGACACTCACGTGATGTCGGACCTGTTCCGCCGTTGAAGTACCTGGACTACATGTCCGCGAGCCATCCACAGAGGTCGGTTCTCCCCTCGAGAACCAGCCACCTGGGACGACAATCTCGACTCAGGTGCGCGGGGCACGCGTCCGCGCACCTTGCCTTGGAACCCGTTTTTGCGCCTGGCGGCGCCGGCCCCGGCTTTGCCGGTTCACCGATCATTGTCATCCAGGCCCAATCGCGCTAATGCGCGCCCCTGGGCGCAAGGGAAACATGAAATTCATCTTTTTCCGCCGCGACGATCGCGGCGATACGGTGATCGAATAAACCGCCGTGGTCCGATCTGGGTCATTTTTCACCGTCACCATCCCCCGTTGCCGACGGTCGGTCTACCCCCGGCAGCGGAAAGACAGGGGTCACTTTAGACGGAGTCGGCAGCTTGCCCTCCGATAGCTTCCGTGCCCGCCGAATGCCGGTCACGGAAGGAGCGGCTAAAAGCTTCCGTGACCGCGCTGCATGCCGATCGATAGAGCATTTTGCCCGACCATAGAACATAAGGACTGTCACGCTGCCAAGCTTGTTGTCCTTGGATCCAGACGTCCTCTTCGGCACCAACACCCTAACAACGCTGATGCTCCAGACGAGTTACGACTGCGCCCTCTTGCGCCTGGCGGCCTTGAAGCCCAGGGAGCGCACCAGCTCGTCGAAGCGCGGGTCGTCCCGCATGACGTCGCATCGCGGATCGACGTTGATGTAGGCAAGCCAGCCGGAGCGTTCTTCACGCGCACGGGCGAGTCGCTCGAGTGCAGCGTCGCGCTCGCCCAGCGTTGCGCGGATGCTCGCGCCGTTTCGTAGGAGAACACGCGCATGTCTGCGAGCTTCTCCACCTCCTTGAGAACGGCGCAAGCCTGGCGCCGCTCGCCCGCCGCCGCATAGCAATAGCCGAGCGCCGCGCGCATCACCGGGCTGCCAGATGAGAAGGCGAGCGCCTGGCGTTGCGCGTCAATCGCTACCGCACGCATTCCGAGATGCGAGGCCGCCAGACCACGAAAGAACGGCGGCCAATGATCACACTCGTCGAGCCGGCGCATCCGCTCAGCCTGCTCGAGAGTTCTGAGACAATTATTATTTTTCGATGACATCGGCATAGGTGCGGGCGAATTTGGCCTCTTTGAGCGTAAACGGTTATTATCAGCGATCTCTGACGTAGACCCCGAATATGGGACCGGTTGCCCACGTGCCCGCTGACGCAACAGCAATGACAGCTAAGCGTACTTTCGTTGGTGGGTGACCGGGCGTCGAACTGCCACGGATGATCGCGATGACTTGGCCATGGCCTTCCTGGTTGGTCCTCGACCGGCGGATGGGTCACCCGCAGAGCCTCCGTCAGTTTCGTTAAGATCGGCGACTGTCGAGCGCGACTAGTCACGGTACCGAACGATTGCGTCGCCCAGCGTCTCCCTCAACGGATCGAGCCAGGGATCGTAGTGCCGCCACTGGGAGAGTCCCTCGCGGAAGAGCGGCTGGCGCACCTGTTCCGAGCTGGGGGTGTTTATCGCGCGCCGGCTGCGGTGGAACGCCAGACAAGCCGGGTCGAATTCGAGTCCGCAATGCGCAAGGATCTGGCGCACGCTGGTGCCGAGGTCCTCGACCAGGTCCTCGTAGCTGACCCGAAGCACCCGTCCCGGCAGGACCCGATTCCAATGACGCATCAGCTCCAGATACGTCCGGTAATATCTTGCGATCTCCTCGATTCCGTAGCAGAACTCCTGTCCTCTCGCGAAAAGCTGCTTGAGGTTGCTGACGCAGCAGGCCATCGGCTCGCGCCGGATGTCGATGATCCTCGCATTTGGCAGCATCAGGTGGATCAGGCCTATGTGCCAGAAGTTGTTCGGCATCTTGTCGACGAAACGCGGCCGCCCGCGCCGATAGACACGTGTCTCGTCCAGGTAGCGGCGCCCGAGGGGTTCGAACAGGAGCGGGTCCAGGCCCGGCAGAAGATCCGGGTAGCACGCACCGCCGCGGTTCGGTCCCTGTCCCTGCAATTCCGAGACGATTCGAGGAATGTCTTGCAATTCCTGCGTTCCATCGACGTCTGGGTGTGAGGCCAGGATCTGTTCGAGCAGCGTCGAGCCCGAACGCGGCAGGCCGACAATGTAGATCGGGTCGCGAGCCGCGGCGCCGGCGCCGGTGCGGGCGACGAAGAATTCCTCGCTGCAAATCTCGATCAGGCGGCGGGTGTTGTCCTCTATCGCCTCAGGACGGCAGCCGCTCTTCGCCCGCACCAGCGAATTGCCGCGCTCGTAAAATGCCCAGGACCCGCCATAGTCGGCCCGATCCTCCAACGCCTTCCCCAGCGCGAAGCAAAGGTGTGCGCGGTCCGGCAGTCCCGGGCTAGGTAGCGCCTCCAGGCCCCGCATGCGCTCGACCTCGTGGTCGCTGAAGTGATACGTCTTCAGGTTGGCGAGGCTCCAGAACGCGTCGCCGATATCGGCCTCGCCGCTCGTTGCGTCCCGGTAGGCGCGCACGGCCTCGTCGGTCCGGCCGAGCGCTTTCAGCGAATGGCCCAGCACGATGCGCAGGTGATTGCGCTGCGGGGTCTCCGAGAGCAGTTCGCGGAAGATCGGGACCGCGTCGTCGTGGCGTCCGAGGCCCGCGTGTATCGTGGCGCGAAGAAATCGGGCCTCGGGATCGGAAGGCGCGGTCCGCAGCCGCTGGTCGACCTGCTCCAGCGCCGCCGCATACTTCTGGCGCTCAATCAGAACGCGTACGAAATCCAGCCGCGCGGCAGCGTAACCCGGCGCGCTGTCCACCACTTCGCGGAAAAGGCCCTCGGCCCGATCTGCTGCGCCGCGTCGCTGCGCGATCCGCCCGAGCAGGCGCAGCGCCTCAACTTGCCTTCCCTCCCTGGCGATGTAGCTCGTCAAAAGGTTTTCTGCTGCCACGTGCTCGCCGTCGCAGAACCAACTGCCCGCTTCGACGATTGCGGGCGGCAGCTCTTTCAGCTTCGAGAGGTGCTGCGATGCAACGCCCGCTCTCTGCGGCTCGCCGGCTGCGCTCAGCAGTCGTTCCAGCATCGCCCAACTCGACGCCAGGGCCGGATTCCGTGCGACCGCACGTTCGAATGACTCGATCGCGCGTGCTGGATCGCCCAGCGCAACATGGCAATGACCGCGCTCCTGGAAAAGGAGGCTGTAGTCCGGGTGCGCTCGCTCAAGGGCATCCAGAGTCTCCAGCGCACTCTTCGACTGACCGAGCAGACGCTGGTTCAGCGCCGATAAGTAAAGCGCGCCCCGCTGCGACGGCGCGCGCCGCAATAGCGCGCGGACCGCCGCCAGCGCCTCGGTGTGCCGACGAGCCCAAGTCAGATCTTGGATGCGGCGCAACTCGCTGACGAAAGCGCCGGCATCGATTTCGCGGTGAAGCCCCGTCACCGTAGCTTCACTGTTGCTTCATCGGTGCGCAACGGTCCGCTCCTAGCATTCCGCGCAAGCCCGATTTCGAGAGCCTGCCAATCGGCCGGCGTCGATCAATCACGCACGCACCGTCTCTTTGGGGGAGGACTCATCCGATGAACAATACGGATCGCCGTCAGTTCATGCAAATGCTGGGCATGGGAGCGATGGCCAGCGCTCTCGGCTCGAGCATCACGAAGGCGCTCGCGATCCCGGCCAACCACCGCACGGGCACGATCAACGATGTCGAGCATATCGTGATCCTGATGCAGGAGAACCGTCCGTTCGACCATCACTTCGGCACGCTGCGCGGCGTCCGCGGCTTCGCCGACCCGCGCGCGGTCAAGATCAATTTCCCACTTCAATCCGGCGAAATCGTCAAGGCGTCGGTGTTCTTGCAGCCGGCCGGTGCGGCCAATATCGCTGCCGGTTTCAGCGTTCCGGCAAACTTTGGCAACCTGGGCGGCCCGGCGAATGGCGTTCCCGTGATCCCGCCGTTCCGCATCGATCCGGCGAAGATCAGCCCCGGGCTCAACAGCCTCGGCCTCAGCTACATCGGCGGAACCGACCACGGCTGGAGCGGTACCCACGCCGCCTGGAATTTAGGGCAGTATGACAGCTGGGCGATCCAGAAGGGCCCGCTGGCTATGTCCTACTTCACGCGCGACGACATTCCCTATCACCTCGCGCTGGCCGACGCCTTCACGGTGTTGGACAATTACTACTGTTCGATCATGGGCCCGACAAATCCGAATCGGTGCTACCTCTGGACCGGTAGCATTGGAAACGTCGATTATCTGGGCGCAGCCGGAACGGATGGCTTCGGATCGGGCCCGATTACCAGCAACGGCCTCAGTCCGCTGGGCCACTACCTGGCCTGGGAGACGCTTCCTGAAGTGCTGGACAAGGCGGGCGTGACCTGGAGAGTCTATCAGGACCTGGCAGGCGCCACGTTCGCGCCGGACTTCGGGGACGGAGGCCCAGCCGACAGTTTCGACGGCAATTTCACCGATAATTCGCTGCTGTACTTTGCCCAGTATGCGGCGTCCAGCCCGGGCAGCTCGCTGTTCGATAATGCCTGCACCGGCACGCAGTTGGCGTCCACCCAGCCTTCGGCCAGCGCCCCGGCCTCGGCCTGGAAGGCCTGGGCCCTGGGCCTGTTCGACCAGTTCGAGGCCGACGTGCAGAACCGTACGTTGCCCCAGGTCTCGTGGGTGGTCGCGCCGGCCGGCTACACCGAGCACTCCTCCTGGCCGGTCAACTATGGCGCCTGGTACATCTCGCAGGTGCTCGACATCCTGGTGTCGAACCCCGAAGTGTTCAGCAAGACTGTGTTCATCATCAACTACGACGAAGCCGACGGCAGCTTCGACCACATCGTTCCGCCCTCGCCGCCGCCCGCCGTGCCGGCCTCGCCCGACACCGGCGCGTCGACGGTTGACTACCACAACGAGATCGTTACGACCTCAACGCCGAACGGTCCGATCGGACTGGGGACCCGAGTGCCGTGCATAGTGATCTCGCCTTGGAGCAAGGGCGGTTACGTGAACTCCCAAGTCTTCGATCACACATCGACGATCCAATTCATCGAGAAGCGCTTCGGAGTTTTCGAGCGCAACATCTCGCCCTGGCGCCGCGCCGTCTGCGGCGACCTGACTTCGGTGTTCAATTTCAAGAACCCGAATGGGGATCGGGACGAAGATCGGGTCAAGCTGCCGTCCACCGACGGCTACCTGCCTCCAGTCGGCGAGCTGTCCGGTGCCGTCAATCCGCCGGACGCCGTGGTCACGAAGGACGGTGCGATCATCGGCGTTCCTGCGCAGGAAAAGGGCGTCCGCCGGGCGCGCGCCCTGCCCTACGAGCTGAATGTCGACAGCATGGTCCACGCCTCCAGCAGCACGGTCGAGTTGCACTTCGTCAACAGCGGCAAGGCTGGCGCGGTGTTCCAAGTCCGCTCGGGCACCACCACCGATCCGGTCCGTAACTACACGGTCGAGGCCGGCAAGACGCTGTCGGGAGTCTGGACGGTCTCCGGCTCGTACGACCTGACTGTCTATGGCCCGAACGGCTTCACGCGCCACTTCAAGGGCAGCATTGGCTCCGGCGCCGCGGTGCTCCACGTCCATTCTGAATATGGAACCGACGACGAAGTCTCAATCTTCCTGTCCGTACGGAATGCCGGCTCGCAGAAAGCCAGCGTGACCGTGCTTGATGCGTACTCTGGCGAGAAGGTCATCCGCGTGCTCGGCCCAGGCGGGCATGCCGAGGGCAAGCTGTCACTCGAACGGTTCCACGGCTGGTACGACTTCGTCGTCACGGTCGCGGAGGATCCGAGCTTCGAGCACCGACTGGCCGGGCACGTCGAGACCGGACGCGACAGCATCTCGGATCCGGCGATGGGCGGCCTGCTGACCCTGAAGGCCTGAGGACAGGCCCTCGCGCAAGTTCCTGGCTTGCCTGGAACGGCCGTGCCTGCGGGTATGGCCGTTCTTCTTGTGCGCCCAGCACGGCGCGATCCTCGGGATGAAGTCCCTCGTCAGGCTGGCCAGAAGATCGGATCGCGGCGACAACGACAAAGACCGGGCTCAAAGGATGATGATGCTGGCGAGGTAGCTTAGAGCAACGAGCGGAAACCATGGAGGGGACGGTGATGCGCAAGATTTTGATCATGGGACTGCCCGGAGCCGGTAAGACGACGCTCGCGCACGCGCTCGCTCCGCTCCTCAATGCCGTCACCTTCAACGCCGATGCAGTGCGCGCGAACCTGTCGCGTGATCTCGGATTCAGTCACGAGGATCGCATCGAACATGCTCGCCGCATGGGATGGCTGTGCGACCGCGTGGTCGAGGCGGGGGGCACCGCGATAGCCGATTTTGTCTGCCCCACGGAGGCAACGCGCGCTGCGTTTGGCGACGCCTTCACTATTTGGGTGGATCGTATCAGCGCGGGCCGGTTTGAGGACACCAACCAGATGTTCGTTTCGCCGGCACGGTTTGATCTACGAGTCAGTGCCGAAGGCGCGCCGCAATATTGGGCCGAGCAGGCGCTGGCGCAGCTGCGCCCGGCATTTGATCCGCAAAAGCCCACAGCCTTGTTCGTCGGGCGCTATCAGCCGTTTCACGCCGGACATCGGCGCCTTATCGAGGAGGGCCTGCGTCGCGTAGGCCAGGCGTGCATCGCCGTGCGCGACACCCATCGCATTGACAAAAAGAATCCGCTGACATTCTTCGCGGTGAAGCAGCGAATCGAGGCCGGTCTGTCAGACTATGCAGGCCGCTTCGTGGTTGTGCCGGTGCCCAATATTACCAACGTGTTTTATGGTCGCGACGTGGGCTACGCCATTGAGCGGATCGTTCTTGACGAGTCGATCGAAGCCATCTCTGCCACGCGCTTGCGCTCTTTGAGTACTATATCGTGATTTCCTCCCCAACTGCTTTGCTCAGCAGCCCAATCCCTCCACTTCTGATAAATCAAGCACTCCACCCGCCAACCGCACAGAACACGGCGAGGGCCTCGCGTGGGGTAATGGGTAGCTTTGACAGCGTCATGCTGGGATTGATCTATGGGTGGCGCCAAGGCAAAAAAGATAAGCCTAGCCGCGCCGAAGCGGTTCGACGAATAGTCGAGGAGGTCGTTGCGCCGCGCCGTGCGCGTTCGATGCGGCCCAAGGTCGACTAGTACCTCGTCACAGTGATTTTGACTCTTTGGTTGAGAGCTTTGGATGGGCGCGGCCCATTTTGGCGCGTGCTTTCTCGGTTGTGAACATCCATTTGATGCGGGCTCGTGATGTATTGCGCTGCCGTTCCCAGGCAGCGATTTCGGACACGAGGCGCTGTTTGCTGTCGATGCGTCGATCCAGGCATTGGCTGCGCAGCACGCCAATCTCGATCTCGACCATGTTCAACCAGCTGGCGTGCTTGGGAACGTAGTGGAACTCCAGGCGGTGCAGCATGCGTCGGGCTTCGGCAGGCGGGAAGGCTTGATATAGTGCGCCGGCCGTGTGGGTTGACAGATTATCCAGTACGACGCGGATGCGTTCCGCTTTGGGAAAGTGAACGTCCACGAGTTCCCGCATGCAGGCAGCGAAGTCGATGGCGGTGCGGCTATCGGTGACTTTGACCTTGCGCCAAGGCCGATGCACGTCGAGGAAGATGAACAGATTAGCGGTGCCATTGCGCTTATACTCGCAATCGTAGCGCTCCAGCTGCCCCGGCTTGGCCTTGATCGGCTGGCGAACCTCGCCAATGAGCTGGGTCGGGCTTTCGTCGAAACAGACCACCGGGCGCTTCCGATCGGGCTCTTGAGCATAGAGGTCGAGCACATCTTCCATGCGGGCGACGAACTCGCCGTCGACCTGCGGGATGCACCACATGTCCTTGCGCCAGGGCTTGAGCTCGTTTTCCGCCAAGCGCCGGCGCACGGTCTCGCGAGAGATGTTGTCGTGCTCGGTGAGCCTGACCATTTCATCGGCCAAGAGTTCCAGCGTCCAGCGGGCGCGGCCTTCGGGCGGGCTCGAACAGGCCGTCGCGACCAGCAGGGCCTCCTCTTTGCCGGAGAGCTTGCGGTCTGCTCCAGGGCGCGGCTCTTCGCTGAGCGCCGCCTCGAGGTTGCCAAGCACGAAGCGGCGTTTGGTCCGATAGACGGTCGAGCCGCTCACCCCGACGCTCCTCGTGATCTCCTCGTCGCTGGCACCGGCATCAGCAGCCAGTAAAATCTGCGCGCGCTTGAGCTTGCGCGCCGCGTGCTTGCCGCCGCTCAGAAGCGCTTTGAGTTCGCCGCGCTCGGTTTGGCTGAGTTCGACCCGATAGCCTACATTCATCCGTGCCTCCTCGATCGAGGCACAGACGAACAACTGAATCGGATGGCCGGCGTGAGTCCCTCTGCAAAAACCTTCACGCCCAAGCAGGGGCAGTACCTGGCGTATATCCACCTGTACACCCGCCTGCATCGCCGGCCGCCGGCGGAAGCCGACATCCAGCAATATTTTTGCGTCACACCGCCTTCAGTTCACCAAATGGTGTTGACGCTCGAACGTGCAGGCTTCATCACAAGGCAGCCGAGGGTCGCGCGAAGTATCGAAGTCCTCGTCGATCCGAAACTCCTGCCGGAGCTTCTGTGATCTCGGATTCAACATGTCATAATCACTGTGACGAGGTACTCGTTCCAGTACCTCTGCACAGTGATTATGACTGATTGGATCGGGATCAAAGTAGCTCTGGCAAGTGCTTCGGATCGACGAGCAGTTCGATGCTGCGGGCGACCCTTCGTTGCCTTTTGATGAAGCCTTCTCGTTCGAGCGTCAGACCATCTGGTGAACCGATGGTGGGGTGACGCGAAAGTATTGCTGCATATCGGCTTCGGCCGGAGGTCGGCGGTGTAGGCGCGTATAGGCGTAGATGTAGGCCAGATACTGGCCTTGCTTACCCCCGAATGACATCATACGCAAACTTCACGACGACACAGCCGAAGCGCTGATGCACCCACAAGTCAAGCAGCGGGCTGGCCGAAACCGCTACTTTGCCGACACCCTCAAGCACGGTTGAGTTGGCCGCCCTCCTCACGTCGGATTTGGAGCTGGGGACCAATCATTAAAGCGGCGAACATCGGGGGAGACTAGAACCCAGTTTGTGCGATGATGAGGGCTATGGGTCGCGCGCCGTGCGCGCACATCATTGAAGGGTGGGTACAAGTGGTTCATGACAAGCACGCCCACCGTCCCCAGAGGGTCCCTTATCGCCGTCACCAGATTGCGATTCTTGCGCAGGATCGGCAACAAGTCGGGTATGACGACTTCCAGCCAATCAATCTCGCCGTTCTGCAATGCGGCGGCGGCCGTAGCCGGGTCGGGGATTGTTATCCACTCGATGCGGTCTATGACAATGTTCTTGCCGCCGGCGAGCCAGGATGCCGGCTCCTGGCGCGGCGCGTAGCCGGCGAATTTCTCGAACACCGCCTTGGCGCCCGGCACCCATTCGTTGCGCACGAAGCGCATCGGACCGCTGCCGACATATCCGCCGATCTGCCGGAACGGGTCGGTCGCGGCGATCCGCGCCGGCATAATAAAGCAGCACGGCACGAACAGCTGTCCGAGGGCCAGCAGCATCTTCGGATACGGCTTCTTCAAGGCCCAGCGGAACGCGCGGTCATCGATCGCGACCAGCTCGTTCTCGATGGCCTTGATCATCTGCCCCATTTGGTTGCGCGCCGCCCAACGGTTGATGCTCGCCACCGCGTCCGACGCCCGGACCGGCTCGCTGTCGTGAAACTTAAGCCCGGGCCGCAGGCGGAATGTCCAGGTGAGGCCATCCGCCGACACTTCCTCGGCTTCGACCATCTGACGTTGCGGCCGGAGTTTGTTGTCCGCGCCATACAGCATGTCCCAGACGAGCAGCCCGGCGTTGCGGGCGATGTAGGCGGGGCTCCAGATCGGATCGAAATTGGCGAGATCGGTACCCGGCACGAAACGCAGCGCCTGCGCCGCGGCGCGTTGGGAGAAAGCTGGCGTCGCAAGTGTGCCCGAAGCCGCGAGCGCGCCCGCACCGGCCGCCGCCTTCAAGAACGTTCTCCGGTCCATGACTCTCCTCCCGATTGGAACTGCAGCCGATTTTGCCGTAAAAAGGATGCGCAGTCCTGATGGAAACCTTCAGATTTGCTCAAAAAGCGCCAAAACGAGCTGAAATCGTCGCGCCTATGCGACCCGGCCTCAGCGGCGACGAAGACGGCGGCCCAAGAGGTTCCGGTTCGGCGAATACGCACTCGATGTCGTGCGCGGATGTCTGCGCACCGCTGATCGCGACATCGAACTGCGCCCGAAGAGCTTCGAGGTCATCGTTTTCTCCATGGCGAAGTGTCCTTAGCGGACCGAGGTTTGTGCGGTCTTCATATTAGCAGCCTGCATGCGCGAAGCATCGCGGGCGGTGGGACAGCGTCGATCAATGCGGCATAGCAGGTCGCGCAGTTCGGATTCATGAGCGAGGTCCGTGGCGACAATCGGAGCGAACTCCGCGCGGCTCAATTGATCAGCGGAAAATACTGAGATTATGCTGAGGACCGCCGCAGCCACGGCGACCTTGCAAACCGAACCGCTCGTCACCTGCTTTTCGTTGCCGCTGGCCGTTTGGGTGTGCGCGAGAGTGGTCATGATGTCTGCCTCCGCGTTTGGGATGAGTGAGTTGACGCAGCCCCAGGATGCCACAAGGCCGGCAATTGCGCTTTAGGAACGCCCTAAGTTGTACTTAGGAAGGGCTTCATTTTTCCTCGCCTCGTGGTGTGCTAAAAGTGTGGGCGCGACCGAAATGGGCTGCCTTGGAAATCAGCAAATTGCTCTATTTATTCGAAGATTATGCTCTCGACACCGGCCGGCGCGAGCTGCGCCGCGGGGCCGCTCTCGTATCTCTTGAGCCTCAGGTGTTCGATCTTCTGGCCTACTTGATCCAAAACCGCCAACGCGTCGTCAGCAAAGACGATCTCATCGCTTCGATCTGGGACGGCCGCATTGTTTCAGAATCGGCACTCAGCAACCGCATCAATGCGGTCCGATCCGCGATCGGCGACAACGGAGAAGATCAACGGCTCATCCGCACCGTTGTCCGGAAGGGCGTTCGCTTCGTAGGGGACGTGCATGAACGTCAAGAACCGACTCCGGTCGCGGTGGAACAACCGAGACAATATCCGGCCCTCCCCGATAAGCCTTCCATTGCGGTTCTGTCCTTCCAGAGTCTGAGCGGCGACCCGGAGCAGGAGTACTTTGCGGATGGGATCGTGGAGGACATCATCACGGCGCTTTGCCGCTTTTCGAGCCTGTTCGTCATCGCCCGCAATTCGAGCTTCGTCTACAAAGGCCGGGCCGTGGACGTAAAGCAGGTCGGTCGCGAGCTTGGGGTACGTTACGTGCTTGAAGGCAGCGTACGCAAAGCCAGGAACCAGGTGCGCATCACCGGTCAGCTCATCGATGCCTCTAGCGGTGCGCATTTATGGGCGGAGAGCTTCGATGGCAGTCTCGAGAATATCTTCGATTTGCAGGACCAGGTCACCTCGAGTGTAGTGGGCGCGATTGCACCGAAGTTGGAGCAGGCTGAGATTGAGCGTGCAAAGTACAAGCCGACCGAGAGTCTCGATGCATACGAATGCTTTCTGCGTGGCATGGCGAGCCATTATTTGCAAACCCGTGACGCCAACAAGGAGGCGCTGCGGCTGTTTTACAAGGCAATCGAGCTCGATCCTGAGTTCGCATCGGCGTACGGCATGGCCGCATGGTGCTACGGCTGGCGCAAGCAGCAGGGCTGGATGACCGACCAGGTCACGGAGGCCGCCGAGACTGCACGGCTGGCGCGGAGGGCGGCTGAGTTGGGCCCCGAAGACGCGGTCGCGCTGTCTCGGGGCGCCCACGCGCTCTTGGTTGTTGGTGACCCGGAAGCCGCCACCATCTTCGTCGATCGGGCCGTTGTGCTCAATCCGAATCTGTTGGGCGCGTGGAACGCGAGCGGCTGGGTGCGGGTCTATCGCGGCGAGCCAGAGGCGGCGATCGAGCATTTCGCGCGCGCCATGCGCCTCAGCCCGCTCAACCCGCGCATCTACGGCCTACAGGCCGGAACCGCATTTGCTCACTTTCTGGCCGGCCGCTACGACGCGGCGGCGTCCTGGGCAGAAAAAGCGATGCGGGCACAAACAAATTACCCGACTCCCATTCGCATCGCCGCGGCGAGCCACGCGCTCGCAGGCCGGCTCGCGGAGGCGCGGCAGGCACTGGCTCGCTTGCGAGAGCTCGATCCCGCGGCGCGCGTTGCAAATGTCAAGAAATGGCATCTACTTCGCCGGCCGGAAGACGTCGCGAGACTTGAGGACGGCCTGCGAAAAGCCGGTCTGCCGGAGACGTGATTGATTCACCTCTGGAACAGGCCGAACCACCGTCATCCGAGATGCTTGCGACCGCATGGCGCCCCCTACATTGAGACGTGTATCGAAGCGTTCGGGGCGGACCGCTCGATGTTCGAAAGCAAGCGCGATTCTACCACCTCAACGCAATGGGTTGAAAGGCATATCAATACAACGAGAGCGTATCAGCTGAAGGTTGCGGTGCGTGCCGACCCGTAAGCTGCGACAGCGGGAGTTCATGACTCCCGTTGGACCACCGCCCGAGTGCCGGCCAAGCATCTCCGCCGGCCGATGTCCAATCCTTTTCCGTCGCCTCAACCAAGCCTCTCGATGCTATACTGCGCGAAATGAAGGTCGAAGAAACGCCGAAGCTGTTGCCAAGCTGCCGCCTGATCAACTCGCCCGTTTCCGCCGGTGGTTCACCGCATTCGAGGCGGGCCGCACTGATCACGCCGAGGAGCTCGACTCCGTTGCGACTAAACTCGGTCGCCTCGCCGGCCGCGCGTTTGCTGATTTGAAAAGGCGCGCGAAGGAACCGTGACCCGGGCAAGACTGCCTGAGGAGCTACGACACCAATGTGGCGGATATGTTTCGTCCGGTCGGTACACATACGCGGTCAAATTTTCAAGGGCGCCAAGCCGGCCGACCCTCCGGTAGGTGCAGGCCAGCGATTCCAGTTCGCCATCAATCGAGCGCTCGGCATCGAGGTGCCGCGGGATTGATCGCGAATGCCGACGAGGTGATCGAATGAGCACTTGAGTTGAGGCCCGGACGCTTGCAACTTGGCCCCTAGCCGCATGTCGGCTCGGGGTCACTTTGAGACCAAATCGGAGGCTGCATCGTTGCGCGTCTGTTGGTCTGGTCCTCCTACATGAGCTGACGTTCTGCATCTTGCGCCCTGTGAGCCAGGCAGGCGGCTTGTAGAGCCCGGTGAGCACTGGGCATCGGTGCCGAGCCGGGGCACAGCGAACAGCGCAGCCCGAGCGCCAGGCTTCCCACTGACGCGAGCGGATGGCGGTCAACGGTACGGATGTCGATCGCGCGGCTGCTCCGATGGACAATGAGCTACCGGATGCAGTGGCGTCGCGCTCAGCCAACGCGCGCGCGCCAGCGCTCCAGCAGATCAGCCTCCCGCTCCGGGGTCAGTGCAGTGGGCCGGCGAACGCGGCCACCCGCGTCGATCTGGTCGACAGTGCCGCCGAGCGACTCTGCCCAGACCCTTGTGTCACGAAGCGTTTCGTCCACGCCACGGTGGCGCAGGCCAGCGCCGAGCGCCCGCTCGATCGGCATGTTGAGGTTGCCCATCGACGCCGGCAACCAGAGCGGCATCTCGGCGTAGGGCTGGACCCCCTCGTCCAGCAGGAACTGGTCGGGCACCCACGTGACCGGGCCCGGGCAGCGGCTCAGCAGCTCCGCGAACGTGAACGGCCGGGCGGGGCCTGCGACGTTGAACGTGCCGCCCCGGCGGGCCTCAGCCATGTCCAGGATCCAGGCGGCTTGGTCGCGAGCGTCGATGAACTGCACATGGCGCTCGGGAGCCCCCGGCCCCAGCACCTGTCCGCTCCGGCCCAGCCGGAGTGCCCAGTAGGTGAAGCGGCCGGTCGGGTCGAGCGGGCCGACAATCAGGCCCGAGCGAACCACCAGTGTTCGCTCGCCAAGCGTGTCGATGACCACCTCCTCGCACAGCGCCTTGAGCGGGCCGTAGTGCGCCTGGACGTCCTCGCTGGAAGGGTCGTCCATCCGGTCCAGTGGTCCGTTCTCGGAGCGGTCCTGGCTGCGGAGCGGGTAGACTGAGCCGCTGGAGACGAACACATACGCGCCCGAGTCGCGCAGCAGCTCAGCTGTCTGGCGCACGACGCGGGGCACGTAGCCTGACGTATCGACGACCGCGTCCCAGCGCCGTCCGCGCAACGGCTCCAAGCCGCCGTCACGGTCGCCGGTCAGCCGCTCAACGCCCGGGAACAGGCGCGCGTTGGTCCGGCCACGGTTGAACAGCGTGACCTCGTGGCCGCGGCCCAGGGCCGCCTCGACGAGGTGGCGGTCCAGGAAGGCGGTGCCGCCGAGCATGAGGAGCTTCATACCAGCCGCCAGATCGATGCGATGCCCTGGCCGACTACTTAGCAGCCAGTCCGCAATAACGCACTCCCTGGCGCCGCCAAGCCGAAGCCGCTGATTTCGGGCAGCCGACTGCGGCAACGACGCGCTGGCGCATCATGACGCTGCCGTCCACACCGCTGCCAGTGCCGGGTGTCGGCCGCGCCCGCTGGCTTGTCGAATTGATGCGGTGCCGTGCCGGGAAGTCCGCGAATTTCGAGGTGGAAGCGTGTGATGTGCAGGGTCGTCTGGCTCTACCTTCCGAACTGGCCCACCGACCGACTCCTGCCGCGCGGGCACGTCGGGCGGGACGCCGCTTGCCTTTGATCCTCTAGGCGTTATGCATCCTCACGCGCCATCGGTTGACCGCTACGGCTGTCCATACGAACTCGACTAAGCCGAACGGCCACGCACCCTGTAAGAAACCATAAGCCGATCCTAGCGCGCACGACCCAGCAAACGCCAAGCTGTACCACGGACTGCGATCCTCCAAACCGTAGAAGATGAGCATGGCGGCCACCGCTCCTAGACTGAATAGGCTCAAGGCATCCAGTCTAGGGGAGGCATGACGGCGATTGCCGGTCAAGCTTGGAAAAACTCAAACCGAGACACTACCGAATCGGCTTCGAACGGCGGGGCGTTTCGGCCTCGGCGATTCGTCCAGGCTTCCGGCTCTTGAGAATTTCCACCATGGTGGAAAAGGACTGGGCCGACCTTCTCTTTGCCGATGGCGCTGGCGGCTTCTTGGCGGGCGTTCCGTTTTGCTGCTTGGGCATGGGGGGACCGGGATACTTCTGAGGCCCCGGCCCCTGTTGAAGAGACAGGTGTGGAAGGGCCGGGGCCGCGTGAGACCCTGCGTGATGAGCCTCACGCTAGAAGCAAACGCCGGCCGCAGCGGGGCGTTCCTGCCGCCTTGCCCGGCGGCCCAATCACGCTGTAGGCAGCGCCGACTGAATGCGGTTTACTGTCCCAGGCGAATGACGTCGACGATGCGCATGTTCGTCGGGTCGACCAGCACGACTTGATTCTGAACCAACGTGTATTTCAGCGCCCGAGCCTCCGGGGCCTGCGACAATGCCGCGACCGGCAAGTAGTTG
>WNFL01273723.1_pt3 | contig 20062 bp, 19 predicted proteins | sample 5400361 | NCBI WGS metagenome assembly WNFL01 (sample SAMN13153351, study PRJNA577476) | soil metagenome | isolation source: 40 cm soil on Douglas fir-dominated hillslope | place: USA:California | collected 2013-09-17
CGGCAACCGCGCCCTGGTCGTGCTCGCGACCGTGGCGGTCATCTTCCTGCTCTATTGGGGCGAGCCGTTTTTCGTGCCGCTCCTCATTGCGCTATTCCTCTCGTACGCGCTCGCGCCGGTGGTGGGTGCGATCACGGGGGTCGTGCGCTATCGCGTGCTCGCCTCGGCGCTCGTGGTCCTCTCGATCATCGCGCTCGGCGGCGTCGCGGCCTGGGCGTGGAGCGACGACGTCGAGGCGCTGTGGCAGAAGCTGCCCGTCGCGGCGAAGACCATCTCGCGCTCGCTGCAGAAGATGGCGCAGAGTCCCGGCAGTCCGATGGCGGAAGTGAAGAAGGCCGCGGCCGAAGTCGAGTCGATCGGCCGCACAACATCGACGGCGCCACCGCCGTCGGCAGCGCCCGCGTCCGTGCAACCGTCGGCGCCCATGTGGCAAATGCTGTGGAAGGGCTGGACGAGCGTGATGCAGGCCGCCGCGCAGGTGATGGTGGTCCTCTTCCTCCTGTTTTTCATGCTCGCTTCGGGCGACCTCTTCAAGCGCAAGCTCCTGTCGCTCGCGGGCGACCGCCTTTCGCAACGCAAGGATGCGCTGCGCGTGATCGACGAGATCGATCAACAGATACGGCGATATCTCGGCGTGGTGCTCATCTCGAACGTGCTCGTCGGCCTGGGCACGTGGGTCGCTTTCAGGATCCTTCACGTCGAGTACGCGGGGCTCTGGGGGCTTGCCGCGGGCATCCTGCACACGGCGCCGTATTTCGGGCCCGCGATCGTCGCGGCCGCGAGCCTCGTCGCGGGCTTCCTCCAATTCGGCGAATGGCCGATCGCCTTCGTCGTCGCGGGCAGCACCGTCGTGGTCGCGACCCTGATCGGCCTCGTCTTCGCGACCTGGCTCGCGAGCCGCAGCACGCGCATGAACGCGACGGCATCGTTCGTCGGCCTGCTCTTCTTCGGATGGATCTGGGATACGATCTGCGACCACAACGACGACTGGAAGCCCGTGGCGGAGCTCCTCGGGCGCTGATACACACGTAAGGAATTGTTTCGCGCGGAACTTGGGGTGCATGCAAGGCTCCCAATTCGGAGCACATCCCTGCCATCAACCCAACGAGGAGATGCATCGTGAAACGACGATTCCTGTACCCGCTCGCTGCCGCCGGCGTGATGGCCTCGGGCCTGGCCGCGGCGCAGTCCGATTGGCGCATGGACGGATTTTCCGGCTACGTCGGCGCGAGCGCGGGACAGTCGCATTTCAGGAACGATTGTTCCAGCGTGTTCAATTGCGATCGCAAGGACAGCGCGTGGAAAGCGTATTTCGGCGGCAAGTTCAACCAGGTCCTCGGGCTCGAGCTGGGATACACCGACTTCGGCCGGATGCGCTCGTTCGGCGGCGATACGGAAGCGAAGGCGACGAACATCAGCCTGACCGCCGGGCTTCCGGTGGGCGATCGTTTCGCGATCTTCGCGAAGGGCGGCGGCGCGTACGGGCATACCGACGTGAGCGCGGACCCGTCCACATTCGTGTCCACCGGAAGGAAATCAGGGTGGGGCTCGACGTGGGGCGCGGGGGCGAGCTTCGCGATCACGAAGACCGTCGCGGCGCGCGTCGACTGGGACCGCTACAAGCTCGACTTCGTCGGCGGCAACCACGACGTCGATCTTCTGTCGGCGGGTTTGCAAATGCGCTTCTGAGGCGGCGGGATCGTCGATAATGGCGCGATGAAAAACCTCTTCATCGCGCTGGCGCTCCTCGCTTCCCTCCCTTCTTTCGCGCAGCAGGACGTCGAAAGCGCCCGCCGCGCGATCGCGTCGATCGACAACCTGCTGAAAGAGCGGCCGGCCGACCCCACGCTGTGGTTCTATCTTTCGCGCTATCAGTCCGAGGCGGGCGATCGCGCCGCGTCGGTCGCCGCGCTCGAGAAGGTGCTCGCGCTGGGCAACGGATTCCTTCCGGCGCGCGACGGATTCGAGAAGGTGTGGGACGACAAGGCGTTCCAGGCGACCCGCGCGAAGCTCGAAGCGAAGTTGCCGCGGCTCGATTACGCGCCGACCGCATTCCAGCTCGAGGACCGCACCTTCATTCCCGAGGGCATCGCCTACGACGCGCATTCGCACAATTTTTTCGTCGGCAGCGTCGCGCAAGGGCGCATCGTGCAGGTCGGGCCCACCAACACGGTCAGCGATTTCGCGACCCCGGAGGCCGGGCTCGATTCGGTGCTCGGCCTCGCCGTCGATTCCCCGCGGCGCATTCTGTACGCCGTGAGCACCTCGGCGCTCACGACGAAGGGCGAGGAACGCCGGCGCAATGCGGTCGTCGCCTTCAACGTCGACAACGGCCGATTGCTTCGCCGCGTCGATGTGCCCGCGGCCCGGCAGCTCAACGATGTCGCCGTCGCGCCGGGCGGACGCGTCTTCGCATCGGACTCGGCGAGCGGCGCCATCTACGAGATCCCGGTGGAAGGGCCGGTGCGCGAGCTGGTCGCGCCCGGAATCGTGCACGGCAGCAACGGCCTCGCGGCCTCACCCGATGCGACGCGCCTCTACGTCGCGCACTCGACGGGAATCGCGACCGTGGACGTTTCGACGGGGGCTGTTCGGCGCGTTCCGCTCCCGGAGCGCGAAACCGTCGCGGCGATCGACGGGCTCTACGAGTGGCAGGGACAGCTCATCGGCGTGCAGAACGTGACCACACCGGGCCGGCTGATCCTGATGACCCTCTCATCCGACGGCGCTTCGATCACGCGGGTGCAAACGCTGCTCTCCCACCACCACAACGCGCTCGACGAGCCGACGACGGGCGTGATCACCGAACGCGGCTTCTTCCTTCTCGCGGCCACCGGCGTCACGCACTTCAACCGCGACGGCAAGCTCGATCGCCCCGAATCGCTCCCGAAGCCCACCGTGCTTCGCATTCCGCTGCCGCGCTGAAGAAATCAGTTTTTCTTGGCCGACCAAATCCAAAGGGCAATTCCCGCGGCGATCATAGGGATCGAAAGCCATTGCCCCATCGATAGGTTGAAAGCGAGCAGGCCGAGGAAGTCGTCGGGCTGGCGCGTGAATTCGGCGATGAAGCGCAGCGCTCCGTAGCCGATCAGGAACGCCGCCGACACCATGCCCGCGGGCCGCGGCTTGCGCGAGAACCACCACAGGATCGCGAACAACGCGAGCCCCTCGAGCGCGACCTGGTAGAGCTGCGAGGGGTGGCGCGCGAGCGGCGTCGGATCCACTTGCGGGAACCACATTCCCCACGGCACGTCCGTCGGCCGGCCCGGCAGCTCGCCATTGATGAAATTGCCCAGACGTCCCGCCGCCAATCCCAGCGGACAAAGCGGCGCCACGAAATCCATCACCTCGATCCAGCGCTTCTTCCGCCGCCAGCAATACACCGCCACCCCGAGGAGCACGCCGAGAAATCCGCCGTGAAAGCTCATGCCGCCGGTCCAGATCTGCAGGATTTCGGCCGGATGCGCGAGGTAATGCTCGGGCTTGTAGAAGAGGACATACCCCAGCCGCCCGCCGAGGATCACTCCGATCACGCCGTACGTCAGCAAGTCGTCGACATCGCCCACCGCGAGCCCCTTGCCCAATCCGCGCCGGATGCGCAGGCGCGCGAGCGCGACGAACGCGACGAACCCCGCGAGATACATCAACCCATACCAGCGGATCGGCAGGCCGAAGATGCTGATGGCGATGGGATCGAACTGCGGATGAACGAGCAAGCGGTGTCCCTGGCGAAGCCATGGTGGCGCGCCGCATTATAGAATGGTCACGATCCCTCGCCGCGTTCCAATCCATGGCCAACAAATACCGCTCCTTCACGATCACCAAGGGCGTGGCGCGCTCGCCGAACCGCTCGATGCTGCGCGCCATCGGCTACCAGGACGCGGACTTCGAAAAGCCCATCGTCGGCATCGCCAACGGCCATTCGACGATGAATCCGTGCAACGCGGGGATCCAGCCGCTCGCGGACGCGGCCGATGCGGCGGCGCGGGCGAGCGGCGCGATGCCGCAGATGTTCGGGACGATCACCGTGACCGACGGCATCTCGATGGGAACGGAAGGCATGAAGTATTCGCTCGTGTCGCGCGAGGTGATCGCGGATGCCATCGAGACCGCGGCGCAGAGCCAGTTCATGGACGGCGTGCTCGCGATCGGCGGCTGCGACAAGAACCTGCCCGGCGCGATGATCGGGATCCTGCGCATGAACGTTCCGGCGATCTGCGTCTATGGCGGCACCATCAAGCCCGGGCGCCACAAGGGCAAGGACCTGCAGATCGTCTCCGTCTTCGAATCCGTCGGCGCATTCACGGCGGGGAAGATGTCGCAGCAGGATTTCGAGTGCATCGAGCGCAAGGCGCTTCCGGGCGTGGGCGCGTGCGGAGGCATGTATACGGCGAACACCATGTCCTCCACGGTCGAGGCCGTGGGCATGTCGCTTCCGTATTCCTCGACGATGGCAGCCGAGGACGAGGAGAAACGCGAGAGCGCCGCGAAGAGCATGGAGGTGCTGGTCGAGGCGGTGAAGAAGAACCTGCGGCCGCGCGACATCGTCACGAAGAAATCGATCGAGAACGCGATTGCCGTGATCATGGCGACGGGCGGCTCGACCAACGGCGTGCTGCACTGGCTCGCGATCGCACACGCGGCGGGCGTGCGCCTCACGCTCGACGATTTCGAGCGCATCCGCAGGAAGGTCCCGGTGCTCTGCGACCTGAAGCCCTCCGGCCGCTACGTCGCCGTGGACCTGCACAAGGCCGGCGGCGTTCCGCAGGTGATGAAGATCCTGCTCGAAAACGGCGTCCTGCACGGCGGCTGCATGACCATCACCGGCAAGACCGTCGCGGAAAACCTGAAGGACGTTCCTTCCGAGCCGCGCAAGGACCAGGACGTGATTCGCCCCTGGTCGAATCCGATGTACGCGCAGGGCCACCTCGCGATCCTCAAGGGGAACCTCTCGCCCGGAGGCTGCGTGGCGAAGATCACCGGCCTCAAGAACCCGGTGATCACGGGGCCCGCGCGCGTGTTCGAATCCGAGATCGCGGCCATGGATGCGATCCTCGCCGACAAGATCAAGCCGGGCGATGTGCTCGTCATCCGCTACGAGGGCCCGAAAGGCGGGCCCGGCATGCGCGAAATGCTCGCGCCCACTTCCGCTCTCATTGGCAAGGGCCTCGGCGAGTCCGTGGGCATCATCACCGACGGGCGCTTCTCCGGCGGCACCTGGGGAATGGTAGTGGGGCACGTGACGCCGGAAGCATTCGACGGCGGGACGATCGCCCTGGTGAAGGAAGGCGACTCCATCACGATCGACGCGAAGAAGCGGCTCATCCAGCTGAACGTAAGCAAGGCCGAGATCGCGCGGCGCAAGGCGAAGTGGAGGCAGCCGAAGGCGAAGTACACCACTGGCGTGCTGGCGAAGTACGCGGCCCTCGTGCGCGATGCGAGCCACGGCGCGGTCACGGACTAGCGTGGGCTCCGACGTCATCACCAAACGGATGACCGCCGCCATCGACGGCGAGGTCGTGGTGTTCCTCATCGGCATGCGCATCAACCGGTTCTGGAAGCTGCACAAGTGGTTGCCCGTGGCGATGGCCATGCCGCGCATGATCCGCGAGCTCGCCGGGAACAAGGACCTCGGCTTCCTGCACGCCGAGTCATGGCTCGGGCGCACAACCATCCTGCTGCAGTACTGGAAATCCTTCGAGGCGCTCGAGGCGTATGCGAAGAGCAAGAGCCACGAGCACCTGCCTGCCTGGGCCGCCTTCAACCGCAGCATCGCGTCGAACGGCGACGTGGGCATCTGGCACGAGACCTATCGCGTGCGCGCCGGCGAGTTCGAATGCTTCTACAACAATATGCCGCCCTTCGGCCTTGCCCGCGCGACGAACCTCGTTCCGGCCACGGGCTCGCGGGAAGGCGCGGCCGGACGTATGTCGGGCAAGGCGCCCGCATGAAGGTCGCGAGCACCTTCGCCAAGATCGGGCACTAATGGATCCGTTGCTGTCCCTGATCGGCAACACGCCGATCGTCCCGGTGACGCGGCTGGACACGGGACGCTGCCAGCTCTTCCTCAAGCTCGAGAACCAGAATCCCGGCGGATCGATCAAGGATCGCATCGGGCTTTCGATGATCGAAGCGGCCGAGCGCGACGGACGCTTGAAGCCCGGCGGCACGATTGTCGAAGCGACCGCGGGCAACACCGGCCTCGGCCTCGCGTTCGTCGCGGCGCGCAAGGGCTACAAGCTGGTGCTCGTCATTCCCGACAAGATGAGCCGCGAGAAGGTCTTCCACTTGACCGCCATGGGCGCGGAGGTGGTGATGACGCGCTCGGACGTGGGCAAAGGCCATCCCGACTACTACCAGGATCTCGCCCAGAAGATCGCGGCCGACACCGGCGCCTTCTTCGTGAACCAGTTCGGCAATCCGGCGAACCCCATGGCGCACGAGACCACGACCGGGCCGGAGATCTGGGAGCAGATGGAGCACCGGCTCGACGCGGTCGTCTGCGGCGTGGGCAGCGCCGGCACCCTCGCGGGGCTCACGCACTACTTCAAGAAGGTCGCGCCGAACGTCGCGATGGTGCTCGCCGATCCCGCGGGTTCGATCCTGGTCGACTACGTGAAGACCGGAAAGTACGGCGAGGCGGGATCGTGGCTGGTGGAGGGGATCGGCGAAGACTTCGTGCCGCCGATCGCGGATTTCTCCGGCGTGAAGGAGGCTTACAGCATCACCGACGCCGAGAGCTTCGAGGCCGCGCGGGAGCTGCTCGCCGAGGAAGGCATCTTCGGCGGCTCGTCCACCGGGACGCTCCTCGCCGCCGCGCTCAAGTACTGCCGCTCGCGCACGAAGCCCGAGCGCGTCGTCTCGTTCGTCCCCGACAGCGGCAACAAGTATCTCTCGAAGATGTACAACGACTACTGGCTCACCGACCAGGGATTCCGCGAGCGCGCGCACCACGCCGACCTGCGCGACTACATCGGCCGGCCCGCGGAGGAGCGCGCGACGGTGAGCGTGGGCCCGGACGACACGCTCCTCGTCGCGTTCGGCCGCTTCAGGCTGAACGACGTCTCGCAGCTCCCGGTGCTCGAAGGCGAGCGCATCGTGGGAATCATCGACGAGTACGACGTGTTGGGCGCGGTCACCCGCAAGGAGTCCCACTTTCGCGACGTCGTGCGCAAGCACATGACCGCCGACCTGGAGACGCTCGCACCCGGCGACACCCTGGACCAGGTCATCGCGATCCTCGACCGCGACCACGTGGCGATCGTCGCCGATCGCGACAAGTTCTATGGCCTCATCACCCGCATCGACCTCCTGAACAGCCTCCGGCGAAAGCTCCAATGAAGAATCCCAAGAAACCGCCGCGTTTCGCGACGCGCGTGATCCACGCCGGCCAACCCGCGGATCCGCAGACCGGCGCCGTCATCACGCCGATCTACGCCACTTCGACCTTCGCGCAAGCGAGCCCGGGCAAGCACCAGGGCCTCGACTATGGCCGCTCGCACAATCCGACGCGCTGGGCCTACGAGCGCTGCGTCGCCGATCTCGAGGGCGCGACGCACGGATTCGCGTTCGCCTCGGGCATGGCGGCGACCAGCACGGTGCTCGAGCTGCTCGACGCGGGCAGCCACGTCGTTGCGCTCGACGATCTCTACGGCGGAACGCGGCGCGTGTTCGAGCGCGTGCGCCGGCGTTCCGCCGGGCTCGCCTTCACCTACTCGGGCCTCGCCACGCGCGAGGACCTCGTGGCGGCGCTTCGACCGGAGACGAAGATGATCTGGGTCGAAACGCCCTCGAATCCACTGCTCAAGCTAGTGGACCTCGCGATGGTCGCCGAGGTGGCGAAGTCGCGCGGGATCGTCACGGTCGCCGACAACACGTTCGCATCCCCGTGGGTGCAACGGCCGCTCGAGCTCGGTTTCGACGTCGTCGTCCATTCGGCGACCAAGTACCTGAACGGCCATTCGGATGTCGTCAGCGGCATCGCCGTGACCGCCCGCGCGGATCTCGCCGAGAAACTGGGATTCCTGCAGAACGCGGTCGGCTCGGTCGCAGGCCCGTTCGACGCGTTCCTGGTGACTCGCGGGCTGAAGACGCTGGCGCTGCGCATGCAGCGCCATTGCGAGAACGCGATCGCGATCGCGCGCTGGCTCGAAAAGCACCGGAAAATCGAGAAGGTCTACTACCCGGGCCTCGAAAGCCATCCGCAGCACGCGCTCGCCCGCACCCAGATGCCGGCGGGCTTCGGCGGGATGGTGTCCGCGATCGTGAAGGGCGGCGAACCAGCGGCGCTGCGCTTCCTCGAGCGCTGCCAGATCTTCACGCTCGCCGAGAGCCTTGGCGGGGTCGAGAGCCTCATCGAGCACCCGGCGATCATGACCCACGCTTCGGTGCCTGCCGAGGTGCGCGGCGAGATCGGCATCAGCGATGCGCTGGTGCGGCTATCGGTCGGCGTGGAAGACGTCGACGACCTGATCGCCGATCTCGAACAGGCCTTAGGCTGACACGCCCGCGACGCAACCCTCGATCCTCTTCATCACCTCCGGCGTCAGCTTCGGCGCCACGTCGACGGCGCGGAGGTTCTCCTCCACCTGCGACGCGCGTGACGCGCCGGTAATCACGCTCGACACGTTCGGATTCTTCAGGCACCACGCGAGCGCGAGCTGCGCCAGCGTGCAATCGAGCTCGCGTGCGACGGTCTCGAGCGAGGCCACCGCGGCGTTCTTCGACTTGTCGGTCAGCGTGTCCACCAACCAGCTCATGCGCGGAATCGATCCGCGGCTTCCCGGCGGAATGCCGTTGCGATACTTCCCCGTCAGCAGCCCCGACGCGAGCGGGCTCCACGTCGTGAGTCCCATGCCGATGTCGCGATAGAGGGGCGCGTGCTCCACCTCCACGCGCTTGCGGTGAAAGAGGTTGTACTCGGGCTGCTCCACGATGGGCTTGTGCAGGTGATGGCGATCGGCGATCTGCCACGCGGCGAGGATGTCGGCGGCGCTCCACTCCGACGTGCCCCAGTAGAGCGCTCTTCCGCGCGCGATCATGTCGTGCATCGCCCAGACGGTTTCCTCGAGCGGCGTATTCGGATCGGGGCGATGGCAGTAGACGAGGTCGACGTAGTCGAGCTGCAGGCGCCCGAGCGAGGCGTCGATCCCGTGCAGCAGGTACTTGCGATTGAGCGTGTTGCGCTCGTTGGGGCCGTCTTCGAGTCCCCAGTAGAACTTGGTCGAGACGACGACCTTCAAGCGCGGCCAGGCGAGCTTCTTCAGCACCTCGCCCATGATCTGCTCGCTCTTGCCGAGCGCGTACGCCTCGGCGTTGTCGAAGAAATTCACGCCGCGGTCCCAGGCGGCCGCCATGCATTCGCGCGCGGCGCTCGAATCCAGCTGGTTGCCGTACGTCACCCACGAGCCGAACCCGAGCTCGCTCACCTTGAGGCCGGCGCGGCCGACTCGTCGATAGTTCATGGAATGGGACAAAGGGTTGCAGGGGAGTCGCGTAGGATAACAGCGTCGAATTTCCATCGGCGTGAGTGGAGGGGGATATGCGTTTTCTCGCGATGATCGTCGTCGCCATCGCGCTCGGCGTCCCGGGCGAGTCTTGGGCGCAACCGAAGGAAGCGGCGAAGCAAACGCCGAAGGAAGTGGCGAAGGAAGCGCCGAAGGAAGTGCTCGCGCCGGCGAAGATCTCCGCAATGGCGTGGATGAAGGGCTACTGGGCGGGCGAAGGCTACGGCGGCACGGTCGAGACGTTCATGGGCCCGCCGAAGGCCGGCGTCATGATCGGCACCTTCCGCCACATGAGACCCGACGGCAATCCCGGCTACTACGAGATCTGCGCTTTCGAGGAATACCAGGGGAGCCTGCGCTTCATCGTCAAGCACTTCCACCCGAGCTGGGTCGGATGGGAGGAGAAGGATCGCGCGCTGCAGGCGAAGCTCGCGCGCCTTGGGCCCGACGAGTGGCAGTTCGGCAACATGCTGGTCAAGCGCACCGGCAAGGACGCGTTCACGATGGAGCTCACGATCACGAAGGACGGCACGACGCGCAAGGAGACACTGCGCTTCAAACGCCAGCCGCTCTGACTCGATGGGTCCTTCGACGGGCTCGGGACGGGCGGAGCGGCGCAACGTCTTCCTCCTCGCCTGCTGCCAGGCGCTGCTGCTCACCAACGCGGTCACGCTGATCTCGATTGGCGCGCTCGCCGGCTACGCGCTCGCCGCCGACAAGACGCTCTCGACGCTTCCCGCGACCTCGTACGTGATCGGCGCCGCGCTCGCCGCCTTTCCCGCATCGATGTTCATGAAGCGCGTGGGACGCCGCAACGGCTTCCTCACCGGCGCCGCCGTCGGGCTGGGCGGAGCGGCGGTCGCGACCTTCGCCATCGCGAGCGCGAGCTTCGCGCTGCTCTGCTTCGGCCACTTCCTCCTCGGAATCTACAACGGCTTCGGCCAGTACTATCGCTTCGCCGCCGCGGACACGGCGGCTTCCGACTTCAAGGCGAAAGCGATCTCGCTGGTGATGGCCGGCGGCCTCGTGGGCGGCGTCGTCGGACCCGAGCTCAGCAAGATCACCATCGACCTGGCGAGGCCGACATACATCGCCTCCTATGCGTCGCTCCTCGTCTTCGGCCTTGCGGCGATGGCGATCATTTCGCGGCTGGCGATCGCGGCCCCCACCGAAACCGAGCGCCACGAGCGAGCGCGGCCGCTCGGCGAAATCGCCGCGCAGCCGGTGTTCGCCGTCGCGGTGCTGGTCGCCGCGATCGGCTACGCCGTGATGAACTTCCTCATGACCGCGACGCCGCTCGCGATGCGCTTCTGCGGGCATCCCTACGGCGCGGCGGCGGGCGTCATCACCGCCCACGTCATCGCGATGTTCGCGCCGTCGTTCTTCACCGGGTCGCTCATCAAGCGCTTCGGCGTGCTGCCGGTGATGGGTACCGGAGTGGCGGCAATGCTCGCATGCGTCGCCGTCGCGCTCTCCGGCGAGCTGGTGATGAATTTCTGGTGGGCGCTGGTGCTGCTCGGCCTCGGCTGGAACTTCATGTACGTCGGCGGCTCGACGCTGCTCACCGAGGCCTACGCGCCGTCCGAGAAGGCGAAGGCGCAGGGGCTGAACGAGATCACCGTCTTCGCGGTGCAGGCGATCTCCTCGTTCTCGTCGGGATTCCTGGTGAACGCCGCGGGCTGGAACGTCCTCAACTACATCGCCCTGCCATTGCTCCTCGTCGCGGGGGCGAGCCTCGCGTGGCTGAAGCTCAGGAAATGACTAGGGAGCCACGCTCTTGCGCTTCCTCGCGGGCTTGCGCGCCTTCGCGCGCAGCGCCGCCGCGTAGCCGAGCCGTGCCCACGCCGTCATCGCGGCCGGGCTCTCGAGCGCTTCGGGCGGCGCCTGCCGATACGACATCGCCATGCGATCGCCGTCCTTGGTGACGTAGACGAAAGCCGGCAGGCCCGCGCTTTCGAATGGCTCGCGGTTGTCGTCGTCGACCTTGAGGTACAGCACGTCTTCGGCGATGAGCGCGAAGAAGAGGCCCTCGTGATACAGCCCCCAGCCGCCGAACATGGCCTTGGGGGTCACCGGACCGAAATCGCGCATCGTCTCGACAACGTGGTCGACGAAATCGTGCCGCGTCTTCTGGATCGTCGTCATGGGCGGCTAATCTACACCCGACGGGGAAGCGCTGCCTTCGGGGCCGGAATTGGATGTCCGAAAACGGCGAGCCGCGTGAGCGCCGCGGGTGGATAATGGCCCCATGCTTCTCGATGCCGACCAATGCTACCGCGCGCTTCGCACGCACGATTCGCGCTTCGACGGGCGCTTCTTCGTCGGTGTGGCGACGACGCGGATCTATTGCCGTCCCGTCTGCACGGCACGGACGCCGCACCGCGTGAATTGCAGCTTCTATCCGAGCGCCGCGGCCGCCGAGGCGGAGGGCTTCCGCCCCTGCCTTCGCTGCCGCCCCGAGCTCGCCCCGGGCTACGCGGTGATCGACGCCAACCGCCGGCTCGCGCAAGCGGCGGCCGGCCTGGTCGAAGATGGCCGGCTCGTCGACGCGAATCTCGCCGAGCTCGCGGGCGCCCTGCGCGTCACCGACCGTCACCTGCGCCGCGTGTTCCAGCAGGAATTCGGCGTCTCGCCGGTGGACTATGCGCAAACGCATCGGCTGCTCCTCGCCAAGCGCCTGCTCACCGACACCGACCTGCCGATCATCGAGGTCGCGATGGCGAGCGGCTTCGCGAGCCTTAGGCGTTTCAACGACCTCTTTCGCACACGCTACCGCATGACCCCGGGCGAGCTGCGCCGCGCGGCGCCATCGCGGGCGCCCGCCGATCGCCTCGCGTTCGATCTCGCCTTCCGCCCGCCCTACGACTGGCCCGTGATGCTCGCCTTTCTCGAGCGGCGCGCGATCGCCGGAGTGGAAGCGGTGGACGCGCGCACCTACCACCGGACCATTCGCGTCGAACGCCGGGGCAAGACCTTCGTCGGCTGGATTTCGGTGACGCCCTCGGCGCGCCGTCCCGCGCTTCGCGTTCACGTCGCCGCATCGCTCGCGGGCGCGCTGCCCGTCGTGCTGGCGCGCGTGAAGCAGCTCTTCGACCTCGCATGCCGCCCCGACGAGATCTCGCAGGCGCTGGGCGAGCTCGCCGCAGGCAATCCGGGTCTGCGGCTCCCGGGTGCGATCGACGGCTTCGAGGTCGCGGTGCGCGCGATCCTCGGGCAGCAAATCACCGTGAAGGCCGCGGCGACCCTCGCGCGCCGCTTCGTCGAGGCTTTCGGCGATCCGATCGCCACCCCCGATGAACGGCTCGCGCGCCTCTTTCCCCGGGTCGAAGCGATCGCCGCGCTCCCATTCGCGCGAATTGCCGCGCTCGGCATCATCGCGAGCCGCGCGCAGGCGATCGTCGCGCTCGCGCAGGCGATCGCGTCGGGGCGGCTGCACCTCGATCCATCGGCCGACGTCGATGAGACCGTTACCGCGCTCGAAGCCGTTCCCGGCGTAGGGCCGTGGACCGCGCAATACATCGCGATGCGCGCGCTCGCCTGGCCCGACGCATTTCCCCATCCGGATGTCGCGGTGATGAAGGCGCTGAACGAGAGGCGCCCGCGACACGCGCTCGCTCTCGCCGAACGCTGGCGGCCGTGGCGCGCCTACGCCGTGCTGCACCTTTGGAAAAGCCTCGACAATCGCTGAAATCCTGGAGATCGCAATGATCCGCTATGCCCGCTTGAAAACACCGCTGGGAACCTTGCTCGCGACAGCGGCCGGCGAAATGCTGACCGGCCTCTACTTCGAGGGCGGCCGCCACGTGCCGCAAGTGCGCAAGGACTGGAAGGAAGATCCGCAGGCGGCGCCCTTCGGCGAATGCGCACGCCAGCTCGATGCCTACCTCGCCGGGAATCGGCAGGGCTTCGACTTGCCGCTCGCGTCCGAGGGCACGCCGTTCCAGGAGCGCGTATGGCGCGAGATCGCGCGCATTCCCTACGGCGAGACGATCACCTATGCCGAGCTCGCGCGCCGCGCGGGGTCAGCCGGCTCGGCGCGCGCCGCGGGCGCTGCGACCGGCCGCAATCCATTGTCGATCGTCGTTCCCTGCCACCGCGTCGTCGGAAGCGCCGGCTCGCTCACGGGATATGCCGGGGGAATCGAGCGCAAGGCGCGCCTCCTCGCGCTTGAGGGCCGCCCCATGGAGCACGTGGCTTGAGGCCTGCCGACCTCGCGCGGCTGGTGGCCCTCGCGGCGATGTGGGGCGCTTCGTACCTCTTCATGCGCTATGCGGTGCCGCACTTCGGACCGGTGCTGATGATCGAGGCCCGCGTGCTGATCGCCGGGCTCGCGCTGGCTGCGTTCGTGCTCGCCAGCGGCGGCTCGCTGGATTGGAAAAAGCATTGGCGCGCCTATCTCTTCGTCGGCGTCATCGGCCTCGACGTGCCGTTCCTGCTCATCGCCGAGGCGCTCACCACGATCGACGCGTCGACCGCGGCGATCCTCAATGCGCTCTCGCCGCTCTTTGCCGCGCTGGTCGCGGCCGTGTGGATTCGCGACCCGCTCACGCTGCCGAAGATGGCCGGCATCGCGCTATGCCTCGTCGGCACCGCGGTGCTGGTCGGCTGGCGGCCGGCGCCGATGAGCCGCGCCGAGGTCTTCGCGGCGAGCTTCTCGATCATCGCGACCGCGCTCTACGGCTACACGCTCGTCTTCACGAAAGTGCATTTGAGGCAGGCGAGCCCGATGGCGATCGCCGCGGCCACCCTGCTCCTCGCGGCCATCGCGCTCGCGCCCATCGCACCGGCGCACGCGCGCGACCTCGCGAACGTGCCGCCGATGGCGTGGGTCGCGTTATTGGGGTTGGCGTTCGTCTCGACCACGGTGGCGTTCATCTTCTACTACCGCCTCATCGCCGATGTGGGTCCCGTGAAGGCGAGCACCGTGACGCTCCTGGTGCCCGTCTTCGGGATGCTGTGGGGCGTGCTCTTCCTCGGCGAGCCCCTCACCCCCGGACGCATCGGCGGATGCGCGATCATCCTTGCGGGCTGCTCCATGATCCTCGGTCTCGTCCGACTGCCGGCGCGCCTCCCGACCTAGCCTCGCGGTCCCTACATCGAACCGTGGAAATGTGAGAGTGTCCACATTCCATGCCCAACCGACTCGCCTTCGAGACCAGTCCCTACCTGCAGCAGCACGCGGACAATCCCGTCGATTGGTATCCGTGGGGAAACGACGCGCTCGCCGAATCGAAGCGGACCGGCAGGCCCATCCTGCTCTCGGTCGGGTATTCCGCATGTCATTGGTGCCACGTGATGGCGCACGAGTCCTTCGAAGACGCGGAGATCGCGCGCGTCATGAACGAGCTCTTCGTCAACATCAAGGTCGATCGCGAGGAGCGTCCCGACATCGACCAGATCTACCAGGTGGCGCAGGCCATGCTCACGCAGAGGAACGGCGGCTGGCCGCTCACCATGTTCCTCACGCCCGACCAGGTCCCGTTCTTCGGCGGCACCTATTTCCCGAGCACGTCGCGTTATGGATTGCCCGGGTTCGGCGACCTGCTCAAGCGCGTGCGCAAGTTCTACGACGAAAGCGCTGACGACATCCGCACCCAGAACACCGAGCTCGTCGCGATGCTGGGGCGCACGCAGCCGGGCGGCCGCGCCGATCCTTCGCAGTTCTCGCGCGAGCCGATCGAGAAGGCGGCGCAGGAGCTCGAGGCGCTGTTCGACGGCGAGCACGGCGGCTTCGGCGGGGCGCCCAAGTTTCCGCATCCCGATTCGATCGAGCTGTTGCTGCGCCATCACGCTGCAACCACTGCCGAGAATTCGCGCGTCATGGCGGAATTCACCCTCACCCGGATGGCCGAAGGCGGGATCTACGACCAGGTCGGCGGCGGCTTCGCCCGCTACAGCGTCGACGACGAGTGGGCCATTCCGCACTTCGAGAAGATGCTCTACGACAACGGCTGGCTGATGCGCCTCTACGCCGAAGCGTGGACGGCGACTCGCAATCCCCTGTTCGCGCGGATTTGCGAGGAGACCGCGGCGTGGACGATGCGCGAGATGCAGTCGCCCGAGGGCGGCTACTTCTCGTCGCTCGACGCCGATTCCGAAGGCGAAGAGGGAAAGTTCTATGTGTGGACCCCCGACCAGATCCGCTTGCTCCTTGCTTCAGAGGAATACGAAATCGCTTCCGCTGTCTGGGGCCTCGATCGACCGCCCAACTTCGAGAACCGCCACTGGCACCTGGTGCTCGCGCGTTCCGTGGCGGAGGTGGCGCGCGGCCTCGACATGAACGACGGCGCCGCGCAGATGCTGCTCGATTCCGCGCGCACGAAACTGCGCGAGTTCCGCGCCAAGCGCGTGTGGCCCGGACGAGACGAGAAGATCCTCACGTCGTGGAACGCGCTCATGATCGGCGGCATGGCGCGCGCCTCGCGCGCCTTCGGCAAGAAGGAGTGGCTCGACTCGGCGCGCTCGGCGCTCGAGTTCATCCGCCGCACGCTGTGGAAGAATGGCAAGCTCCTCGCGACTTATAAGGACGGCCGCGCGCACCTCGACGCCTATCTCGACGACCATGCTTTCCTGCTCGCCGCGCTCCTCGAAATGCTGCAGGCGGAGTTTCGCGTCGAGGACCTCGATTGGGCCACGGAGCTCGGCGACCTTCTCCTTGACGGGTTCCACGACGGCGAAGCGGGCGGCTTCTTCTTCACTTCCCATGGTCACGAGAAGCTCATCCATCGGCCGAAGCCCGGTCCCGACAATGCGACGCCATCGGGTAACGGCGTCGCGGCATGGGCCCTCAACCGCTTGAGCTTCCTCACCGGCGAGACGCGCTTCGCGCAACCGGCCGCGGGAACGGTCGGGCTCTTCTGGCCCCAGATCGAGCGCCATCCTTCCGGCTTCGCGAGCCTGCTGGCGGCGCTCGAGGAGCAGCTCGAGCCGCCGCGCACCATCATCGTCGGCGGTGCGGCCGATGGCCTTGCGCCATGGCGCGAGCTGCTCGACCCCGCCTTCGCGCCGACGACGATGGTCCTCTACATTCCCGCGGGAACGCAGGGCCTGCCGCCGGTTCTCGCCAAACCGGCGATGGCCGGGGTCAACGCGTGGGTTTGCGAAGGATTGACCTGCCTTCCTCCCGTGGGCACGCCGGTAGAATTGCGTCGCGCGCTGGAATTGCCGAAAATGCCGGCTTCCTCAATCACAGGTTCCTATTCCGGGAGCAACTCATGAAACAGATCGCGCCTCTTTTTGCCCTCGTCGGATTCGCCCTCGTCGCCGCCCCGGCATGGGCCAACGAGGATCTCGCCAAGAAGCACGCCTGCACCGCGTGCCATGCCGTGGACAAGAAAGTGGTCGGTCCCGCCTTCAAGGAAGTCGCCGAAAAGTACCGCAAGGACCCGAAGTCCGAGGCGATGCTCGTCGAAAAGGTGAAGAAGGGCGGCGTGGGCGTTTGGGGCCAGGTGCCGATGCCGCCAAATTCCAATGTGCCGGACGCCGACATCAAGACCCTCGTCAAGTGGATCCGCGGGTTGAAGTGACCTTGCATCGCGGCGAATCCGCCGACCAAGCAAGGTCACCCTCGCGCAGGCGGGGATCCGGTTTCCACCGGGAAATTGACATCGATCAAGCGCCCTGCCCATAATTGCCGCCTTTCGGCCCTCCCGGGCCGCCCGGACAAGAACCCCAAAACCCCCGTCAGCAGGAGAGTTTCGATGAATCGCCCCTATGTACTTGGCGTGGCCGTCGCGGCCGCGCTCGCCGTGGCCGCTTGCGGCCCGAAGGAAGAACCGAAGAAAGCCGCAACCGCCCCGGCAACTCCGCCCCCGCCGGCCGGCGTCACCGTGAAAATCGCGCACGCAGGACCCCTCACCGGATCCATCGCCCACCTCGGCAAGGACGACGAGAACGGCGTGGCCCTCGCGGTCGCGCAGCTGAACAGCCAGAAGCTCGCGATCGACGGCAAGCCCGTCACCTTCACGATGCAGAGCGAGGACGACCAGGCCGACCCGAAGATCGGCACCACCGTCGCCCAGAAGCTCGTGGACGCGAAGGTCGCCGCGGTCATCGGCCACCTCAACTCCGGCGTGTCGATCCCCGCCTCCGAGATCTATTCGAAAGCCGGAATCCCGATGATCTCCGGATCGGCCACCAATCCGACGCTCACCGAGCGCAGCATGAAGACCGTTTTCCGCACCGTGGGACGCGACGACCAGCAGGGTCCCGCGATCGCCTCCTATGTCGCCAACGAGCTCAAGGCGAAGAAGGTCGCGATCGTCGACGACAAGACCGCGTACGGCGAAGGCATCGCCAACGAGGTCGAGAAGACCCTCAAGGGCGCCAAGGTCACCATCGTCGGACGCGAGCGCACCACCGACAAGGAAACCGACTTCAAGGCGATCCTCACCAAGATCAAGGCCAAGAACCCCGACGTGATTTTCCACGGCGGCATGGACGCGACCGGCGGACCGATGCTCAAGCAGGCGCGCGAGCTCGGCATCAAGGCCGCGTTCGCGTTCGGCGATGGCGCGTGCACCGATGAAATGGGCAAGCTCGCCGGCGCCGCCGCCGAGGGCATGGTCTGCTCGCAAGCGGGCCTGCCGAAGGAAGCCGCGAACAAGGAATTCGTCGACGCGTTCAAGAGCAAGTACGGCGAGATCAAGCAGTACGCGCCGTACTTCTACGACGCCACGCTGGCCGTCGCCGAAGCCATGAAGAAGGCGAACTCCACCGATCCGGCGAAGTTCACGCCCGAGCTCTTCAACGTCGGCTTCAAGGGCGCCACCGGCAATGTCGCATTCGACGCGAAGGGCGACCGCAAGGACGCCGAAATGACGATCTTCAAGCTCCAGGGTGGCAAGGTCGTACCCGTCGCGATCGTGAAGGGTGGCGTGACGACACCGTTCAGCATGGCTGCTGCTCCTGCCGCCGCCGCGCCCGCCGCCGCAGCTCCCGCCGCTGCACCGGCTGTCGCCCCGGCCAAGTCCGGGCCCGGACCTGCCCCGACGCCCGTCGAACCGAAAAAAGAAGAAGCAAAAAAAGAAGAGAAGAAGAAATAAATAACAACACTGACTGAAAAACGGCACCGCTTGGCGGTGCCGTTTTTTTTAGAACGGAAGAATCTGGCCCGGTTGCGGCAGCGGGCCGCAGACCACGGCGACCGGCGCGCGCGCAGGCAGTGCGGCTGCAAGCCTGAAGATCTCCAGGTACTGCTCGCGTATCTGCGCATCGAGGTTCGCCGGCTCGGGCCCCGGACTCGCGCGCAGTCGCTCGGCCGTCTTTGGACTCAGCGTGGCACGGCCATCCCCTACGAGCGCGCGAACGGTAAGAAGCGCTGGCGGGATGCGTTCCGGCCGCGTGGCGAGCGCAGAGGCGAGCAGCGCATCGATACCCGCGGGCCCACCCGGCTCGCGCTCCACATTCGGGTCGGCTCCCGCCGCTAGCAGCAGAGCGACGCGTTCGTGATCCGCGGCGTCGATGTACTGGTAGAGCGCGGTCTTTCCGTCCGTGTAGCGTCGATCGAGGTCGCAATTCGCCGGATCGCGGCAGATGAGGCGCAAAAGCTTCAGGGGACGTGGCCCGGCGCCTTCGGCCAAGGCAAGGTCGGCGCGAATCGACGAGCAGTCTGCCGTGTCGGGCGCGCACGCCCGATTCGCGCGGTCCCAGTCGATAGCGCGCGCATCCTCCGTCGGATAAAGGATCGCGAAACCGCGTCCGCCGGGCGAGAGCGGCGTCGCGAGTCTCTCGCGGATGGAGCGGATCTCGGCACGCATGCGCTGCGCGATCACGCGCGCCTCGGCATCGAAGACATCGTCCGGCGAGGCAGGACACTTTTGCAGGAACCGCGTCGCATATTCAAGGTACTTCATGCGCAGCTCCGGCGGACCGGTGTCGCGGCGCGTGCGAAGGGTCGCGTGACGCTCCCGCGGGGAATAGCTCGACGTCACGCCATCCTTGACACCGTCGCGGCCGGCCACGGTGAAGAAAGCGCGGTTCCACGCAGGCGCGTGCGCGAGGCAATATCCCGGCCGGTACGCGAGCGCGCCGACGAGCCGCTCGCCGAACATCATCTCGGTCGCGGCGACAGACTTCGCGGGTAGGACGAGCGTCGCGGGCGACGCGGTCAAGGCAACGGCGGTCTCGCGCAAGCAATCATAAAAGGGGCTCGAACGAAAGAACTTGACTGGCGGGTCGTAGCGGTTCTCTTCGTGCGCGACGAAAGCGGCTTCGAGCCGCTGGCCCGTATCGACATCGATCAGCTCCGCCGTGAACTGGAATGGTTCGAGGTCCAGAGGCCAGGCGCCCGTCGATGCCGCAACGACCAAAGGCGCCGCGTAAATCCGCGCGATCATCCGGCCTGAAAGGCGTCGGGGCATGCACGAATGATCGCGTAAAATCGCCGGCGTGGACACCTTCCTGCAGCAGGTGGTCAACGGCCTCACGCTCGGCTGCGTCTATGCCGTGGTGGCTCTCGGGTACACCATGGTCTACGGGATCATCCAGCTCATCAATTTCGCGCACGGCGAAGTCGTGATGATCGGCTGCATGGTCGCCTTCTCGGTGATCGTCGC
>WNFL01004332.1_pt1 | contig 20061 bp, 17 predicted proteins | sample 5400361 | NCBI WGS metagenome assembly WNFL01 (sample SAMN13153351, study PRJNA577476) | soil metagenome | isolation source: 40 cm soil on Douglas fir-dominated hillslope | place: USA:California | collected 2013-09-17
GAGATCGACGATGCGGCCAAACCCGGCGACGAGATGCACGCCGTTGAGCGTGATCCGGTAGAAGGCGAAATCGGCAAAGCCCGCGAACATCTCCGCCTCCGGCTGGCGCTCGAGATAGCGTCGGCGGGCGTCGGGGTCGCTGGTGACGGCGGCGGTTCCCATGAGCATGACGCGCGCGCCCTGCAAGGGATCGCCCGCCTTGCGCTCATCGATCATGAGCGAGACGCGCGGATTGGCGAGAATGTTCTTGGTGTGCACGGCAAGGCGCGAGATCAACAAGAGCGGCGCCCCGTCAGCCGCGGTCGCGACATTCACCAACGAGCAGTAGGGATCGCATGAGCCCTGCATCAGCGTCGCCAAGGCCCCCGAGCGGCCCTCGCGCAAGAGTTTCTTGGCGGCGAGGGCGAGCTCAAAGTCCGGCGTCGGTTGCATTTGGCGTCTCCGGCCAATGATGCTACCAAGCGCTCCCCGCTGGGCGAAGCGGGGGAAAAGCTCGGTTTCCGGCGCGCCAAGTTGAGCTTGGCCAGGAGCGCCGGCGCGGGCTATGCTAACAAAACCCCTTGACGAATCACGCCTTTGTCAGGGATTCGCCACATTTCGGCCCTGCTTTGGGGCTGCAAAGTCACCAGGGCGAATGCAGGGATAGGGCTATGCCGACCATCGCTCTCGTCGATGACGATCGCAACATCCTGACCTCGGTCTCGATCGCACTCGAGGCGGAAGGTTACCGTATCATGACGTATACCGACGGCGCTTCGGCGCTCGACGGCTTCAAGACGTCGCCGCCCGATCTCGCCATTCTCGACATCAAGATGCCGCGCATGGACGGCATGGAGACCTTGCGGCGGCTGCGGCAGAAGTCCGACATGCCGGTGATCTTCCTCACCTCAAAGGACGAGGAGATCGACGAATTGTTCGGCCTTAAAATGGGCGCCGACGATTTCATCCGCAAACCATTCTCGCAGCGCCTCCTGGTCGAGCGCGTCAAAGCGATCTTGCGCCGTTCGGCGCCGAAGGACGGCAGCGCGCCGAAGGAGACCGATGCCACCAAGGTGCTCGAGCGGGGCCTGTTGCGCATGGATCCCGAGCGGCACACCTGCACGTGGAAGAATGAGCCGGTGACGCTGACGGTAACGGAGTTCCTCATCTTGCAGGCGCTCGCGAGCCGGCCGGGCGTGGTCAAGAGCCGCAACGCGTTGATGGATGCGGCCTATGACGACCAAGTCTACGTGGACGACCGCACCATCGACAGCCACATCAAGCGATTGCGCAAGAAGTTCAAGGGGACCGACGACGATTTCGATATGATCGAAACGCTCTATGGCGTCGGCTATCGGTTCAAAGAAATGTGACGTCAGGGGCGGCTTGGCGACCAGGTTCGACCGCCTAAGATCCTCGCCGGCGGGGCCTGGGATGGGGGCGCGCAACCGGCAGACCGACTGTGCTCAATCGAACGCCGGAGAGTTTTAAGACTGACGTCGCCCCAAAGCGGCCCGACGAGGAGCTATCGCTGCTGACCAAAGGGGGGCGCTTTCCCCGGCTCGTGTTCCACGCCAGGCATCGCTTTGACGGCCTGCTGGCGCTTGCAAAAGCCGCGCTGCAGCGCTTTGGGCTGCGATGGCAGCACAACTCGCCCCTCCTCATCCGCGTGAGTCGGAACGATCGCACGCTCGACGACTTCACGACCGCTGTCGAGCCGCAACGTCCCAATGACGGTCCATTGGCGCTCGCGGGGGCGGGGCTACGCCGCTTCGGCGAACTCGTCTCCGAACGCTGGCACGTCTTTGCCCGCGCAGCTGCTTTGAGCCTCCGCCGACTCGATGAAACGTTGGAAAGCCTCAAGATCGAGCTCGAAAAAAAACAGCGCGAGGACGGCGCATCGCTCGCGAAGACCGGGCGCCGGCGATTTGCCGTCCTATTGCTGCAAGGCTGGCATCTGTTCGTCCGCGTCGCTTTTTCGAGCCTTAGCAGACGCATCATTTTTCTCAACGTGACGGGCCTGCTCGCGCTCGTGATCGGCATTCTCTATCTGTCGCAATTCCGAGCCGGCCTGATCGATGCGCGCATTCAGAGCCTGCTCGTGCAAGGCGAGATCATTGCCGGAGCCGTTGCCGCCTCGGCGACGGTGGAGACCGATACCATCACCATCGATCCCGAGCGGCTACTCGATCTGCAGGCCGGTGAGAGCTACGGACCATCCGAGGAGGCGCTGTCCGGGCTCGAATTTCCAATCAATCCCGAGCGCGTCGCGCCGGTCCTGCGCCGCCTCGTTTCGCCCACGAATACGCGCGCGCGCATCTACGATCGCTCCGGCGTTCTCGTTCTCGACAGCCGCAACCTCTATGACGTGCTGCGCTTCGATCTGCCGCCGCCGCGACAGAAGCCCGGTGTTCTCGAGCGTGCCTACGTCACCATCCGCACCTGGGTCAGCCGCGGCACGCTGCCGCTCTATCGCGAATTCGAACCACAGAACGGCAAGGGCTACGGCGAGGTCGCCAACGCTCTGCAGGGCTTCAAGTCCAGCATGGTGCGCATCAATGAACGCGGCGAGGTGATCGTGTCGGTCGCGGTGCCGGTGCAGCGTTTCCGCGCCGTGCGCGGTGCCCTTATGCTCTCCACCCAAGGCGCCGACATCGACACCATGGTGGGAGCCGAGCGCGTCGCCATCTTCAAGATCTTCCTCATCGCCGCGGGGGTGATGGTGGTGCTCTCGTTCCTGCTTGCCGGAACAATCGCCGGCCCCGTCCGGCGGCTGGCGGAAAGCGCACAGCTCGTGCGCCGACGGATTCGCTCCCGGGTCGAGATCCCAGATCTGAGCCACCGTCGCGACGAGATTGGCCACCTCTCGGGGTCGCTGCGCGACATGACCGCCGCGCTCTACAACCGCATCGAGGCGATCGAGAGCTTCGCCGCCGATGTGGCGCACGAGCTCAAGAACCCGCTGACCTCGCTGCGTTCGGCGGTCGAGACGCTGCCGCTTGCGAGAGGCGATGAAAGCCGCAACCGTCTTCTCGCGGTCATCCAGCACGACGTGAAGCGGCTCGACCGGCTGATCTCCGACATTTCCGACGCCAGCCGGCTCGACGCCGAGATGCAACGGCACGAAGCGCAGCCGGTCAACGTCGCCAAGCTTCTCACCACCGTGGTCAGCGTGGCCAACGAGCGGCACGACGACGGCGTCACTGTTACGCTGAATTTCGAAGCAGGCCGGGCGGCGGCCTTCATGGTGCAGGGGAACGACTCCCGACTCGGGCAGGTGGTGGACAACCTGATCGATAACGCCCGCTCATTCTCGCCGCTCGGCGGCTCGGTGCGCGTCACGTGCCAGCGATTGAAGAGCCAGATTGAGATCATCATCGATGACGACGGCCCCGGTGTGCCCGACGAAGCAATGGAGAAGATCTTCGAACGCTTCTACACCCACCGGCCGCACCAGCCCTTCGGACAGAATTCGGGCCTCGGGCTCTCCATCTCCACGCATATCATCGAGGCGCATGGCGGGCGCATCCGGGCCGAGAACCGCGTTCGGCCGGCCGTGGAGGGCGCGCCCGTAGTGCTCGGCGCACGCTTCACGGTGCGGCTGCCGGCCATGTGATGGCGGCTGAGACTCCGACCGTGCACGCCTCTGCCGTGCTGGCTGGCGCGCGCGCCGTGCTCATCCGCGGGCCGGCGGGAGCGGGCAAGTCGCAACTTGCGCTCGCGCTCATTCAGGCGGCGCAAACGGGTCTGCTGCGGTTCGCCCGACTCGTCGGCGACGATCGCCTTCACCTCGAAGCGCATCACGGGCGCCTCTTGGTCCGCCCGGCTCCTGCGCTTGCCGGCCTGATCGAGGTGCGCGGGCTCGGCATTCGCCGGTTGGACTATGAGCCGGTGGCGGTCGTCGGCCTGGTGGTGGACCTCGCAGCCGAGGACGCGGAGCGGATGCCATTGGCAGGCGAGACGGTCCTCCTCGGGGTGGCAGTGCGACGTTTGGCGCTCGCAGCTGGGGCCACCCCCCTCACCCCGGTACTCGCGCTCCTGCGTTCACTGGACGGTGACATTAAACCTCCGTCATGATCCTTGCGGGCAGGCCCCCTGGCACAAAAGTAACGGCCTAGCGCTCATTTCGCGCCTGAGGGGCCGCCTCGCCTGGCGAGCTCTATCGCAATGCAACACCATCCCCAAACGCTTGGAAAAGCCCTTGCGCACGGGCTTAGGATCGTGATGATGGGCGCCCTTTCGTGCGGTGCAACCCGGACGCGCTGGCGGGGAAGTCGATGATCGGCCTCGTACTCGTCACGCACGGGCGCCTTGCCGCCGAGTTTCGCTCGGCCCTGGAGCATGTAGTCGGCCCCCAAAAGCAGATCGAGGCGGTGACGATCGGCCCGGACGACGACGTGGAACAGCGCCGCAAGGATATCATCGAGGCGGTCAAGCGCGTGGACAGCGGCGAAGGAGTCGCCATTCTCACCGATATGTTCGGCGGCACGCCCTCCAATCTCGCCATCTCGGTCATGGGGCGTCCGAAAGTCGAGGTCCTCGCCGGCATCAACCTTCCGATGCTGGTGAAGCTCGCCAAGGTGAGAGACGAATGTCCCCTGACCGAAGCGGTGGCGGCGGCCCAGGACTCCGGCCGCAAATACATCACCATCGCCAGCCGCGTTCTCACCGGCAAATGAGCGAGCCCGCCGGCGAGTTCTCCTCCGCCCAAGATCCACCGGAGACGGCGCCGATTACCCGCGAACTCCAAATCTGCAACAAAAAAGGGCTGCACGCGCGCGCCTCGGCAAAGTTCGTGCAGACGGTGGAAAGGTTCGACGCCGAGGTGAAAGTCAAACGCGGGCACGAGATCGTCGGCGGAACCTCGATCATGGGGCTGATGATGCTTTCGGCCGGACCCGGGACGACGATCACGGTCGAGGCAAGCGGGCGGGAAGCGGCTGAGGTCATCGCCGCGCTGGCGGCGCTCGTGAGCGGGCGGTTCACGGAAGAGGAATAAGCCGTATCGAGGCGGTGTGGCCTGGCTTTGGACCGAGTTCCGTTCGGATGGAACCATCGCCCGTGGGCCTACGACGAGCAGTGCCACATCGTTCCCTCCCCCGCTAGGCCACCTTCTTTGCCAACACCTTCGCCGCGGGCCGCAGGTCGGCGACCAAATTCCTGTACTCGCGTTCTTTATCGGCATCGTCCTCGATGCGCAGCAGCCAGGACGGGTGGATCGTGACGAAGGCGGCGGTGCCGTCGGCGAGGTGCAAGGTCTGCCCGCGCAGCTTGCTAATCGTGACGGAGCGTCCGAGCAGGCTGCGCGCCGCCGTCGCGCCGAGCGCGACGATCGCCACCGGCTTCACCAACGCACGTTCGACGTCGAGCCAGATCTTGCAGCGCTCAATTTCGTAAGCGTTGGGCCGCTTATGCAGCCGCCGCTTGCCCCGCATCTCATGCTTGAAATGCTTCACCGCGTTGGTGACGAAAACCTCCGCACGTGGAATTCCTGCCTCCGCCAGCGCCCGGTCGAGAACGCGCCCGGCCGGGCCGACGAACGGCTTGCCGGCAATATCTTCCTTGTCGCCGGGCTGCTCGCAGACGAGCATGACGTGGGCGGACCTGCGCCCCTCGCCCGGCACCGCCTGCGTGGCGTGCTTGTAGAGCGGACAGCGCGTGCATTCGTTCTCCGCCTTGGCAAGCTCCGACAGCGAATTGATCGCTGGAGAAAGCTCGAGGTCGAGCTGCATCCTCTCTCGCATCGGCGGCTCCTGACCCACCCCCTGCCGCATCAACGCCCGCGGCATCGCGGCAGTTCGGCGGGGCGCAAATTCAGGTCCGGTTTGGACATAAAGAAATCTTTATATCTTCATTGCGGGCGCGCGCGGCCCCTGCTATAGGCAGCGCCGAGCGGCCGCCGGCCGGCGCGCCGCAAATTCCTAACCTCGTAAGGACTGCCATGACCGCTCAATCGAAAGCCGCAAAAAATGCTGCCCCCGCCGAGGCGGCTGCCGACTACGTGGTCAAGGACGTGAGCCTTGCCGAGTGGGGCTGCAAGGAAATCGCCATCGCCGAGACCGAGATGCCCGGCCTGATGGCGATCCGGGAGGAATACGGGCCCGAGCAGCCGCTGCGCGGCGCGCGCATCTGCGGCTCGCTGCACATGACGATCCAGACCGCGGTCCTGATCGAGACGCTCAAAGCGCTGGGCGCGGACGTCCGCTGGGCGTCGTGCAACATCTATTCGACCCAGGACCACGCCGCGGCGGCCGTGGCAGCGGGCGGCACGCCGGTCTTCGCGGTCAAAGGCGAGACACTCGAGGAGTATTGGGACTATCAGCACCGCATCTTCGAATGGAGCGACGGCGGCACGCCCAACATGGTTCTCGACGACGGCGGCGATGCCACGCTTTTGATTCACCTCGGCCTGCGCGCCGAGCGCGGCGAAACGAACCTGATCAGCAAGCCGGTCAACCAGGAAGAAGAAATCCTCTTCGCCGCCATCAAGCAGCGGTTGAAGGATAAGCCCGGCTGGTACAAGCGCAATGCCGACGCGATCCGCGGCGTGACCGAGGAAACCACGACCGGCGTTCACCGGCTCTACGAGATGCAGAAGAAGGGCACGTTGCTGTGGCCGGCCATCAACGTCAACGACAGCGTGACCAAATCCAAGTTCGACAACCTTTACGGCTGCCGCGAATCGCTCGTCGACGGGATTCGCCGCGGCACCGACGTGATGATGGCGGGCAAGGTGGCTATGGTCGCTGGCTTCGGTGACGTGGGCAAGGGTTCGGCCGCTTCGCTGCGGCAGGCCGGCTGCCGCGTGCTCGTCTCCGAGATTGATCCGATCTGCGCGCTGCAGGCGGCAATGGAAGGTTACGAGGTCACGACCATGGATGATGCAGCGCCGCGCGCGGACATTTTCGTCACCGCGACCGGCAACCTCGACGTCATCACGCTCGAGCACATGCGCAAGATGAAGGACCGGGCGATCGTCGCCAATATCGGGCATTTCGACAGCGAGATCCAAGTCTCGGCGCTGCGCAATTTCAAATGGCACAACGTCAAGCCGCAGGTCGACGAGATCGAATTCCCCAACGGCAAGCGCATCATCCTCTTATCCGAGGGACGCTTGGTGAACCTCGGCAACGCCATGGGCCATCCGAGCTTCGTGATGTCGTCCTCGTTCACCAACCAGACGCTGGCGCAGATCGAGCTGTGGACTAATCCGAAGAAGTACGAGAAGAAAGTTTACACGCTGCCGAAGCACCTCGACGAGAAGGTCGCGCGCCTGCACCTCGCCAAGGTCGGCGCCAAGCTGACGAAAATGTCCGACAGGCAAGCCCAGTATATCGGCGTGCCGGTCGAGGGGCCGTATAAACCCGATCATTACCGGTACTGAGCGTTGGTACAGCCGCGAGCAGCCCGACACTCGTCCCTGCGATTGAGTCCTGCATCCCCAACCGCTAGCCTCGCGTTGTAGAAAGCGCAGCCGGGGCAAAAATCTTGCGAGGCCGAATCGTCCTTGCCGTCATTTTCCTGGCGGCCTTCATCCTCCTGTTCCGCGTTACCATCCTCGCCGGCGAATTCGACGCGGTCGTCACCGCGGCGCAATTCGAGAAGGCGAGCGAGACTCACACCACCTTGCGCGCGTTCTTTCGTCGCATGCCGAAAGGCGGCGACCTGCACACGCATCTCTCCGGCGCCGTCTACGCGGAGCGCTTCATCGCTTGGGCCGCGCAGGAAGGGCTTTGCGTGGACCTCGAGAACGTCGTGCTGGCGAAGCCGCAGTGCGACCGCGCCGGAGCACGGCCGCTCTCCGACGCGATGCGCGAGCAAAAACTTTACGATCGGCTCGTCAACGCGTTCTCGATGCGCGACTTCCTGCCGACGCCCGCCGTGCCGACGGGGCACGACGAATTCTTCGCGGTGTTCGACCGGTTCGGAGCGGTGTCCGGCTCGCGTCTCGTCGACATGACGGTCGATCAGCTCAAGCTCTACGACGGCGAAAACGTGCAATACGTCGAGTTCATGGTCTCGTCGTGGTGCCCGAACGATCGCGATAAATTCGGCAGGGCCGTGGCCGGGGCGAGCGGGGATGCGGCAAAGCTCGCGGCGCTCGAAGCGAGCGGGCTTGCCGAATGCGTGGCGGGCAAATGCAGCGACTTGGCGGCCGCGTTCGGCAAGATCAGCGCCGCAATGGGATGCGAGGCCGACAACACGCAAGCGGGCTGCGGCGTCACGTTCCGCTATATCGTCCAGATCTACCGCGACAACCCGCCCGACGACGTGTTCGTGCAGACCGCGACCGCGGCGGCGCTGATCCGCGCGGAACCGCGGCTCGTTGGGCTCAATCTCGTTGGGCCGGAAGACTATCTGGTGGCGCGCCGCGACTACACGCGCCAGATGGAGATCGTCCGGTTTCTGGCCACGGACGTGCCGGTGGCGCTGCACGCGGGCGAGCTATGGCTCGGCCTCGTTCCGCCCCCCGATCTCACGTTCCACATCCGCCAAGCCATCGAGATCGCCGGCGCCCGGCGCATCGGCCACGGCGTCACGCTCGCCTTCGAGCGCGACGCGCAGGGACTGCTCGCGCAAATGCGCGCGCGGCCAACCGTGGTCGAGATCAACCTGACCAGCAACGATCTCATCCTCGGGGTGCGCGGCAAGGATCATCCGTTCCCTGTCTATCTGGCCGCAGGCGTGCCGGTGGTGCTGTCATCCGACGACGCGGGCGTTTCTCGCATCGATCTGACCAATGAATACTTTCGCGCGGCACGCGATTACGGACTCGGCTATCCGCAGCTCAAAGCGATCGCCCGCAATTCGTTGGATTATTCCTTTCTTGGCGATGACCAAAAGCGCGATCAGCTCGAGCGCTTCGAGCGCCGCTGCGCCGAATTCGAGCGCTCCGTGGCAAGCCAGCAATCGCCGCTGCAAAACGCGATGGCAGTGATCAGGGCGGCGGTGGCTCCGCCCGGGTGACAGGCGACGCGGCGAGCGCTGCTACGGCTGGCGCGGCGGAATGGCGAAGAGCAAGTAGCGCGCGGGCGCTCCGTCGAAGCCGAGATAACGCCGCGAGACCTCGATCTCCTGCTGCTTGCCCAGAGGGAAGCGTGCCATAAGCGAGGTTGCGGCGTTCATGCAGTTGGCCGCGCTCGAAGGATCCCGCGGGCTCGCCGGGCAGAGCAATGCGATGCCGTCACGGCCGATGCGCTGCCCCATCGCGGGCGAGATCGGGCCGTCGAGCACGTGCGCCGCGAGCGGATGGCTGCGCATGTAGAATGCGACGCCGTCGGTAAAGTCGTCGTAGCCGGCGAACACCTTGAGCGGCCGGTCGGTGGTCTTGCGCCACAGCTGCTCGATCGGTTCGACCAGCACCGAGGAAAGGGCCGCGTCCGGTGCCGGCCCTGCGCGATGAATGCCGAAGGCAATCGCCGGAGCGAGGGCGACCATCACGAATGGCAGCAGAACCGCGAGCGCGAGCACGCGCACTGCATCGCGACGGCCGATGGCAACGAGCGGTGAGGACAGCAGCATGACCGGGAGGAGGGTCCATGCCGACATGGTCCAAAGCGAGTTCAACCGGATCCAGGTGAGAATTGCGATGACTGGTGGCAGCAGCAGCGTCGCCCAGAACGCGAGCGCCGCGAGCCTCCGTTCGGGCGTTGCCGGCCATGCCATATCTTTGAGGACCGCTCGGCTTGGGCGTGCTGCAACGAAAACGAGGACGAGCGGAACCGCGACATAGGCGACGCCGCCGGCAAGGTAGCCGAGGGCGCCGCGCAGGGCCGAGACCAGGGACGTCGATCCGTGACCGGCGACCGCGTAGGAGAAAGGCACAAAATCGTTGGCGACGAGCCAGGCCGCGTGCGGCGCGAGCGCGAGCGCCCCAGCCGCGATCGTCACCCAGGGCGCGCCTGAGCGGAAATAGGCCGCGCGCCTGCGGTCGAGGAGCGCGGCGATGCCGAGCCCGAGCAGCAGGAAGACCGACCAGTATTTGCCGTACATGCATGCCGCGGCACCGAGGCCAGCGAGCGCCGCATCGAGCACTCGCCGGGTCTCGAACGAGCGCAGGAACCACAGCGTGGTCGCCGCCCAGAGCGGCATCAGCACGCTGTTCTGGTTGAATTTCAACGCGTGGAAATTGAAGAACGGCACCAGCGTGAGCAGGGCGAGCCCGACGACGCGTTTCTCCCCATCGAGAAAGCGGGCGGAGAGCCGCCAGGCGATCCACAGCGCGAGCCCCGCCGTGGCTACTGCCAGGAGGTAAAAAGCCCACTCGGCGGTCGGAAAGACGGCGAACCACGCCCGCACGACCACCATGGCGAACGGAGGATGCTTCGGGTAGCCCCATGCCAGCTCGCGCGAGAGGACGTACTGCTCGGACATGTCGGAGTTGATGTCCTGGCTGGCTTTGGCGAGGGTGCCGTAGAGGGTCCAGAGCGCGACATAGCCGAGGAGAACGGCGACCGCCGTGCGCTCGCGCCGCGCCGGGTCGGTGAGCGCGTCAAGCAGGCCCTCGACGAGTTTGGTCGGACCGCTTCGCCTCACAACAGCTTCACCGCGACCTGCGAGCCGGTCCGGATGTAGCCGATATATTCGAAGCTGGTCTTGCTCTCGGTAATGAACTCCATGAACGCCTTGTACTCTTCCTCGCGCCATTCTGGAGCGTTGAAATATTCGTCGAACACAATGATCGTGCCGGGCGCCAGCAGCGCCCTGGTCTCGGCAAATATCGTCTTGGTAGAGCTATAGAGATCGCAATCGACGTGCATGAAGCTGATGGTCTTGCTCGCATGCGCAGCGACGAATGTGGGCAATGTATCAGCGAAGAATCCACGGATGAGCTTGACATTCGCACGCACGGGGGGCAACTCGCCGTCTCTGCTGAAGGCGCGCTTTCTCGATCCGGGTCTCCAGTGCTCGGGCAGACCGACGAACGAGTCGAAACCGTAGAAGGTCACGTTGGGTTTGATCTGCGCCAGCCGATTGATCGAGTTTCCCTTGTAGACGCCAAATTCCAGAAATAGTCCCTCATCGCTGCTGATCTCGCCCAGGGCGTGCTTGAATAGTTGTTGTCGGTCCCGAAAGATCGGGACATCCATCAAGTGTTCTTTCTCGAACGCTGCCGCGCCGGCTGGGTCATTGAAATATCGGACGAGATCCAAGTCGGTGACGACGATTTCGACCATCTTCCTGATCAGTCTGCGCGCGATCTTGTGAAGAACGACATTGAGGTCCTCGGCGACTTGCCTCGCCCATATCTTGAAGATGGTCATCTGGGAAAGGGACCGATCCGAGAGGTTCTTGAGGTTGGGTCAATCGGACATTGTTTCCGCGTGAGCGCCTCGTTTTCGAGGATCGGATGCGCTCCAATGCGGCCGCGCTGGAGACCCCGGAGGGGCTTCATCATCTACGATCCGGTCAGCCCGGTGGGCGATCGCGGCGCTGCCAGTCTTGGACCGGCCATCGCCCCCATCTTTCTAGCACGCGAGACCGACCGGCGACACAGCTGCCGGCGAGGCGCCACCCATAGATTAAGCGCAAGGCCGCGGCGCTTGCCCTCCGTTATGGCCGTCAATGCAAGCATCCGGTTTGGCCCCTATTCGGGCGGCAGCCTATGGCACGACGTGCAACCGAGGTCCATATCAAGTCCGCCATTGCTTTGCCGCATCTGGCGGCGATGCTAGATCTTGCTTCGGAGCAGCCGAGGGCAGAATCTCATGTGCCGCTGGATCGCATATCGCGGCGAAACGATACCTTTGGAACAATACGTCACGGCGCCTGCCCATTCGCTGGTCGTACAGAGTCAGCGCGCCTTGGAATCGACCGCGGCCACCAACGGCGACGGTTTCGGCATGGGATGGTACGGGGAACACCCCGAGCCCGGGCTTTATCGCGAGGTCCGGCCGGCCTGGTCGGACGAGAATTTACGCTATCTCTGCCGCCACATTCAGTCGCACCTCTATTTCGCGCATGTGCGCGCGGCGACCGGCACGGCGATCACGCGGGCGAACTGCCATCCCTTCGCCTGCGGCCGCTGGCTGTTCATGCATAACGGGATCATCGGCAACTGGGCGCGCTTGCGGCGCAGGGTCGAAGCGCTCATTCCCGACGAGCTCTACGGCTCGCGCATCGGCACGACCGATTCGGAAGCGGTCTTTCTCGCCATCCTCGGGGCCGGCGGCGACAAGGATCCCCTCGGCGCCACCGCGCGCGTGCTCGCCACCCTGACCGAGATGGTCAGCAGCAAGGGCTATCATGAGCCGCTGCGCTTTACGGCAGCGCTCGCCAACGGGCGCGATCTCTATGCTTTCCGCTACGCCGCCAATGATCAAGCCAACTCGCTCTATTATCGCGAGTCGGGCGACAACGCGGTGATCGTGTCGGAGCCGCTCGACACCGACCGCGCCCATTGGAAGCCGGTGCCCCCCGGCCACGCAATCGTGGCGCGCGAGGGGGAACGCGTCGCGCTCGAGCCGTTCCTGGCGGAGCAGCGGGTTGCGGCGGAGTGAACCGAGCGCGCGACCTGGGTCGTCCCAGAAAGCCTCCGGTCCTTGCCGCTCGCGGAGGCGGGTGCTAATCCGCGCGCCATGAATGCGGCCATCGAGAACATCCGTAACTTCGCGATCATCGCGCATATCGACCACGGCAAGTCGACGCTGGCCGATCGGCTCATCCAATCAACCGGCGGGCTCGCCGAGCGCGAAATGGTGGAGCAGGTGCTCGACTCCATGGACATCGAGCGCGAGCGGGGCATCACGATCAAGGCGCAGACCGTGCGGCTCAATTATCGGGCGCGCGACGGCAAGGACTACGTGCTCAACCTGATCGACACGCCCGGCCACGTCGATTTCGCCTACGAGGTCAACCGCTCGCTTGCCGCCTGCGAAGGCTCGCTCCTGGTGGTGGACGCTTCGCAGGGCGTCGAGGCGCAGACGCTCGCCAACGTCTATCAGGCGATCGACAACAACCACGAGGTCGTGCCCATCCTCAATAAAGTCGACCTGCCCGCGGCCGAACCCGAAAAGGTGAAGCAGCAGATCGAGGACGTGATCGGGCTCGATGCCTCCAACGCAATCCTGATCTCGGCAAAGACCGGCCTCAATGTTGGCGAGGTGCTCGAGGGCATCGTTACGCGCCTGCCGCCGCCCAAAGGTGACAGTGAGGCGCCGCTCAAGGCGCTCTTGGTCGACAGCTGGTACGACAGTTATCTCGGCGTCGTCGTGCTTCTGCGCATGGTCGACGGCGTGCTCCGGCGCGGCCAGCGCATCCGCATGATGGGAAGCGGCGCTGCCTACGAGGTCGACCGCGTCGGCGTGTTCACACCGAAGATGGTCGACGTCGACGAGCTCGGCCCGGGCGAGATCGGCTTTCTCACAGCCTCGATCAAGCAGGTCGCCGATACCCGTGTCGGCGACACCATCACCGATGACCGCAAGCCGGTGACCACGGCGCTGCCGGGCTTCCGGCCGGCCATTCCCGTCGTCTTCTGCGGCCTGTTCCCGGTCGATGCTGCGCAGTTTGAGGATTTGCGCGCCGCCATGGGCAAGCTGCGGCTCAATGACGCGAGCTTCACCTACGAGATGGAGACGTCGGCTGCGCTCGGATTCGGCTTCCGCTGCGGATTCCTGGGCCTGCTGCACCTCGAGGTCATCCAGGAGCGGCTCGCGCGCGAGTTCAACCTCGAGCTGATCGCGACCGCCCCCTCGGTGATCTACAAGATCACGCTGACCAACGGGAGCAAGCTCGAGATCCACAATCCAGTCGATATGCCGGATCCGGTGCGCGTCAAGGAGATGGAGGAGCCGTGGATCCGGGCCACCATCATGACTCCGGACGAATATCTCGGCAGCGTGCTCAAGCTCTGCCAGGACCGCCGTGGCGCGCAGATCGAGCTGACCTACGTCGGCAACCGCGCGATGGTGAAATACGACCTGCCGCTGAACGAGGTGGTGTTCGACTTCTACGACCGCCTGAAATCCGTGTCGAAAGGCTACGCATCCTTCGACTATCACCTCACCGACTTCCGGCCGGCGGATCTCGTCAAGATGCAGATTCTTGTCAACGGCGAGCCGGTCGACGCGCTCGCCATGCTGGTCCATCGCACGCGGGCGGAGAACCGTGGCCGCGCCATGGTAGAAAAGCTCAAGGAGCTCATTCCGCCGCACATGTTCCAGGTGCCGATCCAGGCCGCGATCGGCGGCAAGATCATCGCGCGCGAGACGGTGCGTGCGTTGCGCAAGGACGTGACTGCCAAATGTTACGGCGGCGACGTGACGCGCAAGCGCAAGCTTCTGGAGAAGCAGAAGGAAGGCAAGAAGCGCATGCGCCAGTTCGGCAAAGTGGAAATCCCGCAGGAGGCGTTCATCGCGGCGCTGAAGGTGGACGTGTGAGGCTGGCTCGGTTAGTGCATCGGTTTGAATGGGCCGCGCACAGCCGAATGGAGAGAACGGCGGTACACTGCGCCGGCCAGGAGAACCCTGCCTCGTGATCCTCGAGTCGACGATTGCCTGTCCAGTTTGCGGCCACCGCTCGACGGAAGAAATGCCAACAGATTCTTGCGTCTATTTCTATGATTGCCGGGCTTGTGGCGCTCGCCTGAGGCCGAAGCAGGGTGATTGTTGCGTGTTTTGTTCGTACGGCACGGTTCCATGTCCACCGATGCAGGCCGGCCAATGCACGTGACCTGTGCCCCGAGGCCGAGGCGAGAAGTGCCGCTGACGTGATGGGCGCGGCCGTAATGATCGCTACGGAGATTGAGGATAGTCACACCGCGAAGAAGCCTCACCTGGTCGTGTCACTGATCGAAGTCTTGATCCGGCATCGCCACGAAAATGAGCACGGCGAGGATGGTGATGACGAATCGGAACGCACTCGGCACCCCGTTCCACTGCTGCGACTGCCACATGCCGAACCATTCGCCTCCGATCGACATGAATCCGACCTGCCACAGCAGAAATCCGAGGGTGAGGCCGACAACGGCGAAGCTCTTGGCCCGATTGAAGGAGGCGGCATCGGCGCGCAGCCTGCGCGCGAGCGCCGCCGCGCCGATCCAACACAGGAGCGCCGTCGCCGCCTGCGTCGCGATGATGAGCGCATAGGCCGTGTGCCAAAGCGCAGGAATGATGATCGCTCGGTACTTGATAGTCGAGAACGGGAAGATCGTGTCCATGGACATGACGTGCTCGACGAACACGAAATTAGTGTTGTAGTCGGTTAGGTTGCCGAAGGCGACGAGGCTGGCGAACAGCGCGATCGCCGCCACCGTTCCCACCTTGGCCGCACGAATGACGATCATGGACATCCTTGCGGGTTGGTGCTTGTGCGGAACGCCAGGAATATCACATGCCGGCACTGACTGACGCGCAGGCTGCCGATCTCCTGGCCGGAAAATGGTATTTCAACATCCACACCGAGGCGAACAGGCCGGGCGAGATTCGCGGCCAAGTCACGAAGTGACGTTCACTAAATGCATGTACCGGGCGAAAGCGGCGCGCAGGGTGCAGCGGATCCGATTCGGCAAGAGTTGGCGGCGGGCTGACACCGTGAAACTCGGAGCCGTCGTCCCCGCGCAGCGACGCTCCGGCCGGGACGACTGGAGCGGGTGAGACATGTTGCTCCCCTTCGGCGGGTAGCCGCCATTCACTCGCAAGCGTGGCGCCTGCCCCCGGTGGGGTCCGCATTTTGCTCTGGCCATAGGTGTTCGTCCGTGGCAAGCAGGCGGCGACAAACTTCCCTTATCGAGAGTGCCATGACCCCGAGAGCGAACAGCTTGGCCGCGAGTCTTGCGATCGTTATTGCCGGCGCCCCGGCGACCGCACGCGCCAACGATATCGTTCTCAAAGACGCGGCCTCCATGAGCGGCGCGGTGACGTGGCTCAGCTCCGGCGCCCCGGGTCTCGTGCTGGCGGTCGTGCGGGGGGACGAATCCGTCGTGCTCGGCTTCGGAGAGACGCGCCCCGGCAGCAAAGTGGAGCCCGATGGCCGATCCATTCTGCGCATGGGCTCGATCGCCAAGGTCATGACGGGTCATGTGCTCGCAAGCATGGCCGCCGACGGTACCCTGAAGCTCGTGCATCCGCTTGCCAAATACGCGCCAGCCGGCGCGAAGGTGCCGACATTCGACGGGCGCGAGATCACGCTTCTCGATCTTGCGACCTACACGGCCGGGCTGCCGCGCGAGCTGCCGGACGTGCCGGATCCGAAACCGGGGGAGAATCCGTTCACACCTTTTCAAGCGGATGCGTATTGGCGCTGGCTCGCGCGTGCCACGCTGCCCTACGCCCCGGGCTCCGGCGCGATGTACTCCAATCTCGGCTTCGGCCTGCTCGGCGAGGCGCTCGCCAAAGCGGGCGGCAAGCCGTATGCGACGCTGTTGGCCGAGCGCGTGGCGACGCCACTGGGAATGCTTGACACGACGACGAAACTTCCCCCGGCGCAGATGCCGCGCGCTATGACCGGCCTCGATCTCGACGGCAAGGAGGCGCCGCTGTGGGAGACGCCGACGGCGATGGATGCCTCTGGCAATGTGTTCACCACCGGCGACGACATGGTGAGGTGGATGCGCTGGCAACTCGCGGTCAACGACGCCGCGGGCGCCGAAGTGCGCATGATCGACCAGGCTCCCTACCGCTGGCACGACGGCCTCAAAGCCGCGGTCGGCGTCGGCGGCGAGAAGATGGACGGGCTTGGCCTGGGCTGGATCATTTCGATGGCCAGGGAGAAGCGCCCGCTGATCCTGACAAAGAGCGGAGGCATCGCCGGGTTCATGACCTATGTGGTGCTGGCGCCGACGCGCGGAGTCGGCGTCTTCGTCGCCGTCAATCGGCTCAACTTTCCCATGTTCGAGGGGCTCACCAGCGCCGTGCACGACCTCGTCGCCGATTTGGCGCCGCGCTGAGCCGTGCGAGTGCGCATCGAAAATGATTCCCTCCTACGATCTCTTGACCATCGGCCACTCCAATCTCGCGGCCGATCGTTTCATGGCTTTGCTCAAGAGTGCGCGCGTGAGCGCCATCGCGGATGTGCGCTCGGTCCCGTTCTCGCGATGGTGCCCCTGGTTCTCGAGCAAGGCGCTGGCGCAGCGGCTCGCCGAGGAAGGCATCGTCTACATCCCGCTCGGTGACGCGCTCGGCGGCCGCCCGCGTGATCCAAGCCTTTATCGCGATGGGGTCGCCGACTACGAGGCCATGGCCGCACGGCCGGAATTTGCGGCCGGCCTCGCGCAAGTCGTGGATGAGAGCGCGCGCCACCGCGTCTGCCTCTTGTGTGCCGAGCGCGATCCGCTCGACTGCCACCGCTGCCTGCTGATCGGCCGGGCGCTCGCCGAACGCGGACTCGCCGTTGGTCATATACTCGCCGACGGCACGATCGAGCCACATTCGGCGAGCGACGAGCGCTTGCTCGTGATGGCGGGTGGGGACCTTTTTCGCGATCGTGCCGAACGCCTAGCCCATGCTTATCGGCGACGCGCGCAGGCGGTTGCCGCGCGTCTCAAGCGTGCGGGATGATGGTAATTCGTCACCTGCACGGCTGAGCATGCAGATCGTCTCAAAGCGCATTCCGCTTGACGGAACCAATCCCGCGGTTTACCCGGCCTGCACGCGGAGCGCGGCACCGACTCAAGTCGGCACTCATCTCCGCGGGGGCGGCAGGACTCTCGATCGGGACGCAAGCATGAAGACAATGACGGCGCCGAGGGGCGCACTTCTGCGCGGGATCGCAGCATGCGGCGTTGCATTGGCGCTGGCTGTATTGTTCGCGCCCTCGAGTGCAACCACGCAGGACAAGGGCACACTCAATCCGAAGCCGCTGCCGCCGCTCGCCAAACCCGACGATCCCGCAACGCCGGCCAAGGAGTTGTTCGGGCGCAAGACCGCGCCCGCGCCTTTGCAAGCGCGCACCATCGGTTTCTATTCCAAGGGCTGCCTCGCCGGCGCGGTGGCGCTGCCGATCAACGGGCCGACTTGGCAAGTGATGCGGCTTTCGCGCAATCGCAATTGGGGCCATCCGAACCTGATCGAATTCCTCGAACGTCTTTCAGCGCAGGCGCCCAAGACCGGCTGGCACGGACTGCTCGTTGGCGACCTGTCGCAACCGCGCGGCGGCCCGATGCTCACCGGCCATGCCAGCCATCAGGTCGGCCTCGACGCCGACATCTGGCTCACGCCCATGCCTGCCCGCGAGCTGACGCGAGAGGAACGGGAAGAAATATCGGCGACCATGGTCGTCGCTGAAGACCGCAAAGACGTCGATCCGCAGGTGTGGACCCCCGCGCACGTGAACTTAATCAAGGCTGCGGCGAAGGACCCCCAGGTCGCCCGCATCTTCGTGAATGCGGCGATCAAGAAAGCATTGTGCCGCGATGCCGGCAGCGACCGCCATTGGCTTGGCAAGGTGCAGCCGTGGTGGGGACACGACTATCATTTCCACGTCCGGATCAACTGCCCGTCCGACAGCTCCGATTGCACGCCGCAGCCGCCGCGGCCGGCGGACGATGGCTGCGGCGCGGAGCTCGACCATTGGTTCACCGAGGCGATCTTGCACCCCAAGCCCTCGCCGCCGTCCAAGCCCAAGCCGGGGCTGCGGATGGCCGACCTACCCGCCGCCTGCCACCAAGTGTTGCTGGCGCCGTAGGCTTGCACGAACGGTAGCCCGGATTGAGCGCGAATCCGGGGCGGTGGCGGCGAAGCTCTCGCGCATTTCGCCATAGCGCGTCCTTAAGGGCATTCACGCCCGTCTTCGACGGGCTATGGACGCGCGTAAACGCGCTTATGGCTCATGCGGGCTATGCCGCTGACTTTGCTTGGCCGCAAGGCGCTATAATGCTGCGCCCATGACCGACGGCGGCAAGATAAACCCCAGCGCGCGCGAGCTTGCGATCCTGCACGAGCTCGAGAAAAAGGTGCTGTGGCTCGCGAGCTGGACCATCCACCACGCCAACCATCTGCGCGAGAACGTCGACGGCGTGAAGGTCGGCGGACACCAGGCCTCATCCGCCTCGCTCGCCACCATCATGACCGCGCTCTATTTCCATGCGCTGCGCCCGCAAGACCGCGTCGCAGTCAAGCCGCACGCAAGCCCGATCTATCACGCGATCCAATATCTGCTCGACCGGCAGACCCGGCAGAAGCTTGAGGATTTTCGCGGCTACAAGGGCGCGCAGAGCTATCCCTCGCGCAGCAAAGATACGGACGACGTCGACTTCTCAACGGGCTCCGTTGGGCTCGGCGTGGCGCAGACGCTGTTCTCCTCGCTCGTGCAGGATTATGTGCGGGCACACGGCTGGGGGTTGGAGCGGCCCGAAGGCCGCATGATCGCGCTCGTCGGCGACGCCGAGCTCGACGAAGGCAACATCTTCGAGGCCATTCTCGAGGGCTGGAAGCAAGGGCTGCGCAATTGCTGGTGGATCATCGACTACAACCGCCAGAGCCTCGATGCGGTGATCCGTGAGGGTTTGTGGGCGCGCTACGAGGCGCTGTTTCAGGCCTTCGGCTGGGACGTGGTCATTCTCAAATATGGCTCGCTCTTGCAGCAGGCATTCCGTGAACCGGGTGGCGAGGGTCTGCGCCAGTGGATTGATAGCTGCCCCAACCAGCTCTACTCCGCGCTCGTTTTCCAGGGCGGCGCCGCCTGGCGCAGGCGCCTCCTCGACGAGATCGGCGACCAAGGCGACGTCACGCGGCTGATCGAGGCGCGCTCCGATGAGGAGCTCGCGCGGCTGATGACCAATCTCGCGGGCCACGACCTGCCCTCGTTGATCGAGGCCTTCGGCAAGATCGATCACGAGCGGCCGATCTGCTTCATCTGCTACACCATCAAAGGCTTCGGCCTGCCGTTCGCCGGCCACAAGGATAACCACGCAGGCCTGATGACGCCGGCGCAGGCCGAAAGCTTGCGCGCCGCGATGAACATCCGCCCCGGACACGAATGGGACAAATTCGAAGGATTGGGCATCGCGCCGGCCGAGCTGCAGCAATTTCTCGAGCGGGTGCCGTTCGCTGCCGGCACTCGTCGTCACCAAGCCGCGCGCATCGAGGTGCCGGCGGATCTGCCGGTCACCATCCAGCCGGTGATGTCGACGCAGGCGGGTTT
>WNFL01356676.1_pt2 | contig 20054 bp, 12 predicted proteins | sample 5400361 | NCBI WGS metagenome assembly WNFL01 (sample SAMN13153351, study PRJNA577476) | soil metagenome | isolation source: 40 cm soil on Douglas fir-dominated hillslope | place: USA:California | collected 2013-09-17
ATCAACGCGGCCAAGAGCGTCGGGCACATCTTCTGCGCGGCGGCCGGCAACGCCGGCACCAACAACGACAGCACGCCCTTCTACCCGGCGAGCTACAACCTCGACAACCTGATCTCGGTCGCGGCCAGCGACAACGACGACGGGCGCGCCTCGTTCTCGAACTACGGCGCGACGAGCGTCGACCTGGGCGCGCCGGGAGTCAACATCGCCTCGACCTACTCGGGCAGCCAGTACGTCTACCTCTCCGGCACGTCGATGGCGACGCCGCACGTGACGGGCGGCGCGGCGCTGGTCTACGGCCAGAACCCGGGCTGGACCTACCAGCAGGTGCGCAGCCAGATCCTCTCGACCGTGCGGCCCGTGGCCTCGATGGCGGGCGTGACCGTCACGGGCGGCGTGCTCGACCTCGCGGCCGCGGTCGGCGTGCCCACGGGCAACACGCCGCCGACGGTGGCGATCAGCTCGCCCGCGAACGGCTCCAGCTCCGTGCAGGGCAGCGCGATCACGTTCACGGGCTCGGCCAGCGACACGCAGGACGGCAACCTCGGCGCGAGCCTCGTCTGGACCTCGAGCCTGATGGGCCAGATCGGCACGGGCACGAGCTTCACGCGCTCCGATCTCGTCGTCGGCACGCACCTGATCACCGCCTCCGTGACCGACTCGGGCTCGCTGACCGGTTCGAGCACGGTGACGATCACCGTCACCAGCAACAGCACGCCGCCCGCGGCGCCCTCGAACCTGACGGCGACGAACCTGGGCGGCGGCTCGGTGCGCCTGAACTGGAACGACAACTCGTCCAACGAGGCGAACTTCCAGCTCGAACGCCAGCACCGTACGGGCAGCACCTGGGGCGGGAGCACCCTCTTCACGGTCGGCGCGAACGTGACGCAGTTCACGAACACGCCCGGCAGCGGGCGCTGGCGCTACCGCGTCCGCGCCCAGAACGGCTCGGGCGATTCGGCCTGGACGGGCTGGAGGCAGGTCCAGCTCTAGCGAGTCGCCCCGCGGTTCACGAGCGCCCCCGAGGGCTCAGAGCGTGGTGCGGTACAGCCCCGCGCCCCACTCGTTGAAGATCGTGTAGTTCGAATCGCGGGCGACGTCCATCAGCGAGAGCGGGGCGGCACGGCCGAGCGCCATGCCGTAGCCCTCGATCGCGGCCGCGCGCCGCAGGCTCGGGCCGTCCTTGCGCCCGACGATCGAGCCCAGCCTGCGCAGCGCGTCGAACGAGGCGTGGAAGCCGAGCGCCGTCGCCGCCATCGCCTGCAGCTCGGGCTCGTGCAGCGAGTCGAGCGTCTCGGCGATCGCATCGACGTCTTCGCCGCGGCCCAGGCAGCCGAGCGACTGGGCCACCGCGGCGCGCACGAGCGGCGAGCTGTCGAGCACCAGCTCCTGGCGCAGGACGCGGTGCGCCTCGTCGCCGCCGAGCAGCGCGAGCGCCGTCGCGGCGTACATGCGATTGCGCGGGTCCGAGGCCTCGGCCAGACCCTTGCACAGGATCGGCAGCGCCTGTTCGTCGCGCACGAGCCCGGCCGCGAGCCAGTAGGCGCTGCGGTTCTGGGGGTTCGATTCGTGCTCGCAGGCCTCGCGCAGTGCCCGCGCGAGCTCCGGATCCGCGCCCTTGCGGCCCAGGATCCCGAGCGCGAGCGCGCTCCAGCAGCGCAGCGACTTGGGATTGGAGCCCAGCGCGCGCAGCAGGAACTCGCGCGCCCGCTCCCCGCCGCGCCGGCCGATGGAGGTCAGGATGAAGCCGCGCGTGAGCGACTCCGCTTCCTGCTCGTAGGCCGCGAGCAGCGGCGTCAGCGCCTCGGGATCGGGGAGCTCGCCCAGCGCCAGCGCGGCCGAGCGCCGCAGGTCGAGGCGCGGGCCGGAGAGCAGGGCCTGCAAGCGCGGGAGCGTCTTCGGCGAGACGGACTTGCCCAGCGCCTCGGTCGCGCGGCAGCGCACGATCGGCGGTTCGCTCTCGTCCTGCACGAGCTGCAGCGCCAGCGCTTCGAACTCCGGACAGGGCGCGAGGCGCTGGTAGAGCATCGCCGCGCAGCCGATGGCCTCGCGTTCCGGGCGCGCGCGTTCGCCGGCGCGCACGGCCAGCTGCGTGTCGACGAAGGCCGGGAAGCCGCGCTTGCGGCCGATGGCCAGCGCGACGAAGGCGTGCGCCTCGGCCGTGGGCGAGATGCGCTCGCGGCCCAGGCCGTCGCGCGTCCCGTCCTTGGCGATCGAGAGGAGCAGCGCGGCGGCCTCGCCGGCGCCGGTCGCGCCCAGGCCGAGCAGCGCGCCGTGGCGCACGTCGACGTGCGCATCGCCGAGCATCTCGACCAGGCGCGGGATCGCCGCCGCGCCGGCCGTGCGGCCGTACGCGACCGCCGCGACCGCGCGCAGGTTGGGATCGCCGTCGTGCAGCGCCTCGAGCAGCGCCGGCCCGAGCGCCAGGCGCATCGAGTCGGCGAAGCGCTGCAGCGCTCCGAGCGCGTCGTCGCCGCTCGCGGGAGCGGAGAGCAGGTCGAGCCGGTTGGGGCGCAGGAACTCGGCCTTGTTGAACTCCCACCACAGGTACCAGCTGTCGTCGCTGGTCATCGTCAGCGCGGGTGTGGTGGGCATGTTGGTCGGCGCCAGGCCGCCCTGGCCCGGTCCCGGACCCGTGCCGGGCCCCCCGTGCGGTCCGCTGCCCGTCGGGTTCTCGGGCTTGCCGGAGGAAGCGCCGCCCGGGTTCGCGGGCTGGGCGGGGCCGGAGGGAACCGTGTCGCCAGGGCCCTGGTTCCCGCCGCGAGCGGGACGTCCCGTGTCCCCGCCGCCCTTGGTTGCTCCGCCGTCGTAACGCGTGGCGCCCGGAACGGGTGGCCATTGGCAGTAGCCGTCGGCGCCCAGGGCGAGTGAAGCGGGCAGGACGAGGGCCAGCGCAGCGATCTTCATGGGGCACCTTTCGGATCAGGCGCCCCCTCGAGGCAATCGGCGTGCCCGGAAAAAGATTCGCGCCGCGCTCCGCGGCCTCAGGAAGCGCCCGCCTTGGCCTGCTTGCGTGCCGCCTTGAGCCGGTCGACCTGCGTCAGGCTGCGCTTGCGCAGGCGCAGCGCCTTGGGCGTGACCTCGAGCAGCTCGTCGTCCTCGATGTACTCGAGGCTCTCCTCGAGCGACATCACGTGGGCCGGCGGGATGCGCACGTTCTCGTCGTTGCCGGCCGAGCGGATGTTGGTCATCTTCTTCTCGCGGCAGACGTTGATGTCGAGGTCGTCGTCCTTGTTGTTCTCGCCGACGATCATGCCCTCGTAGACCTGCGAGCCGGGCTCGACGAAGAAGGTGCCGCGGTCGAGCAGCGCGAACATGCCGTAGGGCACCGCGCGGCCGGTCCGGTCGGCGACCAGCACGCCGTTCGTGCGCGTGGGGATTGGGCCGCCGTCGGGGCGCCACTCCTCGAAGATGTGGGAGAGGATCGCCATGCCCTTGGTCATGGTCATCAGCGCCGTGCGCGCGCCGATCAGGCCGCGCGAGGGCACCAGGAACTCGACCCGCGTCTGCACGCCGACGGGCTCCATCTGGGTCATCTCGCCGCGCCGGCGGCCGAAGTACTCGATCACCTTGCCGGCGTGCTCGGTCGGCACGTCGATCACGGTGCGCTCGAAAGGCTCGCTGCGCTGTCCGTCGATCGTCTTGAGGATCACGCGCGGCTTGCCGACGGAGAACTCGAAGCCCTCGCGGCGCATGTTCTCGATCAGTACGCCCAGGTGCATCACGCCGCGGCCCTTGAGCTCGTAGCCGTCGTTTCGTTCGGCGTTCGCCAGATGCAGCGCGACGTCGCGCAGGCAGGCCTTCTCCAGGCGCGTCAGGATCTGCCGACTCGTGACGAAGGTCCCTTCCTGTCCGGCGAAGGGCGAGTTCGAGACGTAGAACTCCATCGAGATCGTCGGCTCGTCGAGCTTGATCGTCGGCAGCGGCTCCTGGTTCTCGACCGGGCAGAGCGTGTCGCCGATCATGATCTCGTCGATGCCGGCCACGACCGCGATGTCGCCGGCCTTGACCTCGCCCACGGCCACGCGATTCAGGCCCTCGTAGCGGTGCAGGCCCTTGACCGCCGCGACCGGCACGCCGCGCACGACGCGTCCGATGGCGATGCGTCCCAGGAAGTCGTCGTGGTCGAGCGTGGCAGCCTGGAACTGCAGCGGCGCGTCGTAGTCGAGCTCGGGCTCGGGCGCGTGGTCGAGGATCATGCGGAAGAGCGGCTCGAGGTCGGCCGGCTCGTTGTCCGGCTTGTCCACGGCCCAGCCCTCGCGGCCCGAGCCGTAGACGACGGGGAAGTCGAGCTGGTCGTTGCGCGCGCCGAGCTCGACGAACAGGTCGAAGATCTCGTCCAGCACCTCGCCTGCGCGCGCGTCGGGCCGGTCGACCTTGTTGATCATCACCAGCGCCTTGAGGCCGTTCTCGAAGGCCTTCCGGAGCACGAAGCGCGTCTGCGGCATCGGGCCCTCGGCCGCGTCCACCAGGAGCAGCACCGCGTCGGCCATGCGCAGCGTGCGCTCGACCTGGCCGCCGAAGTCGGCGTGGCCGGGCGTGTCGACGATGTTGATCCGCGTGCCGTGGTAGTCGATGGCCGTGTTCTTGGCCAGGATCGTGATCCCGCGCTCGCGCTCCTGCGCGTCGGAGTCCATCGCGCGCTCCTGCACGTGCTGGTTGGCGCGGAAAGTGCCCGCGAACTTGAACATCGTGTCCACCAGCGTCGTCTTGCCGTGGTCGACGTGGGCCACGATGGCGATGTTGCGGATGGGCTTCTTGTGCTGCATGGACGGGCTCGGGCGGCGATCGGGGGCGAATAGGATACGGGCCCGCCCAGCCTCACACAATGGCGCGTTGCTAGGCAACCAGCGCCTGGAAGTCCGGCAGCGAGCGCAGGACGTCGAGATCGGCGTTGCGCCCCAGTTCGGAGGTGATGCAGTAGCCGCGCGTGGCCGCGGTCGAGAGCGCCTCGAGCGAGTCGTTCAGGTCGCCCAGGATCGCCAGGACGATCGAGGCGTGGAAGGCCGTGTAGCCGTCCTTGGGCGAGAGCTCGCGCGCCGCCCGGGTCGCCTCGCGCGCCTCCTCCTGCCGGCCGGCCCGGGCGAGGAGCATGGCCATGTGCAGGCGTGCCTCCTGGCTGTCGGGCACGTTGGCGAGGTGCGTGCGCGCCGCGGTGATGCCCATGTCGGCGATCTGGAGCGCCTCCTCGTAGCGGTTGAGCCGCATCAGCACGCCATAGAGGTGGTCGTAGGAGCCGATGTGCCTGGGGTGCAGAGTGATCGCCTTGCGCAGGAGCGGCGAGGCCTCCTTGAAGTTCCCCTGGCGTGCATAGACCGCGCCCAGGAGCCGGTGCGCGAGCCACTCGCCCTGGTTCAGCTGGATCGCGAGGCGGTATTCGCGCTGCGCGTCCGTCGAGCGGTTGGTGAGGTGGTAGGCGAAGCCCAGGGAGGTGTGCGCCTCGGCGCACTCGGCGCTGCGCGCCAGCGCACGCGCGGCCTCGGCGCGGGCCTCGTCGAGGTAGCTCGTGTCGCCGTCGAAATAGAGGTACTTGCGCACCAGCGCCTCGGCCATCCAGGCGTAGGCCAGCGCGCAGTAGGGGTCGGCCTCGATCGCCGCACGGAACGAGGTGATCGAGCCCAGGAGGTGCTTGGTCGTGCCGCGGTGGAGGATCTCGTGCGCGCGCCGCGCCAGCGCCAGCGCGGCCTCGGTGTCACGGCGCGGACCGGCCGCGGGCCGCAGCGCGATCGCGGAGAGGTGCTTGCGCACCACGCGTACCACGCTGCGCACGAGCCCCTCCTGGAGCGCCCAGTCGTTCTTGTCGCGCTGCTTGACGCTCTCGCGCACGACCTCGAGCGGCGCACTGCCGCGTGCGCCGCCGGTCTGCTGCGTCCAGCGCTCGAGCACGATGTCGAGCTGACCCTCGGCGCCCACGACGTCGAGCCTGAGGCGCAGCACGTAGTCGAAGGGCGTCGCCGCCCCAGGCAGGCGATCGGTCTCCAGGCGCGCGATCTTGAGGTCCTTCAGGCGCACGAGGTTGGAAGCCACGTCCTTGAGCATCGATCCGGCGATCACGCTGCAGGCCTCGGCGTTCTCGTCGGCGCAGACGAGCGGCGGCATGACGATCGTCCCGCTCAGCGTCAGCGGCGACGAGGCCACGCTGCGCGAGCCGTCGTACATGCCCTGGAGCACGCCCTTGGCCTCGATCGCGCTGCTGTAGCGTCGCGCCGGGTCGGCTTCGAGGCACTTCATCAGGAAGTCCTCGAGCGGGGGCGGGAAGTCGGCCCGCACCTGCGTGGGCCGACGCGGCTTGCCGTCCAGGATCGCCATGCAGACCTCGGGGAAGCTCTTGCCCGGGAAGGGCAGCGCGCCCGTGAGCGCGTGGAAGAACACCGCGCCGAAGGCGAACACGTCGGAGCGCAGGTCGAGCTCGTCGCCGCGCACCTGCTCGGGCGACATGTACAAGATGGTCCCGACCAGCATCCCGTTCTGCGTGATCGTGGCCTCGTCGCGCGCGCGGGCGATGCCGAAGTCGAGCAGCTTGACGCTGCCGTCCTCGAGCAGCATCACGTTGCCGGGCTTGAGGTCGCGGTGGATCAGCCCGTTCTGGTGCACCAGCTCGAGCGCCCGGGCGACCTCCAGCGCGACGCGCAGGCCCTCGTCGTAGGAGAGCGGCTGGTCGCGGATGACCTTGTCCAGCGTCCGGCCCTGGAGGGACTCCATCGCGATGAAGGAGGTGCCCTCGTGCCGGCCGTACTCGTAGATGGTCGCGATGTTGGGGTGCACGAGCTGCGAGGTGTGCTGCGCCTCGCGCAGGAAGCGCGTGTCGGCGGCCGGGTCGATCTCCGCGTTGCCGCGCAGGATCTTGAGCGCGACCGTCCGCCCGAGCTGCTGGTCCAGCGCCCGATAGACCTCCGACAGCGGACCCTCGCCGAGGCGGTCCTGCTGGGGATCGAAGACGAAATGGGCGAAGGTCTGGGACATCGAGGGTGGGGAACGGTCTTTTCTCGGTCGCTGGAGGACCGGGACATTATGGAAGCCCGGATGCACGCCTGGAAAGGGGCGAACCCGCCGGAGTCGGCTCCCGGCACTGGCCAGAGCCCGCAGCGTATGTCAAACCGTCCGTGCATGCCTCCTGCGGCGCGACCGGAACCGGAACCCCACGCCCGGGCGGAGCTCGCGCCGTTCGTCGAGGGCGATTTCCACGTGCTCGCCAGCGGCCTCGCCCGCGATCCGCAGTACAACGACAAGCGCCTCGAGACGCGCCGCAAGCTGCTCTCGCTGGCCAAGGTCATGGCCGCGCGCGCCAGGGCCGAGTGCGGACTCGCACTCGAGCCGCGCACGAGCCTGCACAACCCGCACGCGTTCAACCAGCAGCAGGTGCGCCGGCTGTGGGCCTACCTGACGCGCCCGAAGCCGGAGAAGTCCCGGCTGCGCCAGACGCTGGGATCCGATCTCGGCAAGGACCTGGATGCCGCCTACCGCAACGCGTTCCTCTGCGCCGCGATCGAGAGCGACGGCTTCGAGGTCTCGCTGCGGATCCACGCCGATGCCTGGTACGACGGACAGAACCTGGCGAGACGAGTCGCCGCCGGCGGCTTCGACGAGTGGAGGCGCCTGCTCGACGCGCTCGGCGGATTCCGCCTGCGCCTCGCGGACTGGAAGGGAGAATGGCTCTGCGGCTCTCTGACGCGCGAGAAGCTCGAGGAGTTCCTGCGTTTCTACCGGCCCGGTGAACACGCGCTCGTCGTCGAGCGCCGATTCGCGGCAGCGCCGGGCGCGCGCGGCGAGTGTCTCGGCGCGGATTTCCCCGAGCGGGTGGTTACCGAACTGCTACGCCTCGTTCCGCTGTATCGCTTCAGCGCCTGGTCGGAAGAGAGCAACTGGCTGTTCCGCAAGGCCTGACGCGCGCCGCGGGAACTCGTGCTAGCCTCTTCCCCGAGGAGGTCGGCCTGATGCCCGTGCACATGCGTGGAATCGCGAGCGCCGCTGCCCTGCTCCTGGCGATCGCGGCGCGCCCGGCGGCCGACGAGAAGCCCTGGGAGCTCGCAGCTCCGGCTCCGGCGATCCGCTTGCGTCCCGAGAAGCTCGACAAGCTCGAGGGGGAGAGCTGCGGTCGTTGCCACGCCGACGTGCTGGCCGAATGGGTCGGCAGCGCCCACGCGATCAGCTGGCTGGACGAGGTCTACCGCGAAGCGCTGAAGGAGAAGTCGCGGCCCGAGGCCTGCTGGGGGTGCCACACGCCCAAGCCGCTGCTCGCGGACGGTCTCGCCCAGCGCGCCGAGGCGCGCGCCGAGCTGCAGGCGCTCGGCATCGCCTGCACGAGCTGCCACTCGGCTGCCGACGGCAGCGTGCTCGGACCCGCTGGACGGCCGAGCAGCGCGCACGCCTCGCGCGCCTCGGACTCCATGACCGAGAAGGCCTCGAGTGCCTTGTGCAGTGTCTGCCACGCGACCAACATCGGCCCGGTCGTCGGCATCGCCAAGGACTTCGAGACCTCGAAGCAGGCCCAGCGCGGGCGCAGCTGCATCGGCTGCCACATGCAGGTCGTCGAGCGCAAGCCCGCGCAGGGCGCGCCCGAGGGCGCGACGGCCTACAAGGGTCGCAGCCACGCGATCCAGACGCCGCGCGACCCGACCTTCCTCGCGCGCGCCTTCGAGATCACGCTCGCCGTCGAGGGCCAGCGCAGCGTGGTCACGATCAAGAACCTGGCCGGCCACCGCGTGCCCGGACTGATCGGGCGGGAGGTCTCGTTCCAGGCCGAGCTGCTCGACGCGCAGGGCAAGAAGCTCGCCAGCGGCGAGCTCTCCCTCGACGCCCAGCGCTACCTGCCCGTGGACCAGAGCGTGCAGATGCCGCTCGGTGCCGTGGGCAAGAAGGTGCGCATCGTCGGCATGGAGCGCGACCCGCGTGCCGACGCACCCGTGCGCTTCCTCGAGCGCGAGCTCGTGCCCGCGCGATGATCGCAGCGCTGCTTGCCCAGCTGCCGCAGGCCGCTGCGCCCGCGGCGCAGGATCCTCCGGAGCAGCCGCTGGCGGTGCACGGCAGCCTCGGCTTGCGCTACCGCCTGCGCTGGAGCGGCCAGGATTCCGACCAGGACGTGGCCGAGGCGCTGGAGTTCGCCATCGGAGATGCGGCCCACGATGCGCTGACGGCCAGCCTCTCGGCCGAGGGCCGGATGGACATCGACGGCCTGGCGCACGGAGCGAACCCGGGGCCGTACTACGAACTCGAGGACACACACGGCGATGCATTCGCCGCGCGCCTCTACCACGCCTACGTGGACGTGCACCGTGCGGGCAGCTTCGAGACGCTGCGCATCGGCCGGCAGACGATCGTCGAGACGCCCGAGACGGCCTGGTTCGACGGCCTGCGCGCCGAGACGCGCGAGCTCGGCGTCGCGCGCGCGCGCTTCGGAGCCTGGGGCGGCCTGCCCGTGCAGTACGACACCAGCGTGCAGGCGGGCAGCGCGCTCTACGGCGCGTTCGCCGAGGCCCGGCCCTGGAGCGGGGGCCGCGTGCGCGCCGACTGGATGCACGCCGAGGACGATGCGCGCCTGGGCCCGAGCTCCGCGGACCTGTTCGCTGCCGGGATCTGGCACAGCCTCTCGACGAACCTGCATCTCGAAGGCCAGTACACGCGCCTCGAGGAGCGCGACCGCGACGTGCGCCTGCGCGCGAGCTGGACGGCGAGCGACTCCGACCTCGTCGTGCGCGCCAGCTGGTACCGGCTGCTCGAGCCGCAGGGCGACCTCGCGCCGCCCTTCGATCCCTTCTACGCGACGCTCTACGAGCTCGAACCGTACGACCAGTACGGCCTGCAGGTCTCCAAGAGCCTCACGCGCGCGTTGCACCTGCAGGCCGGCTATGACGCGCGGCGCGTCGAGCGCTCCCAGGACCAGGGCACGTTCAACCGCGACTACGACCGCGGCTGGGCGACGCTGGGTCTCAGCGGACTGCTGCCCTGGGCTCTCGACGCCTCGCTCACGGGCGAGCTCTGGAATTCCCAGCAGAGCGACCTGCGCACGCTCGGCGCGGAGCTCGCGCGGCGCTGGGCCGAGCGGCTCGAGGCCGCGGTCGGGACCTACTATTCGCTCTACGAATACGACCTCTACCAGGCGCGCGAGCTCGACCACGTGCGGCTCTGGTACCTGAAGCTCGTGCTCGACCGCAGCGCGCCGTTCCAGGTCGAGCTGCGCTACACGTTCGAGCAGGACCCGATCGACCAGTACAACGACCTGCGAGTGGGGGCGACATGGCGATTCTAGACCGACCCCGCGCTGCCCGTCTGGGGGGACTGCTGCTGCTCTGCGCCTGTGTCGCTTGCGGTGCGCTGCGCGGGTTGTTCTCCGGTCCGCGGCGCTTCGCCTTCAGCCACGAGCGCCACGTGACGCTCGAGAAGCTCGAGTGCGCAAACTGCCACGCCGACGCGCTGGCCTCCGACCAGCCCGGGATGCCCACGCGCGACACCTGCGACGTCTGCCACCTCGAGATCGACGCAACGCTCCCGCCGGCCAAGCGCATCGAGACGCTCTTCCACGGCGCCGAGTTCGCCGCGCTGCACGCGCAGAAGCTGCCCGGCGAGGTCGTCTTCTCGCACAAGCTGCACGCCGCGGGCAAGCAGCCCTGCGCCGCCTGTCACAAGGGGATCGAGCACGCAGAGGACGTGCTCGCGCTGGCGCCCGTTCGGATGGACGAGTGCACGCACTGCCACGAACAGCGCGCCCTGCCCGCGCAGCAGGGCTGCGCGGAGTGCCACCGCGCGATCACGCGCGCCTGGGCGCCGCCCAACCACCAGGCGAACTGGATCCGCGCGCACGGACTCGTGGCGCGTGCGGCGGGCGAACCCAGCGCGGAACGCTGCGCGCTGTGCCACGAGCCGGCGAGCTGCGAGCAGTGCCACCGCATCCAGGCGCCCGAGAACCACACCTCCTACTGGCACGAGCGCGGCCACGGCCTGGCCGCGATGTCCGACCGGAAGAATTGCGCCGCCTGCCACGAGCCCGAGTCCTGCGAGACCTGCCACGCGAACACGCGCCCGCGCAACCACGTCGGCTCGTGGGGCTCGCCGCTCGACACGCACTGCCTGACCTGCCACGAGCCGCTGCGCTCCGAGGAGTGCTCGGCCTGCCACCAGGCGACCCCCAGCCACCAGAACGCCATGCACCTGCCCAGCAACCACTACCCGGGCATGAACTGCCGGCAGTGCCACCTCCCTCCTGTCAGCCTGCCGCACATGGACAATGGCGACGACTGCAGCTCCTGCCACCTCCCCTGATGAAGCCCGCGCGCACGCTCCTCCAGGTCCTGCCCTCGCTCCTGCTCTCTTGCGCCGGCTGCGGAGGCGGCAGTTCCGAGTCCGGGCCGCCCCCGGATCCGCCCGACGAGCCCACGCAGCTCCTGCCCAGCGACGACGCGCCCGGGGTGGTCCTCTCGATCGACTCGCTGAGCGGCGGCAGCAACTCCGACGGCAGCTTCCGGTCGGGCGACCGCGTGACGCTGCATTTCCGGGTCGAGAAGCGCGACGGCACGCGCTGGAACCTGCACGAGCTCTCCGCGCCGGGCGCGATCGTCTCCGGACCGAGCTTCAACTACCAGCGCGTGATCGCCGAGCAGACCGACCTCGCCGAGCGCGCGGTCGAGCAGTCCGACGGCTCGTGGGTCTACACCTTCGCCGATCCACTGCCCGCGGCCTACCTCGCGCCGCTGAACGACAGCAGCTCGTTCGGCGCGCTCGAGGGCGAGCTCACGGGGGATCCGCTCCTCTCCGGCACGTACAGCGCGGGGCTGGCGCTCGCCTGGGACTACAGCGTCGCGGGCAAGCCCTTCCGCGAGGCCGGCAACGCCAGCGCGGACTTCCGCCTGGGCGCCTCGGCCGTCTTCGCCCCGCGCGCGCTGGTCGGGGAATCCAACTGCGCGCGCTGCCACGTCTCGCTGCGCTATCACGACGGCCGCTTCAGCAGCGTCGCGCTGTGCCTCTTGTGCCACACCTCGGGCGCCGAGGACACGAACGACCCGCTGATCGGAGGCGGCACGCCCGGCGTCTCGATCGACTTCCGCGTGCTGATGCACAAGTTGCACAACGGCCGGCACCAGCCGAGCGTCCTTGGCGTGACGACGCTGAGCGACGGCACGCGCGACTACCTGGCGACGCCCGCGGCGCTCGAGTACGCGCGCCCGGACGGCACGCTGGTCGACTTCTCGCACGTCGGCTTCCCGGTCTGGCCCAATCGCACGCTGCCGACGCTCAAGGACTTCGGCTGGTCCGCGCTGACCCCGCAGGCGCAAGCGCAGGAGGACCTGATCCGCACCGGCGTCACGGACTGCGCGAGTTGCCACGGCGATCCGGACGGCGCCGGCCCGCTCGAGGCGCCGGCGCAGGGCGCCGTCGCGTACACCGAACCCTCGCTGCGCGCCTGCGGCTCGTGCCACGACGACATCGTCCCGACGACACGCAGTGCAAGACCTGCCACTTCCCCTTCGATCCCGACGGGGCCAGCGGCGGGCTGTACGTCGACAGCGGGCACCGGCACCCGCTCTTCGATCCGTTCATCAACCCCGGGCTGCACACGGCGCTCTCAGCGGTCGGAGAGGCGGGCAGCAGCAACGGCGACGGCCACATCGACCCGGGCGAGAAGCTGCAGCTCTCGATCGCCTTCACGAACGATTCCGGCGCGAGCGTGCCGGCCAGCGCGCTGACGGCGATCGAGGCGGTCGTCGCCGGGCCGACCTGGAACTCGAACCTGCTGCTCGCCACGACGATTCCCAAGGCCCTGCTCGTCGGAGCGCAGCCCTACACGCTCCGCCTGCCCGCGCAGCACCAGCTCGAGCTCGTAGGCCGCTCGACCGTGGCCGGCGGCGAGACCTTCACCAGCGACTTCGCCCCGCAGCTGAACGTCGCCGGCGCGCTGACGGCGGTCTTCACGCGCACGGCGACGCTCGCGACGACCACGCTCGCGGCGGCCACGCGTGCGCCGCAGAACTTCGTCGACGTGGCCGACGCGAGCGCCTTCGTGCGCGACGACGTGGTCGTGGTGGGGGAGGGCAGCGCGGCCGTCGAGTACGCCCGCGTGCAGTTCGTCGACGGCCAGCGCCTGTGGTTCAGCTCGCCCGCGGCACCGGCCTACCCGCTGGGCCTGGCGCTGGCCCACGGCTCCGGCGCGAACGTCTCGCGCGTCACGCTGACGCAGAAGTTCCCCAATGTCGACTACTCGCTCGACGCGGCCAGCGGCACGATCACCGAGCTCGTCGAGTTCGGCCCGGGCGTGCCCGTCCTGATGAGCTACTGGAGCGACTTCGTCGTGCCGGCGACCTACGGCCTCGCGCTGCACGACTCGCCCGGGCTGGACGAGACGAGCGGCGAGTGGAGCGGCAAGAGCCTCGTCGGCGGCACGTACACGCTCACGCTCTGGGCAAACCGAACCGTGAACGCGCCCTACAACGGCCAGAGCAACACCTACTTCGAGGCCTCGCTGCCCGCCAAGGCCGACTTCCTCTCGGGCGCGGCCAGCGCGCTCGAGCCCTACGCGCTGGTCTCCTCGCCTTCGAACTGCTACGGCTGCCACACCGAGATCCGCTACCACGAGGGCCGGCGGCGCGGCTTCGAGAGCTGCATCGCCTGCCACGGGAGCGCGGGCGCGGAGGACCTGCCGCAGTACGTCGCGGCCAACGCGCTGCCGACGCCCGGCGTGACGACCAGCTTCCGCACGCTGCTGCACAAGATCCACCGCGGCTCGCAGCTGGCGCAGGCCGCGAGCTTCGAGCTCGTCAGCGCGGGCAGCGCGGCCTGGCCCGACAACTACGGCCTGCACGACTACGCCGACTACCTCTTCCCGGCGCTGCCCGGCCGAACGCTCAACTGCGCGAAGTGCCACGGAGCGGGCAACGCGGCCTGGACGCAGCCCGCCGCGCGCGAGCACCCCCGCGAGCAGCTGGCGCCGGTGCTCGCCTGGCGCGCGGTCTGCGGCGCGTGCCACGACAAGGACTCGGACCTCGCGCACTACCAGACGCAGACCTCGAGCTCGGGGCTCGAGGCCTGCGCCACGTGTCACGGACCGGGCACGCAGCTCGATGTCGTGCCGGTGCACAAGGCGCGCTGAGCGGCGTGCCCCGGGCTCAAGGTACCCAGGTCGCGAGCACCGCGTTGGTCATGTTGTACTGGAACGGTGTGCAGTACGCGCTGTTGTCGCGGTACCAGATCGCGTAGCCGTACGTGCCAGGTACCACGTTGCCCAAGGTGTGGATCGGCACCGCGCCGCTTCCTCCCAGGCAGGCGTTGCCGCCGACGACCGCCGCGAGGGCCATGCGCTTGAGGTTTCCGCCGATGCAGCGCAGGCCGTCGCCGAAGTTGAACGGGCCGACGGGCGCCGTGCTGCCCTGGATGAACAGGCAGTTCGTTCCGAGGAGTTGCGATCCGCACAGCTGCAGCGTGTCGCAGGAGAGGCTCGGAGCGCCCGAGAAGGTGAGCTTTCCACCGACGAGTCCGGGCGAGTGCAGGCAACCCTCGTCGGCGCCCACCGCGCTGTTGTTGCCGCAGGGACAGGGGCCCGAGGACCCGTCGCCCAGGCAGATCAGGGTCGGCGCCGGCGTGACCAGGATTTGTCCGCGCACCTCGCCGCCAGAGAACACGGTCGTGTGAATGTTGACGTAGTAGTTCCCCGCCAGCAATTGCGCGGTCTGAGCCGCAGTCAGTGCGGAAGTGCCTGTGATGGGGCTGCCAGGCACGAGCCCGATGACGATCCCGCCGGAGACTCCCGGTGCGCCCTGGTGGATGTGCGCTGCATTATCCACCCCCAGCAGCCCCGAGTAGCTGATGTTGAACGTGAGGGTGTTGGTGCTGGGGTCGAACGTGAAGCAGCCGGTTCCCGTCCCCGGGGAGCCCGTCGGCGGCGTCTCCTGCGCACCGTTGATCGTGGCCGTCAAGTAGACCAATTGGGCGTGCGACAACGCCGACAAAAGGACGCAGGCGCCGATCGCGCTGAGCGAACGAACCGCGCGTGATACGAAACGTGACGAGGCGATAGCCATCGGGGTCCTCCTGAGAGCCCGGGTCGAGAACGGAGCGCCACCTTCCTGGGAGACTGAGGCGGCTTCTCCGATTGTCGATGCAAGTCCCGAGCCCGTCAATCGGGGTAATTCCAGGCTTTCGGAATCCGCCGCCCGCGCACCCGAATCGAGAGAGCGGGCATGTTCCGCGCACGGATCGTGCGGGAATGAACGCATCCCTGCCGATCCCTACCTCCAGGGAGCGGCCCCCCCCCCGGCGCTACACTGGCCCGACTCCCGAGGGCCGATCCGGCCGCTCCGGGAGCCTCCCTCTTCGATGATCCACCCCAAGACCAGTACCCCCGCCCAGGCCGCGCCCATGCCCACGCAGAACCTCGAGCTCGGCATCCCGGGCTTCAGCTTCCTCGACCTGCATCGGCCCGAACGGCTGGCGGACCTGCAGCGCGCCTTCCTCGGCGAGGTCGGACGCTCCAACCCCGAGCTGCTCGCGCGCTGGGAGCGCCACGCGAGCGGGGCCGAGACGCTGACCGGGCCCGCCGAATCGCAGCTCTTGATCGAGCTCGCGCGCGAGCAGTCGCTCTTCCTGGCGCGCCTCTTCAAGCTCGAGGGAGAGCAGCAGAGGCGCCGCGACCTGCTCGAGAAGCGCCAGCTCGTCTACCGCTTCCGCGACCGCTTCGTGAAGAAGAACGTGCGCGCGGCGAAACTCGCGGAGGGCCAGAGCGCAGCCGGGATTCGCGCGCGTGCGCGGGAATTGCTCGAGCGGCTGCCCGGCATTCCGGGCGTCGATCTCGACGAGGAGGAACGCTATGCCGCGCGCATCTTGAACCTGCTGGAGCGCCCCGATTCCGCGGCGGAGCTGGAGCTGCTGGCGCTCGACTTCAAGCTGCGCCGCGAGGCGAACGATCCGGCGCTGGCGGGCTGGCGTTCGCTGCGCGAGCCCAAGCCGGTCGACTTCGAGAAGGGCCTGGTCGAGTACCAGCGCCCGCTGGCCGACCTGCCCGAGGCGATCGAGGGCGACCCGGCGCACTTCCGCATGCGCGACGGCTTCAAGCTGACCGACGCGCGCGCGACGCTGGGCGAGGTGCTCAACCAGCTCGACCAGTGCGTCTTCTGCCACGAGCGCGAGAAGGACAGCTGCTCGCGCGGCATGCTCGACAAGAAGACCAAGGCGCGCGCCAAGAACCCGCTGGGGGTGGCCCTCGACGGCTGCCCGCTCGAGGAGCGGATCTCCGAGATGCACATGCTGATGGCCGAGGGCGACCCGCTGGGCGCGCTGGCGCTGATCATGCTCGACAACCCGATGTGTCCGGGCACCGGCCATCGCATCTGCAACGACTGCATGAAGGCCTGCATCTACCAGAAGCAGGAGCCGGTCAACATCCCGCAGATCGAGACCAACGTGCTCACCGACGTGCTCGACCTCCCGCACGGGCCCGAGATCTACCTCCTGCTCACGCGCTGGAACCCGCTGCGCAAGGACCGGCCGTACCCGAACCCCTACAACGGCATCAACGTGCTCGTGGTCGGCATGGGGCCGGCGGGCTACACGCTGGCGCACTACCTCTGCCAGGAGGGCTTCGGCGTCGTGGGAGTCGACGGGCTGAAGATCGAGCCGCTGCCCGGGCAGTGGACCGGGAACACCGGCGAGGGCCAGGCGCCCGGCGCGCTGGAAGCCTGGAACAGCGTCGTCGAGGCGCTCGACGAGCGCGTGCTGACCGGCTTCGGCGGCGTCTCGGAGTACGGCATCACCGTGCGCTGGGACAAGAACTTCCTCACGCTGCCCTACCTCTCGCTGCTGCGGCGCGAGAACTTCCAGGTCTACGGCGGAACGCGCTTCGGCGGCAACGTCGAGCTCGATGAGGTCTGGAAGCTGGGCTTCGACCACGTGGCGATCGCGACCGGCGCGGGCAAGCCTGCCGTCATCGAGATGAAGAACAACCTCTCGCGCGGCATCCGCAAGGCGAGCGACTTCCTGATGGCGCTGCAGCTGACGGGCGCGTTCAAGCGCGACTCGCTGGCCAACCTGCAGATCCGCCTGCCGGTGATCGTGATCGGCGGCGGCCTGACGGGCATCGACACCACCACCGAGGCGCTGGCCTACTACCCGCTCCAGGTCGAGAAGATGACCGAGCGCTACGAGGCGCTCTGCCGCCAGTTCGGCGCGACCTCGATCCGGCGCTTCTTCAACGACGAGGAGCTCGAGACGCTCGACGAGTTCGTCGGACACGGGCGCGCCGTGCAGGCCGAGCGCACGCGCGCCGAGCTGGAGGGGCGCCAGGCGAACCTGATGGGCCTGGTGCGCGCCTGGGGCGGCGTGCGCCTGGTCTACCGCAAGTCGCTGACCGACATGCCGGCCTACCGCGCCAACCACGAGGAGATCGTCAAGGCGCTCGAGGAGGGCATCACGATCGTCGAGAACATGGCCCCGGTCGAGGCCAAGCTCGACAAGTACGGCGCCGTGCGGGCCGTGGTCTTCGAGCGCCAGCGCCGTGACCTGGCGGGCAAGTGGTTCGCCACGGAGGAACTGCTCGAGATGCCGGCGCGCTGCGTGCTGGTCGCGGCCGGGACGCAGCCCAACACGACCTACGAGCGCGAGCAGCCCGGCACCTTCCAGCTCGACGAGAAACGCTCCTTCTTCCAGGTCTTCCGGCGCGCGAACGGCAGCGCGCTGCCGGTCCTGCGCGGCAAGGACGAGCAGGGCGCGGGCTTCCTGACGAGCTACGACGACGGCCAGCACGCGATCACGGTCTACGGCGACAACCACGCGGCCTACGCCGGCAACGTGGTCAAGGCCATGGCCTCGGCGCGCGACGGCTTCCGCAAGGTGCTCGAGCTCTTCCGCGAGCGGATCGAGCGCACGCCCGGCGACGCCGAGGCGATCGCCACGCGCCGTGCGGCCTGGAAGAAGCTCGTGCGCCAGCTGGACTACGAGTTCCAGGCCGTGGTGCACGAGGTGCGGCGCCTGACGCCGACGATCACCGAAGTCGTGGTGCACGCGCCGGCTGCGGCGCGGCGCTTCCGGCCCGGCCAGTTCTACCGCCTGCAGAACTTCGAGACCAACGCCCTCCTGGCGGGCGAGACGCGCCTGACGCTGGAGGGCATCGCGCTGACCGGCGCCTGGACCGACCCGCCCAAGGGCCTGCTCTCGATGATCGCGCTCGAGATGGGCGTCAGCTCGCGCCTCGTGGCGCTGCTCCAGCCGGGCGAGCGCGTGGTCGTGATGGGGCCCACGGGCGCGCCGACGGAGATCCCCAGGAACGAGAAGGTCCTGCTCTGTGGCGGGGGACTGGGCAACGCCGTGCTCTTCTCGATCGGCCGGGCGCTGCGCGACAACGGCAACGAGGTGATCTACTTCGCCGCCTTCCGCCGCGGCGAGGACCTCTTCAAGCGCGAGGAGATCGAATCGGCCGCCGACGTCGTGGTCTGGTCCACCGACGCGGGCACGGACATCGCGCCCGACAAGCGCCGGCCCTACGACCGGCACTTCAAGGGCAACGTCGTGCAGGCGCTGCTGGCCTACGCGCGCGAGGAGCTGGGCGAGCCGAAGATCCGCACCGAGGACTGCACCCGCCTGATCTGCATCGGCTCCGACCGGATGATGAACGCCGTGCGGCTGGCACGCGGCGGCGTGCTCCAGCCGCACCTCAAGCCCGGCCACGCGGCGATCGGCTCGATCAACTCGCCGATGCAGTGCATGATGAAGGAGATCTGCGCCCAGTGCCTGTGCAAGCACGTCGATCCCGCGACGGGCAAGGAGGCGGCGCCGGTCTTCAGCTGCTTCAACCAGGACCAGGAGCTCGATCGCGTCGACTTCGACAACCTGAACCAGCGCCTGCGGGTGAATTCGGTGCAGGAGAAGCTCTCGAACCTCTGGCTCGACCACCTCGTGCAGCGCGAGCAGCTGCCGCTCTGGACGACCCTCTAGGGGGCCCGCCGGCCGCGAATCCTTTTCCGCCCCCGGGGCGCCGCCCGGGCGCTCGACTGCCGCTCAAGTCCGCCGGGGAAGCGTTGCCGATAGCAGCGACGCCGACCCTCATGACTCTCCCCGAAGACGACTCCGCGGAGGGCGATCCGGCTCGCGACAGTCCGCCCTGGCGCAGCCGGCTGCCCTCGCTCTCGATCGGCCTGCTCGGCAGCCTGGCCTCGCTGTTCGCGTTCCTGCACATCCACGAATCGGATGCGGAGGCCGACTCGCTGCGCTTCCAGCGCATCGTCGAGCGCGTGGCCTCGCGCGTGGCGGAGATCACGCGCCGCTACGAGTACGGGTTGAAGGGCGGGCGCGGCCTGTTCGCGGCCTCGGAGCAGATCACGCCGCGCGAATGGCAGCGCTACGTCGCTTCGCACGGCCTGGCCTCCGAGTTCCCCGGCGCGCTCGGCTTCGGCGTGGTGCGGCGGGTCAAGCGCGCGGACCTGCCGCGCTTCGAGGAGCAGATCCGCGCCGAGGGCCTGCCCGGATTCCACGTGCACACCGCCGGCAGCCCGGCGGAAGTGCTGCCGATCACGTTCATCGAGCCGCTCGAGCCCAACCTCGACGAGTTGGGCGAGGACATCGCGCTGCGGCCCGAGGAGTTCCGGGCGGCCGAGCTGGCGATGCTGACCGGGCGGCCTGCGCTCACGGAGCCGATCCGGCACCTGCGGGAGGACGATCAGTGGGGCTTCATGTACTTCGTGCCCTGCTACGCCCAGAACGCGCCGATCGAGACCGAGGAGCAGCGTCGCGCCGCACTCCAGGCCTGGATCTACGCCCCGATCGTGATGGACCGCCGGCTGGCGCACATCGCCACGCAGCTCGAGTACCAGGTCGACTTCGAGATCTTCGACCAGAGCTGGTCGGGCGCGCGCACGCCGCTCTACGACTGGGACGGCGACCTGCAAGGAGGCGCACCGATCGACGCCCTCGAGCGCCGCGAAGGGCGGCGCTTCGTCGGCCGCCGGACGCTCGAGATCGGCCAGCGCCACTGGATGGTGTGCGTCAGCTCGATGCCCGCGTTCAGCGCCAACACGCAGAGCTGGCTGGCCTGGGTGGTGCTCGAAGGCGGCGTGCTGGCCAGTCTGCTGCTGAGCTTCTTC
>WNFL01352323.1_pt1 | contig 20044 bp, 26 predicted proteins | sample 5400361 | NCBI WGS metagenome assembly WNFL01 (sample SAMN13153351, study PRJNA577476) | soil metagenome | isolation source: 40 cm soil on Douglas fir-dominated hillslope | place: USA:California | collected 2013-09-17
GAGGATCTGGACACCATGTACCGATCAAATGAACGGACCAGCAGCTTCGGCTTCGAAGCTGCGATCGATTGCCGCGCAAGATCCGGTGTGGCCCTTCTTGACTTTCCAACTAGTTCTCCTTATCTGTATCTGTATGAGCACCTCTTATAATAAATACCCTACTCTCACCCTCTCACCCTCTCACTTCTCACTTAGATTAGAGCCCCCTTGAAACCCCCCTCCATGTCCCTCCAACCCACTATTACCCCTACCCCAGTTCTCCTGGAGCAAGGACCAGTAGTGACTGCTTGTGATGAATCCATCGGTTCGCATTCCTCGCAAAAGGGTGGGGAAGCAGAAGCAGGGACTCCAGAAGTTGAAAATGATCCAGAGAAGGTCTTGTCAAGTGCAAGCGAGGACGAGTTCCCGGATGGTGGACTGAGGGCTTGGACAGTCGTATTGAGTGTGGGTCTGCCTTTCGCTCGAAGGATCTTACTAATGTCACTGTAGGCTGTGTGTTGCGCTCTCACGACTTTCGGCTTTGTGAATGCGTGGGGTGTACGAGGAAGCAGCTCGTCGTTCCGGGATGATTTTGACTTCCCTCCCACAGACATTCCAAGCTTACTATCAGGAGGTGTTACTACCTTCGAAATCTCCATCATCAATGTGTGCTCTTTCTTCCCTCTCAAGGAGAGACCGAGCTCTCTAACGTACCATCTATAGAGCATGGATTGGTTCGACACAAGCAAGTACCTTCACCTCCCCAAAATTCCTCGTTCTCATAACATTTCTCCTTCAGTACGCGCTTGTACTCCTCCCTGGGTTATTTATAGGTCGCCTCTTCGACAAAGGCCACTTCAAATTTCCGCTATTCTGTGCGTCGGTCGTCCTCGTCGGTGCTACATTTGTCACCGCCGAATGTAAAGAGTACTGGCAGTTCCTGCTTGTGCAGGGCTTCGTCAGCGGGCTTGCATGTGGGGTCATTTTTAGTCCTGTGCTGGGGGCCGTTGCGACGTACTGTAAGTGCATGGAAGAGAACTAGGGCGAAAACTAACAGGGGGTATGCGACAGTTTATCGTCGCAGGAATTTAGCATTCGGAATCGTTGCTGCGGGTGCTTCCATTGGAGGGACGATTTTCCCTCTCATTGTGAGGTCGTTACTACCTCGTGTAGGGTGAGTATTTCCTATTCGTACCTCGAGTATATTCAACCGGAACATAGGTTTAAATGGACGATGCGAACCATCGCTTTTGTCTTGTTAGCCTTCATGGTTGTGGCCAATATGGCGGGTTCTATGACCCTAATCCGTGAATATCACTAATGCTAGATGTCTAGTTGATTGATCGCCGCCTGCCCCCGCGAAAGCTGCACGGCAGAATCGTCGACCTTGCTCACCTCCGCTCTCTTCCATTCACTGTCTTCACATTTGCATGTTTTATTGCCTTCTTAGGCTTATATACAGGTCTGTTTCTCACCTTTCCCTTACCTTCCATTTCATTGAAATAGAGCAAATTCGCAGTATCAACCTACATCGGAATCGCCGCTCAATCCTACGGCATCTCTGCAAGCGACGCGTACACACTCGTGTCGATCGTCAACGCCGCTTCCTTCGTTGGACGGTTGTCTACTGGATATCTGGCAGACAAGCACGCACTTTTTGCTCTCCTTAGGGGTTGTACTGACGACGTTGCGGTATCTAGATACGGGCCTTTGAACATATTGGGCCCTTCGACAATCATAGCCGCAGTAATGACCTATGGTTCGTCCCCTCGACCACCCTCTTCATATACGTCATTCCAGGATATGTCTAAATGCTTCTCCCTTCTCCCTGTAGCATGGCCACACGTCCGTACCTACCATTCCATCATCCCAATAGCCGTACTTTACGGCATTTCCAATGGGGCCTTCATCACCCTTCATACTGTACCGTTACTATCCCTTGGAAAACCCGACGAAGTGGGCGAGCGATTGGGGCTGTTTTTCACCATCATTGCATTTGGTGCTATGTGCGGGCCCCCCATTAGCGGCGTGATTTGGAAGGCAAGCGAGGGATGGGAAATCGTGGGGGTTTATGCTGGTAAGTGCAAAGAGGCCATCGGATAAGGAACAAGTGGTTATATTACCCCGATGTGCAGGTACGGTTATCATGGTTTCTGTCGTTCTCATCGCTGTTACGAAATGGCTGGTCTTCGGGGCGCTCTTCAGAGGGACAGTGTAATGTCGACTTGAAAGTTCACACTGTAAGTTGAAATAATTTACACGAGAACATGAGGAATAGTTTATGTCAAAGCTCGGCGTTCCACACTTGAACTGCCCGCACAGTGGATCGCGGACATGAGTTAGGTCTGGTCTGGTCTAACTCTTGCGATATAAAAGAAACGTGCGAGGCGGACGTACAGCGCACGACGCCGCAGGACGACATTGCACTCTTGTTCGATCGATCTCAGCCCATCCAATGCCTCTGTCCTGTAACTCGACTCACCGCCAAACCATTTTATGTCCTGTATCAGCACTCGATATTTCAAAGACCACTATGAGGTCGAGCATTCCAGACGAGCAATCTGGCGAGCACTTATTTGGGTGGGGTTTGAGTGGCGATTAATAAAACCAGAGCACGAAACGGAGAAAGACCCATCCCTATGGCATTTATATATCGGGAAACAGTGCTGCATGTCCACAGTGGTACAGGAATTCAGCAATTCAATAATGGGTATCGTCACTTCGAATGGAGCGAATCCAATTTCTGTTTCGCCTCTGTGACGGCGAGTAGTCAGAAACTCGAAATGATAAGAAATGTACAAACAATCAGCGTACCAATCTTCACGAGGCCTTCGGCCTTTTGGACGGCTTCCGAGTAGGCGTTCGCGGCATCGGCTTCCTGTCCAGATGCCAAGTATGCATCCCCTAATCTTACGAGGCCCTTTGACCATTCAGGTTGCAGCTCTACTGCCTTTTTTGCGTCGGCAAGGGCTAAGGATGGCGAGGGAGTAGAGGTCTTCAGATGCGTAATGGAGCGATTTGCGTAAAGCTGAGCTGAATTCGGCTATGGGACAGAACGTGAATATGAGATGTGTTATGTTAGACATACAGGATAACTTACAGCAAGTTGGATGGCCTCTATGTACTTCTCGAGCGCTTCATTGAATTGCTTGGCTTGGAAGAGTGCCTGATTCGTGGTCAGTATTAACAAGTAAAGGAAGGATACGTCCAATATCATACATTACCAGCGGCCTTTGCGGCCTCTGCATCTTCCGGTAACGGTGCAATCGGTGGATTGGGGCCTGCATGACGGGTGACTAGATTTTTGAGACCATTAGGATCGGCACCCTTTAGCTGGAGAAGAAGGAAAAATGTCAGCTGTATCTGCAGCCCAAGTCAAGTGAGTTACATTCCGAATCAACCACTTTGCCGGCCTTGATAGCAACGAAGGTCGGCATCGCCGTGACTTGGCTAAGCCAAAAGTCAGAGTAATCCCCGTTGAGTATACTGTTTACCCACTATTTAGCGGCAATTGGCTTCTGGCTGTCTACATCGACTCGAAGGAATTGCACTTGAGGAAATTGGGTGGCTAGTTTGGCGTAGACAGGAGCAATAGCCTATTATGGTGACAGGTTAACATTCAAGATATGCACTACGACGTGAGCATTCAGGGCTTTTCCTCACCTTGCATGGACCACACCACTCCGCATGGAAGTCCACGACGACGGTACGTCCCTCAGCAGTGGACGATCGAAGTGAGTTATTCCATTCTGATACACTTGGTATTTCTAAGAGGTTTGACATTTCCAGAAAAGAGAAAAGTCTCGAGTGACGACAGCGACGATGGGATATTGGTGATGTGTGATACGCGTAGTCGACGGTTGACGTAGTTAGCGATGTAAAAGCAGTTGGCAGTTGGTACTGTAGTTGGTGATTTTTTGGTAGTTTTGCCGCTGTTAAATCCTGGGGATAACGATACGGGATGGAATGCACTCGAAGCTGCTTCCTAACCCTACCCTGAGTAAGGCCCGAACCGGAACCGATGGCGGCAGATGACCAGATGACTAATCTCCGCTACCTGCGCAAGGTCGCCGTGGGACCCGCAAACGGCAACGACAACTTGGACCCAAAACGCGTGGTGGCAGCAGCCAAACATGGTGCAGTATTCTGTACTCGGTGAGCGCCACTGCATCATAGCGTTACCAAGAATATAATATAATATATCAGCTTTAAAAACATCTCATCCATCTCCTCCATCGTGCAGTCGACGACGCGAGTCCGATAGTGGAGTACTCAGGAGAATGGTCCACCACACCCCCTGAAGGTGCTTCATCGCTTTTTCAGTATCACGTAGGAGTTTCCTCTATACTAGCACGAGCTTTCTACTCACAACTCGTCTCGAAACTTAAGGATGGAACGGTCCATTCAACGACCGCGAATGTACAGTCTGTCTTGATAGTACCATGCGATTTAGTAGGACTGAAGCATCAGATAGTCTTCATCAGCTTCAATAACGTTTCGTGGAACCTCGGCTACGGTCTACGGGACAAAATCCCAACGTACCGCGGATTCTATCATAACACTCGACGGCGCAATGCAGAAAGTAAGCGGATTTGCCGACTCTACGCAGTACAAACAACCCCTCTTCAACACCTCAAACTTGCCTTTCGCCCTTCATACCCTTCGCATCGAGCGCGCCGACATTGGAGAGAAGGCACTCGCATTAGATTACTTCGAGTGGACAACCGGTCTCAATGATAATGTGTAAGCCTTATGGTCTACTCTCTCCTACTCCACATTATATATTCTCCCTGCAACCTCAGAGCCAATGCACGTTTCACAATCGGCCATACCAACTCTACAATCTCCTACAACCCCATCGATGCGTGGTCTACCTCCAGTGTTACTCCAAATCAGCCCTTCAACCTCACCGTACGGTCAGCCTTATTGGTTTAGATTTGTACCAGCTGCTTGTTTAATGCCCAGTCAGTTCGGCCTCCACCAACGGTGCAACTGTATCTATCCCGTTTGCTGGGAATGCTGTGTATCTTTACGGTCCCGTTGGTTCCTTTGGACGAATGTCAGTGACTATCGACCGGCAAAATGAGATAGCGGTCAATTGTACTTCACCAGTCACCCAATCACATACCTTATTGGTGCGTTTTCTTCATATCGATTGTAGGACACTGACTGACATATCTCTTGAAGTTCTACTCAGATAATTTCCTGTCGGGTGAACACATCCTGGAAGTAACCGTGAACGGCTCTTCAAGCAAACCGGTGGCGTTCGATTCCGTCGACGTAATTCGATGGTCCGACAATAATGGGTGTGTGTTTCCAGCTGTCTACTTACTACTGTCTGACCCTTGTCTCAGACTTGGACAGTAAGTTATCCGGCTTGGCCCACTCTTTGCTTGATGTTGCCAACCAACCGCTCGTCCTCAGAAACAAGGCCAAGACTCCGATAATTGCGGGAACAGTAATAGAATTTAACCGACTTCCCGGTGGATATGCTAATGCGATTCTTCAGGTCTGCGGCGTAGTCATCTTCCTCGCCTGGATAATTTATCTGGGTCTATGGTACCGCAAGCGACGGAGGCGCAATAAAGAAGAACACCAACAGAAGATCGATGACGCTATCATAACGGCCGCGCATCCCACTAGTCACCCGAATACCCCAGGAAATGATACGTCGTCCCTTAGATTAGGCGAGCGACTTCTGGTGGACCCACTGGACCCCGAACACACCTCTGAAGCGGGCCTCCTGGAAGCACCAAAGTCGAACAGTGCCGCATACTATACCAATGGTGCTGGTGCGAATCAGGAGAAAGAAAAATCTGCAGTTTAAGCCTATTGGTCTGCTATAGGTATTGTCAGATTTCCTTGTAAGTAGCTCACTAAAATTCCCTTGCAGTCATTCGCGTTCGAGTGGACTCGGATATATCAAGGAGCCGTTTTTAAGTGTAGCCATAATTCGATCTCAAAAGACATTTCTTTCACTCTCTAGAGCTTTGGTGTGGCCGAATGTGAACCATGTCGACACCAGAGGTAGCACCAGATGTACCAATAGATACAGCGGTGGGCCTGACTATAAGTGGTATGGGTGTTGTTATCTCCAAATACGCCGATTCTTTCAGTTGCGAGTCGCTCCTCCGGTTCTCTCGGGTTCGTTCAGACAAACCACTGCGCGATTGGCTGCTAAAGGTCGCAAAGAATTCTGCTACTTCTGGTGTTCATCGTCGGTTCAAGGAGAGGGATCGTCGAAACGAATGCGCTGAAGCCCCCAAGGAGTTGGCCGGTTTCGAAGAATTTCGAATTATCGCGGTTGCACGGCACTTCACGCCCTTGCCAACTTACACATGGAGTGAACGCTTGAGGGCGAATGTCGTTCATAGGGAACCCCGCGTGTTCCTGGTATGTATGGTTCTCGATTGGCCACTCAGTGATGCGCACTCTCCCTCATCTTCTCCATTTGGATGTTCATCTCCGAATGTGCCTGCGCGAAACTGGTTAAAATGTTGTATCTCAAAAAATCATGCATCGATGACATCTATGGGAGCCTTCAGTAGTTATGACGCGAACCAGTTGTAAATAACGTTTGCTTCCCCTTCCCTTTCTTCTTCCCTCGTGCTTCAGGCGGAGCATCACTTGCAGCTGGGTTTCCCGTACCACTTTGCGTCGCACCGGCTGCAGGACTACTGCTGGCACCACCTCCAGCACCCCAAGCACTCGTAGAGGGTGGTATCTCACCCTTGACATTCTTCAGCGATTGGTTCCCTGAGATTGAAACATTCCTGGGAGGATTGGAACTAGGTGGCAACCCAGGGAAAGCGCTCTCATTTCGTATTTGTGGTGGATTGTGCTGCTTTGAAGATAAATTACCGCCTCTTCCACCTGCCGCGGCGCGCGGTTCGCTCGGTACCAGAACGATCTTACTACTCGATGGCGGAGCAACGGGTCCACCGTGTAAACTCCATGCCGTAGACGAGTGGGGGGGCAAAGATCCTGATGGACCTGCTGCTCCAGATGACGGAGTGGCCAGTGACGGGAAGGGGCTTGCTGAAGGCTTTGGCTTGGCGGCGCGAGTTTGAGGCGGTGGTAGTGGGCGTGGCGCGGAGGATGTTGCCGCCTGCTCGACTCTGTACCAAACTGATCGGGAAGGGCCTCGAGTTTGGTGCTTGATGTTCAGGATGCGGCCACCAGTCACACCAGCATACTCTGTGCCAACTCCAGTTGGAACAATGGCAGGGAACTGTTCTCGACGCTACGGGAGACAAATATTAGCAACTAGAACGGCGGTTGTGCCAAAGTACTTACCTCAACTCTGAACGAATTCCAAGCATGCAATAAAGCTTGCTTCTTGTCCTCGTCCTCAAAAATTTCCACAAGACCATTGACAAGGAGGCCAGTAGAGTCCAAGTGCTGGTTAAGGACATTGAAGAAAGTGTTGACGAGGTCCTTCGCTGGGGCCTCGGATGCTCGGTAGGAGCGCACGGCAGACCTGATCGCAGTCATCGCGTTGGCGGAGTCTCCACTGAGAGAAGATGCTCGAGCTATAAATGCTGCATGCTTCCTAGGTGGCAAGTATTAAGGCGATGCCAACTCACGTGGGGAGCACTCACTCTCGAGTTAAAGGATCCAAATCTTCGCGATCGAGGAAGAGTGTATTACTGGACTGCTGAGTAGGGGTTGCTGTACCGCTCCCGCTCTCGTTTCCGGTGCTCAGCAAGCCGTTGAATGCTTGCCGTCGCCTCGCCTGGGCAGAAGACTCGGCGGAAGCTTGTGCTTCTGCTTGGTTCCGTTGCCTTTCTCTTTCTCTCTCGCGTTCACGCTCCGCATCACGTTCCCGATCTCGTACATTTACCCGCCCTCGACCACGACCGATGTCCTCAAACGCGAAGTTCGCGTCGACTCGTCGAGCGTCTTTAAGATCCTTTGATGACATGCTCTCTCCGTGCGTTTCCACCATGTGAGCTTTAAGGTCGAGCGCAGATGCAAACACCACGAATTTCTGCGCCACGCAGTCTGCATGGGTGCAAGGAAAATGACTCGAGGAAAAATGCTTCTCGAGGCTATGGTAGTTCTGGAAGCTGAAGATCCCATGAGAAAGAAGCACGTACAAGGACCTTGAAAGACTTACTATTTATGAAGGATGTCCTCGCGCTTGCAAACGAAGCATTCCTCGTGTCGTTCGCGCATATGGGCAAAGTGCTCGTCTTCTCCGTAGAGAGCCTCACGGCAGAAATCACAGACAGGGTGGATATCGCCCTCTATTTGCTCCCCGCGAGCCTTATTTCCGGATGTTGATTCGTATCGCCGAAGTGAGGGCAGATGAATAGCCAGCTGGTCAGGAGTATACAAGGTATGCTCATGTGTAAATATTTTCTTGGTCCTTGTGCAGAGATCGCTATATGACACCAATGAATCAATTGCAAGCTTGTTGGAACCCAATTCATGAGACCTACCACAACATCCTTCCGTGAACCGCTCTAACATGTGCCTTCAGGTCTGGCCAACCTGTAGCAATATATTCGCACTTCAGGTCTGGGCAATTATAACGAAGGAGTGGCAAAGTGTCTTCCATCATCTCCCGAGTTTCAAACAGGATAGCCAGCTTAGGGTCTTTGTAAATGAACTTCTTCTTATCAAAGGTGTCGTACAGCCGATCTGGCGATTTCGTGAATATAGCATCTGGTTGGTCTGCCTGGAAAACCGCTCGTCACCAAACTCGATCGCGGGCGTGCGGGTTGTACGTCGGCGCAGGGCTAACCTTGCAAAATGTGCATTCGAACTTCTTGTATAATGCTCGCAGGCGAAGTGCGCAGATATGACAGGTTCGGTGGTTGCATTCAGAAACGGAGTAGTATTTCACCGGCTCCGCACAAATCCAACATGAACCTTCCTCAGAATCCAGATCTTCTGTTCCGTCCTCCTCTGCGTCTTCGATTTGTTGCGCTACCTGTAGGGGTGGTGACACCGGCTGATTTCGAGGCGTATCACCTTGTGTTTGAGGCTGTCTGGATCCTCGACGGTTCATGTTCGGTTGTCTGGTAGTCGCAGTCTTGACTGTTTGAGTTTGCGGCGGCATCGTGAGATTTGATATCGTCAAAGCCTGGCGGCGTGGTTGAGTCCAAGTTGCGTTCGGTACCGAGACTAGTACTGAGTCGACAAAAAGTAGGCTTGATGTCCTCGGCGGTTGAGCAAAGGGCGGGTACGCCTAGTCAGAACCAACCTGGATCGCGAGCCTGACCAAAATCTTTTCAGGGGCTGGCAACCATAACAAAGAGGAGTCAGCAATCCTCCGCGACCTATCCACACCCCAACAAATGGGTACTATTTAGAAGTAGCTACTCATGCAGAAAGCAAGTAGTCATCGAGATTCTGGGATATTTTTTCATGCGATAGGGAGGCCCTATTTCGTGTTCAGGAGCGTACTGAGCATCGTTGCAATGTCCTTAGCGTCATCTCCACCTCTGCAGTGATTCCTATCGATCTCTTTACCCATCACCCTCTCATACGGGGCATCCGTTCCGTAGCTCCCCATGTAATCACTGTAGCGTAGCTTGAAGAGGGCCTTCACGTTCTGTGCACACTCCCGAAGGGGTAATCCAACCCAAATGTACTGCATTGCTTGCGCACCACGTTCCTATCGTGTTCCCTCTAGCTCGCCCAAGAAATCTTCATGGAATCAAGCTCCTTTACGAGTAATTCGTTAGATTAACGCCTCCCTCGTCCACCACCTCCTGTATGATCGTGGTGAGCTGCGTGCAAACTGCGCTGACACGCGATTTGACGGGCTTGACAAATATGGCTCCCGTCCGAGTGAGGTGATTGGAAGGGACGTCTAAGATGGCCCACCCCACTTCAATAATTTGTTCTGTTCACCCAGTGGAGGGTGTTGTTTGTCCTGGCAGGTCGCTTCAAGGTCCATCACCAGTACTGCGTCCGTCACTGGAAGGATCAAAGGTCAAATGAAGATCGTGCCGATTGAAGCGTTTGTCTCTTTGGTGGGCCTGTTGCACTTGCCGGGACGCCGTTCTAGCCGAAGTCTGCTTCGAAATCATTAAGAACAAACTCATCAAGAAACCTCGACGGTGCAGGGGTTAGGTCACATGTGTGGGTACACCCTTGAGGACCATTGACTACCTCACACTCGGGTGGTTTAGAGCCGCATTCATGTCAGGGGAGATTGCGCCCAAGGCCAATGGTCACCGGGGGGTTTTCTCGCGGTCTGATTAAGCCCAGTATCCTCCTCACAGGTAGTAAAAGATGTCGGGAACGATAATCACGGCGACGACGCCAGATACCAGGATTCCGCCGAGTCGCTTTGAAGAAGCCGAGGATGGGTGGCAAGAGCCAATCGATGCACAACCTCTTCCCCCAGTCGACGCTGGGAAGTATGCCTATCGCTTCCTAGGAGCAGCCTTCGTCATTGAGGGTCTTGTTTGGGTGCGTCCAGACCTACCGGTGCCACCAAAGAAGCTGAGATCGGCACCGCGAAGGGATTCCCGGGAAGCTATGGCGTTTTACTCGAGCACTATCTCCACGGACCACTGGGGACGACTCCGGGGGCTCAGACGTTGATTCCACTCGTCGGAACGCTCAATTCTGGCATTATGTTCCTCGCTGGTACGTACCCGGCAATCGCAGTGCAGCGTTTTTCGGCCGACCGATTCGATAATAGCACCGCTCATCATCGCCTTTATGAATCGCTATCCAAATATTCGTGTCACAGTCATGTGGACTGGTGTTATTATAGCCGTCTTATGCCTCATCACCGCGAGCTTCGCAACCCAGACATGGCATCTCGTACTTGGCGAGGGGGTGGGTTATGGGATCGGAGGCGCCTTTGCGTACTATCCAACCGTGAGCCCTGAGCAACGTCATAAATGAACCTGACCGGAATGTGTAGATCTCATTCATGGCTGAATGGTTTGTCGAGAGGCGTGGCTTTGCCATTGGCGTCATCTATGGTGATTATCATTTTCTAAATGACACCACGAGGAGTTGTTGATTCCTTCTGGCAGCCGGAACCGCTGTAGGAGGTCTGGTCTGGCCATTCACCCTTGAATTCCTTCTCTCTCGCTACGGTGCACCCACAACGCTCCGCATCCTCGGCCTTTTTAATTTCATCACTCTCGCTTCTGTGCTCCCTTTCATCCACAGTCGTGTCCCCACAGGTGGCCCCAACCAAGCTCGTCCTTCGACTTTCGGTAACCTAGGAGCCTTGAGGAATTCCCGGTTCTGGGTGTACATGGCTGCCAATGCGTGTCAAGGACTGGCATACTTCTTACCCGGGTTGTATATCCCGAGCTACGCTCAGGCATTGGCCCTAACGCCAACCCAGGGTTCGGCTGCACTGGCCGCCATGAACGGTATGTAGAGATGTTAAACACTAGACTGAGTGCTGAACACTCGCGTATAGCGGCCGCAGTCGTGTCTCGTCTCTCTATGGGTGCGCTGAGCGATAAGTTCAGCCCACACATCATTGGCTGCGCGACCACTATTCTCTCCTCACTATCCGTATTCCTCATCTGGGGAGTAGCGTCTACGTCCTTCCCACCCCTCATCATCTTCGGTCTCTGTTTCGGGGTCTTCGCTTCCGGCTGGTCATCACTCTTCATGCGCATTTGCGGGGACTTTTCCGTTGGTGGTGACCGCGCGGCAGCCGTCACGTTGTATGGGTTTGCGGAGCTTGTAAGGGGGATGGGAAACATCTTGAGCGCCCCTATTAGTGCTAATCTTCTCAACCGGAATCTCGGAGCAAATAGTTTAAAGGGTGGATATGGGACGAGCAGCGGGGAGTACGGAGCACTAATCGTGTTTTGTGGAGTTATGATGACGGGAGCTGGATTGCTCGAGGCGGTCGACGAGTACTTGCTCAGGCGACGAAAGTAGGAAAGTAGGAGTCTCAATATGTCTGCAATGTCTGCAATCTCGCTCTACGGCGATTCCTCGACTCGTGCGGAGGCTTGTTTTTGTACCTAAAAATCGGAATCCAAGTTGTATCGGCAAAAGCCGAGTCTTCTTAATCTTGACCCTCACCAACAACAATGTCGACAAGGCCTTTCGAAGAATTACTGTCACTGTTCTGGAGAATCAAAGACCGTTGAGCGAGTGTCGTAGAAGAACGTTAGCCTCCTCAGCTAGTCGCCGAGCGTGGACGATACGTTTCTTCCTCCGCGCCTGGTGTATGGTGTATGGTGTATGGTGACAAGACCAACGCCTGCGAGATCTCAGTGGACTTGCGGCATGTGGCCGGATTCCGTCCTGGAGCTACGGCGTCAGGTACTACTAATATCCTAAGGTCCACTCATGAGAACCCTGAACGAGAACCCTGAATTGAGCACGACTACCGTCATTGATTGCCGTTGCCGACCCAAGGCCACGCGCCGCCCGAACCACAACGCGCCTCCCTACACGCCGCAATGGGGCATAGATTTGAGAAAGCACGAACGTGAACTCTTAAACCTACCGCTTGTTTTTCATCCACAATGGGCTACTTTGCTTCTGTCGTGCCCAGCAACAGGAAAACCGAAATGACCGCGCCAGTATCGAACCCGAGGGTAATCGAGGATGCAGTGCACGGGAGAAGTCAGTGGTGCTCGTGTTCCTTGTGCCGCCACCTTCTTATTCTGATCAACCGCTCAACCGACAGTGCATTTCAATGACTACTTGTGCACCTTCATTGACACGTACGTACGCACATACTTTGCCAACCTTCTTCCCTTCTTGATCGTAACCAACTACAGGCCCGAGTTTGGGCGTCTCCGAGATATTAAACAACTCGGCTTTCTAAGCTGGGTGTACGCCTCCGCTAGCCATAGTAGATGGGAGCATTCTTTAGGTACCGCCCATCTTGCAGGAATAGTGGTACAGGGGCTTCGGGCACGGCAGCCCGAACTTGGTATTACCGATCGCGACATAAATTGCGTCCAGCTGGCGGGACTCTGTCACGATTTAGGTACGCCAGTTCCTCATAATGGAGGTGGTTGCTCACAAATAGGCTGCAGGACACGGCCCGTATAGCCACGTCTTTGAGCACAATTTCATGCGTGTGGCCAGGTGGGTAACGGAATAAATGTCTCGCGCCGCTGACTTACCCTGGATAGGACCCCTGAATGGCACCACGAAGATTCATCCGAAGTGCTCTTCAAGAGACTAGTCCAAGAGAATGAAATCGACATGTCATTTGAGGACATTGAATTTGTCACGGACTTGATCCTCGGTGAAAACCGGCACATCCTCAACAAGGAAAAGGCTTTCTTGTTCCATATCGTGTCCAACTCGTCTAATATGGTTGACGTAGATAAGTGAGCCAGACCAGAAGTCATTTCATGCCACGCGGATATTGATTTGATTCAGGCTAGATTATATTGCCCGTGACTCTTTCCAACTCGGTACCGCTAGGGGCATCAACATTCCGAGGCTGATCAAGTCTTGTCGCGTTGTCGATGGCGAGCTGGCCTGGTCGAGCAATGATCAAAATGAAGTGCTGAAGGTCTTCAAAAGACGATGGGAGATACACAATAAATGTACGCTATCGCATAGAGTGTTGCGATGTCATTTGTTCCTGAGACTTGTTATAGATTATTCCGATGAAACGTCAATGGCCCTCGACCACATGTTCGGAGATGCACTGCTTGCAGCCAATGGACATCTTGGTCTCTCTTCTCGAGTTGATGAGCCGGGTCGTTACGTGCACTTGACGGACACCATTTTGCACCAAATCCGCCAATCGACAAATGAGGTGGGTCCTTATTTTCCTATCGTGAGATCTTAGGCTCTGTATATTGATGTGGTGGCGTACAGGAACTTGCAGCTTCCCGGGCACTGCTCCGCCGAATGGATACGCACGACCTCTACTGGTGCGTTGGGACATGGGAGCTCAAGACTCCGAAGCAACTCAAAGAATGGAGCGTTTCTGTTACTCCGCATACCATTTCAACCACCGCCAATGATGTCTCTGTTTCGCCAGGAACACACGATGGGACGGTGGCACCCGACGATATCATCGTCAGTTTGCACAAGGTACACTGCGACCTCAAAGGTAATAATTCAGACGAATATGTCAACCCGATTGATCGAGTGTCGTGAGTACAAGCATCCCGACTCTTCATCGTCCCCTGATGTATTTGTGCAGATTTTACAAACCACGACGTGCTGAAGGTATGTTCTCGTCCAACTTTTACTTAATTCAGTCTACCGACGATATATCTCAGGTGCTTTCCGAGCGGATTCCAAGGCGTATGCCTCCTACAATCCGTTCAAGTACATCGCTCGCATCTACGTGCGCGATCAGCGGTACGCATAGGCATACCTCAAGGTGCCCCTTTGCTGATACCCTGTCCTTAGACTCTTCAGCCTTGTGAAAGAAGCCGGCCGGCGCCTCGCTCAGCAGCAATTGTCGGCTCTCGATGAGCAACCACACGAGGGTACCAACGAATCTTCGTCCACAGCCCCGCAGTCACGCCCCCGGCCGATCAAGAAGTCCACCATATCTCCTCCCAGACGCGTCTCGCTGCGGCGCTTCTCCCTTCAGCGAGCCACCAGTGTGATAGACAATTCATCCTCGATTGTGACCTTACGCGGTACAGAGAAGGATACACCAAGGGCTGTGAAGCTGTTTCGGAGGTATTTGGTCCCCCTGAAGGAAGGCGAGGTTTTCGATGCCCAGCCAGTCCAGGAGGAAAAAATAGCGGATTGGGAGAATATTACTGCAGCGTCCGGTTCAGTACATTACTAATTGAGCACCGTCAGAGCACGCAGGGCGTGCATTGTTCTAAAGCCACATGATAAAGGGTTGTCGTTCACCTATGGAACTATGAATTGTGCTAGCTGTATAATATGAACTACTGCCTATCTATATAAGTAAACAAAAAATCATTCATTCCCGCCTTCCCATAGCACCTCCGTTTCCTCTCGCTCTGGTCGTTGGTGCTGAGCCTTCTTCCTACGCACTCGTATCGCGGCGAGTATACTCAACGACAACGCAACAACGCACGCTACGATAGTAAGCTTTGCGCTATCTGCGTAGCATAATCGACCCTCGAGGCATTGGTGTCGGGCGTCTGTAGATGGAAGGCCTCCCCTCGGCCGATGGTCCAATTCGTGGTGGACGTTGGTGCGGGTGGGAGCATGCGCATCGAGATTTCGACCAAATACGAGGCTGAAGAGATTCCCTGCAAGAACTGGAGACAGGCTGAGGAAGCCCCAGTTTTGCGAGAAGTGGACTTTTTGAAACGACGGATCAGTGTGAGGTCATACGCCGGAACTCAATAACTCACCAAGACCAAAGCCCTCGATCATGATGGTAGGGAATAAGCCATACATCCCACCGTATCCAAAGCCAAGGGCGACACTGGCCAGCCACAGGCTCGCCACATCCTCCACACCAAACACGAAGATCTGACTAAGGATAAAGATTATACTGATGACGCTCATCCAGTACGATCGATGCCAACCCCAATGGTGTTTACCAAAGTCGGCCGCAGATCCAAGGGCAATACGACCGATGCAATTTGCGATGGAGAGGAGGGAAACTTGTGTCGCTTGCCATTGTGCGGAAAGGACAGTATCAAAGTCAGGATTGCCGGTCGCGAAGAGCGCTTGGGAGATTGATCCGACGTTGTTGATGTACATTAGCCCAGTACCGCTCACTGTAAGTCAATCAGAATTCTTTCAGCGTTCAACTTGGTTCCAAAATGAACTCACAGCAGGCCATAATCCCAACCAAAATCCAAAAATCACCAGAGCGCAATAAACGCCACCCATGGATATCCACATGTTCGTGCTGGTGATGCGACTTCCTGGTGTGACTCCTGGATCGACTGCTTGGAGTCGTCGTCTGGTGAGAGCGTTGAGACGGGAGTTGTAAATTCCTCGTCCTAGAAGGGGACAGCTCGATCTGTCCGCCTCCGTTACCAGTGCCGCTGGCCACCCGTGACTCTTCTGCTTCCGTCTCACTGTCGCTGAGATGGGCGTACACTCCTCCAGCGGCAACAGCTGTGTGCGACTCCCACGATTCTGACTGCCGTCGCTCCCCATCTTCCTCCAATAGACTCGTTTCGAGGGACCGTCGCGGTGGATGCTGTTCTGGAATTGCCGTTTCCGCGTGCGGGACCACACGGATTGTGAATAGGCCGAGGATCAGCGGGAGAGAAGCGCCGAAGGAGAGGAGCAAGAGGAAGTTGGATGCGTTCCCTGGGAAGAGCGCATGCGAGATGGAGGAGAAGAAAAATGCGGACAGGCCAAAGCCTGCAGCTACCAGACTGGTCGTGGTTGCCCGCTAACCACGTTCTGGTCAGTAACCAGTACCATCGCACCCTGTAGGTTGTGCAAGTACGATACGCACCATAAGATCAGGGAATGATTTGGCAGTTGTATTTATCGCGGCAGTCAGGCCTGCGGACCCTCCCGCGCCAGTGAAGAAGGAGAACATGACGAGTATGCAGAGCTGAAGGGTCGAAAGCGGCGCCGCAGCATCAAAGTAATGTCTTATCCCGGTATACCCCACAAACAAGAGGAAAAACCCCATTATCAAAAGTCTACGGGTGGAGAAAACGTTTACGGCTATTTGCAGTGAGGGATGAAGGGGAAGGCAACGTACAGACGAGGTCCATTGCGGTCTGCAAGTCGTCCTATAAATGGTGCTGTCAAGTATACGCCCACTACGGGTAGAGAGTATGAGTGACCATTCGGATATGTGGCCGTCTACACACTATTTCCTGCCAAACCTGCGTCACAAGAGGAGTGAGTAGGGAATAATATTGCACGAGATAGTAAGGCGAACCAATGATATTAAGTTGAGTGTGCGTGATATGCAGTTGAGCCCCGAGCTGCGGTGCGTAGGCTACCCAGCCGCGTTGCATCATTGCGAATAGCACAAGATATCCAATGGATGGAGTATGGGATTATGGGGGATTGGAACCGTCACATTTTGTGGCTAATGCACTGAAAACGAGGGGTTCTGACCAGAGTACGCCTATGAAGTGGAGTTCAAAACTCGCTAAACCGGGGGTTGGAGGTGCGTACATAGTTTGTCCCAGAACCAAGAGCAACGATTACGGAGCCTCCGAGTACCAGAGACCGCGGAGTGAGAGAAAACATGGAAAATATGGATGACCAGCGGCCCAAGAGACATCGGACGCGGGACGTGACGAACAGACCCACAACTGAGGAAGGGGAGACGGGAGACAGGAGATGGGAGATGGGAAACAGGAGGCAGAGGGAAATGTACCCGAAACTCGTAACTCGTATCGTGATGCGATTTCTGCGCAGCCGCAGCCGCAGCCGGGGAATACGACGAAAGGGCCCGCTACAAACACGTAAGGATACAAGTTGGACAAATACGACCTTATATATGGATATCCGAATCCCAATTTTATGAATATATCTGGATGCCCAACGTTACTGGATTCCCCCACAGCTGGTAAAATTTAAAAACAATTCAGCAGCACCGTACAGTATGTACATTACGTTCATATAAATACAAAAACCATATTTTGTGTTTGGGGTGGGTAATCGTAGTTGTACGGGTTCCTTGGGTAAGTAGGAACAGGAAAACAGGGTAACTGGGCGATCCTCGCCAAGAAGAAGAAAGCACAGGGAAAAAAAACAAACAGAAAGTACACACAATACAAGTCGAGGGTATGTAGGTGCGTAAATAAGTCCTACCTAGAGTGTGGATGAATTCCAGCCCTCCAGGAACTAGAATTGTGAACGGTGCGGGCCTGGTGGGGGGGGTGTGGTCGTTGTGTTCGTCGCAGATGCAACAGCAGCGGACGTATGTCCGAGGAGAGTACCAAGGATTCCCTTCGCCTTGTCCACCAGACCCGCAGCACCACCGCCCCCCCCACTAGTGGGAGATGGCGGGGTGGGTGGGAGGGCAGGTGACGGTGTCGATTTCGCCGCTTCGTTCGTGGAAGGTGTACCACTGGGAATACCCTCCTGTGGGTTGGGAGTATCCAATTTGCTCACCCCTCTCCCTCTCCCAAGGCCCACACCCGTGCCTGCACTGCTCCCGCGCGAACTACTCGCGCGGCTCGACTCTGGACTAAGACTCCCGACAGGGCTCATGTCCACGCCACTTCCATTGCTACCACCGATGCTCCCTACACCGACACCGATGCTCCCTGCGTTATTCTTTGCCCTCTCGTTGAGGGAGGTAGCAGAAGACGTACGGACGAGTGTCCGACCACGTCGTTCGTCCACCCCGTAAATCACGTACGGGATATCGGTGGAGGGATTGGGTGAGGAAGAGAGTGGTGAGCGAGAGCGAGGGATGGGAATCGGCGGCGTCGTCGCTCCTCCAATGGAAGCCTCCGATTCTCGTTCTTCTTGAGCACGTCCCTGTTGGGCCTGTTGGAGTGTAGATGTGGAGGATGCACCAGATATCGATGCATATACAGCCGAGGTGGAAATGATGGGCGCAGTATTCACTCCAGCCTTGTCGGCCGCGGGATCGCCGAGTAATTGATCGCGATTGAGAACCCTGGTTGAATAGAGGACTTGTCCGTCACCGACAACGATATCAATATTGTGATTCTCGCTGCTGTCGTTTGAAAAGGCGTTCCTGTCTGTACATCCACCTACGGTGATCTCGCCATCAGGGAGCTCGTGTCTCGACCCATATCGATGGTGGTGGCGCCTATGCTCGCCAGCATCAAAATAATCGAAAACAGCGGCATCGGCATCGACGACGCCTGGATGATTCACGTCTCTCGGAGCATACACAGAATCTGAACCTGTCGGTGGGGCGTAGACAAGGACGGGACCCTCTCTCGCGCGCCTGCCATGTCCATTCTCCTTTGCAACCTTGTTCCCCCTGCCCATCATAAACCCACCCTCGTCGTCCTCCGGATCGTCGGACTCCTTGAGCTTGAGCATTGTCGGCGGGATGGGTGCGATCGTGAGCCGCTCTGACAAGTCGGATGAGTGGCTGTTGGAGCGCGAAAGGGCCGTTCGACGGGCGGGGTGAGACTCGCTTGAGGCAATAGAGAGGGCGTCCTCCCAATCTGCCGGTGGGCGATCTGCCTCGTCTTCCTCGTCATCGAATACACCAGGGACATGCTCGCCGGGTTGAATGGCAATGCACTGAGTGACGAAGGTGTTGAAGCTGATATGTCGCTCGCCAGCAGACCTGGACGAACCGGGAGTGGGTGTATTATCTTTTACATGCGAGGACGACGAGTGGACCCTCGAACGTGGCTGACGGAAGGCGGATTTAGCGTGCTGTCCAGCAGTAGAAGTGGCAGCCTGTTCGTCAGCGGTGAGGGTGAAACCAGCAGGGTGGAGCAGATTTGTATCCGAGGTTGTGCGTAGTAAAGTGAGGCGGTCTGGGCTGGCATCTTTTGGCAGAGGAGCCTGAATAAGGTCGATCTCGCGTGTCTCGTCGGGGTCGGGAATGGTGTGTGTTGCGGCAGCCCTGGAGAGGCCACGAACGAGGACCTCGGCGAGGGTGCGCCGCTTGAGGATAGGCTTCTTGCCCTTTGGGAGATGTGGAATGATGTTGAGCTTGTCGGCTGTCGTGGCGACTTTGGGTGCCGGAACAGGGGGTGGTGCGGAGTTGAAGAGGGGCCCATAGAGCCAGGTTACGTCGCTATCCTTGAGCCTGTTGGTTCATTAGGTTCATTAGGTTCGTTAGATTCATTAGGTTCATTAGCAGGTGTAGGCTAGTGCAGTGCTAAGTTAAAAGTCACCTACCAGTTGAGCGTTTGTGGAGAGATGGTCTTGAGCTTATTACGTTGCTTCCACCACGTCCTCCAGCTTGCATTTTCCAGCCTGAGCATGTTGGATAGGTCAGCAGCGGTGTTCTTCTCTCGACTCTGCTGACTCTTGATGTTGCTCCACGACCGCGCGACGTCTTCCTCTCGCCATGGATGGGAGAGGTAGTCGACCTGGATCATCGCCTCCTGGGTTGGGACTGTGGAATCGTCGGGGACAATGACCACTGGACTGGGTATGTGCTCGATATCATGGGTGTGGGTGTTGAAAGGCATGTTGGTTGTGGTTAGGGGACAAGGTGGATAGGTGGGTACGTGGACAGGTGGGTGGACAGGTTGGTAGGTAGGTGGATTGGTGTGAG
>WNFL01358735.1_pt2 | contig 20034 bp, 15 predicted proteins | sample 5400361 | NCBI WGS metagenome assembly WNFL01 (sample SAMN13153351, study PRJNA577476) | soil metagenome | isolation source: 40 cm soil on Douglas fir-dominated hillslope | place: USA:California | collected 2013-09-17
TGGCTGACGCCGACATATCACGTGCTGAATCTGCATACGCCACACATTGGCGCACAAGCGCTAACGGTTGGCATCGATCAAAGTGACAGCCTGCCCGATGGTAAAAGCGCGATCACTGCCACTGCTTCCAAAGAAGCGCGGAGTAGCGCCGTGACAGTCATCAACCGCCATTGCACGAACGATGCCGTCGTGCGGTTCAAAGCTCACGGCACGGAGGCGACTGCACAATTGCTCACGGCTGAGGCCGCAAATGCGGTTAACAGCGCAGAGCGCCCGGAACATGTGCGACCTGTAGCATTGGAGGTCAGCCGTGACGGTACAGACAGTTGGTGTATCGAATTGCCAGCACATTCAATGGCAACCATCGTAGTGCGATAACCCTCAGCGATTTATATCCGAGCTTTACTGATTTTTGCTTGCATTTTGACTCTTTTTAACCGCGATTTCCGGCAGCACAATGCAGAATTTTCAAAATCGCGTGCAGCGCTGGCACGCAATTAAACACTGTGCTACGCTGATAAACTTGTACCGTTGATTATCCCAGGGAGGTACCATTGAAATTGCAACGTGTAAAACTGAGTGGAGTTGCATTACTGGTCGCTGTTGTAGCGCTTGCAGGATTCCAATCGCACACAATGCCAGCCAACGCGCAGGCCGCAAAAACGATTTCCTATGACACACCCGTAGAGGGCCAAATTAGTGATACCAATATTGAGGAAGCCTGGACGTTAACCGCGCCGGCTAAGGACCTCATCCAGATTACAGTCGAGCGGAAAGATGGCACGCTGGCTCCCAATGTCGAATTGCGAGACACCAACAACCAGCGTGTGGCGGGTGCCGATGTTGATTATACATATGCAAAGGCAACTGTTAATGACTTTACGCTGCCTGCTGCCGGAAGTTATGTCGTGGCGGTAAGCCGATACACTGGCAAAGATGGCAAAACGTCAGGCAATTACAAATTGACCGTGGCGCTTAAAGGCGCAGGCGAGGACAACCCAATCCTCAAGGCAGCGCCTAAGTCGATAGGATACGATACGGCGGCGGACGGGGAAATTACGTTGGGCAAGTGGCAGGAAAGCTGGACTTTTAACGCATCGGGCAAAGATAACGTCTCCATCACGGCAGATCGCAAGGACGGCACACTCTGGCCCGAATTGATTTTGCAGGACAGCAGTGGCAACGCCATCACACGGGCATCCACCTCGCGCTTTGCCGTGGCGTCGATTATTGATCACTTCGACCTACCCGGACCGGGCGCTTATACAATTGTCGTCAAACGCTATGGGGATCAAGCTGGTGGCAATTTTGGCAAATATTCGCTGCTAGTATCGCTCGACTCTGCTGGCGCAGACCGGCCTGAGCTTGCCAATCCGCAGGGACCCGCGAAGCCCGATGGCGCGGTTACTGGAACATTGACCAACGCGAAATGGATGGATATCTGGACTCTCGACGCTCAATCCAAAGACCATCTCGAGATCACAATGACGACTGCCGAAGGTAATCTGATCCCAGAGATTATCCTGCTAGGCGCGAACAGCCAGGAGATTCAACGAGCGCGTTCCGATGATAGCTATGCTACCGCGAAAATGGATGCAACGCTGCCTGGGCCGGGCAAGTATGCGATCCGGGTGCAGCGCCAGGATGGCGATAACGGCTTCACCACGGGAAAATACCAGTTGTCTGTAGCCGTTCTGGGAACTGGCGACGACAATCCGATGTTCAAGACCAGCACGGGCGAAGTCAAAGTTGGCACTCCGTCGACAGGGACATTAACCAACGCCAAGTGGCAAGATTCCTACACGCTCAATTTAACCAGTACCGATCCGATTGATATTATCGTCAAGCGCACAAGCGGCACGCTGGTTCCAGCCATCAAGCTGCGCGGCGCAAATGGTCAGGACATCAACGGCGCACGGGCCGACCAAACTTATGCGACAGCCGCACTTAGCCAATTCACGCCGCCCGGTCCGGGTCAATACACCATTGTTGTGTCACGCGATCAGGATGCAGGCGGTGTGACGAGCGGCGGCTACGAACTTGACGTTAACCAGGGCAAGAAGCAGTAGGATAAATAGTATAGAGTCGCCCCTCACCCTAAATCCCTCTCCCACGCAAGCGGGGCGAGGGATTTGCAAGGCGCTTCTTGCTCTCTTCGCCATGAGGGAGAAGGGTTGGAGATAGTGAGCCATTTTTACAACTGGAGAACAAGCATTGCCTGAGAGTATAGCGAAGTCGCTCGTTACGAGAACGATTTTCATCACGTGGCTGTGTATTCTTTCCGCGTGCAATGGAGCCGCGACGATTGTGCCGACTTCACTTGCGGTGCCTTCGGCAATCACGACACAGGCAGTTACAGCAGCCGCGACGCAATCAGTTGCGGCAATCTGTTCAAAAACCGTGACCGCTGCGTTGGATGCGATCAAGACTCGGTGTACGCAGCTTGGCGCTAATCAGGTGTGCTATGGCAACACTCAGATTGAGGCAACGCTCGCGAACAAGGTCAACTTTCAATCGCCGGGTGATATCGTCCATATTGCTGATCTAAAGTCGCTCCATACGCAGCCTTACAACCAGCAATCCGGAACGTGGGGAATCGCGGTACTGCGTGCTGCCGTCGATTTACCGGGCACGGCAGCGGGCCAACTGGTGACGTTTCTCATGTACGGCGATACGACGCTTGACTCCGCCTCGTCAACGATGCAAACGGTGTATTTTCACACCGGGATCGGGCAGCAGGCCTGTCAGGAACTGCCGCCATCAGGATTGATGGTCCAGGTTCCCAAAGGCCAGCATGTCAAATTCAGCGCAAACGGTGCAGATATTACGCTCGGTTCAACGGCACTCTTGCAGGCCGAGCCTAATCAGCAGTTCACCGTCAGCGTATTGCAGGGACAGGGTACAGTGAGTGCGCAGGGTGTGACTCAGACTGTCCCTGAAGGTTTCCAGACTCAGGTGGCGTTGCAGGGAACAACGGCCTCTGCACCGCCGACACCGCCGAAGCCCATCCCGATTCAGGCGGTGAGTGGCGCACCTACGACCATCCTGCCAGAACCAATCACGACCACGCAGATTCAGCAGGCGATCAGCGTCGCCACGGCGCAAGCCGCCACTTCGATCAGCGGCGGACCAGCAACTGCGGCAGCTTCGATTACACCTGCACTAACCTGGACACCCGGCCCAACCTTGCCGCCAGTTGCCTCGTCGCAGAAGCGGATTGCCTTTGTGAGCAATCGCGATGGTAAACATGATATTTACCTGATGAATGCGGACGGCAGCAGTGTGCAGCGTCTGACGAATTCGCCGAATGATGCCGATCATCCTGCCTGGTCGCCGGATGGATCGCGCATCGCCTTCTCACTCTTTACCGGGCAGGGACGACAGATTTACGTTGTCAACGGCGACGCCAGCAATCTCATGGCCCTGACGCCAACCACCTCCACTGCCGACCATCCCGCCTGGTCGCCAGATGGGTCGCGTATCGCTTTCGATGCACTCACCAATGGCAACCGCGATATCTGGCTGATGAATGCGGACGGCACGAACCTTCACGTTATCGCCAGCGATCCGGCGGACGACGCTCAGCCAGCGTGGTCACCGGATGGTAATTCGATTGTGTTCACCTCGACGCGTGGTGGAAGCCGTCAACTGTATCTGACCGATGCGAACGGCAGCAGCGTAAAGCCGTTTGCCGCCCAACCGGGCACAATACTGGACCCCGGCTTTTCGCCCGACGGTAAATCGATTGTCTTTACATCCCAGCGAACCATAGGCGGCGGTATTTTCGTGGTAAATGCGGACGGCACAAATCCACGGCAGGTTGCGCCTACCTATTCGGATGCCGCGTCGCCAGCCTGGTCGCCGGATGGCACACAGATTGTGTATGTTTCAAGCCGCGAAGGCGGACAGGCGATCTATCTCGTAAACGTGACAGGGACTGACGCTCCGCGCCGTCTGACGCCGCTCACCAGCGACAATTCAAGCCCGTCGTGGCAGCATTAGCGCTGGATGCCGCTCAAAATCCGAATTTTGCATCGTTTTGGGCGGTTGGAAGCGCATCCAGATACTGTTTAACCTGCTCCCAGGTGTAATAATTTTCATCCGCATCGGCGAGCAGCAATGGCTTAACGGGCACAATGCGAGTTTGACGGCCCTTGGCCTCATTGCGCATCCCAACGAAGAACAGGCTATCCGCCGGAACGCTGGTAAGAATCCCCGGCGAGTGGGTATTAACCAGCACCTGCTGCAAACCACGCGCCGAGGGCTGCTCGCCAAATTTGGTTGCGAGTGACAGCAGGACATCCACGATTTGCTTTAGACGCTGCGGCTGTACACCGTTCTCAGGCTCTTCAAAGCAGAGTAGGCCACTGTGCTTTGGATCGTTTTTTAGCGTGACGAGGGCTAGCAACCGCAGCGTTCCATCGGAGAGGACGCGCGGCGAGAATCGCAGTCCTTCTTTGGTCTCGATCTCAAGGCTAGCGTCGTCTCGACCTGGTGCAGACTTTATCGTCAAATTTTTCAGGTCCGGGATAAAGCCGCCGAGGTCGCGCAGTACCACGTCCAGCACGCCGTTGTCTTCCTTCGACATACGCCCCAGGACAGCCGCAAGGTTCGATCCGTCGGGACGAAGCACATTTGACTCAGATTGAGCACTCTGAGCGCGAACCGTCTGCGGTGTAAGCTGCAAAAACTGCCAATGGATCATCTCCTCCTGCGTAGCAAAGGCAGTCGGGTAGCGTAAGGGATTGGATGAGCTAAGCACCGTTTTGTCAAGCTGCCCAACGGTAAATGCCTCTCGCCCACCACCCGGCGAATCTTGATTGCGATAGATGGTGGCTTGACCCTTATCTTCCGCCGTCTCGATGAAAGGAGGACGCTTTTCGCGAATTGTCCATGCTTTGCGGTTTTTGGCTGCAATATTCTCTTTGATCCAAGTGTCCCCGGCCTCAGGGATGGTGGTGAGGTCCTCACGACTCACATAGACATGTTCAATGCCGTCTTCGATACGGCTGTCAAGATCAAGCTCGTATCGCAAACGGTTCGAGGACACATTAAGCATTTTGCCGTTTGGCGCTTCGATGGTGCGTCCGACTAATATCTCGACTGCGAATGTCATCTGGCGGGCACGTGTCCCATCCGGGTACATCGTGAACTGCTCAGAGATGTCGCCGCGCCCCTGCGCAAATGCTTCGTCAAGCGTATTCCCGGCAGCCAGGTGTGAGAGCAGTACGATGGCATCGAAGAGGTTTGTTTTGCCCACACCATTCGGGCCAATAAATACCTGAAAAGGTTGGAAATTGATAGCAAAATTGTGGAATGACTTGAATCCGTTGATCTCAAGCCTGGTTAGCATCGGCCACCTCAAAGGGTAAGTGTTCCACGGTTGCGAGAATACTTTACGCCAGATTCGTCGTTTTCGGCAACTGTCTTAGACGAGACTCAACTGCTGGGCACGGAGAATCGCCTGGGTGCGAGACCCGACACCCAACTTGCCATAGATATTCGTAATGTGCTTTTTGACAGTGCTGATTTCAACAGTAAGGTTAGCCGCAATCTGTTGATTGGAAAGCCCCTCGGCGATGGATGCCAGCACCTCAAGTTCGCGGATGGAGAGCGGTTCTTGCAGCGCCCGATTGGCGGCAAGGACATGAGCAGGCAAGGAAGTCTCCTCATTACCGAGCGTTAACTGTTGGAGTAGTCGCTTCGCCGCTGCCTCAATTTCAGCGTCCGTCTCAGGTGCCTTTACGTCTGAACGTTCACTTGTCGCGTCAATCTCATCCCGGACAACTTCCAATGCTGTCCAGTGCGAAAACAATTGGCTGTTATGTTCAGGTTGCCCAAGTCTTAGCAACCTTTCGGCACCCTTTGGGTCTTCCTGAGCATGGCTCCAGACTGCGCCGATTAGAAAGCACCAGTGCATGATATAAGTGCTGCGCACGGAAATTGCATAGCGGAGCGCGTCGCCAAGGTATTGGGCCGCATTATCCCATTCGCCGATGTTGCACGCGGCGATTGCGCCACAAAGGTTGCAAAAAAAGCGGGCGAGTCGATGGGTCGCCAATTTATCCAGTTGACCAAGAATGGTCCTGGCCTGTGCCGTTTGGTCCCTCATAAGCAGCAATAAGCACTGGACGACCAACCCATATGCTTTGCCCAACAAGTGATTCATTTCGGTGGCGAGGCGAAGCACGTCCTGACTCAAGGCATCGGCACGGTCAAACTCTGCCCGCAAGCACGCGACGAGACTTAACGTGGTGGTCGCCATGAATTCACCGGAACGTTCGCCCATTTGCCGGCTAAGTTCCATCATTTCCTGCGCCGTACTTATGCTCTGTTCAAGTTCACCGAGTTGCAAGTAGTCTGTGCTGAGATTGTATAAAGTGTAGATCACGCCATTAAGATTGCCGTGCTGCCTACACAGCAACAGGCTCTGTTGCTGCAATTCGACGGCCTGTGCCAAGCCTGCACGGCTAAGCGCCTGTCTTGCCATAAAGTGCATGACCCAGGCGATATAAAATTCATCATCCAGAATCTGGTAAAGTTCAATGCTCTCCTGCATATAGGCGTCCGCTGCCACATTTTTTGTAGCATGACTGACATCCCCTAACAGCAGCAGACACAAAGCGATGCCTTCGGTTTTTCCAATCCGGCGAAACAGAGCAAGGATCGTTTCAAGCTGGGCAGAGATGTCTGGTTCAGCCGCCAGTGAGCCTTCTCGCCAGCGTTTCAACCACAGGCGACGCAACTGGATGCGTGCGGTTAGCGCCGCCGCCTCATCGGAAGACTCACGTGCCAGCCGGGTTTCGGCCTGCTGGAACAGCGTTTCGCCTTCGAGATATCTATTGCGCATGAAACAGAACCAGAACAAGCCCTCAAGCCCTTGATCGAGGATCGCGAGATCGAGGTGTTCATAGGCATGAATCCAGGCCATGCTTACATTGTCGAATTCCTGCTGTATTTCATCGAGCGCCTCACGCTGCGCCTTACCTTTGATATTCGCCTCAAGCTCATTGAGCCACGTGAGGTAATATTGGCTATGTGCGTTAAGCAGAATGTCCTGTGCATTTTGCTCAAGGTGACTGGCGGCAAACTGCCGCAGCAAGCGGTGAATCTGGTATACGCCGTGCTCAGTCCGCTTCAGGAGTGAGCGGTTCATCAACGACTGCAATGTGCGTATATTCGCGCCAGTGACACGCTGGGCGGCCCGGCGTGTAAAGCCATTTGGAAACATGGAGATTTTGCTCAGCGTGTCCCGTTCTTCGAGCGTCATGCGGTCCCAGGTCGAATTGAAGATTGCCGATAGGCTGCGGTGCCGCGTCGGAAGGTCATGCGTATCAGTCTCCAGGAATTTATAGTTGTGCTCAATTTCATCTGCAATCTCGTCGGGGGACATGAGGGCAACCCACCCTGCCGCTAACTCGATTCCCAACGGAATCCCATCCACCAGCCGACAGGTACGCCGGATACCCGGCAGATGCTCCGACGTAAGCGAAAATTTCGGTTCAGCCCGCTGTGCGACTTGCAAGAAAAGGTGAATAGCATCAGACTGTGACGCTTCTGCGGTATTCCGCCAATTATCAACGGTGAAGCCCTCGATTGTGAAGACTATTTCGCCCCGCAAATTGAGCCGTTCACGTGAAGTCACCAGAAATTTGAGATGAGGCGCAATCGTCAGGACATCGCTGATAAAGTTGACGTCCGGCAGCAAATGTTCAACGTTGTCGAGTACCAGCAGCATTCGTTTATCGCACAGATATAGCGACAATTGTTCGTGGATCGGAATATTCTGATATAACTGGAAGCCGATAGCTTGCGCAATGGCAAACGCAATCTGGTCCCACGAGTTTAACGATGCAAGTGGGATGAAGTAAACATGGGATGCGAAGTTCTCATATTGCTGTTCAGCGGCGGCGAGCGCCAAACGGCTCTTCCCGACGCCACCGATTCCCAGGATAGTCACCAAATGAGTATCGGACTGATCCAATAGAACCTTCAGGTCGCGAAGTTCTGTCTCACGTCCAACAAATGGTGTCGGCTGCGCAGGAAGGTGTGGCAGCATATTCTCAGCCCTCAACTGATTTGAGCTTTGTGCGGGCTACCATCGCGGGAGTTTATTGAAGTTGGTCTGGTATCACCTTAGCATTTTATTATAACTATGCCGCTTATACAAAAGTGGAATTGCACCAAATGAATCTAAATAGGCTGAAATTAGTCAATTCTTAACATCAACAGTACGCCCTCTTCTCATACCAAGGTTGATTGAATGCGCCTCGTTAACCTCACCCCGTCCTTTGGGGTCGCTTGACAGTCTGTTCGCACGACCACTCTTCGACCCCAAAGGCGACCCCCTCTCCGCAAGTATCAGTATACGAGGGGTGAACGACTGAGAACTCAGATTCAACTCCCTCTGCCCAACTGACGTTTTGTTACTGTGATTCGCGCTGGATCAGCCTAATTGGAAGTGACTGATTCTGTTATGCGCGGGAATCCTTCGCTGTGGAGCACCGATTTTGTCTGGCGGAGATGATCCAGGTCATGTCCGAGTTGGAACACAATCCACGAATTAAGGTTCATGGTTCCTAACCCCGGATATTCTTTCGATTCAAAATGCTCGATGCGGGCAGATTGCCGCATTATGTCGGATAGATCTTCCGTTGCCTCGTTTAGCATTTGTTGACACATCTTTGCAGTGAGATGTTTTTTCGCACCAGCGCCGGGCATATACGAGACATGATCAAGGAAGGGGAGAACAATGTTTGAGAGTTCAAGCAGGGCATTGTAGGTACCATTTTGTGAGGTAACGATATGACTGATAATTTCGCTGATTGAAAAGTTCTCAGGGTCGGGGTTGTAATTGACCTGCTCATCATCCAGATCGTTGAGCAGGACGCGCAGTTCTTCCCGCTGGCGGAGAAAAGCGCGGATCAACTCTTCGACAGAATATTCGTTAGCGACGGCGCTTAGGTGCAGGTCGTTCAGTGAAAAACTGGTGAAGGCTTTGTCCATGGTGGCGGCGTCTAACTCTGGCATGTGGGTATCCTCAATGTAGGTTGCATGTCCCACACTTGACGCCGCTACAGAGTCAAACCATACTTTTGCCAGATGAAATGATATTGAGCACGAAGATGCCACTATGGTCGACCAAAAGTTCGCGTGATCTACTGGTTGTCCGAGTGTACCATTGCTCGTACTCAAACAATTGTTTGGATCAGATTACTTTGGATCGGCGCTCTTGGTAGTCTCAGCGACGGGCTTGGCTGGGGCTTCGGTTTTGGCGGCAGTACCAGCAGTTTCGGTTGCTGCACCACCATTTGATCCGTTGGACGCGGCGTCACTTCCACCTTCGGCGGGTTTGGCGTCATCCTTCTTGTTTGTTGGCGTGGCGAGATTCTGCTTGGCTTTACTGTCGGTTACGTAAAAGCCCGATCCTTTAAAGACAATCCCGACGGGCTGGATTACCCGGTGAATTTTCCCCTCGCAAGTGGGGCAAATAGTTAATGGTTCGTCACTGAAACTCTGTTTGGCATCAAACCGCTGTCCGCAGTTTTCGCATTCGTAGGTGTAAATCGGCATAGGTTACTCGTGTTCCTGGGCATATTAACTCAAGTGATTATACAGCGATTCGACGCGTGGAATAGAGCGAATCTTACGGCAGGTGACTTGCCGTTTGACTTTCACAGGCGATAGTGGCACAGTCAAGAAACCTCGGTGATTTCACTTGAAAAGGAGTTCAGATGGCAGCGTATTCACTCGGCATGATTTTCCATCCAACCTTTCCGCCGGAGACGCTTGTAGACACCGCGCGGCGTATGGAAAAGGCTGGCTTCGATGAATTCTGGCTGTGGGAAGATTGCTTTTGGGCGGGCGCATATACCTCGGCAGCAATCGTGCTGGCGAGTACGGAACGGATCAAAGTTGGGATCGGCATTTCACCTGCACCGGTACGCAATCCGCTCTTTGCAGCAATGGAAATTACAACGCTGGCGCGGTTGTATCCGGGCCGCTTCCTGCCGGGTTTCGGACACGGCGTAGATACGTGGATGGAGCAAATTGGCGCGACACCAAAGTCAAGTATGAAGGCGCTCGAAGAGACGGTAAATGCTGTTCGTGCGCTGCTGACTGGCGAAAGTGTCACGCTCCACGGTGAAGAGGTATACCTGGACAATGTAAAAATGGAGTTGACCGCGCGGCAATCGCCACCGCTCTATGTTGCCGGGATGCGTGAGAAAACGCTGCGACTTGCTGGACGCGTCGGCGATGGCACTATTCTGACGGATACATCTTCACCAGCCTACGTGCGCTGGGCACGAGAACATATCGCGGCGGGCATGGCAGAAGCGGGTCGAACCGAAAATCATCTGGTAGTCTTTTTGCAAGCGAAAGTCAGTACCGATGGTTCAGCGCGCGAGAAAGTACGCACTGCGTTGGCTGAGCGCTTTCTGTGGGCAAAGCCTCATCTAACCGCGCTGGGAATTGCAGAAGAAGCGGCGGCTTTGTATCGTAATTACGGCGTTGATGGGGCGGCTCAACGGATGCCTGAAGCCTGGATTGATGAACTTGCTGCTGCTGGTACACCAGACCAGGCGGCTGCGGCAGTCAGGCGACTGGCGGAAGCGGGCGCGGATTCTATTGTGCTGCAACCGCTGCACGGCGATCCCGACTGCCTGGACGAATATGTCCGTTATCTGCTTCCAGCGCTGAAATAGTGTTTATGAGATTGGTCAATAATTCGGCAGGTATTTGTTCAATTCCCAATTTGTGACTTCGAGGCGGTAATCTTCCCATTCAAGTTGCTTGGCACTGACGAAGCGCTCAAAGGTATGCGCTCCGAGTGCCTCACGGATCACATCGTCCTTGTCGAGTTCTTCAAGCGCTTCCTCAAGGGAACCAGGCAAGCGACCAAGCGTATTGCGGCGCTGCTGATCCATGAGATACAAATTCTCATCGGTGGCATCGGGCACAGGCAGTTCCCGCCGAATACCGTCCAGGCCCGCCGCCAACATCACCGCAAAAGCCAGATATGGGTTGCAGCTTGGGTCGGGGCAGCGCAGTTCGATCCGTGTTGACTCGTCATTGTGCGAACGCGGCACACGAATCAGCGCCGAACGGTTGATGCGCGCCCAACTGACGTAAACGGGTGCTTCGTATCCAGCGACGAGACGTTTGTACGAGTTGACCAGCGGGGCAAGAATGGCACACATCCCCCGTGCATGGGCAAGTTGTCCAGCGATAAACTGCTTGGCAATGGTCGAAAGTCCGTGCGGATCGCCGGGATCAGCAAAGGCATTCGTGCCAGTTGCTTTGTAGTTCAGGCTCTGGTGGACGTGCATCCCACTGCCATTGACGCCCCGAAGCGGCTTAGGTAGAAAAGTTGCGTATAGCCCATGCTGCTCGGCTATTGTCTTAAGTGCGACGCGGAAGGTAACAGCATTATCGGCGGTATGCAGGGCATCGCCATACCGGAAATCGATCTCGTGTTGGCCCGTCGCCACCTCGTGATGAATGGCTTCTACATCAATGCCGAAGGGGGCAAGCTGCGCGACCATCAGCCGCCGGATGCTGGCCGCTGCATCCGTTGACACATCAAAGTAGCTGGCAGCATCATGCGGAATTGGGGGTATCAGGCTGCCATCGGCATTCGGTTTGAGCAGGAAAAACTCAAGTTCAGGCCCGGTCTGGTAGGTAAAGCCCATGTGGGCGGCTTCGTCCAGCATTCGGGTCAACACCGTGCGCGGATCGCCCAGAAAGGGCTGACCGCTCGGCGTATAGACATCGCAGATCAGGCGGGCAGTAGTTTCATTTTCGGCCAACCACGGGATTACGGCAAAGGTCGAGAGGTCCGGCTTGAGGTACATATCGCTCTCCGCGATCCGCCCGAAGCCTTCGATGGACGAGCCATCGAACCAGGTTCCATGATCCAGCGCATCGGACAGTTGGTTGACCGGAATGGTCACATTTTTGACCGCGCCAACGACATCGGTGAACTGTAAATCAATGAATTTGATGTGAAGCTGCTCAACGCGAGTTAGCAGATCAGCTTGTGGGTCAGGCATTAATGCGGCACACCTTTGAGAGATTGGGCTGCAAACCCAATGATGACAATGGCAACCATCACCAATATCGTGATGGCGATCACACGGAAGGCTTGCGTGCGCCAGAAAGGAACAATACTGGCTGCACCCGTTCCTGTTTCGAGGATTGAGAGATCAGCCGCTTCGGGGTGATCCAGCGCGTAGACGAAGGCATTCAAGTCTGGATAACGATCATCAGGGTTACGCTGCAAGGATTTGGCAACGACGGCGGCAAGCCGCGGCGAAATATCGGAGCGCTCCTTGTCAAGACGCGGGATTGCGCCCCGTAGATGTTGCGCCATCACTGCCATATTGTTATCGCCACCAAACGGCGTTTTGCCCGCCAGCATCTCATATAACATGGTGCCGATGGCATACTGGTCGGTGCGCCCATCCCCGCGTTGTCCCTCGATCTGTTCGGGGGCCATGTAATCGGGCGTGCCTGCTGTACTGGAAAAATTCGCGTAAGTGACCCGGTGCGCATTTTTGGTGAGCGCTAAACCAAAGTCGAGAATGACCGGCTGCCCATCGTCCGTCACCAGGATATTTTCGGGCTTCAGGTCGCGGTGAATTACCTCATTGGCGTGGCAGTAGGCCATCCCGTCCGCAATTTTGCGGATCAGTTTGATGGCTTCATCGGGCGGCATTGGAGCTTTGTCACTGATAATATCCCGCAGCGATTTGCCATTGATCAACTCTGTAACGAGATAAGGCGTTCGGTTAAACTGTCCAGAAGCAACGCCCCGCTGAATCGACGGGTGGTTCAATGTCTTCATGACTTCCAGTTCGCGCTGGAAACGTTCATACTGCGCCGGATCACCGATCATGGTCCGATTGGGAATCTTAAGAGCAACTTCCCGCCCACTCAACAGATCGCGGGCGTGGTAGATATCACTCATGCCACCCTGGGCCATATGCGTGATTATCTGAAAATGCTCGAACTGATCACCGATTTGCAGCATCATAGGTTTGGATTATAAACTGCGGAATGTTAAGGCGCAATCAAGATTTGTCCGTAAAACGCCCACGTAACAGGTGCGGAAAACCAAAGCCTCGTTTTGCGTGGACGGGAGCGGGCACTTCGGCGAGGCGTTCGGCATGAATTGTGACAACGGAGACATTATCGTCACTGTCACGTTCCAGTGCAAGGTCGATCAGGCGTTGGCTCAGGTTCTCCGGTCCGGACGCGCTGTCCGTCAGTCGGGCAAATTCATCATCTTCGATGACTGACCATACGCCATCGGTACACAGGATAATAATATCGTCTGGCATCAGGCCGACTTCAGTAATATCGGGTTGGATAAACAGGTCCATCCCCAGGCATTTGTCGAGCTTCGAGCGCTGAGCATGGGTACGCACTTTGTCCGGCGAAAGAAGGCGCATCCGTACCAATTCGCCGACCATTGTATGATCATTGGTCAAGCAACTCGATTTGCCGTTACGGATCAGGTAAGCGCGGCTGTCGCCAATATGCGCGATGTGCAGCCTGTTCCCGGCAAGATTAACTGCCGTTAACGTGGTGCCCATCCGTCCCAGATTCATCTTTTGGGCATGTTGATAAACGCCCAGATTGGCGCTCTGGATAGCATTGCGCATTGATGGGCCGATTTTACCGGGCTTGCCTGTGTAAAAAGTCTCAAAAAAGACAGTTAGGGCTAGCGCACTGGCGACCCCACCGTGTGAGTAGCCGCCCATGCCATCAGCAATGCCATACAGATAACCGTTGGCGACATTCAACGGATCGTCGGCTTTGCACATACGAATCGCGTCCTGATTGTCTTCGCGGACCTTGCCAGTGTGGCTCAGGCCGTACACTTCGATTTTTGGGGCTGCTGTCGTCATGTGACATCCTGTCCCTAAAAAACAATCAGGGAGTGAGCCGTAAATCTCCTCCCATCATATCGGAAATGTGTAGAAAATTACTTGGCTCCTTGCCTAATAAAGACGAAGCGAGGAGCTTCTTGGTGTGTACCAGTTCCCCCACCCCAAAACCCCTCCCCCGTAAAGAGGGAGGGGCTTTCAGACGGGATTACCCGTCCCCTTTTCACGGGGGAGCCTTTGGGGTCGGATATTGGCCGGGTTGACATGCCATCTCGCGACCCCAAAGGACGGGCAGGGTTAGGGGGTTAAATCGAGACACCAATTCATTATGAAACGCATTATAGCANNNNCTAACCAGACCGCCGCGATACCCAACCCAAGATAGGTAGCCTGTGCCGTAGTTCCGCCCGACGAAATGCCAATGACGAAGATGGCAAGCACCATAATCGCATTTCCAATCAGGCCGAGCACTGGAATAATCGCATGTGTCACGAAGTTGAAGCTGCCTGTGCCGACGAAGGCAACGATGGTCACAAAGCAGATCATCCCATAAAGGACAAACGTACCTAGATTTGACGCCAGGGTAATACCTGTCAATGTAACGACACCGCCTGCGACGCCAATTGCGCCGATGATCGCTGAGACAATCGCCATGATGATGATACCCATATGCGGTGTCGCGTATTTGCCGTGCAGCAAGCCCATGATATCCGGCATTTCCTTGTCCTGCGCCATCGCGAAACTGATGCGGACACCAGTATTCATCGCGGCCAGCGTGGTTCCGATAATCGCGATGGCTACGGTAATCGCCAGGATGATCATAAGCGCCTGACCGTTTCCGCCCAGGAGCGCATTGCCGATTTGCACAGCCAGATCGCCTATTGGTGCGCCAGATGCACCCGCAGCCGCGATACCCGATAGCTTGCCATCAGCCGAGACGAGCTTGTCACTGAGGGCATAGTTGGAGGCAAAGTATTCAAACAGGTAGGCAAACAGACCCTGGATAATCAGGGAGAGGATGACACCGCGTGGGATGTCTCTCTTTGGGTCTTTGGCCTCCGCAGCCAGAGCCGTTGAAGATTCAAAGCCGACTAAAATCAGGATAGCAATCGTGGATTGGAACAGTAATCCGCCAAGATTCTTGGGGGTGATAACGCTACCAGCCGACTTGAAGAACCAGCCTGCGGTTGGATCGGCGCTGGCGACAACATGTAGCGGATTGGTTGCACGGAACACGATACACAGAATGCTGAACACGACTAGCGCGGTCAACTGAATGACGTTGATGGCGATAGCGACATTCGTTGAACCACTGATGCCTCGGTAAGCAATGGCTGCTACCGCTGCGGCGAAAAGGACACAGATAATGATCTGGGGCAGTACATCCAGTGTGATGCCAAATACGCCCGCGATGTAAGCGCACAGCGTTGCCATGAAGGCAACCATGACGCCGGGGTAAACCCAGTAAAACAGGTGCGCCGCCCAGCCAGTAATGAACTTGGCAAGACGTGCCCATCGGCGATGTGCCGGATTTTCACGATCCAGGAAGGCTTTTTCGGCAAAATAATAGGAACTGCCAGTGCCTGCATCCGGGTAACGCCGGGCAAGTTCGGCGAAGGCCAGCGCCGTCAGGAAAGCGATAATCAACGCGAGGACGATGCCAGTCCACATATCGCCCGCCGTGCTGTTGCCAGCGGAATCGACGTTGGCGGCCTGCAACTGGTACGTGATCCATAAGAATGCGCCCGGCGCAATCAGCGCCATTGCATTAATGGTGACACCCGTTAGGCCGAGTGTCTTCTTCATACCGGTACTACTTTGTTCGCTCATTGCTACCCTCCGTTGATTTTGATCTTTTGTGGAGTTGATAGCACCATATTAGGGGATGAGCGAACGCGACGCTTCGTAAATACTGCTACAATTTTTAATAAGGTTTTTCGGCAAATTATCCAAGACAGGCTTCTTTTGTGTAGTATGCACAGTGCGAAACCCGGACATGGACAATTTCACCGAAGATCAACAGATGATCATCTGTCCATTAAATTATTGAGGTGCGCATATTGCAGCAACATGATCGTCTTACCATCGACGATCTCGCCGTTGGTGATCATGTTCAGCGCCGTGTCGAAATCAATCTCCAGGACGCCGATATCTTCCCCGTCTTCCTCAAGACCCCCACCTATGCCAGTCTTTGAAGCTGGATCATACTCGGCAACAAAGAAAAACAGCTTTTCGGTAACGGAGCCGGGACTCATGAACGCTTCAAATACCTTTTGCACTGTGCCGATGTGGAATCCGGTTTCTTCCTCGATCTCCGTTTTGATCGCTGTTTCGGGATCGCGCTCATCGAGCAGGCCCGCACAGGCTTCAATTAGCAGCCCATCATAGCCATTGACGTAAGCTGGGTAGCGAAACTGACGTGTCAGAACAACGGTGCGTCGTGTCTTGTTGTAGAGCAGAACCGTCGCCCCATTTCCGCGATCATATGTTTCGCGGCAAACCGTTTGCCAGCTTCCATCGCCGCGTCTGAAATCGAAGGTAGTTTTCTTGAGCACATACCAGTCGTCTGATAGCGTTTCGACCTTGCGAATCCTGATCCGATCATTCACAGTTGCATTTCTTTTAAGCACAGGTTGGAATATCCTCCACAGTATGATAGATCGTTTGACCCAGCGACTCAGCCAGCCTCACCATTTCGTCCGCTCCATTCGAAGGACCGCCAATGCGGAGACAGGCATCGCAGCGAAGCGCCATCCGATGGGCAATTGGATGAAAAATTTCCGTTGCGATCCAGCGCGTTCGACAAGCGGCAGTGCCAACCACTCGCCGACGATGGGCATATGGCCCGCACGGTACAAACGCAGGGCTACATCCGTCATCGAGTCAACATTGGCCTTCATTTTCTCAGGATCGTCATTCGTTCCAGAGCGGTACGGCGCGGCAATAAGGATCATGAGAGATTTCGTTTCAGTCATTGTCGGTTTCCATTTGGTGACGATTTGTTAAGCGCTAGTGTTCCATCTATCTGGTATGATCACAAGAACCAGAATCGCAACATTGGGTAGTACCAGATGCTTTCCAAATCCTATTTGATCTCCGTAATTCAGATTGATCGGGACAGTTCCGCACCGATATACGCACAAATTTACGAAAGTCTCCGCCAGGCGATTATCACCCAGCAGCTTGTACCCGGCCTGAAGCTGCCCTCAACGCGCGATCTGGCGACGCTGCTGGATGTATCACGCAATACAGTCCTGAACGCTTTCGATCAACTGATTGCCGAAGGGTATCTGGAGACGAGAGAAAGATCGGGTATTTACATCAACCATCAACTGCCGGAGCCACTGCTAACGAGCCAAACGGCAGATCGCAAAACACGCGCGGTTCAGCAGCAACAGCCCGTTTTGTCTCAACGGGGGCGTACATTTGCCAGAACTAAAGTGCATCAGACGCGCAAGGGCAACAGGCATAACCTCTTTACCAACGGCATTCCAGCACTTGATCTATTTCCTTTTGATATCTGGGCACGCCTAACATCGCGCTATTATCGCTATGCGCCATTGTCTATCTTTGACGAAACCGGTGATCCGGCGGGTTATTATCCGCTGCGACAGGCCGTAGCCGAGCACCTCCGAACCGCCCGCGCGGTAAGCTGTGAAGCGGAACAGGTCATTATCACGACAGGTTCGCAGCAAGCGTTTTATATCGCGGCAGCCATGCTACTCGATCCCGGTGACAAAGTGTGGATGGAAGAACCGGGTTGCATGGGGCCACGCGCGGCCTTCATCAGTCAGGGAGCGACACTCATTCCCGTGCCGGTCGATGATTCAGGCCTCGATGTGGTACAGGGAATTCTGGCGGCCCCCGACGCCAGAGTCGCCTACATTAACCCGTCACGCCAATATCCATTGGGTGAGACATTGAGTCTCACCCGGCGCTACCAGTTGCTGAAATGGGCCAATGAGGCCAACGCCTGGATTATCGAGGATGATTACGATAGCGAGTTTCGCTACAGCGGCAGGCCGCTAGCCAGCTTACAGGGGCTGGATACAAGCAATCGCGTGATTTATATTGGAACGTTCAGCAAAGTGCTGTTTCCGGGCTTACGGCTTGGCTACATAGTCGTGCCCGCTTCGCTGAGCAATGCATTCACTGCCGCGCGTGCCCTGATTGAAAAGCATCCGCATATGGTCAACCAGATGGTCCTGCACGAATTCATGGTCGAAGGACACTTCAATCGCCACATCCGACGAATGCGCACGGTGTATGATGAACGGCGGCAGCTTTGCTACGACGCACTCAAGGCCGAACTGGATGGTTTACTTCGGCTTGGGCCATCCGACGCGGGAATGCACATCTGCGGCTATCTGCCTGATGCTCTCAGTGATCTAAAGCTGGCAAAAGCTGCCGAACAACGCGATATTGAGGTGCTGCCATTGTCCGAATTCTACATTGGAGCTTCGCACAAAAACGGTCTCATCCTGGGTTATACAGGCATCCAGCCGCAATATATCAGAAGTGGCGTGCAGGAATTGGCAAGAGCCATTGAAGATGATCGAATCCGGTAACGGTTCACCCCATTGGCGCTCATTTTGGCATTCGACTATACTCTCACCGTAGACTATTACTCCTAAGGCGGCATCTTGGCTGGTGAACGCATACTCGTGGTAGACGATAGTAAAGAAAACCGCGAGTTCATCATTGACTACATTCTGAAGCCGAACGGTTTTGACCCCATCCAGGCACGTGATGGCATTGAAGGCATGGAGATGGCACGGCGTGCCTCGCCAGACCTGATGCTGCTTGACTTGCAGATGCCCCGGCTGGATGGTCAAGGTGTGCTGCAAGCGCTCCGGCGCGAGAATTTGAATATTCCGGTCATCTTAATGACTTTTCACGGTTCTGAGGACATTGCCATCGAAGTCTTCCGGCTGGGCGTGAAGGACTACGTAAAAAAGCCTTACACGCCTGAAGAAATGTTGGAAGCTATCGAAAATAACCTGACGGAAACGCGGTTGCGCAAAGAAAAGGATGCGCTGACCAGCCGCTTGCTGAACGCCAACCGCGAACTACACAACCGGATCAAAGAACTAAATACGCTGTATAGCATCGGTAAGAGCGTAACGTCCCTGCTGAACCCAACGACGCTTTTGGCCCGTGTTGTCGAGGCCGCCACGACAGTGACCTCAGCGGAACAGGGTAGTTTGCTGCTGGTTGAAGGCGATAATCTGGTACTGCGGGCCGTCAAGCGGCGGGCCGATGAACATGCGCGGCCTGCTGCCGAGGTTAGCCAGGACAAGCTCGCGTTACGTGCCGTCCAAACTGGCAAGCCGTTGATACTCTCCCCACAGGAACTCGCCAGCTTGAAAGAGCGCAATCCAAACGCGCCATCTGCTGCTATCGTTGTGCCAATGCAGGTCAGTGATCGGATCGTCGGTGCACTCGGCGTCGAGAACATCACAAATACATCGCGTGCCTTTGCCGATCACGACGGCGCTTTGCTCTCAGCGCTCGGCGATTACGCAGCCATCGCGATTGAAAACGCGCGCAACTTCCAGCAGTTGGAAGAGATCAAAGAGCGCGAGAAGATGCAGATTCGCGGTGCATTCGAGCGTTACGTCGCGCCAAGCGTCGTGGATCGCGTGCTGAGCAGCCCTGACGAAGCCATGACTCTCGGCGGAAAACGCCGCCAGATCAGTATCCTGTTCGCGGATATTCGTGGCTATACGGCTTTCAGCGAAAAAGCCGATCCTGAACGTGTTGTTGAACTGCTAAACGAATATTTCACGCTGGCAACGGATATCATCTTTGCCCGTGAAGGTACGCTCGATAAATTCCTGGGTGATGCGGTGATGGCTTTCTTCAACGCGCCTAATGAGCAAGATGATCACCCCTATCGCGCTGTTGACGCCGCGCTGGCGCTCCAATCCGCTGTGGCAGAATTGAATGCCCGCCGTGGTCAGGACTCGCTGACGTTCAGTATTGGCCTGAACATGGGCGAGGCCGTCGTCGGCAACGTGGGAACACCGCGCGCGATGAATTACACTGCTATTGGCGATGTAGTGAATCTGGCGAAGCGGCTGCAAGAACGCGCTGAACCGGGCCAAATCCTCGCTGAAGAGAGCATTATCTCGTGCCTCGG
>WNFL01337283.1_pt2 | contig 20033 bp, 18 predicted proteins | sample 5400361 | NCBI WGS metagenome assembly WNFL01 (sample SAMN13153351, study PRJNA577476) | soil metagenome | isolation source: 40 cm soil on Douglas fir-dominated hillslope | place: USA:California | collected 2013-09-17
CCGGCCAGCGCAGCCACCGGAATCCAGTTCGCGATCTGCCGCCGCGCGAGATCATCGATCGTCGCCGCCAGTCCCACCAGAATCGCGATCCAAACCTGAGCCGTCATCTTGTTTCTCGAAAGGAGCCGGATCGCTCCGGCGCCTCCTCTACACGCTTCTCCATCACCGGCGCTACCGGCACTTGCGCCGCGCCAGGCTTATGCTTGAACCGCGGCGTCCCCAACATCAGGGGCGCCAGAAATCCCGACTGCAACGCAAACTCCGCCAGTGCTTTTCCCGACGGCAAACGCCAGCTCATCGGGTCCATCCACTCCATCGGGATCATCGGGATCCGCATGGGCGTATGGGCACGCCGGCCCACGCTTGTACTCCGCGGGCTCGACTTCTGCGACTTCATCCGTGTGCTCCCATTACTTCTTCGGCAACGTCGGGGATTTTCATTAGCCTGAGGACCCCCGTCACCGGTATCCCTTAGAACCTTGGTTCCGGTTGAATATCACCCGTATGAAGTACTGAGGTGGACCTGAGGACTAAGAGCACTCGCTTACCGTCGTCCGTTAACACCTGCCATTCCGGGCGGGTCCTCAGCAACTGCCTCAGCGGGGCTTCCGCCGGTAACAGCGCCACCGTGAAGTGGTGTCTTTCGAGAATCTGGGACCAGTTCGGACCGCCATTCATCAGGTGCAGGCATTGATCGCCAATCTCCGGGCCGTAGAAATCGCTGCGGCCGTCCATGAAGACTCTTTGCGCGGGGTTGACATAGATCAGGTAATCGGCCCACTGGTCGGTGGTGAAAACACGGGCGTTCACGAATGTCTCCGGGTGGGCGCGGACAATGCTCACCGGAAACTTCTCTTCGAGAAGGTCTGCGGGCCAGGCGATGGGCCGTCCCATCAGGATCAGGGCCAGCACGAAGGCGGCCGGCCATATACTCATGCGGCCGAATCCGCGCGCGAAGTCGGCCGACATTTTGTTGACAATCCCGGCCAGCGCAGCCACCGGAATCCAGTTCGCGATCTGCCGCCGCGCGAGATCATCGATCGTCGCCGCCAGTCCCACCAGAATCGCGATCCAAACCTGAACCCACATCGCTTCGGCGATTTTCCGTCTGCGTAGCAGGGCGCCGGCGATCACCAGGCCCGCCAGCAGCAGCGCCTCGAACTGCATCATGTTTTCGGTGCGGAAGCGCGGCGACTCGAACTCCTGGATCGAATTCATGATCCATTCGGAGCGCAGGTACGTGATTATGTGTTGGTGTAGATGCCAGCCGTAAGGATTGATCAGCGATGCGACCGCGCATGCCGCAGTAAGCCCGGCGTAGCGCAGCGCGGGAGCCCATCGATCCGGCCCCGCGGGAGCTTTCGCCAGCCAGATTTCCACTGCCGTGCCCGCCGCCGTCAGTCCCAGCACAGCCACCAATGCCAGAAATCCGCCATGCAGGTTGGTCCACACAATGGTGATCGGGACCAGCCACCAGAGCCGTCGCGACGGCTTTTCGCGGTCCGCCTCAATCATCCATACCGAGAGCGACAGCAACAGCAGCGTGAACACGTGTGGGCGCGCCAGAAAATGAATCGACGCGGAACCGGTCGCCAGTAACGCCACCGCAAACGCCACGAAAAGGTGCGCCCCGCGCCACATGATTCGCCGGATCAGTGAAGTGGCGAACGCCGCGATCACGATGCCGGCCAGCAGCACCACGCCTTTCAATCCGGCCAGCCGGTACAGCGATCCGTCGATCACATCGGTCAGCCATTCCCACGCGTACCAGGGGGCGCCCGGTTTGGACCAGGAAAAAAGGTCGTGCTGCGGCACCGTGTGGTGGTCCAGAATGTGCTCGCCTGTGCGGATGTGCCAGCCCACGTCGCCATCCACCAGCAGACCCTGCCATCCCGCTGCGCCACTAAGGAACAGCCACACCACCAATGCGATGAAAAAAAGATCGGCGAGCGAGGGAATGGTCAGGCGGGCCCAACGACTGGTCAGGACCGATTGCAGACTCCGCATGCGAGGCCGCGCGGCGGCGAGCGTTTCGGGGGAGGTCACTACCTAACTATTCGCCTGCTCTACGCCGGTACTTTAGTAAGTGGGCGGGCTTTCAGCAGTTTGGGGTTTGAGCCAGCCTATACTGAGGTCGTTTCGCGACTCGCGGCTGCGCGCGCGATTTCGCCGGTGTGGTCGATGCCCAGCATCCGGCGCCCATGCACCGCCAGCTCGAATCGATCTTTTACACCCGTCTTTTCGAAGATGTGCATCAAATGGACTTTTACCGTCCCCGGCGTGATGGTGAGAGCTTCGGCGATTTCTTTGTTCTTCAATCCGCCGCAAACGTGATGGACAATCTCGCGCTCCCGCGGCGTGAGGCGTGGCGCCGAGCGGCGGTCCGGGATCCCGTTGTTGTGATCCTGCAGCGAGCTCTCGATCCACACGCCGCCGTTTCCTACCGAACGCAGGCACTCTACCAGCGCTTCCACCGGCAGCGATTTTTTCAAGATGCCGCGCGCGCCCAGTTGCAGCGCCCGAAAACAGTCGATCTCCGCCAGATCGTTCACCCATAACACCGGCTGGCAGCGCGACGAGGTGCTTTTCGCGTCCGAGATGAACTGAAATACTAGCTTGAGCCCGACCGATTGATCCACCAGGATAATGTCCGGATGGTGCTGCCGCAGTCCTTCAAGCGCATCGGTGAGAGTCCGCGCGCAGCCGACATATTCCAGGTCCTCGCAGTCCGAGAGGACCTTGCCCAGACCAGTTAGAACGATCGGTTGCGATTCGCAGGCGAATACCGTAGTTGGTGTCAATCGGTTACCCTAACAGCGCTCCGGGAGCCCGCCGTAATTTGCTTCAGGGTCTAGAATCGACAGTGGACCGGCAGCGATGTAGGTACTAAGTAAAGATTTGTAGTCATATGCATATGCTCATCGCTGTTTCTTCTCTACAAGCGCGAGCCAGGCGGCGAGCGATGCGAACTTCTGGTCCTGCCCCCATGGTGGTCCCAACAGTTTGCCAATATCGACGATCTTCACCACGTCCGCGGCCAGTTCCTTCTCCTTGACTCCATGACAGACCAGTCCACAGTCCTCGCACGCGCCGCGAACCGCGGTGCGGAAGTATTCGCCCTCCGCCGTGTGGATCGCGAGATGTGACGCGAGCGTCGCTTCGAGGGAACCTGCGGGCCGACCCGAGCTGAGCGTCATCCCTGCGATCGCAACGCGGCGCGGCCGCAATTCCTCGATGGCTTGACGAATTGGTTTCTGCGCCAGCTCACGGGTCATCGCTGCCGACCGCACAAGAAATTTCTCCGCTTGCTGGAGCGTCATTTCCGCCGCGGCGTGGTACGGCTGCACGGTATCGTGATTCAAAAAATCCGCGAACTCGATACGCCGCCGCAGCAATACTTCCGGCGCAAGTGTCGACCCCGCGACCGCCACCATTGCCGCCCAGCCGGAATGTACGCGAAAGCCCAGCGCCAGATCGGCAGTAACGGAACTCTGGCGAGCGGACGGCCAAGCGGTGCGCATCGGAAGTATTCTACTGGGTATGCCGATCCGAGTCATTCTCGCCACGCTGCTGGCCTGGAGCGCGTTCGCCCAAGCCCCGAAGCTCGATCCCAACCGGCCCGACCCCAACAAACCCAATACCAACTACGACGAATCGAAAGTGGGCACTTACACGCTGCCCGATCCGCTGCTGCTCGCAAACGGCGAGCGCGTGCGCGACCCCCAGACCTGGCTCGAAAAGCGCCGTCCCGAAATCTTTCGCGCGTTTGAATCCGAGTTCTTCGGGCGGAGTCCAGAACGGCCGCTTTTCGGCTCAATGGGGTTTCACTGGGAGGTTACCGAAAGCGGCCGCGCGTACGGCGGCAAGGCAATTCGCAAACAGGTGACGATTTACTTCTCCTCGAAAAAAGACGGTCCGCACGAGAGCGTGCTCATTTACCTCCCCGCGGACGCGCAGGGCCCCGTGCCTCTTTTTCTAGGGCTGAATTTCACCGGCAATCAGCACGTCAGTGCCGATCCCGCGATCGAACTGCCGCTGATGTGGGACCGCGAGCACACCAAACGCGAGCGAGCGCCCGAATCGTCGCGATCTAATTCGCCGGGCTGGCCGGTGGAGAAAATCCTCGCGCGGGGCTACGGGCTCGCGACCATCTACTACCAGGAAATCGATCCGGATTTCGCGGGCGGCGCACCCTACGGCGTGCGCAGCTTGTACCTCAAACCGGGACAGACCCAACCCGCGCCCGATGAGTGGGGCGCGATCGCCGCGTGGGGCTGGGGTCTCAGCCGCGCCATGGATTATCTCGAAACCGACCGCGCCGTGGACGCCAAGCGCGTCGGGATCGTGGGCTACTCGCGCCTCGGCAAGACGGTGCTCTGGGCCGGCGCGCGCGACACGCGCTTCGCCGCGGTGTTCGCCGGCGGATCGGGCGAGGGTGGCGCGGCACTGGCCCGGCGCAACTACGGCGAAACCGTGAAAGACATGAACGCGCGCTTCCTTTATCAGTTCGCGAAGAATCATGCGAAGTACGACGACCCTTCCACGCTGCCCTTTGACTCGCACGAATTGCTCGCGCTGCTCGCGCCGCGGCCGCTGTATCTCGCCACCGCCGAAGAAGACCGTTGGGCCGATCCGCGAGGTGAGTTTCTGGCAGCCGTCGCCGCGGGGCCGGTCTACAAGCTGTTTGGGAAGCATGGGCTTGATACCGATCAGATGCCTGCGGTCGGGCAGTCGATCATGCGCGACATCGGAATCCACTATCGGCCCGGCAAACACGAACAGACGGCTTACGAATTTGATCAATACCTTGCCTTCGCCGATATGCATCTTAAGGAGCATCCTCTGCCCGGCGCAGGCTTGGCGCAACACCCGTTCCTGTATTGCGGCGAATGGCAGGCTAAGGGCAAGACCGATCAGCTTATGCATCTGGTCCGCGACGGAAAGGTCGTGTGGACCTACTCAATTCCCGGCCGCGAGGAGCTGGGCGATTGCACGCTTATGTCGAACGGCAATATCGTTTTCTCGCGGCGTTTCGGCGCGAGCGAAGTCACGCCCGACAAAAAGATCGTTTGGAATTACGACGCGCCACCGAAAACGGAGATTCACACCACCTACCCGCTGGGATTGGATCGCGTGCTGATCATGCAGAACGGAAATCCCGCGAAACTCCTGGTGATTCACAAGGCCAACGGCAAGATCGAGAAAGAGCTGATTCTTCCGACACGTGTGCCCGACGGTATCCACGGCCAGTTCCGGCACGTGCGCGTGACCAAACAGGGGACCTTCCTCGTCGCGCACCTGGATCTCGGCAAAGTGGTCGAGTACGACCAATCCGGGAAAGAGATCTGGTCGGTGCCGGCTCCGTCGGCATGGGGCGCGGTGCGACTGAAGAACGGCAATACCCTCATCAGCGGCAACCAGCACGGCTACGTGCGCGAGGTGAATCCGAAGGGCGAAATTGTCTGGGAGATCAAGCAATTCGATCTGCCCGGCATCACGCTTGAGACGGTGCAGGAAGTGAACCGCCTGGCCAACGGCAACACCGTGATCTGCAACTGGGTCGGCGGCGTGCCGCTGGACCAATGGCCCACCGTTGTGCAGGTGATCGAGGTTACCCCCGACAAGAAAGTGGTGTGGGCCCTACGCGATTGGAAGAATCTCGGCCCGGCATCGTCGATTCAGTTGCTCGACGAGCCGGGGGTACCGGAGAACGGCGACTTGCAGCGCTAGTAGTCTGGATCTTGGATCATGACTGCCAACGCTCCAGTCTGCAAAAGGGGGACTGGCTCGAATTTCGCCGCTTTTGCGAAACTTCGTGCCTGTACCCTTTTTGCCGGGTTGTCTTGGAGTTCTCGTAGAGGACTCCGCCCCGGCTTCCTGGTATAGGCCGGAGGAACATATGCGACAAGGCCATTCACAGCGGCTAACGCCTGCAGTCGCAAGGCCGTGACCTGTTCGTCCGACGAGCTGTACGAATGTAAACCTTTAACACCCTGCTTTAGGGTAACAGGCCTCCGCCACGCTAGAATCCGCCCCGCGGCCGATACCCCGGCCGGCACTGCACGCGATACTTCTTGCCGACGTCGGACAGCACTTCGACGGAAATCTTGCGGAACCCTTCGTTCGGGTTCGGCTGCGGATAATACGTCACAGTATAGGAATTGCCCAGGTCCTCGCGGATGTTTTCGAACGCCTCTACCTGCTTCTGCCATGTCTTGGCGAAGTAGGTGCGTCCGCCCGTCCGCGTCGACATCTTCTTGAACACGCTCGACGAGATCGGATCCTTATTAACTTCGTTAGTCGAGATGACGTAGATTGGAATGCCTTCGTCCTCCGCCACCACGCTCACGTCGTTGGGCGCGACCATGCTGGCATTGTCAGGACCATTCGAGAACACGATCACAACTTTGCGACCCGCTATCTTCGCCGCGTCGCGCAGCGTCAGCAGCAGGCAGTTGTACAGCGCTGAATCGTCGCCGGCCACGGCTTTCCTCAGTCCGAAGATCGCGTCGTTGCGCTCCTTGGTCAGCGGCGCGTCGCGTTTCAGGTTGCGGCTGTAGGTGTAGACGGCCACCGAGTCGGCGCGGTCCAGACCGCGAATGAAGTCGGCGATTGCGTCGGATGCGTACACGAAGCCGCGATACATGTAATTGCTGGTATCGAAGAGCACGAATACGTTGGTTCCCACGAACGCGTCCGAGCGCCCTCCTTCGGTCTTCCCTTCTTCGGTCACCACGATCGGCCTCAGCGTGCCGTCTTCGGCGATCTGCGCCGGCGGCTTATTGCCTTCGGCGAACGTATTCAGCTTCTGCCCAATGCCGTCTTCGAGGATGCGGAAATCCTTCGGCTTCAGGTTGTTTACGTAATGGCCTTTGTTGTCGAAAATCTGAAAGCTCAGCACCACCATGTCCACTTTCACGCGGAACACAGGACGGTCCTGGGCCAGTGCCAGCGCTACCACAACTAAGATGAGGCTAAGTCTGCGAATCATTAATTTCTCTCCGATTATTTGTCGGCCAAGGCCTGCTTACGAGCCTTCTGCCGCACATCATCGCCCACCAGACGCAGCGAGCGCAACAAGGCCGGCCAGTCCTCCAGATGGGTGGCGAAAATCCGCTCCACGGTCTGCTGGGTCCAGATCGGAACCAGCACGTTCAACTGCGCGGGCGGCGCATGAATTTCATCGGCCAGCGCCGCATAGAACAGCAGATTCGATTCCCAGCTTTCCGCCAGGATGCGGCTCGAGTAGCCCATCAAGGTCGGGAAGGTCCGCAGATTGAGCAGTTCGGGTTGATAGGAGTTCGCTAGCGTCGGCTTGGGAGTCCCGAAGGTGCGCGAGATGACCCGCGCGCTGTACAGATCCGGCGATTGCGACCCGAGCCGCTGGATGTCCCCGGCCAGGGTCGATTCGCGATCACCCGCCGCCTGATCCTGCGCCAACAGGTACATCTCGGACGGAACGATGTTTTCCTGCGCCGTCCGCACGTCACCCGCCATCAGCAGTTTTTCCAGCTTGATTAGGCGCGCCGGAGGAATGTATTTATCCAGCGATCCGATCACCTGCTTGCGCCGCGAGGCATCCACCACGCTCTCCGCCAGCAGCGATTCGGCGTAAGCCATGTGCAGTCCCACCCAGTGCAACTGCGACGGCGCAACGTCCCACCACCGCGGGATTACCGCACTCAGGATCATCTGCGGGACCAGGTCGCCCCAGATCAACGCCTGCTCGCGGCTGGGAATCAGGAAATTCTGTTCCGCCTCCGCCAGCGCGTACGGTAGCGAAGCCAGCGATCCCACCAGCCGTCCGCCAGCGTTGGCCGGCCAGCCGGTGCCGAACACCTCGGTCTGCTTCCAGGTCTGTTGCGCGCCCTGGATCCCAATGAAATCGTGACTGCGCACGAACAGCGGATTGGTGTGCAGCACCTGCGCGCCGGGCGGCGCGTAGTGAATATAGTTCAACCCCACCAGCGTGTCGCGCAGGAACGGCGCCAGCCCGGCGCGAATGTCTTTCAGCTTGTTCGCGTCGTTGGCCGCCCTCTCGATCGCCGCCTTCAGGTTGATCTTGCGTTGATTGTCGATGTGCTTCTCGGTCCAATAACCGAAGGACAGCGAATTCTTCTCAGCCGTGCTCAGCGCGCTGCGTGGAAGCGTTATTTCCGAAATGCGGGAGGCCAGTTTGCCGGCCAACGCGGTGTTCAGCTTCTCGCCGCGCGCCACGCTTTCCAGGTTGTCCGCCAGGTCGAACAGCGTGGTGAGAGACACCAACCGCTGCGCCTCGAAAATGCGGATCATGTCCTCCACCAGTTGCTGATGCGCATCGGAGGAATTGGCCGCGGCGGTTCCTGCCAGCAGGTCCACCATTCGATCCTGCGGCGTCACGCTCGCCGGCGAATGGGTAGCCTTCAGCAGCACCTTGACGCCGGCGCGCGCGGCGTCGAACAGCTCGCGTTGCCCGGTGATCTTGGCGAACGGCGCCAGCACCTCCGCCAGCGCGGCATCCGATTCCGACTCTGGAATGCTGCCCTGCCGCACGAAAATCTGCCACAGCGAGGCCAGCGCCTGGATCATGCCCGCGCTGTCCGATTTCAGACCGTTATCGTGTACCTGGTTCACCGCGTGCGTCGTATCGAGATACGCCAGAATGGTCTTGTCGGTCAGCGCCGGTGCTTCGGCGAACAAGGGGTACTGCGAGCTCAACTGGCGATATTCACGCGCCAGGCGATCCACTGTCCCCACTTCGAGCGGGGTCTTGCGGTTGCGCTCCAGGTCGGAGAGCGCCATGAAAATTTTCAGCGGTTCATTCTCCACCGCCTTGCGGCACAACCCGAACAGTCCATCCAGCACATCGTCGGGATCCTTCCAGGAGGGCGCCGCCTTGGTGAGCTTGGAATCGTACTTGCCTTGCGGATGATTGATGAACAGGTTTTTCCAGACGTCCATGCCACCCGGCAAATGCGGCTTTCCGTTCGCATCCAGACGCAGCCGGTTGGTCAGCAGCATCATGTCGGTGTTGGAGCGGAACACCGGACGTGCGGGGCCGGGGCTGGTCACGCGTCCGCGAATCGCCGAGTAGAACCGCTTTAGACGCTCTGGATCGGTGAGGTAATCCTTGACCGGACTGTTAATCCGCGCCAGCGCATCGTAGTAGCTGGCCATCCAGCCATCGTCCTTCGCCATCAACTTCTCGAAGAACGCCGCGCCCTTCTCCGTGCCTACGGTCGCTAACTCCGCCCACGCTTTCTCCGCGCGCGCTCCGCCCGGCACCACTGCCTTTCCTTCCCTGATCTGGAACATCGCGCCGAAGAAGTCCAGCACGTGCGCATAGATCTTCAGACGCGCCGCAGGCATGGCCTCGCGCAGTTCTCGCGCGGTCTCCGGATCCAGCTTGGACAGTCCCAGGTACAGCCGGCAGAGAGATGGATCGGAAATGAAGGCGTCGATGAACTCGCCCTGCGTCTTCTCCTTGGCAGTCAGCCAGTAGTCGGACGTATAAAGGATGGGGACTTTGGTGGGATGATAGTCGGCCGTGAACGGACGATTGGTGCGCAGCGCCAGCTCCAGTTCCGCCAGGGGGAATCCGGAATCGATGGTGAGAAACGCGCGCGAAGCGTTCACCGTCTCGACCACCACGTCCGATCCGCAGATGCCGCGCATGCGGTATCCCAGCACCCGCAAGAGATCGCCCGTTTGCGTCGATTCGCAGGTCTCGACCTTAATGATCTTGCTCTCGCCGGCCAGGCGCTCCAGTTCCCGCGCTTGCGAAAGGTAGCGCACCACCAGCTTCAGGTATTCGGTCTGCTCCAGCGCCTCGTTGGAATTGGCGGACTGGCCAGCGCGCTCAATAGATCTTCGGGCCGGAGGTCGGGAGACAGAGCTGCCATGCGCGCAAAGGAACGCAGCGGCCCCGGAACATCGATGTAAGCCGGCGCGGGTTCAGTCGCGGGTGGCGCTGACGGAGCCGACCAACCTGCTCCCCCCACCGCGCGATAATCTTCCACGTGACGATTAGCGGCGGCCCGATCACCCGCAAGCAAATCGAGAATGACCAGATGGCGCAGCGCGGCGGCTCGCTCGGTCTGCGGAGCGTTCGCTTTCTCTAGAGCAGTTGCCAGCCGGGCGTAGACCTCCCGAGCGCCCGGATCCCGGTGGCGATTCAGAAATTCGGCGTAAGCGCGCAGGGTGCGCGCATCATTCGGAGACGCATCCGCGGCGCGTTGCAGATGCTCGCGTGCTTGCGCGGCCTCGCCTTTACTTTCGAGCTGCCAGGCCTCGGCGCCCAGGTCCTGCGCATGCAACGCTGCCATAAACGCAAGCCCGATAACGCCAATTCTGACGACACCAAGAGATCCGAGTACCCCTACAAGCCGCATAACCCCAGTTCTCCTAACTCTTGGCTTTATACTCTATCACTGTGCTCGTACGATTTGGGCACGGCTTTCGGATGCCGCTATAATTCATTCATCCGCCATGAAGACCCTGTCGATTCTCTGCGCTCTCGCCACTTCGCTGGCCGCCCAACCATCTGACCCGAACACTGCAAACCGGCCTAAAGTTGCGGTGATCGGACTGGTCCATTCGCATGTCTGGGGCCAGCTTTCGCGAATGCTTAAGAATGATCCCGCCCAGCTGGTCGGCATCTACGATTCGAACCCCGAACTAATCGCTGAGGCCAAGAAGGCGGGGGCGGCCGACAACCTCTTTTTCGACAACTACGCCAAGATGCTCGACCAGACCAAGCCCGACTTTGTGTGGGCCTTCGTCGAGAACAACCGGCATCTGGAAATCGTGCGCGCTTGCGCGCCGCGCAAGATCCACGTGATCTTTGAAAAGCCGCTCGCCTCCACCGGCAAGGACGCGCGCGAGATTCGCGACATCGCCCAGAAAAGCGACATCTTCGTCATGACCAATTACCAGATGGCCTGGTGGTCGGCGAACTACACGGCTAAGAAACAGGCCGATACGAAAGCGCTGGGCGCGGTCTATCGCCTGCATTGCGTCGTGGGGCACGGAGGACCGTCCTCCACCGGCGCGCGCAATTCGATCTTCTTCGAATGGCTCACCGATCCCGCGAAAAACGGCGCCGGCGCACTGATGGATTTCGGCTGCTACAACGCCCTTTGGTGGGTCTGGTACATGGGCAAACCCAACTCAGTTTACGCGCGTGTCGATCGCCTCCAGCCGGAGCGTTTCCCCAAAGTCGAAGACAACGCGACCATCGTGCTGGGCAACGATCGGGGTGTCGGCCTCTTCGAGGGAAGCTGGGACCTGCCGCGCAGTTTCCAGGACCTGGAGGTTTTCGGCCGCACCGCCAGCGTCAAGATGGTGAACGGAAACGTCGAGCTGCGCAAGGGCCGCGACACGCAGACCATCCCTCTCGAAACCCTCCCGCCCGAGCGCGCCGACCCGCTTAGCTACATGGTCAACGCGATCAAGACTAAGACTGCACCCGAGGGCTTGGTCGGGATGGACATCAACGTCACTGTGATCGAAATCATCGACGCCGCCAAGGAAAGCATCAAGACCGGCCGCGCCGTGAGCTTCAAGTAGCTGCAAGGCGCGATTGTGGGGCGGACGTCCTCGTCCGCGCCGCACCTCCTGGTCCCGGCAAGCTGGGCCCGAGGCCCTAATACTACTAAGTGGTTTCCCCGAACATTTCCTGTTAGGCTTGTACCAAAGGGCCATCCATGATTGTTCGGATTCGGCTGAAAAGGGGTCGTTTAGTCCACCGCAAGCCGGGGAAGAACCGCCACCTGGCGGCAGCCTCCGCCGGATTGCTGGTGCCCGCCTCGCTCATGGCGTATGTCCTGGGATGCTGGAGACTCGCCTCGGACATGGGCATGGCCGGCGAATTCGGGATCACCGGGCTCTTCTCTCACTGGCAGGTCTGGATGGTGTTGGGCGCGGCGCTGACCATCACCTCGTCGGTGTTGAATCGTTACGGCCGCGGCGGCACGATGCGGGTGCCGGGGATCCTGCAATTCCGCACTCCGCAGTTCCGCCGAGCGCTTCGCCCGCGGCCCGACGATCCGGAATCCGTCGGCCAGAAGGCTAGACGCGAATCGGTTTCTTAGCCGAACTCGCCGACAGTCGGTTCAAAGGAACTCGATCAACTTGCGAAACTTCTCGTTTTGCATGAAGCGCTGAAACGAGTCGTCCTTGGCGGGGTTGGGTATCTGTTCGCCAGGAAGCATGTTTTGCTTGTACTCAAAAGCGGTCTTTAGATACTTGATCGTATTGTCCAGGTCGTTCCTCTCGGCATAGGTGCAGGCGAGGTTGTAATAGAACATCGGATAGGTCGGATCCTTTGAGATTCCGTACTGGAGAACATCCTCCGCGGATTTCAAGTTTCCGGTGATGCCGTAAGCCATCCCGAGATTGTCGACCAACACCCTCCACAGAGCGGGCTCAAGTTTTCGATCGCTCTTTTCGAGATCGAATGCCTTCTGGTAGGGACCGATGGCCTTATCGAATTTCTGCTCGAGGAAGTACCTGCTCCCTTCTCGCATGTAGGACGTGCTGTCGGCTTGACCGTTGGCCGGCGGAGCCGTTTCAGTGATCCGTACTGCTTGCAGAATGGCGGTGAACAGCGGTTGGTCCTTCGGTGTGTACTCGACCTTCGAAACATGGATGTCGATGTACACGTCCTCTTTCGGCATACATGCAAAGACGTTCCGCTGACGGATCTTGATTCCTTCGATCACGTCGAACGTGAATTCCGAGATCGCCATATCGCCGACCTGCGATTCCTTGAGATCGGTGGGCTTCAGTGGCTCATTTCCTTTGTTCCGCTGACGGAAGACCTTTCGACAGTCGTCCAGAGTAGCGGACCCACGGACTTGTTCCAAGGTGACGGAGAGCGTGACCCCGGTGCGCGTGTTCTCGGCAAGCAGGTAGCGTCTACGGCTGGATTTGGATTCATCGACCTTGACCACGAAGCTTGGGACGTCGATCTGCAATGCCCATGATTTTTCGGGCAATGACACATTCAGAACGCTCTTGTCGTTGGCCTTTTGGGCTTGGAGCGCAGTTGCCAGGATCAACGGGACTGCGGCCAAACGAAGGATCATTTTAGCTACTTAACCGTTAGACCATCTGAATCAGCGCCTGGATGTAGCCGAACGCAAACGCGAAACCCTGCCGCCCGCCCGTGTCGCCCTCGATCTTGGGCACGTGGTCCGGCATCAACATTCCGTCGTACCCGATCTCCTTATACGTCCGGATCGCCCGCAGCATGTCCACATCGCCATCGTCGGGAAACGTCTCGCGGAAATTCAGGAAGCCGCCCTTGATGTTGCGGAAATGTACGTTGAAAATCTTGCGCCGTGATCCGAAGTAACGAATCACGTCGTGAATTTTTCTTTAACATCTCCGAAACCGTGCCCTGGCAGAAGTTCAGACCGTGGTAAGGATTCTCGCGAATCGCGATGAACCGCTTCAGCCCGTCGACGCTGCCCAGCACCCGATGCACGCCTCGAAATCCAAGGTCGCGCGGCATCCCCGGATCGTGCGGGTGACAGGCGATGCGTACCTCATTTTCGGCCGCGACCGGCGCCACGCGATCCAGAAAATAGGTGATCCGCTCCCACATCTGGTCTTCCGAAACCGGACCCGCCTCGGTCAGCGGCGGATCCTGCTTGGCTTGCTCGTAGACGAACGTGCTTAGCCGCGCGCCTCCGCGCCCCGGCGTTTCGCCCGACCGCACCACGCCCAGAATCGTCAGGTTGTACTTCAACGCCGGAATCCCCACGCGCCCCGCATTGCGAATCATCTGGCACACGTTGTCGATCTCGCGATCGCGCTCCGGGCTCTTGGCCAGCATGATGTTGGGACTCTCGGCCCGCGCGATGTAGGCCGAGCTCATCGGCAGCGGCACGCACTCCAGGCGAATGCCGAAGGATTCGACCCGTTCGCGCAGTTTCGTCAGCCCCTCCACCGACCACTTCTCGTCGAACTTCGGCGAGGGCAGCGAGCTGCAAATATGATTCACGCCGAACGCGGCGCAAGTGCGCAGAATTTCGTCGGTCGAGCCGTGCTGGGTGCCGCATTTCATCCGCCCCGACTCAGGAGCCGCGCTCGTTCTCTGTGGCGCGCCGAAAAACGGCGCCGCCGCAACTGTCCCGACGAAGCTACGCCGTTTCACTTCCGTTTCCCGATGCAATACAAATTTTGCGTGGTGCGCAGGAAGATCTGGCCTTCCGAAATGGCGACGGTGCTCAGACAATAGTCATTCATATTGTTCTCCGCCAGAATCTCGAACTGCGGGCCGGCCTTGAGAACAGTGGTGACTCCGTCTTCATTCGTGATGTAGATCTTTCCGTCGGCCAGGATCGGCGAGCTTGAGTAGGTCCCCGGCTTAATACGTTGCCCGCCGTAAACTTCCTGTCCGGTCTTGGCATCCAGCACGTATACAATTCCGCGGTCGTTGATCGAATAAAAATATTTGCCGTCGATAATCGGCGTCGGCACATCCGGACCGTTCTGAAACTGGAACACCAGATTCTTCGCGGTCACGTCGCCCTTACCGCCCACCTTGAACGCCTGCAGCGGCCGCTCGCGGGTCGGTGCATACACGATCCCGTCGTAGTAGGTTGGCGAGGCGATCGTCCGGAAATTCGGATTGTTCTGCGGATTGAATCCCGTGGCGCGCCAGATCTCTTCGCCCGTCTTGAGGTCATGCCCTGTCAGTACATCGCCGCCATTCACGATCAACTGCACCCCCTCCGGCGTCTTCGCGATCACCGGCGTCGCATACGAATCGGGCGATTCGCGAATCGCCGTCGTGTGCCTCTCGATGCGCCACAGCGTCTTGCCGGTCAGCTTATCGATCCGCAACAGATACGGCGAGTCCTTGGTCTTCATGCCGTGCAGCACTTGCACGAAAATCGAATCCTCGTACAGTGTCGGACTCGACGCGTAACCCCAGTTCAGCCCGAACTTGCCGTAGTCTTTCTGAATCTCGCGGCCCCACACTTCGTTGCCCGCGAAATCGAAACACTTCAGAATCCCCGTGCCCGTCAGCACCCAGACATGCTTGCCGTCAGTGACCGGCGACGGCGACGACATGTTCTGCTTGCGTTCCTTGTGATCGCCATCGCCTACCTGCTTCTTCCACAGCCCCTTCGGCTCGGCCGATCCCGCCTTCGGCCGCTGCACGTCCCACAGGTACAGGTTGCCGTCGCCACCCGCGACATTCAGAAAAATGTGATCGCCCCAGATGATCGGCGTCGACCCGCTCCAGGCCGGCATCGGCAGCTTCCACGCGATGTTTTCGTCGGGCCCCCACTTAACCGGCAGACCGGTCTCCATGCTCAGGCTGTTGGCGGTCGGCCCGCGCCACGCCGGCCAGTTTTCCGCCGGCGCCACAGCCCCGAAAATCACGAGAACGAAGGCAATCGTCGCGAATCTCATTACAACAGCAGGATACCCCGCCGGCCCCAACCCGACAACTGGCTTTCCTTGTGGGGCCGGCAATCCTGCCGGCGAGCTCGCTTTTCAGCGGGCTTTCGCTCGCGAGAGACACCGCCGGCCGGGATGGTGCCCTGGCACCCGGCTTAGAAGTTGAATCGAAGCTGGAACTCCACCAGCCGCCCGCCCGGATCGTTTGCGCCGGAGACCGCCGCGCCTAGCAGGAAATTCGTCTGGTTGAACGCGTTCAGGAACGATGCGCGCAGCTCGAAGTTAGTCCCCTCTGTGATGCGCGTCCGCTTCACCACGCTCAAGTCCCAGCGCTGTTGCCAGGGCCCGTACAGGAAAACGCGCTGCCCGAATTGTCCCGCGGATGTGGCGCGGGCTTTTAGCCTGCAGCGTCGGCTTTAGCCGGCGAACCAAATCTTTACTGCAGCTTTGCCTCGTAGCTGCCGATGTCCCACCCCAGCCCCTGCGGCCGCGCCACCCCCAGCAGATCCGTAGGAACATCCGTCAGCGATGCGCCCGCATTAATCGCCGGCGATCCCGATTTCAACTGGTAATTCCCGTTCGCTGGGTCGACGAATAACTGCGAGGGTGTGGCCATGAACGAGTGCACATCGTAGCCCAGCGCCTGCCACCTCTGGAGACTCATGACCGTGTTGCCGTTGTCAGCGGAAAAATGATTCACCACCACGTTGTAGTCACTCTTGAAACCGCTGACGACTTTTTTCGCGATCAAAACCGACCCGTGGAACGAATCCGGCGTGTACAGAATGTTGTTCTCCACCACGTTGCCGGTGGGCGCCGCCCGCCCGCCGCCGCTCGGGATGTTGATCACGAAGCGTGCATTCGGCGCCATCACGATGGTGTTGTTGTATACCTTGTTGTTGCGCGACCCATGCGCGCCATCGATTGCATACAACGAAATCCCGCTGGCGTGATTGTTGTACAGCAGATTGTTGCGGAACATGCTGGAATCCACGCCGTCGTAGTTGATCCCCGATCCGCCGCCCACGCCGTTCTCCCAGATCACGTTGCTCTCCACGGTCGCGAATTGCACCAACCCCACGCCTCCCTGACTAAGGTCGCCGTTCATGTGAATCCCCGCCGCGTGATTGTGGTGCGACCGGTTGCCGCGAATGGTCGGATACACCGAGCTGTTGCTTTGATACACGCCGTGCTCGCCGTTATGGTCGCTCTCGTTGTTCTGGATCAGCACGTGATTCGAGAACGCCGTGAAGATCCCCGTCACAGCGCTGTTGTGCACGTGATTGTTCTGCACCGTGATCCGTTCCGTAATGCGCACGTCTACGCCGTATTTGGGCGACCCCGAAATCTCGAATCCGGAGATAACCCAGTCCGTCACCGTGCTGTCGAACAATTCCACTTCGAGGATGCTGTTGTGCCGGTTCTTGGCTCCGACTTGGTTGAGCAGCACCAGCGCGCCCGGCTCCGGCTGTAGGACTTTCGGAAGCGACTGCGTGCCCGAATTTCCGATGCGGCAGCCCGCATAAGTTCCCGCCGCGACCTGAATGACATCGCCCGGCGCGATGACATCGACGGCGTGTTGGAGCGTTGCCCACGGGCTCGCTAGTGTCCCGGGATTCGCATCGCTTCCGGAAGTCGCGACATGATAGGTCGCCGCACTAGCCTCAATGCAGGCGAATACAGAGAGAAGAAGGACTTGCTTGGTTATGGTACGCACTGGTCGAGCGTACTCTAAGGGCGGACCTAAGAATCAACACAAGAACTCACGTAAGCTCATTTAGAATCCCTCGATTAGGATTAGCGCACCCAGGCTCGGCACTTCCGCTGGAGTAGTCTTGGGTGTGGCCAGACCTCAACCCTGAAAGCAATCACCCAGTGTCTTTTTTTGGAAATGCTTTTTGCAAAACGAACCGATTTGTCGGCCAGACTCCTACGGAGTCGTGCGGGATACGAAACGCGCCAGGGTGAGCGCACTGTCGCCAGGTTGATCGGTCACGATCAGTCCGGCCAGGCTTGGGGTCGCGAAGGTGGTCACGCACAACGCGTGCGTGTGAACCGCGTCGATCGCCGCGCTGTCGGCGCGATTCGGACGAAGGAAAAACGAAAACTCGCGGGTTCCGTCCGAATAAACCAGGTGCAGAAAAACTTTTCCTTCCAGGCGGCACAGCTTGGCGCGCTCGAAGCGGTAGCCGGCGGGCACCAAGGCAGCCACCTGCGGCGCCGTCAATCCTGCGCGCACCGCCAGAGCGCCGACCCCGGCTTGATCCGACGCCCAGTTACGACGCTCATGATCGATCACCTCGCGCCGATGATCGCGCGCCGCGTCCGCGTAGATGCCGGGTGTGGTCAGCTCGCGCGTGACGAACATGGTCACCACCACACCGATCACGGCAACAGTAGCCGCCAGGAACCACTTGCCGCGACGTACCGACGCGCGCTCGGACGCGATCCGGCGGCGCACGCTGTGTTCTACAGCAGCGCTGTCGAAGTCGTCGGCCAGCACGGCTTCGCGCAGACTCGCGTCGAGTTCTACGTCTCTTGCGCCTTGCTCCGTGTCACGTTGGTTCTCATTGGTATTCATGACGATCCCTTCGGCGCCGACGCGGTCAATTTGTGGCCGCTCCCCAAACGTGCGCGCAGCGCCTCGCGCGCGCGGCTCATCCGCGACATCACCGTTCCCGCGGGAACCGCGAGAATCTCAGAAATCTCGTAAATGGTGAACCCTTCCACCGCGCCCAGGAGCAGCACGGCACGATGCTCCACCGACAACTCACCCAACGCGCGTCCCATCTCGATTGCGTCGGTGGCGTCCGCCTGCCGTGGTGCCGGCGTTTCCGCGCCCTCTGCGATCGGCACCTCCACCGGCCGCGCGTTCAGCCGCCGCCCCTGCGCATGAAACGAATTCACCAGAATCCTGAACAGCCACGCGCGCGTGTTGCTGTCCGGCATCAGGCGATGAAACCCGCGCCACGCCGCGAGCATGGTCTCCTGTACCAAGTCCTCGGCCGACGCCGGATTCCCGGTCAGCCGCCGGGCGACACGAAGCAGACTTCGCACATGCGGCATGGTCTCCACTTCGAATTCGCCCGGAAGCCGGTCCACCTATCTAAACTACTCCCCTCCGCCCGAGCCTTTCTGCATCTCCGCGAGGGCCGCCAGCACTTCTTCACTGTGCGGATTCGGATTCACCTTCACCCACACTTTGCGGATCACGCCCTTGGGGCCGATCAGGAAAGTGTTGCGCGCCGAAACCGATACCTGCCCGAATTTCTGGATCGAGCCGTAATTGCCCGAGACTTCCTTCTCCGTATCCGCCAGCAGCTTGAAGGTCAGACTCTCCTTCGTACAGAATGTCTTGTGCGAATCCACGCTGTCGACGCTCACGCCCAGAATCATCGCGTTCTTGGCCGTGTACTTGTCCAGATCGCGCTGGAAGTTATGGGCTTCAATGGTGCAGCCTTGCGTCATGTCTTTCGGATAGAAATACAGCACCACCCACTTGCCCTTCAGATCGGCCAGATGCACCGGCGGACCCTCCTGCGTGTTCAACGTGAAATCGGGAGCCTTGGTACCCGCCGCCGGCGGTTCGTCCGCCGCCAGCATCATCGCAGCGCTGAGCATCAGCCCCAGCGTCAGAATCGTCAGAATTTTCATAGCCTTGGTCTTCTCCTTGATCGCCCGCTCTCGGTGCGGGCTGCACTACTTAGAATGCCCGGCCGCCCGGGAATCATCCATACCCATGATAAAATTCTTGCGCTATGCGGAACCCTCTACGAATCGTGCTTGCGTTCTTTTTCGCTGTTTCTCTGATTTTCGGCGCGAATCTGCCCACCGCCCCCGCCTCCCAGCAGGGCCTGTCGCAGGAGCGCCTCGAGCGAATCAACGCGGTCATGCGCGAGCACGTCGAAGCCGGCCGTCTCGCCGGCGCGTCGGCGCTGCTGGTGCGCAACGGCAAGGTGGTCTTTCGCGGCACCTGGGGCGACTTCAAGCCCGACACCATGGTCCGCATGTACTCCATGACCAAGGCGCTCACCGGCGTCGCGGCGATGATGCTTTACGAAGAGGGCAAGTTTTCGCTGATGGATCCGGTCTCGAAGTATCTTCCCGAGTTTTCGATGATGACCGTCAGCGTGACCACCACCGACGCCTCCGGCAAGAAGAGCTATTCCATCGTGCCCGCAGAACGCCAGATCACGGTGCGCGATCTGTTCCGCCACACCACCGGGCTCGACTACGCCGGCCCGAAAGACGAGGACGGTAAGACCGCATACAAAAAGCTCGATATCGACGGTGGCGCACCGCTAGCCCCGTTCGATCTCGCGGAGTTCACCAAGCGCCTCGCCACTGCGCCCTTGAACGATCAGCCCGGCACGACCTTTCGTTACGGATACTCAACCGACGTACTCGGCCGCCTGGTCGAAGTCACCTCTGGAAAAACGCTCGATCAGTTTTTCGAAGAGAGGATTTTCAAACCTCTCGGCATGAAGGACTCGGGCTTTTTCGTGCCGGAAGAAAAGTGGAGCCGCCTCGCGACCCTCTACGCGCCCAAGCAGGGCGGCGGCATCCAGCGCTCGACCTCGTCCGCGCAAGACAGCTTCAAGAAGAAGCCCGCGCTGCTGCTGGGCGGTGCCGGATCG
>WNFL01220412.1_pt1 | contig 20032 bp, 17 predicted proteins | sample 5400361 | NCBI WGS metagenome assembly WNFL01 (sample SAMN13153351, study PRJNA577476) | soil metagenome | isolation source: 40 cm soil on Douglas fir-dominated hillslope | place: USA:California | collected 2013-09-17
CCGCCGAATAGCACAAATATCCGACCCCACTAATTTTCGCCATCGTACCAATGGAAAAGTGCCGCTCGCGCTGCAGATAGTACGGCAGCCAGGTGATCTCAAAGTAGAGCACGTAGTTTGCGCCAAAGAGGCCCCCGCACGTCCCCCACACCGAGCGGTTCTTCAACAGTTCGAGAAATCCCGGGCCGCCCTTCTCCACGGGCGAAATCGCGGTCTCTCCTCGGGGAATCCACGCCACCCAGGGAATCAGCCAGGCCATGCTGACAAGACCGAGAATGATGAAGAAAGGGCGCCATCCGTATCGCGCCATCAGCGCGCCCCCGAAAAACGTACCCAAGGCTGGGCCGCATCCGACTCCGGCGGCGATGAGCGCGTTTGCGAACCCTCGGCCTACTTCCGGCACGTGCCGGAGCAGCGTCCGCGCGTAACAGGGATACGCGACCGATTCCCCGATTCCTAGCATGAGGCGCGCGGCAAGCAAGGCCGCGAATGTGTGCAAGCCGCCGGTAGCCGCGGTGGCCCCGGACCAAAGAAAAAAACCGAAAGCCAACACCCACTTAGCGTCAAAGCGATCCGCCAGCCAGCCGGAAACCGGTTGGAAGAACGCGTAGGTCCAGAAAAAGGAGGACAACAAGACGCCGAGTTGCGACGCGGACAGATTCAGTTCGTCTTTCAGCAATGACGCCGCGATGGAGAGATTGCCGCGATCTATGTAATTGATCAGGGCGGCCAGGGCTAGCAGGACCACCACTCGCTTTGCGGTAGGCGAACCTCTGCGGCTATCGTTGTCCATTGGGGAGGGCAAGGGTGGTGGGACATTCTCCATGCCGGCTCGGATTGTTGCAAGTGGCTTCTTCGGGTGGCTTCTTCGGGGCTAAATTCAGTTTTCTGATATTGGCAAGCGACGTGGCCTTCCCCGCTGTCCATTAAGTCTTAGAAGTGTGCTGGAAGTTCTGAAACCCGGGAGGCGCGGAAAGGATATCCATGGTGAAAGACAAGGCGAGGGCTCCGCCTTTAAAGGCGGAGCCCTGCCTGAGCCTGGAAATTAGCGGCCGCCGAAACGGAAGACGACGCCGGCCTGGAGCCGGAAGTTATTCTGGTGGGTGTTGCCAAACTTTGTGTAAAGGTAGTCAGCCTGGATGAACCGAATGGCCAGGTTTGGCTTCCACTTGTAGTCGACTCCACCGCCAAGGGCCATAGCAAAGGCGTTATCCGAAAGATCACCGCCGATGTGTGCGCCGCCAAACAAAGCCTCACCAAAAGGCTCGAGGCGGCCATAGCCACGGTAGGTCACCCGCGGCCCGAAGAGGTACGTAAAGGTATGGACACTCGCGCCGCCAATTCCTGTCCATTTACACCCGCTGAATTCACCAACCACACCGAGGTAATTATTCAGACTATAAGCGCCCGATCCGGCGCCCCCGTGACAGTCGATACTGGACACGCCACCGCCCGGATTGACACGGATGTAGGCGTAATTTCCGGCTACTTCGCCCTTAGGATAGTCTTGGGCCATTGCTGAACCAGCAACGGCGAAAAGCAAAGCCCCCACCATGAGTAAGCTACGCATATCCCCTCCTTGAGTTCTATAGGTACCACTACTTGGTACTATCATCTGGAGCTATCCCTCGGATTTCAAACGTATTTAGCTATGTGTACCCTATCGAGTACTATAGCGTTAGGGTTGCGGAGTCTTCAATGGGTTGGGGTCCACTTTGGGAGAGGCCCCCTGAGTTGGAGGGCTCACGATAAGCTAAAGGCTGGACGGAGCGTCAGCGGCGGTACACGGGCAAGCCTTTGTTCGAGCTAGGCTTACCCAAGCGCCCTGTCCCCGGCTAGCGCATCCGTCCAATTAATAAGGGGATTCTCATAGTTAAAATAATATATTGCCACGCGGCTAGCGCCAGACCGTCAGGATCACAGCCATGACGAGATAACAAACGAGTTGGTAGCCGGTGTTGATGGCAAAGAGCTTCATACTTTGCTTGGCGAACAGCGCGCCAGTGAATTGCACGGTGGCCACGAATCCTAGCCAAACGTGGAACCCAAGCATTAGACCGGTATGAAGGTCTTCAGCCCGAAGCCCATGGAGGATCAAAGCCAAGGTGAAAGCGGAAACCAGGCTGGCAACGAAGGAGCCCCCGTAGGCCGGGCCGGCGGTTTTCTTCATTTCCTCCATGCGGGCCTTGTCGTTCGGATGGTAGCCCATCTCACGCATCCAGGCTTTCGCAAAGAGCAAGGGCGAGTACCACAAAAATCCGACAACCATCGTGGATATGCCGGCTACCAGGATCGCAAGCCAATTCAAGTTATGCATGTGCATGAACGATTTCCTCCGGTCAGCAATGAGGGAGACAGTGGGCGCCATCCTATGACGCGCCTGGCCTGGGTGCAAAGCAAATTAGGCGCAAGCCGCAGGTCAGGATTGAACGTCGTTAGTGGTTTCGCCTTGCCTAAGTCCTCGCGTTCCCTAGTGGGTCCTGCGGAACTCCACGTAGTCGCGCCCGGCATACAGCCGGTAAGTTGCCGCGGTAGAGGAGGGAACCACTTGCAGCGGCACGGGGTGCTTCATTTCCGTGTCTTTCTGAGAAGAGGTTTGCAAAACGTCATTGGCGCCGAGGTCCATCACCACAAACTTTCCGCCGTTGATGAAACCGATGCCGTAGGCGCCAGGCTTCAACGTTTGCCCGCCAATTTCAAGGGTAACTTCGTTGAGCACATAAGCCTGGTATTTCTCCTTGATGGCCGTGGAATAGCCGGAGCTGTCAACCATTCCCGCGAGAACGTAGAGATCGTCAGCAAAGTGCACCCCACCGCTGTTGCGGAACTGCACCGGAGCACTCTGTCCGCGGAAGAAAACACGTTCGGGGAAAATTCTTGGAGTGATGTCCGTTGCCTTGAGGACAACCTCCTTCCCTTCGGCGCGAGGACTGCCGGCCATCGCTGTTTGCAGATGCCGGACGGAGAACGTCAGAAGCAACACAGACAGGAGAACAAAGTATTTTCCGAAGCGCGCCATGGAGGCTCCTTTCAGGGTGCGTGCATCGTATAACACTTGGTTTCGTCCGGAAAAGAGAAACGAGAGCCATCCGCGCCGCCATGGCTCCTCGCCATTTTGGGAACGCGAAAAAGCCGCGACTGGGTATAAGGGGTGCTGTGATATCTTACGCGCGCCTGCGGGATTTGCCCCATCGGGAGGATAAAAATGCTGGATCGGCGAAATTTCATGAAGACCTGTTCGGGAATGGGCCTGGCCGGAACACTTTTTCCGGGAGCGTTATGGGCGCAAGCGCAGGCGCAGGCTGCGAAAAAGATCACCAAGGAAATGATTGAAAATGCCGCCGCCATCGCGGACGTTCCGATTTCGGAAGAATACAAGGAGATGATGCTTGAAAACCTGAACGACCATGCCAACGGCTACGAAGAGATCTACAAGTTGCACATTCCCAATTCTGTTGATCCGGCGCTGATTTTTGATCCCGTGCTTCCGGGGATCAAGTACGAGACCGAACGGAAGCCGATGAGGATTTCCGCCGTAAGTTCCGCCACCGCGGGTGCGCCGAAGAATCTTGATGATTTAGCATTCGCGGGCGCACGCGAATTAGGAGAGCTGATTCGGACGAAAAAAATCTCCTCTCTCGCGCTGACCGAGATGTATCTGGGACGGTTGAAAAAGTATGACCCCACTCTGAAGTTCGTCGTGACACTGACGGAAGAACGCGCGCTCGCGCAGGCCAAGAAGGCAGACGCGGAAATTGCTGCCGGAAAATACCGCGGGCCGCTGCACGGTTTGCCTTGGGGCGCCAAGGATTTACTGGCGGTGAAGGGCTATCGGACCACGTGGGGCGCCGGCGGATTCGAAGGCCAGATGATCGATGAAGACGCAACGGTCGTAAAACGTCTAGACGAAGCGGGTGCGGTACTCGTCGCAAAATTGACACTCGGAGCGCTGGCGCAGGGCGATGTATGGTTCGGCGGCGTGACGCGGAACCCCTGGAACACGAATCAGGGATGGAGTGGCTCTTCCGCGGGTCCCGCCTCGGCGACTGCGGCGGGATGCGTGGCGTTCAGCATCGGTTCAGAGACACTTGGCTCGATTTCTTCACCATCGACGCGTTGTGGATGCACGGGACTCCGGCCTTCATTCGGTCTCGTGCCAAGGACGGGAGCCATGGCGCTGTCCTGGAGCATGGACAAGCTTGGGCCTATCTGCCGGACCGTGGAAGACTGCGCGCTGGTTCTGGACACGATTTACGGGCCCGACGGCAAGGACCGGACGGTACAGCCCGCGGCATTCAATTGGGACGCGAATCTGGATTGGCGAAAGCTGCGCGTCGGTTATCTAAAAACGGCATTCGAACGCAAACCGGTCGAGCAACAAGAAACGGCGAAGGAAAAGCCGCCCGCAACTCCCGAAGAACAGAAGAAGCGCGAAGAGCAGAAAAAGCGGCGAGAGGCGGCGCGCGTGCGGGCCGAATACGACAGAAAGTACAACGACGCAGCCCTGACGAAACTGCGAGAAATGGGCGTGAATCTTGTGCCTGCTGAGATGCCCAAATTACCCTACGATGCCATGAGGACGATGCTCACCGCGGAATCGGCGGCGGCTTTCGATGAACTAACGCGCACGGGGAAAGATAAATTACTGACGTCACAGAAAGACTATGACTGGCCCAATACGTTTCGAACAGCGCGCTTTATCCCTGCCGTGGAGTACATCCAGGCAGCGCGAGCGCGCAGGATGGCGATGGATGCCGTGGCAAAAGTGTTCGACGATTTCGATGTAATCGTGGCCCCGACAAGCGGCGAACAACTCGTGATTACAAATCTGACGGGGCATCCCGCCGTGATTTTGCCGAACGGGTTGCGCGATAGCGACGCCCCGAAGCCGCCAACCGACGATCCGAGCGATTTCCGGAACGCTGGCGGCCCCGGAACTCCCACGAGCTTGACGTTTCTCGGAAAACTTTATGGCGAAGCAGAGCTGCTTGCCTTTGCGCGCGCCTATCAAGAAGCAACTGGGTTCCATCAGCTGCATCCGAAGTTGGTGCCGGCGTCGTAGTTGTTTCAAATGGGACGCAGCGGCGCCGGCTACATGCCTTTCTGAATCGGATAGCCCTTGTCGACCCAATCCGTCGCGAAATTTGCGGGAAGAACCAGGACTCGCAATTTCTTAAATCCCATCTTGTCTAGGGCAGTGAAGCCGGGCGAATGTTGGGACATTTTTCGAACGGACAGCAGCCGCAATAAATCACCAGGTTCGTCGTTCGCGGCAAAGCATCCGCCCACTTTCTTGAATCGGAAAGACCTTGCTCGGTGGAAGTGGAACCCTTGAACGTGGCGCCCGGAATGTGACCACCGGCGAAAAGCGTGCGGAAACCTACATAGATGATAGCCGGAGGCGTTCCGTTCTTATCCCCAAGTTCGCGAGCAAGCTCGGCAGGGTGGACGATTCGCTCGGCGGTCCATGGGTCGGATGAGCGATTTTCGTCTCCTCGGATTCCCGGAACGGAGATGAGGGTCGACAGAACCAGCAAAACGGTAAGAGCTAAAACCAAAGAAATAGTCTGGAAGCGGCTTGTAGCCGTTGCTAAAGACTTCCTCAGAGAGGCATCTCGATTGTTGAACAAGCGGATCTGTGAATCCATGGAAATTGCCGCCTATTTCTTGAGCTCGGCGCGCGTGCGCTGGAGCTTCATGGCTGTGGTGCGAAGAGTTTCGGGAACATTCTTGTTGGAAGTAAGGCGCTTCAGGTCAACGGCATTGAGCATGGGAAGCATGTGCAGGGTGACGTCCAGCGGCGTCTTGGGATTGTTGACGAGGTTGCGGACGACAGTATAGTTCTTACGGAAAGTGCGGTTGCCGGCGATGAGGCGAAGAATTTCATCTGTCAAGCTGGACATCGCAGCGAAGGCCTCGACTTCTTGATCGGTGAGGCGCGGGGATTGCAGCACGGCCCGCTGAACGACTTTGTTATTGTCGCGTATCAGCGTGCGGCGCGCTTCGGACCCGCCTTTCATGGCGAACTGCACGCGCTGCGCGACGGTCATTTTTGCCAGGCGCTGAATCAACGTCTGACGCCTGGCGGCATCGGATTCAACCGCAGCGGCGGCTTCCGCGAGTGCGGCTTCGTCGATGAGATTGTCAGGACCGTGTAGCTCATGAAGTTGATTTTTTTGATCGATGGTCAGCGAGGAAGAATGCTCAAGTGCGGCGGCCAGCGCAGGAGATTCGCTGATGCGATCGAGTTCTTCCATCAGCGCCTGGATGCCGAGCGCGGAGAGGTGGCGAACGAGGGGAACGAGATGTTCGGCAGAACAGTTCTTGTTTTGTACCATGGCGTCGCAGACGCCCGGCTTGTCGGCAAGATTCCTTGCCGCATAAGAGAAGAGCGCGGGGATAGCGTGCTCTCGTTTCAGGGCTTCGACGAAGGATTCGACGGGTTGCGAGAGAATCGCATCCTGCGCGCGTGTCGCGACCATTTCGTCGACGTCGCCGGCAAGAACCGCAAGAATCTCCGCGCGATCTGCCGGAGCAAGATGCGCGCCGCCCGTGCACACGGCCATCTTTCGCTCGCGAGTGGCCCGGCCGTGGCGCAGATCTTCGAGAACTTCAGGGCTTAGTGCTTCCACTGGATTACGGCCTCAAGTCCTTCTGGCTAAGCACCATTGTACCGGAGGCGCCGGGTGCGCCAAGGGGCGGCATGGCTTTGCCGTTCAATTCCAGCAACACCGCCGAGGAGTCCCCGGCGGTTACCTCGAATTGCTGATTCGCTGAAAAATGGCGGGTCTCGCCGGCAGGCATCTCCGTATCAAGAAGAAGGTTGTGGTCGGCGAGGATGCGGACGCGGGTAGCGGCGGAAGTGGAAACAGAGAGGTCAAGTGGCGCCATGGAGAGGGCCATAGAAGGAGATTGTTCCGCGGGGCCCGGCGAAGTGGAACCGGACTGCGGCTGCGGGGCCAAGGAAACAGCGGCAGATTTTTTTGCGGCCCGATGTGCGGCATAGAGATGCCAAACGTAACGGGCGGTGAAAAAAAGTCCGAGCACCAGAAGAAGCGCGACAAGAACGGCCGCGGCCGGAAGCCACTTTGGCGGCGAAGGAATGCGCTCCTCTGGTTTGGGAGGAGCCGCCGGCGAGTGCTCCGCGCGGGCCGAGTCATACTCGCCGAGGAGCGCTTCTTCATTGAGGCCCAGATAGCGTGCAATGGTGCGCACGAAGCCGTGGCCGAAGACGCCGCCGGGCAGCTTCGCCCAATCTTCATTTTCCAGAGCCTCGACAAAACGAGCACTGATGCGCGTGGCTTTGGTCAGTTCTTCCATGGAAACTTCGCGCAGTTCGCGCTCGCGCTTCAGGCGTTCACCAAAATTTCCCCTAGCCATGAGCCGGAACCTGTCCTTGATGATCCAAGCGCAACCGCAAAGGGTCGATTCATAGCGCGACCTCAAAGCGGTCGATTTCAAGCGCAACCGCAAGGCGGTTGACACGGCGGGCGCTCACGAAAAAAACAACGTGTGATCCCTGAACGGACTATAGGCGGAGGAATCCGGCGGTGTCAAACGGGGAGAAAACCGGAGCACTGAAAAAGATCGAAGAAAATCAAAACTCCAGACCCACGGATCGAGTGGCGACAAGTCAACGAGGGTTTTTGCACACCCGTCCACAGATTTGCACAAGAGTTCCGTGAGAATTCGATTGACGGCGCAAAAGGGAAATATTATTTTGCGTTTCAGATTGAACCGGGAAGCTTAAGAACTTTACGGATCAATTTAGAGGGCGCAGCAAGCCTAACAGCGGTTGCGCCGCGAGATTGAATCGCGAAGCTCGAAGCCTTTGCGGTTTCGTTTGGAGGGCGGGACTAGCCTAACGGCGGTCACGCCAGCTAGGCTGATTTGGGAAGGTTTGAAACTTCTCTTTTCTGTTTAGAGGGCGCAGCAAGCTTAACCGCTGCTGCGTTGCTAGATAGAAGGGGAAGCGTAGGGCCTTTGTGGATCGGTTTAAAGGGCGGGACTAGCCTACGGCGGTCACGCCGCCGGGTGAAATCGAAAAGGTTAGAAACTTTACGGCTCAGTTAGAGGGCGCAACAAGCTTAACAGCGGTTGCGCCCTCGATTTTTTGACCAGGCATTTCCGCGGCAAGCGGAGTCACTTGCAGCAAGAAACTGCCCGTTATTCCCTTCAGTGCCGAGTTTCCATCGCGTTATGTGGAAGTTGACGAACTGCTCCGTCGCTATGGCGTCATAAGCGTGCGTACGTGGAGGACTGCATGGGTATCGAGATTCGAGGGATGGCGCTGTTGCTGCAAGTGTTCGATATGCCCGCGTCCATTGCGTTTTACCGGGATGCGTTGGGGTTCGAAGTGGTGACCACGTCGAAACCCATGGGCGAGCACTTCGATTGGGCATTGCTCAGGCTGAATGACGTGGAGCTAATGCTAAACACGGCATACGAAGAAGACGCGAGGCCGCCAGCTCCGGATCCTGCTCGGATTGCTGGCCACGACGATACGTGTCTCTACTTCGGTTGCCCCGACGTGGATGTGGCGTACGCGTTCCTGCGTGCGCGCGGAGTTGCCGCGAAAGAGCCCAAGGTCGCGCCCTATGGTATGAAGCAGTTGTACATCAGCGATCCCGACGGGTATAGCTTGTGCTTCCAATGGAGGTCCTCGTAGCGACTTCCGGTTTCCCCCCAAGTGGCAAACCTGGAATTCGTTATGTCGGAACCCCTCCGAGGCAGTAAGACCGGCCAGGCGCGTGGATCGTTTCCATGCCGGCTACCAAGTCAGGTCAGGATGGCGAGATAGCCACGCCTGTACCACGAGCAGGTTGCATGGCTTTTTAGGAGGGGCCTATACTGGCTGAGATTCGCAGATGTTCGTGAAAATCGTGCGAATTCGTGTTTCTTGGCCATCGTATGATAGCCGGGAGCCGGCGTAAGCATTGCCAGGCTTTGAATTGACAACGGAGAGGAACGAGCGCGAGTGGAAGATGTGAACCAGTTTCCGGCCGTGGATCGACGCCGCAATCCCGCGGTGCCTTCCGAACAACGGGAAAAGGGAGAAGTCGCGGTCTTCCAGGAACTGGGAAAGGCGCTGACGTCTTCGCTGCAACTGGACCAAGTTCTCCGCACCATCATGGAGAAGATCGATGAATTCCTGCGGCCAGACAATTGGTCGCTGCTGCTGCTGGATGAAGCCAAGCAGGAACTGTACTTTGAGCTGGCGGTGGGGAAAGCTTCGCAAGCGCTGAAGGACGTGCGGATCAAGATGGGACAGGGAATCGCGGGCTGGGTCGCGCAGCACGGCGAGACCGTGGTGGTTCCGGGCGAGACCGTGGTGGTTCCGGACACGACCAAGGACACGCGCTTTTTTTCTAAGGTGGACGAGAAGACCAAGACCGAGACGCAGTCGATCGTCGCGGTACCGGTGAGATTCCGCGACACCTGCCTGGGCGTCATCGAACTGATCAATTGCATGGGGCCGGAGGGATTCGATCCCCGGGACCTGAAGCTGCTCGAAGCGCTTTCGGACTTCGCAGCGATTGCTCTGGAAAACGCACGGCACGTGAAGAAAATTCACGAGCTGACCATCACCGACGACTGCACTTCGCTTTATAACGCGCGGCACATGGGTTTCATTCTAGAGACAGAGATTTACCGCTCGCAACGCTACAACTATGAATTTTCAATTGTGTTCATCGACCTGGACCATTTCAAGCAGGTGAACGACACGCATGGGCACCTCGTGGGTTCGCGGCTGCTTGCGGAGATTGGAAACGCACTGAAGGAGCATTGCCGGCTGATTGATTTTGCATTCCGTTATGGAGGGGATGAGTTTGTGATTCTGCTGCCGCAGACTTCGAAGGAAAATGCGCTGAACGTGGCGCGGCGCTTGCACAAATTGGTGCGCGAACGCACCTGGTTGCAGCCGGAGGGATTGAACATTAAGCTCACCCCCAGCGTGGGCGTGGCGTCCTATCCTGTGGATTCGCGAACCAAGGAGGGTCTGCTGCACCTGGCCGACGAGGCTATGTACCTGGTGAAAAATACCAAGCGCGACAGCGTCGCGGCGGCGAATATCGGGATCCTGCCGAATGCGGCGACCGCTGAATCCGCGGGATAATTCCCGCCTTCTTCCGAAAGAACACCCATCTTCTATACACTCCTTCGAAATTTTGCTTAACTGAAGATATGAAAAGAAGCGAAGCGGCGAAATATGCGCGCTGGTCGGCGGCGGCGGCATTGCTGCTGGCGAGTCTGACGGTTGGCGTGTATCTCGAACGCAAATGGGTTGCTTATCGAGAGCAGCAAAAGGCGCCGCCCCCGGCTCCGAAGGATGTGACGCGGCTTTCCAGCGGGCTCACGTTTTCCAAGGGAGAAGGAACGCAAAAGATTTTCACGGTGGAGGCGTCGAAGGCCACAGATTTCAGGGATAAGGACGCCAGTTTGCTCCAAGATGTGAAAATCACCATCTTCGGAAACAAAGGAGAACGTCACGACACCATCCATACGCAAAGCTGCCAGTACGAAAAAGCGGGCGGAAACATGGCCTGCAGCGGCGAAGTGCAGATCGACCTGGAGAGCCGCGCGGACGCCGAGCGGGCGGCAAAAAGTCCGGGAATAAAACCAGAACAAAAGGTACACGTGGAGACCCGTGGCGTGGTCTTTAACCGCGCAACTGGGCTGGCACGGACGGATCAGCCGGTGAAGTTTGTCTTTCCGAATGGCACCGGAGAAGCAGTGGGAATCGAGTATCACTCCGAAGAAGGGACAGTGCGGCTGCTAAGAGATGTGCAGCTTTCTTTGAAACCTCCCGAAAATCACAGCGCTGGAAAAAAAACGGCGAATGTGAATACGAAAGAACCGATTCGCGTGACGGGAAAGAGCCTGGATTTTGGACGCGATTCGCGGACGATGCAGTTGGATGGCCCGGTGGAAGCGGAAACTCACGCGGCGCATTTGCGAGCGGGAAAACTGACACTGGTGCTGGACGCGGCGTTTCGCGCCGAGAAACTTGTGGCCGCGCCGGGACCGAATGGCAAAAACCCCCAACTGGAATCCCAGAACGCGGATGGCCCGACAAATCTGACTGCGGAAAATATCACGGCGCAATTTGCCAAAGAAGGGTGGCTGACAAGAATCGAAGGAGTGGGAGATGTGCACGGTTCGCGGCGTACCGGAAAAGAACAGGACGCCTTCCGTGCAGAGCACAGCGTGATGGAGTTGTGGCCTAAGGTCAATCAGCCAAGAGAATTGAACCTGAAAAACAACGTGCAACTGAAAACGCAAGGGGACACGTCCGGCGAAACGAGGATGCTGCAGACCGGCGAATTGCTCGTGGAATTTGCCGATGAGAAAAAGGGCGGGGGCAACAAGCTAAAACGGGCGGAGACCTTGGGCCCGGGGGGCATCGAATGGACGGACGCGGCGCCGCAAAGCGGGACCGCGGGAATTGGCACGAACAACGAGCCTGCGCGGACAAAACTGCAAGCCGATAAACTCGAAATGGAATTCGGCGAGGAAGGCAAGGCGAAACAGTTGGTTGCCACCGGCAACGTCTTAACGGAACGGACCATGAGCGGCAAGCCGACGCAGACGGCGACGGCGCAGAGCGGAACGGCGCAACTGATGGCGAGCGGCGGATGGTCGCAGATGGATCTGCAAGGAAATGTAAGATTGAGGGAAGCTGATAGAAGCGGGCAAGCCGACCACGTGACGTTTGTCCGGGCAACGCAGACGGCTCTGCTGACGGGAAAGGCGCTGGCGCGCGACGCAACCTCGGAGACGCAGGCGCCGCGAATCACTTTTGTGCAAACCAGCGGAGAGGTTCGCGCGGAGGGAGGTGTTCGATCGACGGATTTCTCGACCAAGGGGAGTGGACCGCAACTCGCGGCCGTACCGGCGAACATTTCCGCGGACACCATGCAGGGAAATTCGAAAGCGGGAAGAGCCCTGTACGCTGGACATGCTCGATTTTGGCAGGGCGACTCGGTAATGGAGGCGGATTCGATCGAGCTGCTGCGCGAGGTGCGGGTCATGAATGCCACGGGAAATGTCCGCGCCGTATTCCCGCAAGCCGCGGGGCCATCGTCAGCACAGATTGCGGCCGTACAGGCCGGGCCGAAGAAGGCGAGATTGTGGCATGTGACGGCGGGGACGCTGACGTATCGCGACGCAGATGGCCGCGCGCACCTGGAAAAAAATGTCGTGGCGCAATCGACGGAGCAAAAGATGCATGCCCCAGCAGTGGACTTATATTTTACGAGGGCCGAGAAGCCCAATTCGAACGCCGAGAATGTTCTCGCTTCCCCGAATCCAACGTCTGGAGCCCAGCAAATCAGCCGGGCGGTTGGCACGGGCGGGGTGATTGTGGAGCAGGGGTCGAGGAAAGCCACGGCGGAGCGGGGTGAGTACAACGCGCCGGACGGAAAATTCATAATGAGCGGCGGAAATCCCACCATTTTTGACGCTGCCGAAGGCACAACAACCGGTCATCAATTGACCTTCTTTTTAGCGAATGATACGATCATCGTCGACTCAGAAACTGGTTCGCGGACGTTGACGAAGCACCGAGTCGATAAATGACGCCACTGCTCCGCGGCCGCCCGTGAAGAGGTATGCTGAAGCTCCAGGCCGTCGATTTAAACAAGACGTATCGTGGTCGCAAGGTCGTCGACGACGTTGAACTGGAGATTGGACAGGGTGAAGTCGTCGGGCTGCTCGGCCCCAATGGCGCAGGCAAGACGACTACGTTTTATATCCTGGTAGGTCTCGCCCGGCCCGACTCCGGCCGCGTTCTCCTGAACGACAGCGAAATCACGGACCTCCCCATGTACCTCCGGGCCCGCAGCGGAATCAGTTACCTTCCTCAGGAACCCTCGGTTTTTCGCCAGTTGACCAGCGAAGAGAATCTGCTTGCGGTGCTGGAAACGCTTCCGTTGACGCCGGAACAGCAGCGCGACCGTTTGGAGGAGCTCCTGGTGCAAATGGGTTTGGAAACGGTAAGGACCAGCAAGGCGTACACCCTTTCCGGGGGAGAACGCCGCCGATTGGAGATTGCGCGCTCTCTTACTTTGCAACCTTCTTTTGTTCTTCTCGACGAACCTTTTTCGGGAATCGACCCTTTAACCGTCAAGGATCTCCAGGAAATTATCCGCGATCTTGCAAAATCAGGAATTGGCGTGCTGATTACGGATCATAACGTAAGGGAAACTCTCAGCGTTACGGATCGCGCGTACATCCTGAAAAGTGGCAAGATATTCCGGAAGGGGCGCCCGGACGAATTGAGCAGCGATCCCGAAGTCCGGCGCGTCTATTTGGGCGACCATTTCCGGTTGAACTAAGATAGGGAAGGAAACACGGGACCATCCATGGCCTGGCAGGGACTCAAACTCAACCTCCGCGTGTCGCAGAAGCAGATTCTGACGCCCGGCCTTGTGCAAATGGTGAGTGTCCTCGCGCTGAACCGCCTCGAGCTGCGCGAAATGATCAACCAGGAGATGATTGCCAATCCTGTCCTCGAAGAGCAGAGCGAAGAACCCACGCAAACGGACAACTATAGCGACGAGACTTTCCTGAAAGCGGAAACGGAGAAAGTTCCGGAGAAGCCCGAGGCCAATCCGTTCGACGAGTTTGACGTGGGCACCTTCTTCAACCAGTACTTGGATACCGGCGGGGACGGCGGGCAATCGCAGGAGCGCGAAGTCTCCGAGCGGCCCTCGTTCGAAAAGTTCCTCTCTTCGCCAAGCGGCTTGAGCGACCATCTCCAGTGGCAACTGAGCGTTACCATCTGTTCCGACGCGGTGAAAGAGATTGCGGACAGCATCATCGGCAATCTGGATGAGAATGGCTATCTGACGGCCTCCGCGGAAGAGCTCACGCAGAACGGAAAGTATTCGCAGGATGACCTAGAAGACGCGCTGGCCGTGGTGCAGGACTTCGACCCCATCGGAGTCGGCACGCGGGATTTGCGTGAATGCCTGCTGCGGCAATTGAAAGCGTTTGATCCGCAGAACACACTGGCGCAGCAAATCGTTTCCGAGCATCTCAAGCAAGTGCAATCCAATCAGCTTAAGGAGGTCGCACGGGCGCTGAACCGGCCTCTCGAGATCGTCAAGCACGCCCTGGAAGTGATCAAGAAACTCGATCCACGGCCCGGGTTGCGCTACAACAAGACGGAGCCGCGCCTCGTCGAGCCCGACGTCTACTTCCGCAAAGTGGATGATCAGTGGCAGGCCTTTCTGAATGAAGACGACATGCCGCAACTGCGGTTGAGCCCCACCTACCGCCGTCTGCTGGTCAAAGATGCCGCCGACCGCGACGTGCGCAATTACGTGAAAGAACGGTTTACGGCTGCTGTCCAGTTAATGAAGAACATCGAACAAAGAAAGCACACCATACTTCGCGTTTGCCAATCCATCATCGCGCGCCAGGGAGAATTCCTCGATCACGGCCAGGATGCGCTGAAGCCCATGATGATCAAGGAAGTGGCGGAAGAAGTCGGCGTCCATCCCTCGACGGTGAGCCGCGCTGTGGCCAGCAAATACGCACACACGTCCCAGGGCGTGCTGGAGCTACGGTCGTTCTTCAGCGAGTCAGTGAATGGGCCGGAGGGTGGCGGGATGTCGCTGCTGACCCTCAAGCGGCTCGTCAAGAAAATGATTGAAGAGGAAGATTCTGCCAAGCCCCTGACCGACGAACAGATTGCGAAGAAATTGGATGACGCCGGCATTCACGTCACCCGGCGCACGGTCGCGAAGTACCGCGAAGATATGAGAATTCCCAGCACCCACCAACGCCGGGAAAAGAGCTGAGCGGCAGCGCCCGTGAAGCCGCCGACGCGAAACGATGCCAGGCAACTCGTCATCCTCACCGGACTTTCCGGCTCCGGCAAAAGCACCGTCCTGCACGCCTTCGAGGACATGGGCTTTTACTGCGTCGACAATCTTCCCATAGAGCTCATCCCCATTTTTGCGGAGCTACACGCGGCGGGCGAAGGCGACTTTGCGCGCGCGGCGCTGTTGGTGGACGCCCGAGAGGGCGCGCAACTGGAAAAATTGCCCCCGCTCTTGAAACACTTGAAAAAAGATCATCCCATTACGCTTGTCTTCATCGAAGCAAACGAGGATGCTCTTCTGCGGCGGTACAGCGAGACGCGGCGCCCACATCCCCTTGGAAAGAATTTCTCCGTCCGGGAAAGTTTGTTGCACGAACGCGCGCTGATGGAGCCGATCCGCAAGCTTGCGGACGTGGTCATTGAAACCACGCAATTCAACGTGCATGAATTGCGGCACTTCGTCACGGAACGGTTCAAGAATCAGGACAAACGTCCGATGCTGGTTTCGGTCGTGAGTTTCGGGTATCGCTATGGAGTGCCGTCGGATGCGGACTTGGTTCTCGACGTGCGATTTCTTCCCAACCCGCACTTCGTTCCGCGCTTGCGGCCCTTCACCGGTAAAGACCCGAAAGTTCGGAAATATATCCGGTCGTTTCCGCAGACCGGCGAATTCCTGCGCCGCATCGAAGGCCTGCTCACCTATTTGATTCCGCATTACATTCGTGAGGGGAAAAGTTATCTGACCATTGCATTCGGCTGCACCGGTGGGAGGCACCGCTCGGTCATGCTCGCGGAGTCGGTACAGAAGTCACTTGCAAAACGGGGATTCTCCGCCAAGGTCGTTCATCGCGATATTGAAAAGTAAGCGAACCGGAAAGGCTGTATCTGCCCGCTTTCATCGTGCCGCGGAAACTTGACACGCCGCGACGCGGCGAATAGCGTACCAAGTGGACAAGTCAGGGGAGCCTGCAGCGTGGCCTCGTTGTTATCACCACCATGGAAGCGATTGCTGAGTTACGTGCGGCCGTATTCCTTTCGTCTGGCAGTCGGCATCGTGTTGGTGGCGTTCACGGCGCTGGCGGACGGCATCGTGGCGTTGATGATCCGTCCGGGATTTGACTACGTCCTGAATCCTTCTGTTTCTGGTTCCACCCTGCCGCTGGTCACCTTCCCCAATGGTTATACGATTTACCTCAACCGATTTTTTCCGCCCAGTATCCACAACGTCTGGACTATTTTCGCCCTAACGGTGGTCTTTCTTTATGTGGCCAAAGGCGTCTCCGAGTATCTTGGCGTGACGCAGATCCAGTATGTTGGACAGGCTGCGGTGACCAGATTGCGGAACCAGGTGTACGCCAAGATCATTCGCCAGCCGATTGGCTTTTTTCAAACGAATCCGACGGGACGCTTGCTTTCGACCACGATCAACGACGTGGAGCGGACGCGCATCGCACTTTCGGAATATCTGGCCGACCTGTTCCAAAAAGGCTTCACGCTGATTGTGTTCTTAGTGGTTGTCGTTGTGCTCAACTGGAAGATGGCGTTGGGAACTGCCATTCTGCTGCCGCTCGTTGTCTTTCCTGTCGGAAAGCTGGGAAAAAAAATTCGTCGCTCTTCTGAAAACAGCCAAAGCAGGCTTGGGGATCTCAGCCAGATACTACAAGAGACCGTAAGCGGAAACCGCGTCGTGAAAGCTTTCGGGATGGAAGATTTTGAAATCGCCAAGTTCAAATTCACGGCGCAACGGCTGCTGCGCGAAAATATGCGTTGGGTTCGCGCAGCCGTGGCCACCGGGCCAATAATGGATTTACTCGGCGCATTGGTTATTCCACTGCTCATTTTGTACGCTCGCGATCAGATCAAGCACGGTCTGATGACGCCGGGGATTTTCATGGCCTTTCTTTTTGCCATGTTTAATGCCTACATGCCCCTGAAGCGCATCGGCCAGGTATATCAGCAATTTCAGCTCGCGCAGGGTGCAAGCACTCAAGTCTTTGCCTATCTCGACCGGCAGGAAGAGCAGAGCCAGCAGCCGGGCGCGAAACCGCTCGCACCGTTTACACGGGAAATCATTTTTGAAAACGTCGGCTTCTCCTATGACGACGATTCGAGCCGCGTGCTGGAGCAGGTTTATTTTCGCGCGTGCCGCGGTGAAGTGATTGCTCTCGTTGGCTCAAGCGGTGCGGGAAAAACCACGCTGGTGAATTTGCTGCCCCGGTTTTATGAGCCCACTTCCGGCGCCATTCGAATCGACGAACAGGACATCCGCCAAGTGACCATCAAATCGCTGCGCGAACAGATCGCCATGGTCGCCCAGGAGAACATCCTGTTTCACGACACGGTGTGGAACAACATTTCATACGGCTTGTCGAATATCCCCAAGGAAAAAGTCACCGCTGCCGCGCAAGCCGCGCTGGCTCACGATTTCATCATGGAGCTCCCTCTCGGGTACGACACCGTGATCGGCGAACGAGGCACGCGCTTGAGCGGCGGCCAGCGGCAACGCATCGCCATCGCGCGCGCGATCTTGAAAGATTCACCCATTCTTATTCTGGACGAAGCGACTTCGGAGCTGGACGCCGAGTCCGAAATGTACGTGCAAAAAGCGCTCGCCAACCTCATGGTGGGACGAACAACTTTCGTGATTGCCCATCGCCTCGCCACCATTCGCCGCGCGGACAAAATCCTCGTCCTGGAAGACGGCCAAATCCGCGAAAGCGGCACGCACACGGAACTGATAGCCCGCGGCGGAACGTATGCCCGGCTTCACGATCTGCAGTTTGCGGACGACGACATGCTGGCGCAGGCCGCACCGGCAAAGTTGAACGATGCATCGAATTCCATATGAGCCAAACAACTCCAGCACAAACGAAGAAAATCGAATGCTTCTCCATGACCGGCTACGCGCAAGCGCGAGCCGAACAGGACGGCTGGGCCGTGCGCGTCAGCGTGAAAAGTGTCAACCACCGGTTTCTGGACCTCAAGCTGCGCATGCCGGAGGGATTTGATCTATACGAGTTGCGGCTGCGGCAGATCGTGCGTGAAAGGATTCACCGCGGGCACGTGGAAGTGACCGTGGGAATGGAACCCGGTAAAGCGGCGCCGGTGCAGGTAAATAAGGAGTTGGTGCAATCGTATTTGAAAGCCGCCGAAGCGCTTAGGCAGGAGACCAGAGCGGCAACGGATATGGACGTCGTCGCGCTCCTGCGATTGCCTGGAGTGATTACCGGGATCACCACTTCCGTTCCGGAGACGGAGGAAGAACAGGAGCGGCTTGGAAAATTGCTGGACAGCGGCTTGCGCGATGCGCTGGCAAGACTGGACGATATGCGGCGGACGGAAGGCCGTCATCTGGTGGAAGAGTTGCGCGATCGCCTGGGGCGCATCGGCGGTCATGTCGAGCAAGTGCGCGGGCTTGCGGCAACGTTGCGCCCGGCTTTCGCGCGGCGCCTGGAAACTAGGTTGAAAGAACTTCTCGGCGGAATCGGCATCGAACCGGCGCGGCTGGCGCAGGAGGCGGCGCTACTTGCCGAACGCAGCGATATCAGTGAAGAATTGGATCGCTTGCGGAGTCATCTCCAGCAATTCACCAAGCTGCTGGATGGAGCGGGCGAGCTGGGCAAGAAACTGGATTTTCTACTGCAGGAGATGCATCGCGAGGCCAACACTATGCTTTCCAAGACGCCCGGCGTGGAAAGTGAAGCGCTGGCGATCACCGGAGTGGCGCTCGAAATCAAGTCGGAGATCGAAAAACTGCGGGAGCAGGTACAGAACATCGAATGAGCACGCAGACTGAGCTCGCGCCGCTGGTGGTGATCGTATCGGGGCCGTCGGGATCGGGAAAATCGACTTTGGTGCAGCGAATTCTGGAACTGCCGGGCACCATGCCTTCGATCTCATGTACTACACGGGCGCGCCGCGCGACCGAGGCCAGTGGGAAATGCTATGATTTCGTTACGGAAGCGGAATTCGACGCCATGGTCGCGCGCGGTGAATTTCTGGAGTATGCCCGGGTTTTCGGAAAACACTCTTACGGCACGCCACTGAAATGGCTGGAGGAATCGCGGAAAAAGGGCCTCGATCTGGTGTTGGAGATCGATGTGCAAGGCGCGGCCCAGGTGAAGGAAAAGCTTCCGGAGTCCGTCGCGATTTTTATTTTGCCGCCGTCGCCCGAGGAGCTCGAACGCAGGCTGCGCGCCCGCGGCCAGGATTCGGATGAGGAGATTGCGCGGCGGCTGGCCAAGGCGCGTGATGAAATCGCGCAGTTCGGGAAGTATTACGATTTTTGTGTCGTGAATGAGGATGTGGAACGCGCGGGCCCCGAAGCGCAGGCGATTGTGATTGCCCTGCGCTGCACGAGCGCGCGGCGGAGGGCGAGAGTGGAACAACTTCTGGCATCGTTTGGGAGGGAATGACTGAGATGACTGTGCAGACGAAAGCTCCGGAGAGCCAGTTTGCGTACGTGGTGCTGGCGGCCAGGCGCGCGCGGCAGATCATGGCAGGCGCGCCGCCGATGATCGAGAACCCCAGAACACAGAAGGCCACGCGCATCGCGTGCGAAGAACTGGAGCACAGCTTGATCGAATACGACTTCACCGAGCCGTCCTCGATCGACATGGATAAGGACGGAAATAAGCGGCGGAAGTAACGGGCCGCGAAAGGCAGCGATGCGAATCACGCTTGGTGTGACCGGCGGAGTGGCGGCTTACAAGGCCGCGGAGCTCGTGCGCCGCTTGCAGCAGGATGGGTTCAGCGTGCAGGTGGTGATGACCCGCGGCGCGCGGGAGTTCGTCACGCCTCTGACGTTTGCGTCGTTGAGCGGGCAGAAAGTCATCACCGACTTGTTTGGCGATTCGTCCGGCGGGGAAGCAAACTTCGAAAGCGCCATTGAACACATTGCGGTGGCGCAGCGTACAGACCTGCTGCTGGTCGCGCCGGCAACAGCGGACATCATCGCTAAATTTGCGCGCGGGATCGCGGACGATTTTCTGACGACTTTGTACCTGGCATCGACAGCGCCAGTGGTTGTAGCGCCGGCGATGAACGTGAACATGTGGAATCATGCGGCCACGCAGCAAAATGTCGAGACGTTGCGTGCGCGTGGCGTAAGAATTGTGGACCCCGCCGAAGGCTATCTCGCTTGCGGCATGGTTGGCGCAGGACGGCTGGCCGGGCAGGAGGCCATTGTCTCCGCCGTGCGTG
>WNFL01279753.1_pt3 | contig 20032 bp, 22 predicted proteins | sample 5400361 | NCBI WGS metagenome assembly WNFL01 (sample SAMN13153351, study PRJNA577476) | soil metagenome | isolation source: 40 cm soil on Douglas fir-dominated hillslope | place: USA:California | collected 2013-09-17
GCGGCCTTGAGCTCGCGGACGACCGTGGCGATAAGATCCTCCAGCGAGAACGTGTGGCCCAGTATGCTCGTCGCCTGGAAAAGGCGGCTCGGTAGATACGACTTCATCGACTGGATCAGCCGGCCGTGCGCCCTGGACTTTAGATAGGCGTCGATGGCCGCGGGCCCGGCGACCGCGCGCGGCCTGCCGCCGGCGGCGAGGTTTTCCGGGTCGAAGTATAGAATCGATCTAAAAGCCGTCGTGAAATCCCGTTCGATCTCGAATTTCGCCAGCTCGACCGCGCCGCCGGGCGCCGCGACGGCGATCGCGCTGTTGGTCGTGCCGAAATCCAATCCCACGGCTCGCATCATGAGTTTTATAGAATCCCGGAAATTTTCACGCGGCTAGACCCAGAACGCCGCCCACCACGCCCTGGCAAATCTTCGCCATGAATTCGAGGTCGAGGCTGTCGAGGGTGTCGGACGGCCGGTGATAATGCGGGTTCCGCATAAAGGCCGTGTCGGTAACGAGCAGCGCCGGATAGCCCAGGTCCCAAAACGGCGCGTGGTCGCTGAGGCGCGTCTGCGGCACGAGAAAGCCGTTCCCCAAAACCGACAACGTCTCGACCGGGAGGCCGGCCCGGCCGAGCGCGGCGGCGAAAGTTTTGCGCAGCGCGGCCGAGCGCCGGTTCGCCACGACGCCGATAAAATCGGCCCGGTCGGGATAAAACCAGCTCAGCGCCGGGGGATATTTCTGGCTGCCCGGCTTCGGGTCGGTGTATCCGAGCATTTCGAGCGAGACCATGCCGGCGACTTTGGCGCCCTCGGATTTTAAACGCCGGGCGAAATGCGCGCTGCCGATCATGTTGAGCTCTTCCAGGTTGAAGGCGCAGAAGGCGACTTCGGCTCCGAGCCGTTTCCCGCAGAGCAGGCGCGCCGCTTCGAGCAGCACCGCGACCCCGCTCGCGTTGTCGTCCGCGCCCGGCGAGCCCTCGACGGAATCCATATGGGCGCCGAGGACGAAGAGGGGAGAGTCGCGCCCGCCGCCGGTGCGCGCGACGATGTTGCGGTAGCTCCGGCCGCGATAAGTGAACGGATCGCTCTCGACCGCGAGGCCGAGCGCCCTGAGCTCTTTCTCGATATAGTCTTCGACCGCCGCCAGGCGCGCCGGGCTCGTGAAGGGGCTGCGCTCGCCGACGATATTTTCCAGGCGGACTTTAAGGTCGGCGATGGTTGTTCTCGGAACGGGCGGGGTCATCAATCGGCCAGCCGGACGGCGATGCCCTTGTCGAAGAGGAACCGCTTGCATTCGGCGATGGTGTATTCCTTGTAGTGAAAGATCGAGGCGGCGAGGGCCGCGCTGGCTTTGCCCGCCGTGAGGCCCTCGTAAATGTGCTCGAGGCTCCCGACTCCGCCCGAGGCGATCACCGGGACCCGCACCCGCTCGGATATCTCGCGCGTCAAGTCCAGGTCGTAGCCGTCCCGCGTGCCGTCGCGGTCCATGCTGGTAAGGAGAATCTCGCCGGCGCCAAAGGCGGCCATTTTTTCCGCCCACTCGGGGGCGTCGATCCCGGTCGGCTTTCTGCCGCCGTGGGTGAACACTTCCCAGCCCTTGCCCGCGCGCTTGGCGTCGATCGCCACGACGATGCACTGGCTGCCGAAGGTCTCCGCCGCCTCGCGGACGAATTCGGGGCGCGCGACCGCGCCGGTGTTGATCGATACTTTATCCGCGCCGGCGCGGAGCAGGCTCCGGATGTCTTCCAGACGGTTGATGCCGCCGCCGACCGTGAGCGGCATAAAGACCTGATCGGCCGTGCGCGCGACGACGTCGAGAATGATGCCGCGCTCCTCGTGCGACGCCGTGATGTCGAGAAAGCACAGCTCGTCCGCCCCTTCGCGGTCGTAGACGCGGGCGATCTCGACCGGGTCGCCGGCGTCTTTCAGGCCTAAAAACTTTACACCCTTGACGACCCGGCCCGCGTTCACGTCGAGGCAGGGAATGATGCGTTTGGCGAGCATAGAGGGGTAGTTTAACCGAGAGTTCGCGGCCGCTCAAGCGAAGGCGGCATCCGGAGGACTAGCCTTCGAGTCGCAGAGCGCGATCGGATAGTGTACTTTGATCCGGGCGGACAATGGACTGGACTTGGCGACTTGGGACGCGACTTAGGCGGAGGCGATGGCGCAATACATCTGGCTGATCCCCGTGGGCTTCGTCATCGGCGCCTATGGAACTCTCATCGGAGCCGGCGGCGGGTTCGTTCTCGTGCCGCTGTTGCTGCTCCTCTATCCCGAGGATACGCCGGACACCATCACCAGCATTTCCCTCGCGGTGGTCTTCTTCAACGCGCTCTCGGGCTCGATCGCCTACGCGCGCAAAAAGCGCATCGATTTTTATTCGGGCCTGCTCTTCGCGGCGGCCGCGGCGCCGGGCGCCGTTCTGGGCGCCCTCACCACGGTTTTCATTCCCCGGCGCTTCTTCGATCTCATGATCGGCTTCCTGATGCTGGCCGCGGCGGCTTTTTTATTCTGGCGCCCGGGCGGCACCCTGCCGGCGGCGAACGACGGCCGGCCCGGCCGCTTCTGGCGGCGCCTGGTCGAGGCGGACGGCACGGCGCACGAGTATTCCTACAACCGGACGCTCGGCGTCGGGCTCAGCTTTCTCATCGGGTACATCTCCAGCCTGCTCGGCATCGGCGGCGGCTTCATCCACGTGCCCGCGCTGGTCCATCTTTTGAATTTCCCGGTTCATATCGCGACCGCCACGTCGCACTTCATTCTGTCGATCATGGCCTTCGCCGGCACCGCCACGCACGTCGCCACCGGCGCGTTTGAGCACGGGGTGAGGCGGACCATCATGCTGTCGATCGGCGTGACGCTCGGCGCTCCCTTGGGAGCGCGCCTCTCCGGCCGCATCCGCGGCGACTGGATCCTGCGGGGCCTCGCCGCCGCGCTGGCGCTGGTGGGCGCGCGCTTGATCGTCCTGGCGCTTTAGGGCGGCGCGATATAGAATCGCGATGGACGTCCGGCGCGGCGCGACCCATTGCCGGTCGGCTATGGAATTCATCCCGGGTTTCCCCGGGGCCGCGGGTCCCAAACCCGTCTCTTTAGCGCTTGACAAGGGGGCGCGGTTTAAAGTATACGGCTTAAGTCGTAGCTGATATTTAAGACCTAGGTCTTAATAAAATTAACGGTCCATCGGAGGTTCACATGAAAGGTCTACTTACCATTGCAGGGCTGATCGCGGTCTACACCATATTTACGCTTTCCTCCTGCGCCACGCAGCAGGAGGCGAAAGCCCCGGCGAAGCCGGCCGCCCAGGCGGAAGCCAAACCGGCTCCGGCTCCGGCACCGACCAAGGCGGAAACCAAGGCGCCGGCGAAGGCGGAGACCAAGACGGAGACCAAGGCCGAGGCCAAAGCCAACGGCGGCGAAAAGGCCAAGGCCGAGAAGGCCAAGGGCGACGTCGGGCTGCTCGACACGGACAAGAACTATCTGATCCTCGTCACCAAGGAGGGCAAGCTGATCACGCTCGATTTCGACCAGAAGACCAAGGCTACGATGCTGGAAGAAAAGCCGGCGAAGATGAGCGACGTCGGCCTCGGCTCCTCCGCGGACGTGGAGTACGTGACCCAGGGCGACAAGAAAGTGGTCACCAAGATGGAGTTCAAGCCGGCCAAGGGAGAATAACCCGGCCGGGCCCCGGTCCGCGCGATAAAAAACCAGCGCGCGCCCGGCGCATCTTACGTAAAAAGGGCCCGCCACAGGCGGGCCCTTTTTTTACCCGCCCGATTCGAGCGGCGCCGAGAAAGAGATCGTGGTGCCGCCGCCCGGGGAGCTCTGAATCTCGAGCGCGCCGCCGAGCTTGTCGATTCTTTCCCGCATCGTGACGAGGCCGAGGCGGCCGTTGTTCTGCACGACGCCCGCCTCGAATCCCATCCCGTCGTCCTCCACCGAGCCGGAGACTTGCCGCCCGGTTTCCTTCAAGACGATCAAGGCCCGGGAAGCCTGGGAGTGCTTCGCGATATTCATCAACCCTTCTCTCAGCACGTAATAAAGCTCCTGCTCGACTTCCGGCGCCAGGCGGATGTCTTCGGGCTCGTGCTCGAAGACGACGTGGATTCCCAGGCCGTCGCGCAGGAACTTCATCTCCTCCTTCAGGCTTTCGACCAATGTGCCCGGCGCGATCGACGGCAGATCCTTGCCCGAGAGGAATTGGCGGATGTCGGACATCGAAAGGACCGCCATCTCCTGCATCAGCTTCAAGTCGCGGTCCAGCTCCTCTGAGTCGCGGGGAGGGTGTTTGCGGCATGCCTCCAGGCGGAGCGCGAGCGTCGCGAGCGTCTGGAGCATGCGGTCGTGCAGCTCGCGGGCGATCCGGTGCCGCTCCGCCTGCGCTGCGGCGTCGGCGGCGGTCTTGTAGAGGGCCATGAGCTTCCTGTTCTGCTTTTGCTCGAATTCGCTGAGCAAGCCGAAGATATAGGCGAGCACCAGCAGGTAGATGCTGCGGATCACGAAGATATCGATGGCGAGCGAGCCGACCGAAAGGGGGGATAAACGGATCAGGCCGTAAAGCACCAGGCCGATCGCCGCCACGCCCACGCCGCCCTTGATACCGTAGCGGGAGCTGGCGGTGACGACCGGGAAAAAGTAGTAGACGAAGAAAGGGGTGGGCGAAGGGCCGGTCGAGAAAACGATCAGGGAAACCCAAACCAAATCCACGCAGGTGGTGATCAGGGCCAGCCGGGCGAAATTAACCGCGGTTTCTTTTACGATGAGGTAAAAAACGAGCAGCGAATAGGCGAAAAAGCCGATCAGCGCCAGGTAGGAGAGGACCGGGAAGCGCGCGACCCGTTCGGGGTTCAGCTGGACGACGAGGATGGCGGCGAGGGAAAATCCCAGCCGGACCCAGGCCAGGGTTTTTTCCTTTTGCAGCAGCCACTGGTCCTGCGGGTTCATGGGTTCCGGGGAAGGCGGGCGTCCGCCTCGGGCCCGCTAGACGCGGGCCTTCCGCTTCAAGCCGACGGCGGCCGGCGACGACAGCTCCGGCGGCCGGTTCATGATCAAGAGCGCGGCCTTGAAGCGGTTGTTGACCTTCAGCTTGTCGAAAATATTGGTGAGGTGGGTCTTCACCGTCTTTTCGCTGATAAAGATCCGCTTGCCGATCTCCTCGTTCGTAAGCCCCTCGGCGACGAGGCGCAGGATCTCCAGCTCCCGCTTGGTCAGATTTTTAATCGGCTCGGCGTTCTCTTCGCTCAGGACTTTGCCGTGCTGGGCCTGGGCGATCTCTTCGAAGGCCTCGGCCGAGGGCGTCTCCTTGTCGATCCAGAGCCCGCCGTGGTGCGTCGTCTTGATCGCCTGGAGCAGAGTCGTAAAGGAGACCCCTTTCATGACGTAGCCTTTGGCGCCGCCCTTGGCCGCGTTCAGAATATTCTCGTCCTCGGAAAAGGCGGTGAGGATGACGACCTTGGTCGCCGGATTTCTTTCGTTGAGCTCGAGCAGGGTCTGGACCACGTCCCCCTTGGGCATCTTCAGGTCGAGGAGCAGCACGTCCGGCTTGGCGCGCTCGACGACTTTGGCGACCTCGTCTCCCCGGGAGGCCTCACCGACCACGAGCACGTCTTTTTCCAGAGAGAGGATTCTCCTCAAGCCCTCCCGGAACAGGGTATGATCGTCGGCGATTACGACTTTGATGGGGCCCATTTTTTCTCCCTTGTAATATAGGCAGAGGTAAAATACCTGAATTCCCTCAATAAGCCAAGGTTTTTTAGCGCGGTTTATACTCCGGCCCCGCTATTTTGGTGCAACTATAGTCTTAGGTTGAATTAAAACCCTTTAAAACGGTCCTTAAAAATCATACCTAAAGAGTATTGCGGAACTAAGCCCCGTCGATTTAAGAGTACGCTACAGCATTTGATTCAAAGGAGGATACCTTACCCATGAAGCGGAACTGGCTGTTGTTGAGCGCGTTATCGATCGGCTTTTCTCTCGCGGTGAGCTTCCCGTTGATCGCACAGGATCAGAAGGAAGAGAAAGGCGAAAAGGCAAAGGCGGCCGAGGGTGAGAAAAAGGCTGAAGGCGAGAAAAAGGCCGAAGCCAAAGCGGAGAAGGCCAATGGCGATGTCGGACTGCTCGATACCGAGAAAAATTACCTGATCCTCGTCACCAAGGAAGGCAAGCTGATCACGCTGGACTTCGATCAGAAGTCCAAAGTGACGATGCTGGAAGAGAAGGACGTCAAGATGGGCGACGTCGGCCTGGGCTCTTCCGCGAACCTCGAATACGTGACCAAGGGCGAGAAGAAAATGGTCACGAAGATGGAATTCAGACCCGCCAAGGGCGAGTAGCACCACTCCTTTCGTACATCCTCTTTGGGCAGGCTTCGGCTCGGACGAGCCGAGGCCTGCCCGATTTTATTTATATTTTTAAGCTTTCCGGTCTTTCTCCCGTACCAGGCTCCTGACCAGGACCTTCCGGGGCTCTTTCCTAACCGGAGCGCCGTCGCGCTCCGTCTTCAGCTGCTCTCATAATATAAACCGGCTTGCGGGCCTCCCCCGCCCATCTCCAGGCGACGTGCAGACCATGCTTTTGTCGCGGTCGTAGGTCATTTGACCCGGATGGCCCTCGAATACTAATTTAGCCGGCGTGACGATATCGCCCGCCGGACCGCCGCGCGCTTAATTCTTCCGGCGTTCCCGATTTTTCTTCCGGCCTGCCGGCGGACCCGGTACGAGCCGCGCCGGCTTACCCGGGAGACCCAAGATCGACCGCGCGAGAAGGCGATCGCCGGGCAGCGTCGGCGACGTTAGCGCTTGACGCCCGTATCTCCGGCGTTTAAATTGCCGGGGTGAGAATCGGCCTGAAGCGCGACTGCTGCGAGGAGCTGCGGAAATATTTCCCCGAGCTGAAGGTCGAGCAGACTTCCGCCAAGGCGCCCGGCGGGATGCCATTCGCCTTCGATTGTATCGTTGAATGCACCGAGGAAGAGGCCGAGCGATTTCTTCGGACGATCCAACGGCGCACGCCGGTATACGCGCACGACATGGTCCTCGCGATCAAATACCGCCATGATAAATAATCCGGGTCGACCTCTCTGTTAACTCCCGGTTAGGACCAACCCCCATCGCAGAGATACTTGACGGATGTCCTTTCATTCCTTAAAATATTTCCCATGAAAATTGGGCTGTCTGGTGAATGCTGCGACGCTCTGCTCCCCAACTTTCTCAACGTAAAGATAGTCAATCCCGGCAACGAAAAATTGACGCTGCTTCCCACCCGCATCATCGAGTGCACCATCGAGGAGGCCAGGCTTCTCCTGGCCGAGCGGCACTGCGACGACTGCGCGTTCCGGCTCGGCGCCGTCTTGAAATACGAGCTTCGGTAATTCCATCGCCGCCGCCCCCCTCCCGGATGGCGTCTTTCGAGAACCAGGATCAAAAGTCATAAGGTATGTACCTGAGCGTTCCTGGTGGTAAAACCCGATGTCAATTGATATGCCAAATGTCTTACACTTATAGCGATGCCGTGGGGTAAGACATGGACGCTGGTGCTCCGGTGCTATAAGTGCAGCGGAAAATTTACCTTTCGCCAACTGACGATGGATATCGTCAGCGTCATGCCGATAACGACTCCATGCCCCCACTGCGGCGCCCGTCCCGACATCGGCTCTCATGAAACCAAACTGCACGGCATTTCCGACCTCAGAGAGCTGGAAAATTGCTTCAGAAAGCCCGCCGCAGAAGAGACCTGGCACTTCAGCGAGGACTGCGCAAAGTGGCCCACCGAAAACTACGTCGAGCTGGATATGTCCCCCAAGGGTGAGATATGCAACGAGTGTAAAGTAAAAAAAAGCTCCGGAGATGATTACGATTCTTAGCGCGCTCGAAGCGGTGGGATCCTGACCCCGGCGGGCGTCATCACTTGATTCTCTAGACAGTCACGATGCGTCGGACTCTTGATGTCCCGCGCGGGCGCGGGACGGCTCGGCCGGGCCCGTCCACGAGCGCGATCACGAAATCCAATACGTTGGTCCCGGTCGGCCCGGGGCGGAACAGGTCGCCCAGGCGCTTGAAAAAGCGGTGCGAGTCGTTGTCCTCGAGCGCCCGGCGCGGGTCGAGCTTCAAGCCGCGCGCCCGCCGGGTCGTCGCGCCGTCGACAAACGCCCCGGCGGCGTCGGTCGGGCCGTCGCTGCCGTCGCTGGCGGCGGCGAGCAGGAAAATTCCCCGGCTTTTGGCGAGCTCCTCCGCCGCGGCGAGCGCGAACTCCTGGCTCCTTCCCCCCAGGCCCTTGCCCCTGACCCTGACCGTGGTCTCGCCGCCGAGGAGGATACAGCGCCGCCCGGCGCGCGGCGCTTTTTTCGCCAGCGCCTTGAGCCTCCGGGAGAGCTTCCGCGCCGCGGTCGCGGCGTCGCCGCGCAGCTCCGCGGTGAGAACCGTCGCCGCGTAGCCGAGCGCCTCGGCCTGCCGCTTCGCCGCGGCGAGGGCGGCCCGGTTGTTCGCCAGCATCACGAAGGGATGGCGGCGGAGAAGCGCGCGCTCCGGCTTCACCGTCTCGGGAATCTCGCCGCGCGCGCCGCCGAGCAGGCGGCGCTTCACGGCCGCGGGCAGCTTGCGCGCGAGCCGGTAGCGCCGGACGATATTCCATGCCTCCCGGAACGTCGTCGGATCGGGAAAGCTCGGCCCCGAGCCGATGACCGACGGATCGTTCCCGATCACGTCGGATAGGGCGAGCGTCAGGACCCGGGCGGGGGAGGCGGCGCCGAGCAGGCCGCCGCCCTTGACCCTGGAGAGATGCTTCCGGACGCAGTTCATCTCCGCGATGCTCATGCCGCTTTTCAACAGCGCCGCGGTCGCGGCGCGCTTGTCCGCGAGGGTAACGCCGTCCGCGGGCGCGACCAAGAGGGATGACGCGCCGCCCATGAGGAAAAAAACCACCGAGTCGCCGGGTCCGGCGCGCTCGAGCATTTCGAGGCAGCGCCGGGTTGCGGCGAGCCCGCGCTTGTCCGGCACCGGATGGCCCGCCGCGTAGAAGGCGATGCGCTCGAAGCGGCGGCGGACGATACGGTCCCGGACGACGAAAATCCCCTGCTCCAGCCGGCGGCCGAGGAGCCGGCGCCAGAACGGCGCCGACAGGTCGGCGCCCTTGCCGACGCCGATGAGATAGATTTTTCCGGCGAGCGGAAAGCGGACGCGCGCCCGCCCGCTCCGGACGACGAGGGCGCCGGAGGAGGCGCCGACCGATTTTTCCAGCACGAGCCGGGGTCGGGCCGCCGCGACGGCGGCCCGATAGATCCGCTCGAGGTCGCGCCGGGCCCGCCGTTGTTCGCGGGTCGTCACCTCCGGCTTGATGGCGGCTTGCTTCGCGGGTCTCGTTTCCACTATATTAGCCCTGCTTTTCCGGAAGAATCATGAGCGACAACGAATTTATCCCTCAAGAGGGGCCGCGCGGCTTTCTCAACGTCTGGAAGAGGATTATCACCGACCCGCAGGGGTTTTACCAGGCGATGCCGCGCGCCGGGGGGTTCGAGAACCCGCTGATCTTTCTCGGGATTTGCGCCGGCGTCTACTTCATCCTGAGGCTCATCGTGAGCGGCGCCCCGGACGCGGTCAACAGCTTATTTCTCATCTGCCTGGCCTATATTTTCGGCCCCGGCATTCTGATGCTGGTGTCGCAATTCGTTTTTCAGGGGGAAGGGGACTACGAGGGGAGCCTCAGGATCTGCGCCTACGCCGGGGCCTGCCTCGCGCTCGCGTGGGTGCCGGCGCTCGGCGTCCTGGCCTACGTGTACGCTCTTTACCTGATTTTTTTGGGGACGGAGAGAATCCATCACCTGGACCCGACCAAGGCGGTGCTCACCACCCTCATCGCGGCGCTCGTGACCGGCGTGATTATGGCTTTTGTGCTGAAAGACGTGCACCACCCGCTGGTGTAGGCGGGCGGGGCCGGGAAGCGCGGCGGGAGCTAAAAAACGTCCTCTTCCGTGTCGGTGATCGCCAGCTTGCGGTAGGTGCGCTCGTCCTCGAATTCTTCCTGGCAGCGGACGCAGAGCCGGGTGAACGGCAGGATCTGGAGCCGTCCCAGGCGGATCTCCCCCTCGCAGTTGTCGCAGCCGCACTCGCAGATGCCGTAGGACTTGTCCTTGATCCGCTGCAGCGCCTCGTCGATCGCGAGCAGCTTTTCGCGCTCGCGGTCGGTCAGGATGAAGTTGATCTCGCGGTCCCGCTCGTCGCTCGCGAGGTCGTAGGTGTCGCGCCCCTCGTCCTTGCTCCCCTCGGTCTCGGTCTTGACGCGGTCCTGGATCTCCCGGAGGAGCTGCTTCTTGGTGTCGAGCAGCGTCTCCTCGGCGTTTTTGAGGAACTCTTTTCTGAGCTTCTTGTCTTTATCCTTGTCCTTGTCCTTATCTTTGTCGTGGACGGGACTGGATTTTGTTTTAAGCGTTTTAGCCATGTGTCACTTCACCCATCAAGTCGTAGTCGAGAGCGTCGGTTATTTTCACGTCCACGAAGTCTCCCGGGGACGGGCCGGCGCCGCGACGCTTCCTATCAACAACAGAATCAACGATGGAAACCACCCCGTCCACTTCGGGGGCGTGGGCCTCGGTGCGGCCCTGGAGCCGCTCGCCTTCGGCGTCGAGCCCGTCAATCATAACGCGCTGAACCGTGCCGATCAAGACCTCGTTTTTTTTTCTTGAAATCTCCGCCTGCAGCTCCATCACTTCCTGCCAGCGCGCTTCCTTCACGTCGTCCGGGACGGGGCCGTCCATCCCGGCCGCCGCGGTCCCGTCCTCGGTGGAATACTTGAAGACGCCGAGGCGCTCGAACTCGGACCGCTCGACGAAATCGAGCAGCTCGCGAAAATCGTCGTCCGTCTCGCCGGGAAAGCCGACGATCAGCGAGGTGCGCAGCGTCACCCCGGGGATCGCGGCGCGGAGCTTCGCCACCGCCTCGTCGACGGCGCTGCCGCTCTTGCCGCGGCGCATGCGCGTGAGCACGCGCCGGCTCGCGTGCTGGAGCGGGATGTCGATATATTTGCAGATCTTTTGGCTCTCCCGGACGAGATCGAGAAGCGCCTCGTCTAAAAAGTTGGGATAGGAGTAGAGGAGCCGGATCCATTCGATGCCGGCGACCGAGTCGAGCTCGCGGAGCAGCCCGTAGAGGGTCGTGCCGTCGCGCCGCTCGCGGCCGTAGGCGGTCAGGTCCTGGGCGATCAGGTTGATTTCCTTGACGCCGTCCCGCCCGAGCGCCGCCGCCTCGTCCACGATCGAGTCGATCGGGCGGCTCCGGTGCGGCCCGCGGAGCTGGGGAATGATGCAAAAAGCGCATTTGTGGTCGCACCCCTCCGAGACTTTGACGAAGGCGGTGTGCGACGGCGTCGCGCGTATCCGGGGCGTGTCGTGGTCGTACAAATAGCTCGGCAGGCCGACGTAGAGCCGCTTCTTTTCCACCAGCCGCGCTTTTAATATCTCCGCGATCTTCGGCACCTCGCCCGTGCCGATGAAAAGGTCGACCTCGGGCAGCTCGCGCGCGAGGTCGTCGGCGTATCTTTGCGGCAGGCAGCCGGCGACGACCAGGGTCTTGAGCCTCCCGGTCTCCTTCAAGCGCGCGACCTGGAGGATCGCATCGACCGATTCCTCCCTGGCCGCGTCGATAAAGCTGCACGTGTTGACGAGCACGATGTCCGCCTGGGCGCTCTCCGCCACGACTTCATAGTCGGCGCGGCGCAAAACGCCCGCCATCACCTCGCTGTCGACGAGGTTGCGGGCGCAGCCGAGGCTCACGATGTTGATCTTTTCGGCCACTATTTGCTCGCCCCCATGTCGACGACGTCGGCCCCTTCGGGGACCTGCAGGCGGAAGACCGAGTCGTTGAGGCCCACCCCCCGGCGCAGGTTGGAGAAGCGCACCGTGGTCAGATTGCCCGCCGGGTCGCGGATGCGCGCCCAGTTGATCGTGAAATTTTTCTGATCGACGCCGAGCGTCACTTCGTCGACTCCCTGCGAGCCGTCCTTGGGGCCGAGCTGGAGCACGGCCAGGCCGTTCTCGACGCCCTTGGACGTCACCTTGAAATCGCGCTTCAGGTTGCCGATGCCGAGGAGAAACGTGAGCGGCACGTCGGAGCGGAAGGCGTTCTTGAGAGGCGTCTTCAGCACCTGCGCCTGGTCGGGCTGATAAAAATAGAGGCTCTTGCCGTCGGCGAGCACCCACTGGTTTTTCGGCTCGTCGTACTTCCAGAGCATCTTGCCCGGCCGCTTGAACGAGACCTTGCCCCAGGCCTTGAGCGTGCGGTTGAGGGTCTTGAGCTCGGTCTCCTGGCGGAAATCGGCCGTGAAATCGGCCGCGGAATCGTAGCTTTTTTGCAGCTGATCGACGGTCTCGTCGTTCTCGGCGGCGAACAGAGGGGGAACGACGAGCGCCAGGACCAGCGCGAGCGCCAGGCCCAACGGCTTTTTCAAGTTGTTGTTATTGTTCGATTTTCCGCGCATAGACTTCTCTTGGTTTGGCTCCGTCGGCGGGACCCACGACGCCGTCCCGCTCCATTTGTTCTATCATACGAGCGGCGCGATTATAACCTACGCGGAGCCGCCGCTGGATCATCGAGATCGAGGCCTGCTGGGTCTCGGACACGAGCTCGACGGCCTGGTCGTACATCTCGTCGTATTCGTCCTCGCCGCCGGCGCCGCCTTCCATCTCTTTTTTCGCCTCGAAGACCTCGGGGCGGTAGCGCGGCTTCGCCTGCCGGCTGATGAACTCGATGACGTTACGGATCTCGTGGTCCGAGACGTAGGCGCCGTGGATGCGCGTCAGCCGCGCGGTCCCCGGCGGCAAAAAGAGCATGTCGCCCTCGCCCAGCAATCGCTCCGAGCCGATCGAATCCAAAATCGTCCGCGAGTCGACGCGGGAAGTCACCTGGAACGAAATGCGGGCCGGGAAATTCGCCTTGATGAGGCCGGTGATCACGTCGACCGACGGGCGCTGCGTCGCGAGGATCATGTGGATGCCGGCGGCGCGGGCCTTTTGCGCCAGCCGCGTGATGTATTCCTCGATGTCCCGCCCGACGCTCATCATCAGATCCGCCAGCTCGTCGACGATGATCACGATGCGGGGGAGCCGCTCGTGCTTGAGCGGCGCGGCCGCCTTCAGGTCGCCGCCCAACTCGTCCACGGCGCCCGCGTCCTCGCCGCCTTCGGTCTCGCTCAGCTCGACGACGTTCCGCTCGTCGGCCGCGTCCTTCTCCACCATCCGGTTGTAGTTGTCGATGGACCGGGCGCCCTTGTCGCGCATCAGCCGGTAGCGGCGGTCCATCTCGTCCATCGCCCAGAAGAGCGCGGCGGCGGCTTTTTTCGGCTCGGTGACGACCGGGACGATCATGTGCGGCAGCTGCTCGTACATCGAGAGCTCGAGCATCTTGGGATCGATCATGATGAACTGCACGTCCTCGGGCGTGGCCTTGTAGAGCATGCTCAAGATCATCGCGTTGATCGAGACCGATTTGCCGGTGCCGGTCGCGCCCGCGACCAATAGATGGGGCATGCGCGCGAGGTCGGCGACGAACGGCGTGCCGGAGATGTCGCGCCCGAGCGCCAGCGTGAGGCCGGAGTCGGAGGCCTGGTAGACCTCGCTCTCGACCACCTGGCGAAAAAAGACCTTCTCGCGCCGCGGGTTGGGGATCTCGATGCCGACGACGGACTCGCCGGGGATCGGCGCCAGGATGCGGATGCTGAGCGCGCGGAGCGCCATCGAGAGGTCGTCGGCCAGCGTGACGATGCGCCGGACCTTGACGCCGGCGGCCGGCTTGAACTCGTACATCGTGATGACCGGCCCGGGCTTCACCGCGACGACTTCGCCCTCGACGCCGAAATCCGCGAGCTTGTTCTGCAGGATGAGCGAGTTCGCCTCGAGCGTCTCCTTGTCGATCTTGACGGGGCCGCCTTCGGGCGTGTCGAGCAGATCGACCGTGGGCAGCCGGTAGCCCGAGGCGTCCAGCTCGGGAAAATCGAGCTGCTTTTCGGGCGGAGGGGCCTTCTTCCTGGGTTTTTTCGGCGGCTCCTCCCGGCTGGCGCTCTCTTCCTTGAGCACGATCGGCGGCGGCACGTATTCGCGCTCCGCTTTCTTTTTGTTCTCGCCTTTTTCCCGCCGCGCGCGCCAGCTTTTTTTGAGCCGCCCGAAAGCGGCGGCGGCCCATTTGTTGAGCCGGGCGAGATCCTTCCGCCCGCGCTCGGCGAAGGAAAGGAGCGAATTCTGGCTTACCGCCGTGACGGAGAGGAGGAAAGTCGGCAGCACGATGACGTAGGCGCCGACGCGGCCGAAGAACGCCGCCAGGAACTGCGCCGTCACCTCGCCGACGAGGCCGCCGGCCTCGCGGCCGGCGTCGACCGAGCGCGCCAGGCTGAGCAGCGTGGCCGCGCTCCAGACGAGCAGCAGGCCGCCGCCGACCTTGGTCGCGCGGACCTTCTCGAACGAGTCGCGAAACAGACCGTAGGCCACGCTGAAAAGAAACAGCGGCAGCAGGTAGGACGTGAGGCCGAAGACCGTCAGCAGGAGGTCGGCGGTGTAGGCGCCGGCGGGGCCGCCCCAGTTGAGCGCCGTCGAGAGGCTGCCGGACGGCGTGTTGAACGAGCGGTCGCGCGGGCTGAAAGAGGCGAGGCTCAGCGCGAGCAGCAGGCCGACGACCAGCAGCGCCACGGCCAGGATCTCCCGGTTGACCTTCGATTTCTTTTTTTCCTGCGCCATCGCCGCTTTACGTCTCCATGATGAAGGTCAGCACGACGGGGTAGCGCGCCAGCGCCTTCTTGAAAAAGCGCCGGAGCGCCTTCCGGACTTCCTCCTGCACCTCGCCGACGTCGGTGCGGCTCTCGCGGTTGATCTCTTTCAGCGTCTGTAAAACGACCTGCCGCGCGCCTTCGAGGATCTCCTCGCCGCCGCCGGCGCGCATGAAGCCGCGCGTGACGATATCCGGCCCGGTGACGATCTCGCCGGTCTGCCGGTGGATCGCCATGACGGCGAGCACCATGCCGTCTTCCGAGAGGTGGCGGCGGTCGCGGATGACGAAGTCCTCGACGTCGCCGACGCCCTTGCCGTCGACGAAGACCCGGCCGACGGTGACCGTATCGCGTTTTTCCGCGCGGTCGGACGTGAGCTCGAGCACCTGGCCGTCTTCCATCAGGAAACAGTTCTCTTTGGGAATCCCCACCGCCTGGGCGAGCTGGATGTGGCGCACCAGGTGGCGGTATTCGCCGTGGACCGGCACGAAATATTTCGGCCGCGTGAGGTGCAGCATCGCCTTCAGCTCTTCCTGGGCGGCGTGGCCCGAGACGTGGATCTCCGAGACGCTCTCGTAGTGGACCTCGGCGCCGCGGCGGTAAATGTGGTTGATCAGGTTGGTGATCGTCCGCTCGTTGCCGGGGATGAATTTGGACGACAGGAGCACCGCGTCGCCGGGCTCGATCTTGATCGACTTGTGGTCGTCGAGCGCGATGCGGTGGAGCGCCGACATCGGCTCGCCCTGGCTCCCGGTGGTGAGAAACGTGACCTGGTCCGCCGGCAGCTTCTGCCAGGGCTCGTTTTCGTGCATCGTTCCGTCGGCGAGCTTTAAGTAGCCCAGCTCGGAGGAGATCTCGGCGTTTTTGATCATGCTGCGGCCGCTCAAAATGAGCTTCCGGCCCGCCCGCTCGGAGATATCCGCCACCTGCTGGATGCGCGGGATGTTCGACGAAAACGTCGAGACGAAGATCTTCTTGTGGCTCCGGTTGAAGATCGCCTCGAGGTTCTTGCCCACCTCGCGCTCCGACGGGGTGTAGCCCTCGCGCTCGACATTGGTCGAATCGGACAAGAGCAGCAGCACGCTTTTTTCCCCGTAGGCGGCGAACTTCTGGAAGTCGAAAAACTCGCCGCCCATCGGCGTCTGGTCGATCTTGAAATCGCCGGTGTGGATGATGACCCCCGCCGGCGTCTCGACCGCGATCGCGAGGCAGTCCATCAGGCTGTGCGTGACCCGGACCCCCTCCAGCTTGAACGGGCCCAGCTGCCACGGGCGCCCGGCGGCGATCTCCCGCAAGTCGGCCTTCTGCTCCAGGCCGTGCTCGCGGATCTTGTTCCTGAGCAGCCCGAGCGTGAGCCGCGAGCCGAAGACCGGCGCCTCGATCTGCTTCAAAATATAGGGCAGGGCGCCGATGTGGTCTTCGTGGGCGTGGGTGAGCACGATGCCCTTGAGCGCGGCTTTCTTCTCCACCAGGTAGCTGATGTCGGGGATGACCAGGTCGATGCCGAATAGGTCCGCGCCGGGGAACATGAGGCCGCAGTCGATCGCGACCGCCTCGCCGGCGTATTCGACCAGCATCATGTTGAGGCCGAATTCGCCGAGGCCGCCGAGCGGTATGATTTTAACCGGTTCCATAATTTTTTATCCCAGCTCCAAAGATTCCGCCGCGGCTTCGGCGCCGCCGGCATTTTCGTCCGGCGCGCCGCCGCGCGCGTTGGATTCGATAATTTGGCGCACGCGCGCCGCCAGGGCGCTCGCGTCTTTCGCGTCCGCCGCGATCGGCTCGTCGACGACCACCTCGATCTCGCCGGCCCGGAGCCGCCAGTCCGCGCGCGGCAAAATGGACCGGCTGCCGTTGATCGTGAAAAAAGCCGCCGCGCTTGAAGGGCAAAAGCTCCGCGTCGGCGCCGCGCGTGCCTTCGGGGAAGATCACGACCGAGATGCCGGCGGCGAGTCTTTCTTTCGATTGCCTGAGGCTCGCCATCGCCCCGGCGCGGTTCGAGCGGTCGACCAGGATGTGGCGCGACGCCCACAGCGCCCAGCCGAAAAAGGGGATGTAGGCGAGCTGCTTTTTGGCGATCCAGCGGAGCTGGAAGCCGGGCAGGCTTTTTATCAGCGCGGGGATATCGACATTGCTCTGATGGTTGGCGATGAAAATATAGGGCCGCGCCGGGTCCAGCCGGTCGAGCCCGCGCACCTGCACCCGCACTCCGGCGATTTTTAGAATCATCGAGGCCCAGAGCCGGCCGACGGCGTAGGCGAGCCTGCCGTTCCGGTCGAACGGCGCCAGCAAGAGTATCAGCAGGGCCGACGGCGGCGTGACGATGCAAATAAGCAGGGCCTTTAAGCTGTATATCATGCGGCTAAAGCTGGCGGATAAGACTGACTAATGGCTCAAAAAATCAGAAGAAAGTTGCTGTTATTCTAATGCACGCGGGGGTAAAAAGCAACGAAATGTACCGGGTTCTGAAGACATTTCGGAGAGATCCTTCAGTTCGTTCAAGATGACAAAAAAGGTAGGCTGTCTCTGTCACCCCGAGCGCGGCGAAGGGTCTCTCTTTGTTTTTCTCCTTAAGCTGTGGGCCGTGCCTATCTTTACAATTCCCCGATCGCGCAGTAAATTTTCTCACGTAGTCGAGCGCGCGGAGGGGCCATGAAAGTCAAAGACATACTGGAAGTGAAAGGGCATAGCGTCTGGTCGGTCCGGCCCGACGCCTCGGTTTACGAGGCGATGGCGCTCATGGCCGCGAAGGGCGTCGGGGCGCTGATGGTCATGGAAGGCGAGAGCGTCGCGGGGGTTATCTCGGAGCGCGACTACGCGCGCAAGGTCATCCTCGAAGGGCGCTCCTCGCGCACGACCGAGGTCAAGGAAATCATGACCCGCCACGTGCTCTACGCCGAGCCCGAGCAGACGATCGAGCAATGCATGGCCGTGATGACCGACAAGCGCGTGCGCCACCTGCCGGTCCTGGAACAGGGCAGGCTGGCCGGCGTCATCTCGATCGGCGACCTGGTCAAATCGATCATTACCGAGCAGAAGTTCATCATCGACCAGCTGGAGAGATACATAAAGAGCTAGGTCCCACCTTCGCCTATTTGCGGTAGAACGCGGCCAAAAATCGTTTTTTTCTAAAAAAACGGCTATTTTCGCTTGACAGTCCTTTTGTCGCCTGACATAAGAATCTTAAGCCATCCGGCATATTTCCCTAAGAGGGTGAAGCTTGATTGATGAAATAGATATAAAAATTCTTTCTATTCTGCAAAACAGCGGCAGGTGCCACCTGGCGGACATAGCCAAGGAGGTGGACCTGTCGTCGCCCGCGGTCATGGAGCGGGTTAAAAAGCTGGAGTCGAGCGGCATCATCAAGGGCTATCAGGCGGTGCTCGATCCCAAGAAGGTCGGCAAGGACGTCACGGCCTTCGTCGGCGTGTCGGTCGCGCACCAAAAATACATCGACGCCTTCTCCGCCCTGATGATGCGCCAGCGCGACGTGCTCGAATGCCATCATGTGACAGGGGAGGAGAGCTTCATTCTGAAGGTCAAGACCGCCAACACCGACTCGCTGGAAAAGCTGCTCGCGGAGATCCGCTCTCTCGAAGGCGTGACCGGCACGGTGACCAAAGTGGTCCTTTCCAGCGTCAAGGAAAGCCAGCGGCTGGAATTCGACAACGGCCTGGCGGGCCACTCGAGAAAGCGGAGCGAAGCGGCGAACCACCGAAGGACAGGGGCATGAAAAAACCGGTTCAACCAGGAAAACAGGGGCTTTACGATCCGCGCTTCGAGCACGACGCGTGCGGCGTCGGCTTCGTCGTCAACATCAAGGGCAAGCGGTCGCACCAGATCGTCGAGCAGGCGGTGACGATCCTCGAAAACCTCGACCACCGCGGCGCCTGCGGCTGCGAGGAGAACACCGGCGACGGCGCGGGCATCCTGCTCCAGGTGCCGCACGCTTTTTTCAAGCACGCCTGCAAGGGGCTCGGCATCAAACTCCCCAATCCGGGCGAATACGGCGTCGGCATGATCTTCCTGCCCGACGACCGCAAGCAGCGGCAGCACTGCGAGAAGACGCTGGAGAAGATCGTCGCGAGCGAGGGCCAGAAGGTCCTCGGCTGGCGCAAGGTGCCGACCGACAACATGTATCTCGGCGAGACGGCCAAGGCGAGCGAGCCTTTCGTGCGCCAGGTCTTCATCGGCCGGGCGAAGGACATCAAGGACGACATGGCGTTCGAGCGCAAGCTCTACGTCATCCGCCGGCTGGCGGAAAACGCGCTCCGCTACGGCAAGGACGCGGTGGGCGAGGCTTTCTATGTCTCCAGCATGTCTTCGAAGACGCTGATCTACAAAGGCATGCTGACGGCGCGCCAGATCGCCACGTTCTACCCCGACTTGGGCGACCCGCTGATCGATTCGGCGATCGCCGTGGTGCACTCGCGCTTCAGCACCAACACGTTCCCGAGCTGGGGGCGGGCGCACCCGTACCGCTACATGATCCACAACGGCGAGATCAACACGCTGCGCGGCAACGAGAACTGGATGCACGCGCGCCAGGCGATGCTCGGCTCGGAGCTGTTCGGCGACGACGTGCCCAAGCTCTTCCCGATCGTCCAGGAGGACGGCAGCGACTCGGCCAAGTTCGACAACTGCCTCGAGTTCCTCGCGCTCAGCGGCCGCTCGCTGCCGCACGCGATGATGATGATGATCCCCGAGCCGTGGGAAAATCACGAGAGCATGGACGCCAAGAAGCGCGCCTTCTACGAATTCCACAGCACGCTGATGGAGCCGTGGGACGGGCCGGCGTCGATCGCCTTTACCGACGGCACGGTGGTCGGCGCGGTGCTCGACCGGAACGGGCTCCGCCCGTCGCGCTACTACGTGACCAAGGACGACCTCGTCATCATGGCGTCGGAGGTCGGCGTTTTGGACGTGCCGCCCGAGCGCATCCTGGAAAAGCGCCGCCTCCAGCCCGGCCGCATGTTCCTGGTGGACACGGCCGAGGGGCGGATCATCAGCGACGAGGAGATCAAGCAGGGGATGGCGGCCGAGCGGCCCTACCGCGAATGGATCGACGGCAACAGCGTTCACTTCGACCAGCTCCCCGCCGTCGAGGAAAAACAGCCGCCGCACGACCACGCGGCGATGCTCAAGCGGCTGCAGTCGTTCGGCTACAACTTCGAGGACCTGCGCATCAACATCGGCCCGATGGCGCAGAACGGCATCCAGCCGGTCGGCTCGATGGGCACCGACACGCCGCTCGCCGTGCTCTCGGACAAGCCGCAGCTCCTCTACAACTATTTCAAGCA
>WNFL01027806.1_pt3 | contig 20024 bp, 16 predicted proteins | sample 5400361 | NCBI WGS metagenome assembly WNFL01 (sample SAMN13153351, study PRJNA577476) | soil metagenome | isolation source: 40 cm soil on Douglas fir-dominated hillslope | place: USA:California | collected 2013-09-17
CACCCGCCGTAAGTACAAGGAGCTCGTCGAGCAGCCCGGCTTCGCCCAGACGTTCCTGGTCGAGGGCAAGGTGCCGGCGACCGGGAGCGCGTTCCGCCAACCGGCGCTGGCCAACACGCTGCGGCGGCTGACGCGGGACGGGTTCGGCGCGTTCTATCGCGGGGAACTAGCCCGCGAGATCGCCGCCGATCTCGCCGCCGTCGGCAGCCCCGTCTCGATGGCCGATCTGGCCGCCTTCCGCGCGCGCCGCGTCACCCCGCTGCACCTGCGCCACAGCCTGGGCGACCTCTACAACATGACGCCGCCCACGCAAGGGCTGGTTTCGCTCATCATCCTGGCGATCCTCGACCGGCTCGGGATCGCGGCCGTCCCCGCCGACGGCGTCGAGCACATCCACCTCATCGTCGAGGCGACGAAACAGGCGTTTGCGGTGCGCGACCGCTACGTCACCGATCCGGACCACATGACGATCGACGCACAGGACGCTCTGCGCGAAGAGTTCCTCGCCCCGTACGTCGCAGCGATCGCCCGCGATCGCGCGCAGCCATGGGGAAAGGGCAAGGTCCCGGCCGACACCGTGTGGATGGGCGTGATCGACGCGAACGGCTGCGCGGTCAGCTTCATCCAGAGCATCTACCACGAGTTCGGGAGCGGGGTCGTCCTGCCGCAGACCGGGATCAATTGGCAAAACCGCGGCTGCTCGTTCTCGCTCGATCCCGGCAGCGTCAACGCGCTGCGACCGGGGAAGAAGCCGTTCCACACGCTCAACCCCGCGCTCGCACGCCTGCACGACCGGCGCACGATGGTGTACGGAACGATGGGCGGCGACGGCCAGCCGCAGACGCAGGCGGCGGTCTTTACCCGCTGCGCGATCTTCGGACAGACGCCGCAAGAGGCGATCACCGCGCCGCGCTGGCTGCTCGGCCGCACTTGGGGTTCCTCCTCCGACAGCCTCAAGCTCGAAAACCGCTTCCCCGGCGAGATCGTCGACGGACTGCGCGCGCTCGGCCACGACGTCGAGCTGCTCGGACCGTTCGAGGAGACGATGGGCCACGCCGGCGCGATCGTCCGTCACGCGGACGGTATGCTCGAAGGCGGCGCCGACCCACGGAGCGACGGCACCGTCGCGAGCTTCTAGCTATACATCCCCAGCGGCGTGCGTCTCACCGGCTACCGCGGCGACGCCGGCGACCTGCCGCAGGCCGCGCTTCAGCGCTACCTCGACGCGGTCGCCGCCGGAAGATTCTCGGTGCCGATTCATCAGATTTACGAGCTGGAGCAGATTCCAGGAGGCGCACGCCACCATGGAGAAGAACCAGGCGATGGGCAAGCTCGTCGTCCGCGTCCGTCACCCCTCCTGAGTGGGTGCCCTTCCGTAGGGATGCGCAGGCGGCCTGCGTTCACATACGACGCTGGCGATTCGTCTGCTGCGGGCGACGGCGCCGCTATTTATAGGTAGAGCACGACCCTGCGGGCTGCCACGGCGGAGGTCATGGAACATGCGCGTCCTGCTCGTCCATCCCAGCTCTCTCATGTATTCGGAAATCTATCTGAAGCTCGAGCCGCTCGGCCTCGAGTGCGTCGCGACCGCAATCCGGGAAGCCGGGCACGAGGTGCGGCTGCTCGATCTTCAGATTTTCACGCATCGAGACTACTGGCGCGAGCTGGAGGAGTTCCGGCCTCAGGCCGTCGGGTTCTCGGTCAACTACCTGGCCAACGTGCCGGAAGTCATCGACCTGGCGGTCGCCACCCGCCGGCGATGGCCGGACTGCTTCCTCTTCGCGGGCGGTCATAGCCTGTCGTTCATCGCCGCCGAGGTCATCGAGCACGCGCGGGGCGGCCTCGACTGCGTGGTGCGTGGCGAGGGCGAGCTGATCGCGCCGCGGTTGTTGGAAGCAATCGGCGACGCGCGCCTTTCGACGCTGCCCGGCGTCGTCACCGCCGACGGCGCAGGACCTTCGCCGCTGATGCATGACGATCTCGACCGCTTCCCGCCTGCGCGCGACCTGGCGCGGCGCCGGCGCAAATACTTCATCGGCGTGCTGGATCCGTGCGCCTCGGCCGAATTTTCCCGAGGCTGCCCCTGGGACTGCTCCTTCTGCAGCGCTTGGACTTTCTACGGTCGCAGTTACCGACAAGCCTCGCCGGAGGCAGCTGCCGCGGACATCGCGCGCATCGCCGAACCCAACGTGTTCCTGGTCGATGACGTTGCCTTCGTGCATCCCGAGCACGGTCTCGCGGTGGGCCGCGAGCTGGAGCGCCTTCGAGTGCGCAAGCAATACTACCTGGAGACCCGTTGCGACGTGCTGGTGCGCAATCGCGAGGTCTTCGAGTACTGGCGCCGACTGGGGCTCCTGTACATGTTCCTCGGCCTGGAGGCGCTCGACCAGGAAAGCCTCAAGCTCCACCGCAAGCGCATCAGCGTGAACGAGAACCTCCGCGCTCTCGAGATCGCGCGCGAGCTCGGCTTCGTCGTCGCCGTCAACATCATCGCCGATCCGAGCTGGGACGAGCGGCAGTTCGCGGTCGTGCGCGATTGGGCGCTGACGGTCCCGGAGATCGTGCACCTCACCGTCGCCACGCCCTATCCCGGCACCGAGATCTGGCACACGGAGTCGCGGCGTCTCACCACGCTCGACTACCGGCTCTTCGACGTGCAGCACGCCGTTCTCCCCACTCGCCTGCCGCTGGCGCGCTTCTACGAGGAGCTGGTCAAGACCCAGTCCGTGCTGAACCGCAAGCACCTCGGTTTCGCCGCGCTCCGCGCCACCGCTGGCCTCGCCTTCCGCCTGGCGCTGCGTGGCCAGACCAATTTCATCCGGATGCTTTGGAAATTCGGAAGCGTCTATTCCCGCGACAGGCAGTACTCAGACCATCTCAAGCCCCTCCAGTATTCGATGCGCCCGCCGGAGGCGCACAGCGCTTCGCGGCCCCGCGCCCGGGACATCTTCGTCCATCTGGGCGCGCCCAGCCACGCATGAGGCAGATTGTCGAGACGACAGTAGCAACGGTGTAATCTGTCCAGGGGGACTCCTAGGACACGATGACACCACCTCGGCAGCCCCTTCAGTCTCATCCTGCAGCCCTTGGATCCGATCAGGCGGAAATGCTGCTTGACACAGTGTTGTCACGCGCGCCTGTCGGCTTTGCGTTCATCGACAGCGAGCTTCGCTACGTCCGCGTCAATGCGCACTTCGCTGCCGTGAACGGCGTTCCGGTCGAGGCTCACCTCGGCCGCACTGTGCGCGAGGTGGTGCCGGACATCGCGACCGCTGTCGAGCCGCTGCTACGGCGGGTGCTCGAGACGGGAGAGCCGCTCCTTGGCGTGGAAGCGGATGGCGCGCGGCTCGGGCGCCCCAGGGACCCGCGCGTCTGGGAAGGCAGCATCTTTCCGGTGCGCGGGCCGAATGCCACCATCATCGGCGTCGGACTCGTGATTACCGAGGTCACCCAGCGCCGCCGCGCGGAGGAGGAGGTGCGCGCCTCGGAGGCCGAGCTGAAAGCGCTGGTCAGCGCGCTCCGGCGACAAGCCGTCGTATTCGAGACCATCGGGGACGCCGTGTTGGTGATGGATCTCGAAGGACGGATCGTCGACTGGAACCCGGCGGCCGTACAGATCTTCGGCTACTCCAAGCAGGAGATTCTCGGCCGCCACGTCGTCACGATTCATCACCCCGAACTGGAAGGCCGGCTCGAGGAACAGATCCAGGCATCGCTCCGCCGCGACGGTCGCTGGTCCGGCGAACTGCCCTTCCGGCGTAAGGATGGGCGCGACGGCGTGGCTGACGTCATCGTCGTCAGTCAGCTCGACGACCAGGGACGCCCGGTGGCCTGGATCGGCGTCAACCGAGACATCACGGCGCGACGACGTGCCGAAACGGCGCTGGCGGAGAGCCGCGCACTTCTCGCAGAGGCGGAGGAGCTCGCCCACGTCGGGAGCTGGGCCCTCGAGCCTGACACCGGACGCCTCACCTGGTCCGACGAGCTCTATCGTATCTTCGGTGTCGAGCCGCAAAGCGTGCCCGTCACCCGCGACTGGTTTCGCGCGCGTGTACATGCGGACGACCGCGAGGCGGTGGGTGTGACCTTCCGGCGCTTGGTCGAGGGCGCAGACATTCCTTCGCTCAGATGCCGCATCGTCCGGCCCGACGGCTCGGAGCGGACCATCCAGACCCATGGCCGCGTCCAGCGCGATACGACCGGCCGTGTGCTTCGGGTGATCGGCAGCGCGCAGGACGTGACCGAGCTCGTTCGCGCCGAGAGCGAGCTCCGAGAAGCGCTTGGCACGGTCGCGGCGTTGCTGGACGCCTCGCCGGTTGCGATCGTGGCCGTGGACGCGGAGTACCGCGTCACGAAGTGGAACCCGGCGGCCGAGCATCTGTTCGGCTGGACGCCGGCGGACGTGCTCGGACGTCCACTGCCGATCGTGGGCCACGACCACCGGCTCGAGCACACGCGACTGCGCGAACAGCTGTTGAGCGGCCGCACGGTGAGCGCGATCGACACCCGGCGGCAGCGCAAGGACGGCTCGGTCGTGAACGTGTATCTCTCCGTCGCACCGCTCCGGAGCGCAGGCGGAGACGTTCGTGGCGCCGTGGCGCTCTTCGTCGACATGACCGAGCGCCGGCAGCTCGAGGAGCAGCTCCGGCAGTCCCAGAAGATGGAAGCGGTCGGGCAGCTTGCGGGCGGCGTCGCGCACGACTTCAACAACCTGCTCACCGTGATCAAGACCTACAGCGAGCTGCTGCTCGACCAGATTGACGGCACCAATCCATTCCGCGAAGACCTGGTCGCGATCCACCGGGCCGCAGGGCGCGCCGCCTCGCTGACCAGACAACTCCTCGCATTCAGCCGGAAGCAGGTGCTACAGCCCAAGGTGCTCAATCTGAATGCGGTCGCCGGCGGTCTGGAGCCGATGCTCCGCCGGCTGATTGGAGAGGACGTTCGCATCGTCATGCTCCCGGCGCCGAAGATCGGGCGGGTGCGGGCCGACCCGGGGCAGCTCGAGCAAGTGCTCGTGAACCTGGCTGTGAACGCGCGTGACGCGATGCCGAAGGGGGGTACGCTCACCATCGAGACATCGAACGTGGATCTCGATCGGGATTATGCGGGCCGGCGTTCAGTCGTCCTGCCCGGCCAGTACGTGATGCTGGCCGTGACGGACACCGGCTGCGGGATGGACGAGGCCACTCGCAGGCGCGTCTTCGAGCCGTTCTTCACGACCAAGGAAGTCGGCAGGGGGACGGGACTCGGACTTTCGACGGTGTACGGAATCGTCAAACAATCGGGCGGCTACATCTGGGTGTACAGCGAGCCGGGTCAGGGAACGACGTTCAAGATCTACCTGCCGAGCATAGACGAGGAAATATCGAGCTCGGAGGGGCAAACGGCCCAGGTAGCGGTCGGGGGCGCGGAGGTGGTGCTCCTCGTCGAAGACGACGAAGGCGTGCGCGCGCTCGGCCGGCGGATCCTGGAGCGCTACGGCTACACCGTTCTCGAGGCGCGCGACGGGCACGACGCGCTCCGCATCGCGGGACAGTACCCGCAACGGATCGACGTCCTGGTGACGGACATGGTGATGCCCGAGCTGAGCGGGCGTGAGGTCTATCAGAGGCTCAGCCCTGCGCGCCCAGGGCTCCGTGTGCTCTATGTGTCCGGGTACACCGACGACGACATCGTCCGCCGCGGACTCATCGAGGCGACCGCCGCATTCCTCCAGAAACCCTTCACCGCCATGCACCTCGCTGGCGCGGTCCGGGCTGTGCTGGACGGGCGCGAGGTTTCGGCGGAGCCGGCGGCGTAAGCGCTACCGCTTTACAGTAGCGCAGACCCCGGGAGCGCTGGTACCTTGCGCCGCTTTCGATTCCCTTCCCGCCCGCGTTGTTCCGACGACCGTCCAGGCTTCCCAAGAGGAAGCCCCCCGGAGCCAACCGATGAAACGAAGAGATGTGTCTGCCTGTTTTGCCGCCGCGGTCCTGTCGGTCGCGGTGGCGCTCTCGCCCGCCAGGGCCGCCCTCGCCGTAACGTGCGCCGAGCTGAACGGGGCATCCATCCCACCGTCCGCGATCGGCCTGCCGACGACCGGAGCCACCGTCACCACGTCCACCGTCGCAGCGACGGCCACGCTGGGCGAGTACTGCAAGGCGCTCGTCGCCATCCACCCGGTGGATCGAAGCGCTCCCGACATCCGCGCGCAGGTGAACCTGCCCGCCGAGTGGAACACCAAGGCATTCATGCAGGGAGGCGGCGGGTACAACGGGACCATCCCCAACACGACCGTCAATTTCGGAAACGGCCCGCTCGGCAAGCCGGCGCTCGCGCAGGGCTACGCGACGTTCAGCAGCGACTCCGGACATCAAGCGAACGCCCGCACGAGCCGCGACGGAAGATTCGCCGTCAGCGCGGAGGCCCTGCACAATTTCGCGGGCGACGCGCTGAAGAAGACGCGCGACTCGGCGGTCTACCTGATCGAGAAGCGTTACGGCCGCCGGCCCACGCGGAGCTACTTCGTCGGCGGATCGACCGGCGGGCGCGAGGCGCTCTGGGTCGTGCAGAACACGCCAAACGACTTCGACGGAGCAGTCTCCATGTACCCGGCGTGGAACGCGGCGAGCCTCGACCTGCAGTTCGGCCGGATCACCCGGGCCCTGGCGAAGCCGGGAGCGTACCCGAACCCGCGCAAGCAGCTCGTCTGGGTGAACGCAGTGATCGCCGCCTGCGACGAGCTGGACGGGCTCAAGGACGGACTGGTCAGCAATACGGCTGCATGCCATTTCGACACAGCGACCGTGCGATGCGCAGGGGGAGCGGATACCGCCGACAGCTGCTTGTCGGACGCGCAGATCGGCGCCATGCGCGTGTACGGCTCTCCCTTGCTCATCCCGTACCCGACGGGAAGCGGCGAGTTCTTCTACCCGGGCTTCAGCGTGTTCGTCGGCGCGGACCCGACGGGATCGCTCGATCTGAAGTCGCAACAGCCGACGAGCGAGATCGTGACGTCGGACCAGGCGACGAATGCGTGCCTCGGGTGCCCGTACGAGAACATGCCGTACCCGTCCGTGTTCTGGGACCAGTGGGTGAAGTTCTTCGTCACCGGCGACCCGCGCTTCGATTCCTTGAAGCTCGACCCCCAGAGCCCCGGTCCCTACCGCGAGCGCATCTCCGATCTGCTCGGGCTGCAGGACGTGAACAAGACCGACTTGTCGGCATTCAACAAGCGCGGTGGCAAGCTCCTCCTCATGCACGGGCTCGCAGACGGCCTGGTCGCCACGGACGCCACGAGCGAGTACTACATCCGCCTGCTCGACGACATGGGGCACAAGAACGTTCGGCGCTTCGTGCGCTACTACACCATCCCAGGGCTCGGGCACGTATTCGGCAGCCCGTCCGCGACCGGCGGCGGGTTCTTCGCTTCCTGGGATCCGTTGCCGGCGCTGGAGGCCTGGGTCGAGAAGGGGCAAGAGCCGTCCGGCCTCGTCACCGTCGATCAGAACGCCGCGACGCGCGGACGGACGCGTCCGGTCTGCGAATGGGCCGTCGTGGCCGAAGTACAACGGGGCGGGCGACCCGAATAGCGCCACGAGCTTCACCTGCGCCCGTTCCGCGGGTGAAGGCGACGACAGCGACTCCGAAGACTGAACGTCGCCACGTCGACCGCCGCGACTACCTCGTGCTCGAGCGTCTGAGCGGGGAGTTGGCGCGGCGGTAGGCTCCGGGACCTTTGCCTTCCCAGCGTTTGAAGGCCCGATTGAACGCGGCGTCGCTCCGGTAACCGACGTGGCCGGCCACGGCACTGGTCGACTCGTCGCTCTCGCGCAGCAACCGGGCCGCCTTGGTCATGCGCCATCCGCCCAGGTATTCCAGCGGCGGCTCGCCGACCAGGGCGGTGAAGCGGGCGGCGAATCCCGACCGTGAAAGCCCGACCGCCGACGCCAACTTCTCAACCGTCCACGGCTCGGCGGGCCGTTGGTGCATCAGCGCCAGCGCCTGCGCAATGGGCGGATCGGCCAAGGCCGGCAAGCCCTGCTCGGCGCACTGGTCGCCAGTGATCGCCGTGCGCAGGGCCTGCACCAGCAGCACGTCGGCGAGCCGGTTGACCACCACCGCGCCGCCCGGCCGATCGGAGGTGGCCTCGGCGACCAAAAGTTGCACGGTCGCCGGGAGCCACGGCGACACCTGCGGATCCTGAGCGGAGACCGGGATCACCTTGGGCAGCCGCCCGAGCAGCGGCGAACGGCGGAACTCATACCGGCCGCCGACCAGCAGGGACGGCGCGCCGCCGCCGCCGAAGCGGAACGTCTCCAGCATCGGGTCGCCGCGGCATTGACCCAGGGTGTGGAGCGGACTGCGCGGCGCATCGCGCAGGACGTGCCGCTCGCCGTGAGGCAGGAAGGCGACGTCGCCGGCGGAGAGGATCAGCTGCGCTTTGCCCGCAAGCTCGAGCCGCGCACTGCCCCGCGCGACCACGTAGAGGTGGGCCGCACCGTCGGCGGCAAATTCCAAGCCCCAGGGCGCGGTCAGCTCCATCCGTCCATAGATCAGCGTCGAGGTCCGGGTGGCGGCGAGCACGTCGGTGAGGACGTCGATTGACCGATCCGGTGCCTGTTTTGGACGCTTGAGCAAGGAATTTGGACTCCGCGGCATGCACCGTCCATAAGCGGCCGGGCATCCCACGTCCATGGTGAATGGCATGGACACTGGACTCCTCCTGCTTCGAGCGGTGGTCGGGCTGACCTTGCTGGCGCACGGCGCCCAGAAATTCTCCGGGCTGGACGGCGCCGCAGCCGCCTTCGAGGGCCTCGGCTTCGTGCCAGGCCGGCGCAGCGCCATCCTCGCCGGGCTGGCCGAAGCCGGCGGCGGCCTGGCGCTGGCGCTGGGCCTGGCTACGCCGGCAGCGGCCTCGATGGTGTTCGGGGTGATGCTCGTCGCCGGCGTCAGTGCGCACCTGAAGCACGGTTTCTTCCTGCAGAAGGGTGGCTACGAGTACACGATGGTGCTCGGCCTCGCGGGAGTCAGCGTGTCCTTCACCGGTCCGGGCCGCTTCTCCATCGACGCGCTCCTCGGCCTCGACCTCGGTGGGCCGAACTGGGGACTGCTCGCGCTGGCCGTGGGCGCGGTCGCCGGCGGCCTCCAGATCGCTGCCCGCCGCCGTCCCGTCGCGTCGCCGAACAAAGCCTGACCCTGCCGGAGCGAAATCCTGCATTGGTCGCCGCGACTTCCCAGGAGGAGAACCGTGGATGACGCGAGCCATCCACGATTCCCCTCTGGGGACAGAAAGACGCTAGAGCGAGCGCAGGAAGTTGAGGACGTCCTGCTTGTCCGACGGACTCAAGCTCCTGAACAGCCCGATCACGTCATTGGCCTCCGAGTCACAAGCCACGCCGTCAGCAGTCTGGATCTGCCCAGGCGCGCAAGCGGGATTGGTGCTCTGGTGGGCCAGGATCGCCCTCAGCAGTCCGCCGTTCCCAGGTCCGGCGCGACCGTCGTGGAGGAAGAAGATCCGCTGTCCCACGCCCCAGAGAGGCGCGGTGCGGAACTCGTCGGGACCCGCGCTGCCTTGCCTCACGAAATCCGCCAGCCCGGGGCCCATGTTGTGCAAGGCCACGTCGCTAAACGGATGGAAGGTGACTTCGCCCATTCCCGTGAATGGAGATTTCGCCGTGGTGAGCGATGACGTGTGGCAGAGGACGCAGCCAATCCCTGGATTCGAGCTGGTTCCGAACAACGCCTGGCCGTGGAGCTCGGAAGGCGTGCTGGTGGTCGGCTTGGGAGGCGCGGTAAACCGCATGAATAGAGCGAAGCTCACGGCATCGGAAGACATCCCGGTCGCGGTTCCTGAGGCATCCGTGGTGTTGCTCCTATCCTCCGGAGTGGGATTGAAGACGCAGCCCGCCACGGCCGACCGCTCGTTCGGGAACAGCTCGTTGGAAACGCCCTGCTCCACGTTGTAGGCCTCGCCTGCGAAGATGAGCAGGGACTTGTTCTGCGCCTTCCAGCCGAACCGCGTGACGGTGCCGTCATTCCCGGTGGTGTTGAGCCGGCCGCGAATGCCGAGGCTGCTCTTCAAGAAGTTGTTGCTGTTCACGTTTGCCAAGAGTGCCGAGTCGGGGACGTTCTCGATCAACCCCAGGCCGAACACTGGAGTGGGGATACGGAAGACGACGTTGTTGTTCGCCAGCTGCGTGGCGAAGTCGGGCTGCGCCAGGTTGCATCCCGGCGCATCGATGCGCCCGGCGATGGTGTACAGGCCGTGAACGCCGCCATCCTTCGCGCCGCTGGGGGTCAGGATGAAACGCGCCTCTCGAACAGGCCCGTCCCTCGTGATGAAGGATGGAACGGTGTTTCTTGCTCCATCGAGCGTCGCCACGGCCACCTGGGGGTTCGGCCGTTGCACCTGGCCCAGAGAGGGATGCGGGCTGGTGCCGCCCACGGCGGGCTGCGCGTGACAACTCGCGCAGCTGTTCGAATTGAAAGTGGGGCCAAGCCCCTTGCCATTCTCGCCGGCGACGCCGCCGGAAACCGAGTCCACTTCCTCGAACACCGCCTTCGCAGCGTTGAAGACGGCCGTCTCGTTGGGGTTCAGCGTCGGAAACTGGCCGCCCGACCCGGCCGGTCCAGGACGCGGACCCGGGTCAACCTGCGCCCAGGCGCTTACCGGCAGGCCCACCACCAAACAAAGCGAAACGAACGCAACACGCATTCCTGCGGACATAGGGCGTCGCCCTTTCCTTTGGCTCACCCGACACCGAGGTGCCCCGCCCCCTTTCGAGTAAGCTTGGATTGTTTGCGATGACAGGCACTTCGGTTTGGAAGTTCGCTCCTGGCAGCTGCGGCGTTGACTACCAGCGCTTGAACGCGCAGGTACACAGTTCTCGCGGACAGTGGAGCACTCATCCCGAGGTGTAGATCCGAGGAGTAGCGGTGGACTCGCGGACCCTAGCCGCGGCCAAAATCTTCGTCAAGCAGCCAGAAACTGAGCCACGCGGCTGCGTTGCTAGCCTTTATAAGGTTGGCAACTTGTAAATGTTGAAACGTATGGACGTTAAAAGCTGGGTGCGCGACGCGACCACATCATTGTCTGCTGCCCTGAGCTACCGGCGCCGAGCCGTTCGCGCGCGCGACTTTGCAGAGGCGGGGACGCCGGAGGCGAAGGCGGCTATCTGCTCCACCGTCGCGTCGAGGAACGCGCGGCCGCTGCCCGGGTCCAGCTTGTGGTCGAGCACGCCGTCGTTCCAGAGCGAGGCCAGGCCGTGGCCAATGGACCAGATCAACACGGTCCGCGTCATCACCTCTCGCGGAGAGGCCTGCGGCGCGGCCTCCCGGACCTGCTGGGCCAGGACCTCCAGCGTTCGGTCCGCTGCCGCGTGGAAAGACGCGTGCTCCTCTTGGGACTTGATGTCCGGCAGGAACATCACGCGGTAGTGCGCGGGGTGGGCACGCGCGAACTCCAGGTAAGCGCGGGCGAGCGCCCCGAAGCGGCCGTGCACGTCAGCCGGGGGAACGGGCGCCAGTGCGGCCTCGAGCCGTCCGCGCAGGGCCACGAACCCCTCCTCCGCCACGGCGGCCAGCAACGCGGTCTTGTCCTTGAAGTGGTGGTAGGGCGCCGCCGGCGTGACGCCCGCCCGGCGCGCGACCTCCCTCAGGGAGAAGGTCCCCAACTCCCCTTCGACGATCAGTGCGAGCGCGGCATCCACCAGCGCCCGCCGGAGATCTCCGTGGTGGTACCTGCGTTCGGGGTCGGTCGGTCGCTTCTTCGCGAGGCTCATGGCGTGGAACCTTCCGACGCATACCACCGATCGCCGCCCGACGCGCTCGATCTGAGCGCCGATTGGTTCGACCTTGGCGCTGCTCAGATGGATCGAAAGTCGGTGTCCTGGCTCTCGACGGCCTGTCGAGATTCCGGCACGCAACGACGACCCGCACGACACGGCCCCGTCCTGGGCGGCGACGCGAAAGACCGCCGGAAGTCCCGGGCATGGCACATGCACGGCCATTGGCCGGAGACATGACGATGGCCAAGGGAAGAGTCGCGGACTTGTTGGTCGACGTTCTGGCGGAAGCAGGCGTCCGGCAGATCTACGGTGTTGCCGGCGACTCGCTCAATGGCATCACGGACGCGATTCGCGCAACGGAACGGGTTCGATGGATTCACGTGAGACATGAAGAGACGGCAGCATTTGCCGCTGGAGCGGAAGCGCATCTCACGGGAAGGCTGGCCGTCTGCGCCGGGAGTTGCGGTCCCGGGAACCTGCACTTGATCAACGGCCTCTACGACTGTCATCGCAGCCGCGTTCCCGTTCTAGCGATCGCCGCGCAAATTCCCAGCAGCGAAATCGGGAGTGGATACTTTCAGGAGACCCACCCGGAACAGCTCTTCGCGCAGTGCAGCCACTATTGCGAGCTGGTGTCCCATCCCGAGCAGATGCCACGCGTCCTCGAGATTGCCATGCAGACCGCTATTTCGCGGCGTGGTGTGGCCGTGGTCGTCCTGCCGGGCGACGTGGCCTTGCAGGATGCCGTCGGACGCGGGCCCCGCATGCGCTTCCCGGAACCGAGACCGTCCGTGTGTCCCTCCGACGATGAATTGGCCGTCCTGGCGAAGGTCTTGAACGACTCCGCACGCACCACCATCCTGGCCGGCGCGGGCTGTGCCGGGGCCCACCAGGAGCTGATCGAGCTCGCGGGCAAGCTGAAGGCCCCCATCGTGCACGCGATGCGTGGGAAGGAGTTCATCGAGTACGACAACCCCTTCGACGTCGGCATGACGGGCCTGCTCGGTTTCTCCTCGGGCTACCACGCCATGATGAACTGCGACGTGCTCTTGATGATCGGAACCGACTTCCCCTACCAGCAGTTCTTTCCCAAGGACGCCACGGTCATCCAGATCGACGTCCGCGGAGAGCAACTGGGCAGACGCACGAGAGTGGATCGCGGCTTCGTCGGAGATGCCAAGACGACGATCGGCGCTCTTCTGCCGAAGCTCGTCCAGAACGACGTCGATGGGCACCTGAAGGACTCCCTCGAGCATTACCGGAAGGCACGCAAGGGCCTCGATGAGCTGGCGGCCGAGGGCCGGAGCAAGAAGCCGATCCATCCTCAGTATGTTGCGCGCCTGATCGACGAGCTCGCGGCGAAGGACGCCATATTCTCCTGCGACGTGGGCACGCCTACGATCTGGGCGGCCCGTTACCTGAGGATGAACGGCCAGCGGCGTCTGCTCGGCTCCTTCATCCACGGCTCCATGGCCAATGCGCTGCCGCAGGCGATCGGTGCACAGGTGAGCCATCCGGATCGCCAGGTGATCGCGATGTGCGGCGACGGTGGCCTCTCGATGCTCATGGGCGATCTGCTCACGCTCCGGCAGTTGCGGTTGCCGGTCAAGGTCATCGTCTTCAGGAATGACTCGCTCGCGTTCGTGGAGCTGGAAATGAAAGCCGGAGGCATCCTCGACTTTGGAACGGATCTGGACAACCCGAGTTTCGCGAAGATCGCCGAGGCCGCGGGTTTCCTCGGGCTGACGGCCGAGACGCCCGATCAGGTGAAGCCGATGATCTCCCAGGCGCTCGAGCATGACGGACCTGCCCTGGTCGACGCCATCGTGAGCCGCCAGGAGCTCTCCATGCCGCCGACCATCACCCTCGAGGAAGCCAAAGGCTTCACCCTGTTCCTGCTCAAAGCGGTCCTGAGCGGGCGCGGCGACGAAATCATCGACCTGGCGAGAGTCAATCTCCGCCGTTGAGGCCAGCCATGGCTGAAGTTCGCGCTGCTACAGAGCCCGATGTCATCCTCGTCGGCGCCGGCATCATGAGCGCCACACTGGCGGTCTGTCTCAAGGAACTCGAGCCCGCGCTGAGCATCGAGCTGTTCGAGACCCTCGAAGGTCCGGCGGAGGAGAGCTCGAATGCCTGGAACAACGCCGGCACCGGCCATGCGGCGTTGTGTGAGCTCAACTACACGCCGGAGCGCAGCGACGGAAGCATCGATATTTCCAAGGCGCTCGAAGTGAACGTGGAATTCGATCTCTCGCGCCAGCTCTGGGCCTACTTGGTGAAGAAGGGTGCCATTGCCTCCCCCGAATCCTTCATCGAACCGGTTCCGCACCTGAGCTTCGTACGTGGCGCCGACAACGTCGCATTCTTGAAGAAACGCTACGAGGCCTTGACGGCACATCATTGCTATCCAGGAATGGAGTTCGCGCAAGACAGGCACACGCTGAGCGAGTGGATGCCGCTCGTCATGGACGGCCGGGCGGCCAGCGACGTTGTGGCCGCCACCCGCATGGTCACCGGCACGGACGTGGATTACGGCGCGCTCACGCACAACCTCATTGCGCATCTGGAAGGCGTCGAGGGTTTTGCGGTCCACTACTCGCATCGCGTCACGAATGTTGCTCGGGGGTCGGGCGGGCGCTGGCTCGTCGAGGTCAAGGATCGCCGCACCGGCGAGCGGCGACCGACGACCGCCAGATTCGTCTTCCTCGGCGCCGGCGGCGGCGCGCTGCGCCTCTTGCAGAAGTCCGGCATTCAGGAAGCGCAGGGTTATGGCGGGTTCCCGGTCGGCGGCATCTGGTTGCGCTGCGACGACCCGGAGGTCAGCAAGAGGCACCACGCCAAGGTCTACGGCAAGGCGGCGGTCGGCTCTCCACCGATGTCGGTTCCCCACCTCGATACACGGGTCGTGGACGGCAAGCGCTCGATCCTGTTCGGACCCTACGCGGGCTTTTCCACCAAGTTCCTCAAGCACGGCTCGCTGCTGGATCTGTTCCGCTCCCTCACGGCGGCAAACATCGGTCCCATGCTGGACGTCGCGCGCGACGATAGCAGCCTGATCAAGTACCTGATCGGTCAGGTGGTGCAGTCATCGCGGCACAGGTTCGCGGCGCTGCGGGAGTTCTATCCGCTCGCAAACGCCTTGGACTGGAAGCTGGAGGTGGCCGGGCAGCGCGTCCAGATCATCAAACCTGACCCGCAGCGCGGGGGAGCCCTGGAATTCGGAACGGAGCTCGTCACCGCCGACGACGGCTCGCTTGTCGCGCTGCTGGGGGCCTCGCCGGGCGCATCGACCGCCGTCGCCATCATGCTCCAGGTCCTCGAACGATGCTTCGCCGAGGAGCTCGACGAGGGAGGCCGGGCGAGGATCAAGGCAGCGATCCCGTCCTACGGCGAGTCCTTGCTCGACGACCCGGCGCTTTGCGACCGGGTGCGAGCCGACACTGCAGCCGTATTGGGCCTCGAGAACATTTCGAGGAGCGAGCCGCAAAGGACCCTCGGCGCTCTGGAGACAGCCCAACTGCACTGACGAAGGCGCCGGAGACGGGCAGATGCCCTGGAGGAACCGATGAACGGAGTTGCGGCGGCCCGCAGCCGTGAGCCCCGCCCCGCGCCGCACATCCAGTGCAACTTCTTCGACGATCCGATCGATCTCGATCGGCGAACATCGTCGGCAACGTCGGGGCCTATCTCCATCCGACATCGACGGTGCCGATGGGCGCCGCAACGGATCCGACGGCCGTCGTCGACGCCTGGGGCAAGGTGAGGGGCATCGAGGCGCTGCGTGTCGTCGACGCGTCGATCCTGCCCGACATTCCGTCAGTACCGACGAACGTGACGACGATCATGCTGGCCGAGCGCATCGCGGCCAGGCTCGCCGGGTGACCACCATGACCCTCATGAAGGCCGGCTTCGTGCGCCACATTGGTCTGTCCGAGGTCAATGCCCAGAAGTGAATCGCCGAGGCACCGACCCGCATCTCTTGGGGAAGAGCAGCCGGCACGAGCCAAAACAGGGAGCTCAGCATGGACACCCCACAATCCCCGACCGCATCGTTCGATGATGACACCCTCCTGGCCGATTCATTGAGCCGGCGGGATGGCTTCGAGACGCGGGGAGCGGGGCTCGCCGGCGTCGCGGAGATCGTCGTCTTCCTCGATGGACAGGCCGAGACTGGACCCATCTTGGAGTTCGCTTGCGAGCTCGCCCAGGAGTACGGCGCGCACCTGACCGGCGTATTCATGCAGCCGCCTCCCGCATCTACTCCGCCGCAGACGTTCGCCCGCGGCAAGGGCATCCCGGCGGTGATCGACGCACACCGAGAGCAACTCGAGAGGATCGAGGCGGACCACCGGGCCCGGTTCGAAGACACGGTCGGCCGGCACGGGATGCGGTCGGAGTGGAGATCGGTGCCCCACTCGAGCGAGGACGTGGAGGTGCACGCGCATTACGCCGACGTGTCGGTGGTCGCCCGCCCGGCCCTGGCGCGGCCGACGGCCGGCCCACCTGGTCTCGTGGAGTCCCTCGTCCTGACGTCCGGCCGGCCGGTCATCGTGCTCCCGCCCGGTGGCGCCGCATCCCGGGGCCGCCGCATCCTGGTGGGGTGGAACGGCGGACGCGAAGCCGTCCGCGCCGTGGCGGATGCCTTGCCAGTGCTGGTGAGGGCCGAGGTGGTCGAGGTGTTGGTCGTCGACCCTGAGCGCCACCGGGGGGCCCACGGAGAGGAGCCGGGGGCCGATATCGCGCGTTACCTGCTGCGCCGCGGGGTGCGAGTCCAGGTACGACGCCTGTCGTCCGGCGGTGAGGACGTGGGCCTCGTTCTGCTGGCGCAGGCCGCCGCCCTCCGTGCCGATCTCCTCGTCATGGGCGCCTATGGCCACTCCCACTTGAACGAGTGGATGTTCGGTGGTGTCACGCGGACGGTCCTGCGGGAGGCGGAGCTCCCGGTCCTGATGTCCCGATGAGGTTTGTCCCGGACCGGCGCGCTCGGTCTCACCAATGCAGTAGGTTCGGGGCGTGATTACGGATCGCCCTCCGCAACGCGCCCAGGCGCGCCGCGAATTCGACCAGAGCGACGCGCTCACCAGGCTCGCGGCTCTCCCCGACGCCCACGACCTCCGGGCCCGCGCGGTGGTCTTCGAAGAAGCGGTCGCACTCGGCGACGCACGGGCCGTCAAAGCGTCGGGCGAATCGATCCTCGACTTGCTCGCTCGAACCTACGGGATCGCCCGGCCCGGACTGCGGGTGCTCGGGGCGCGACCGCGGACGGTCTGGGAGGGTGGACACACGGAGCTCTTCGGCGACTACCACTTCGAGGAGAAGCGGATCCGCATCTGGATGCGCACAGCGGTGCTGGGCAAGGTCACTTCCTATCGGGGCCTCCTTCACACGCTGCTGCATGAGTTCGGCCATCACCTCGATCGGGAGCGTTTCGGCTTTCTGGAAACGCCGCACACCCGCGGCTTCCATGGCCGTATCGACGACCTCTACCATCTTGCGCTGGGGACGCCTCCAGAGCACCGCCGCCCCCTGGTCTGGATCCGGATGGGCCGCGCCTTTCGCATCGACTGGTCCAAATCGAGGGAGCGCAAACCAACGTGAATGTCATCCTCTTCGGCGCCACCGGCATGATCGGACAGGGCGTCTTGCGCGAGTGCCTGCTCGACCCGGACGTCACCCGGGTACTGTCGGTCGCCCGAAGCTCGACCGGACAGCACGACGACAAGCTGCGCGAGCTGCTCCACGAGGACTTCACCAACTTCTCCGCGGTCGAGCGGGAGCTGACCGGCTACGACGCCTGCTTCTTCTGCCTCGGCGTCAGCTCGGCGGGCATGACCGAAGCCGACTACGCGCGGGTGACGTACGACTTCACACTGGCGGCGGCGAGGCTCCTCGCGAAGGCGAACCCGGAGATGACGTTCATCTACGTCTCGGGCGCCGGCACCGACAGCTCCGAGAAGGGCCGCTCGATGTGGGCGCGGGTGAAGGGGCGCACCGAGAACGCGCTGCTCGCGCTGCCTTTCAAGGCGAAGTTCATGTTTCGCCTGGGCTTCATCCAGCCGATGCACGGTATCGTCTCGAAAACGAGGCTGTACCGCGTGCTCTACGCGGCCATCGCCCCGCTCGTCCCCCTACTCAAAGCCGCTTTTCCGAGCGCCATCACCACGACAGAGCGGGTCGGTCGGGCGATGCTGGCTCTCGCCAAGCGAGGCGGCGGCAAGACGCTGCTCGAGAACGCCGACGTCAACGCGCTGGCCGCCCGGACCGCCTGAAGCAAGAGCTCGCCGCCACCCGGCGCGACCGAATCAAACCGGATGCCAAGGCATCTACTGCCCATGATCATCCGTGAGCCTACCAGCGTCGTCACCGGCCATCGGCAGCTCGAAGGGGGCGGATTCGTCGTGCGCCGGCCGCTCCCCACCGAGGAGCTGGAGATGGTCGATCCCTTCCTGCTCATCGACGAGATGGGGCCGGTCGACTATGGACCGGGCGAGGCGGTGGGCGCCCCGGACCACCCCCACCGCGGATTCGAGACGGTGACATACGCGCTCGACGGCGAGTTCGAGCACGAGGACTCCGCCGGCCACCGCGGCGTTCTCCGCGCCGGAGACGTGCAGTGGATGACCGCCGGGGCGGGGATCGTCCATTCCGAAATGCCCTCGCGGCGCATCCGCGACGAGGGCGGGCGCGTGCACGGCTTCCAGATCTGGGTCAACCTGCCCACTCGCCTGAAGATGACGCGCCCGCGGTACCAGGAGGTGCCCGCGCAGAAGATCCCGCAGGCCGCCACCCCGGACGGCAAGGCGCGGGTGCGGGTGGTGGCCGGCGAGGCCCTGGGGGCCAAGGCGGTCATCGATACGCACACTCCCATCGTCTACCAGGACTGGTCGCTCGAGGAGGGAGCCGACGTCACCGTCCCCATCTCAGGCAACCAGAACGCCCTCGTATACGTGTTCGAGGGATCCGCACGGGTCGGTGAGCGCGAGGTCGCCGAAGGGCAGCTCGCGGTGCTCGGGCCCGGCGACGCGGTCCGGCTGCGCGGAGGCAAGGCCCGGCTGCTGCTTCTCGCCGGCGAGCCGCTGCGCGAGCGGGTGGTGCATTACGGCCCGTTCGTGATGAACAGCGACCACGAGATCGTCCAGGCCGTACGCGATTTCCAGAGCGGACGGATGGGCGAAATCACCCGCACTGCCCAGGTCGACTGAAGCGTCCTGCTCGCTGCCGCCCGCCTTTTCGACAACCGGTAGGTAGTCTTGCGCGAGCTCGCAACGCGAAAAAAAGGGGCACGCCACCTGGGCGTGCCCCCCCTTCCCTTCGAGCTGCGAAGCGCGGCTTAGAACCCGGCGAACTGGTAGCCGACGCCGCCCGTCAACATCACGGCGTCGCCGAAGTTGCCGACGTCGTGGGTGTGGACGTTCACGCGGGCGCTCCACTCCTTCCACTGGTACCCCAGGCCGGCGCCGACGCCGAACTTCATCTGGGTGTCGCTGGCGGAGGTGGCGCCGCTGGAGGCGCCAATCATCAGGCCGAACAGGCCCATCTCGGCCGCCGCGAACAGGCCCTGGCGGTCCTGCTGCAGCACGTAGTACTTCGCCCCGAGCAGCACGGGGATCGAGTGCACGTGGTTATCGATCGTCGCGCCGAAGGCGGTGATGCTCTTGTTGGTGTGGAACTGGAAGCCCACGCGGCCGGTCAGGCTGAGCTGCTCGATCGCCGGGTACTCGACGTTCAGCAGCGCGCCGGCGCCGAAGCCGTTCGCGTTGCTGTAGTTGCCCACCGGCAGCGCGGCATCGACGTCGACGCCGAGCAGGACGGTGTGGGAAGTGCTGGCCATGGCGCTCGAACGCCCGTGCGAAGTCCGGGCGTCGCCCGCGTGCGCGGAACCCGCCAGACAGAGAATGACTGCAGCAGTCGTGATGACCTTGTTCATTCGTCCCTCGGAGCGGGCCGGGCGCGACATGCGACCGTGCGATCGCTCGGTTGCCGCCACGGTACGAGGGTTCGAGGTCGTTGATCAACAATTCAAACGTGTTCTAAACGATGTCCCGCTGCGGTTATCGAAGTCGTTATCGGTTGCGCTCCCACCCGAGCGCACCCGGCGGCGCGCGGCAGGGGAAGCCCATGCGGGTACGCGGGTTTATCTCTACCGTGTAACTGTATTCGAGGCACGCCCGCGGTCCGGCGCGTGTCCATAATCGGCGCTACCGACACGGAATCGTTGCGAGCCAGCGAGTTTGTATTTCGTAAACTCGGCTT
>WNFL01058284.1_pt1 | contig 20021 bp, 15 predicted proteins | sample 5400361 | NCBI WGS metagenome assembly WNFL01 (sample SAMN13153351, study PRJNA577476) | soil metagenome | isolation source: 40 cm soil on Douglas fir-dominated hillslope | place: USA:California | collected 2013-09-17
GACTCGTCGGGATCGAGCGCGAACCACATCGGCATCGGGTGCGGATAGCCGCCGGGGCCGTTCGAGACGATCGAGATCGTCTTCTTGGACTCGAGAAAGTGCCGCACCTCGTCCTTGGTCATCACGATCTGATCGCGTCTAGACATTCCTCAATCTTACCTGAGCCGGGCATCGCGCGCGGACGGCCGCGCGCTCCCGGCCTTCGCTCGGCTGCGCCTCGCTGCGCGCTTCGCTTGCTCACTTGTCGCTTGCGGCGATTTCTCGGCGATGCTCTCCTACGCCGATGCTCTCCATCGATCTCACGGGGAAGCGCGCTTTCGTCGCGGGCATCGCCGACGACTGGGGCTTCGGGTTCGCGATCGCCAAGCGGCTGGCGGAGGCCGGCGCGAGCGTTTGCGCGGGCACGTGGCCACCGGCCTTCGGGATCTTCACCAAGATGCTGGAGCGCGGGAAGATGGCGGAGTCGCTGCAGTTCGCGTCCGGCGGGACGCTCGCGTTCGAGCGCATCCTGCCGCTCGACGCCGAATTTGACACGTTCGCGGATGTGCCCACCGAAGTCCGCGAGAACCGCCGCTACAAGGAGCACGACGACTTCACGATCCAGGGCGCGGCGAATCGCCTCGTGGCGGAGTTCGGCGCGAAGCCGCTCGACATCGTCGTGCACAGCATCGCGAACGGCTCGGAGGTGAAGAACCCGCTGCTCGATACCAGCCGGCGCGGCTATCTCTCGGCGCTGTCGGCGAGCGCGTACTCGCTCGTGTCACTCGTGCAGCGCTTCGGTCCGATCCTGCGCCCCGCCGGCTCGTTCCTGTCACTCACCTACCTGGCGGGCGAGCGCGTCGTGCCGGGCTACGGCGGCGGAATGTCGTCGGCGAAGGCGGCGCTCGAGAGCGACACGCGCGTGCTCGCGTTCGAGGCGGGGCGGCGCTTCGGCGTGCGCGTGAACACGATCTCGGCCGGCCCGTGGGCGTCGCGCGCGGCGTCGGCGATCGGCTTCATCGAGATGATGATCCAGTACGCGAAGAACAACTCACCCCTGCCCGAGGCGATCACCGCCGACGAAGTGGGCGCGGCCGCCGCATTCCTGTGTAGCCCGCTCGCCAGCGGAATCACGGGCACCACGCTGTACGTCGACAAGGGCTACCACGCGATGGGCGTCGCCACCTCGCTGCCCACCGGCGGAAGCGAACCTCCCAAGGAATGAGCGGCGCCGCGCCGCACACAGCGTTCGTGCTCGCCGGGGGCGGAAGCCTCGGGGCGGTCGAGGTCGGCATGCTCGAGGCGCTGGTCGCCGCGGGCGTGCGCGCCGACTTCGTCGTCGGCTCGTCCGCGGGCGCGGTGAACGCCGCGTACTTCGCCGGCCGGCCCGACGCCGCCGGCGTGCGCGCGCTGCGCGCGATCTGGTCGGGCCTGCGGGCGCGCGACGTGTTTCCGCTTTCACCGCTCGGCGGGCTGCTCGGGGCGCTCGCCTTGCGCGACCACATGATCGACCCGGGGCCGTTCGCGCGCCTGGTGACTCGCCACCTCACCTACACCGACCTCGAGGAGGCCGAGATCCCCGTTCACGTCGTCGTCGCGAACGTGCTCAGCGGGCGCGAGGCGCTGCTCTCGAAGGGGAATGCCGTGGCCGCGGTCATGGCGAGCGCGGCGATTCCCGGCGTCTTCCCGCCGGTGAAGATCGACGGCAGCTACTACTTCGACGGCAGCGTCGCGAGCAACACGCCCGTGTCGGCGGCGTTCGAGCTCGGCGCCGAGCGCATCGTCGTGATGCCGACGGGTTACTCGTGCGAGATGAAGCGCGTGCCGGGCAGCGCGCTCGCCATGGCGCTCCACGGCATCAACGTGCTGGTCGCGCGCCAGCTCACGGTCGACGTGGAGCGCTACATGGAGCGCACACAGATCCGTGTCGTCCCGCCGCTCTGCCCCGTGGACACGCATCCGTTCGACTTCTCCGCCGGCGACGAGCTCATGGACCGCGCGGCGAAGACCACGCGCGCCTGGCTCGCGCGCGGCGGGCTCGAGCACTCCGGCATCCCCTTCGAGCTCCCGCCGCACAGTCACGAGGTGATCTGAGCGATTTGGCGCGTCGAGCTAGAGGTCCGCCGCGCGCGCGATCTGCTCGACGCCGGTCGCGAGGTCGCGCACCACGACGTTCCCGTCGCGCCACTCGTCGGGGCCGACGATGATGGCGCGCGCGGCGCCTGCGGCGTCCGCAGCCTTCAGCGCCTTCGCGAGCTTCGGCGAGCCGTAGGCGGTCTCGGCGGCGACGCCCTTCGCGCGGAGCTGCGCGACGAGCTTCCGCGCCGTGCCCGCGAGCTCGGGAGTCACCGCGAGTACGGCGACCTGTACGCGGGCCGGTGTCTTCGGCACGAGCTTCTTCTCCGCGAGCAGCTCCCCGAGCACCACGTCGCCCATGCCGAAGCCCAGCGCCGAGAGCTTCGGCCCGCCCAGCGCGGCGATCAGCCCGTCGTATCTCCCGCCCCCCGCGACGGCGCGCAGCTCGATGCCGCGCGCGAAGATCTCCCACACCGGCCCGGTGTAGTACGCGAGCCCGCGCACGATGTGGAAGTCGGGCAAGAGCTGCGAAGTGACTCCGAACTCGCGCGCCGCCTCGAGCACCGCGCCGAGCTCCGGCGCGCGCTCGAGCGGGTAGTCGGCGCACAGCGCGCGCAGCGCGTCGGCGCGCTTCGCGCCCAGCTTGTCGTCGAGCTTCTGCCCCGCGGCGCGGTCGCGCTCCAGCTTGTCGACCAGGCCGAGCACCTCGCCCGCGTCACCCTCCGCGACCTCGAGCTCGGCCAGCACGCGCGCAACGAAGCGCCGGTCGTTGATGCGCACGAGCACGTCGTCGGGAGACAGTCCAAGGATGCGCAGCGCGTCGAGCGCGACCGCGATCGCCTCCGCGTCCGCCGCGGGCTCGTCGCTGCCGATCACGTCGACGTTCCACTGGAAGAACGCGCGCAAGCGCCCGCGCTGCATCTTCTCGTAGCGGTAGAACTCCGGCGTCGAGTACCACTTGATCGGCTTGGGCAGGCCCGCGCCGCGCGCCGCGACCATGCGCGCGAGCGTCGGCGTCATCTCCGGGCGCAGCGCGACTTCGCGGCCGCCCTTGTCGGTGAACGCGTAGAGCTGGTTCGCGATCTCGGGACCCGACTTGGCGGTGAGCAGCTCGAGCGCCTCGAGCACCGGCCCGTCGATCTCCTCGAAGCCGGCGTTGCGCGCGGCGCGGTGCCAGGCCGACTCGATCCAGCGCCGCACGGCCAGGTCGTCGGGAAAGAAGTCCCGGAATCCCGGCAGGGCTTGGAAGCGCATGGCGCCGCAGCGTAGCCGAAGGCCTCCGCGCTTCAAACGGCGCGCTCCGGCGTCGAAGAGAACCGTCGAAGAGAGGGCGGGAAGCGGTTACTCTAGTCCGCCCTCCCCGGTGATCGCGTGGGCACCCTACCCACGCTTCGTGCTGGACGTTTTTGCGTCGATGGAGGCATCTGGTGTACGAGGAGCTGGCTGGGCTCTTCTCTGGCGAGAACGGCGCTTGGGTCGAGGGGCTGTACGAGGACTACGTGCTCGGTCGCGAGCGCGTTCCCGAGAGCTGGCGCGCGTTGTTCGACGGCCTGCTCGGCCGCGTGACGGCCGACGAGCCGGCGATCGCCCCGCGCGCGAACGGACGCGCCCCGGCTGCCGACCCGTCCGGCGCGCCGCGCGGGCTGGCGGCGCTGGCCGAGCCCGCCGCCGGTGTCATGGGGCTCATCGACGCGTATCGCAGCCACGGCCACCTGATCGCCAAGCTCGACCCGCTGGGCGACAACCGCGACTCGCATCCCCTGCTCGATCCCGCGAACTACGGGCTGGGCGACTGGGACGCCAGCCGGCGCGTGCGCTTCGGCAACTACCTGGGCCACCCCGAAGGGACCCTCGACGAGCTGATCGCGAGCCTGCGCCGCACCTACGGCGGCACCTTCGGCGCGGAGTTCATGGAGATTCGCGACAAGCCGCGCCGCGACTGGCTGATGGAGCGCATGGAGCCGCGCGAGAACCGGCCCGAGCTGTCGACCGAGGAGCGGCTGCGCATCCTGACGCAGCTCATCGCCGCGGAGCGCTACGAGCAGTTCCTGCACAAGCGCTTCCTCGGCGTGTACCGCTTCTCGCTCGAGGGCGGCGAGGCGCTGGTCCCGATCATGGACACGCTCGTCGAGGGCGCGTCGGAGCTCGGCGGCGAGGAGATCGTGATCGCCATGGCGCACCGCGGGCGCCTGAACCTGATGGCGCACGTCATGGACATGCCGTACCGCGCGATCATGGCCGAATTCCAGGGCGCGCTCATGCCGGCGAACGCACAGGGCGCGGGCGACGTGAAGTACCACCGCGGTTACTCGGCCGATCGGCGCACGCGCGCCGGGAAGTCGGTGCACCTCTCGCTCTGCCCGAACCCGAGTCACTTGGAGTGGATCAACCCGGTCGCCGAGGGCGTGGTCGCGGCGAAGCAGCACCGCCGCGGCGACACGGACGGCGCGCAGGTGATCCCGCTGCAGATCCACGGCGACGCCGCGTTCACGGGCCAGGGCATCGTGTACGAGACACTCGCGCTCTCGGAGCTCGCGACCTACCGCACCGGCGGCACGATCCACGTGATCATCGACAACCAGATCGGCTTCACCACCGAGCCGTCACAGTGCCGCTTCACGCAGTATCCGAGCGACACGGCGAAGAACATCCAGGCGCCGATCTTCCACGTGAACGCCGACGACCCCGAGGCCTGCGTGCACGCCGCGAAGCTCGCGGCCGCGTTCCGCCAGCAGTTCAAAGAGGACGTGATCATCCACCTCGTCTGCTACCGGCGGCACGGTCACAACGAGGGCGACGATCCGACTTACACGCAGCCGCTGATGTACAAGGCGATCGCGGCGCACGAGCGCGTGGCCGAGCTCTACACCGACCGGCTGCTGCGCGAGAACGCGATCGACGCGGCCGCGCTCGCGAAGCTCGAAGAGGAGCACAAGCGCAAGCTCGAGCAGGCGCTCGAGGAGAGCACGACTCACACGCGCCTCGCGGGGGCCGAGGGCTATCACGGCCTCTGGGAGGGGCTCGCGAGCCCGGAGCAGCGCGACGGCAAGACCGCGGTCACCCTCGAGGCGCTGACCAGCGTCGCGCGCGCGCTGGTCGAGGTGCCGCCGGGCTTCAACGTGCACCCGAAGCTGCGCCGCCAGCTCGAGGCGCGCATGCGCTCGGTCGTCGACAACGAGCCCATGGACTGGGGAACCGGCGAGGCGCTGGCGATCGGCACGCTGCTCGCCGAAGGCATCCCCGTGCGCATGACCGGCCAGGACTGCGAGCGCGGCACGTTCGGTCACCGCCACGCGGTGCTGCACGACGTCGAGAATGGCGCGCAGTACGTGTCACTCGACAAGCTCGGCACCGCCGGCGCGCACTTCACGATCGCGAACTCGCTGCTCTCCGAGGCGGGCGTGCTCGGCTTCGAGTACGGCTACAGCACCGTCGACCCGAATCGCCTCGCCATGTGGGAAGCGCAGTTCGGCGACTTCGCGAACAGCGCGCAGGTCATCATCGACCAGTTCATCGCCAGCGGCGAGAAGAAGTGGAGTCGCTCGTCGGGCCTCGTGCTGCTGCTGCCGCACGGCTACGAAGGCAAGGGGCCGGAGCACTCCAGCGCGCGCCTCGAGCGCTTTCTGCAGCTCTGCGCGGAAGACAACCTGCAGGTCGTGAATCTGTCGACCCCCGCGCAGTATTTCCACGCGCTCCGCCGACAGATTCGCAGAAACTTCAGGAAGCCCCTGGTCGTGATGACGCCCAAGAGTCTCCTGCGCCACCCGAAGTGTGTCTCGACGCGCGACGAGCTCACCAGCGGCGAGTTCCGCGAGGTCATCGACGATCCCGCGTTCGCGGCGAACGGCGGGCGCCCGGCGGCGAACACGCGCCGCGTGCTCGTGTGCAGCGGCAAGGTCTACTACACGCTCCTCGAAGCGCGCGAGGACTCGGGCTTCGACGACGTCGCGATCGTGCGGCTCGAGGAGCTGCACCCGTTCCCGTTCGACCTGCTCACGCCGCTGCTCGCGCGCTACGGCGCCGCCGAGATCTGCTGGGTCCAGGAAGAGCCCTGGAACATGGGTGGCTGGCAGTTCGTGAGTGACCGGCTGCGGCGCGTGCTCGGGCTCGAGAAGTCGCTGCGCTACGTCGGCCGGCGCGAGTCGGCGAGTCCGGCGACCGGCTCGTACCGGCTGCACGAGGAAGAGCAAGCCGCGTTCGTGCGCGAAGCCTTCGCGCCCAAGGCGATGGTTCGTCGCCAGGATGCCTAGCGAGGTGGTACGATAGGGGAACCCTCTGGGAGGATTTTCGCCGTGCCGTACGCTTCCGGCCGCACGTTCTACGACGCCGACAGTCACCTGATGGAGCTCGCTGACTGGCTCGCGCCCTACGCCGACCCCGACGTGCGCGAGCGCCTGCGCCCGCTGTATCTCGGCGCGGCCGGGAAGCTCGCCGACAGTGCGGTCGAGGCCGCGGCCGCGCGCCGGGGCGACTCGGAGGCGGCGCGCGCGCTCGAGGCGAACCTGATGGGCGCGAAGGGCTGGAACGCGCTCGGCGCCTTCGACCGCGAGGAGCGCACGCGCGCGTTGGACCTGCTCGGCTTCGAGCGCCAGCTCGTGTTCAGCACGTTCGCGGCGACCCAGTTCGCCGGCGACGATCTCGACTTGCTCTACGGCGGCTCGCGTGCGCACAACCGCGCGATCGCAGACTTCTGCGCGGCCGACCGCCGGCTCATCGGAGTGGCCTCCGTGCCCTGGGGCGATCCCGAGCGCACGGCCGCCGAAGCCGAGGAGGCGATCCGCCTCGGCTGCGGCGCGATCCTCGTGCCGTCCGCACCGAGCGGGTCACTCTCGCCGACTCACTCGGACTACCACCCGTTCTGGGCGCGGCTCGAGTCCGCGAACATCCCGTTCATGCTGCACATCGGCGGCGGCGGTCGCAGCCTGCGAAAGCAGTTCCACAACAACGGCGTGAAGGTCAGTGACTGGCTCGGCGGCGGTGAGAATCTGCGCTCGAAGGATTTCATGACGGTGCACAACGCCCCGGAGACCTTCCTCTCCTGCATGGTGCTCGACGGCATGTTCGAGACCTTCCCGCGCTTGCGCGGCGGCTGCATCGAGCAGGGCGCGCTCTGGGTGCCGACCTGGCTGCGCCGGCTCGACATCGCGCAGACGACGTTCCAGAAGACCGAGCCCGCGCTGCGCCTGCCCGAGCGCGCCTCGGAGTACGTGCACGGACACGTGTGGTTCACGCCATTCCCGACGGAGCCCGTCGGCTGGCTGATCGAACAGGCGGGCGACGACCTGTTCCTGTTCTCGTCGGACTACCCGCACCCCGAAGGCGGCCGCGATCCGCTGCGCCGCTTCGAGGAGTCCCTCGCGGGCGCGCGCCCGGCCGCGCTCGACAAGTTCTACAGCGAGAACTTCAGCGCGATGATGGGCGGCTGAGCACGGGCGAGTCTGCGTCGACGAGCCCGCCGATGCGCAGCATGTCGTCGATCAGGAAGCGCACCTCGGGCTCGCGCAGGAACGAGACGTGACTGCCCGCGTACCAGGCGATGCGCGGCTCGGCCCAATGCCGCCAGAGATCGCGCACCTGGTCCGCGGGCACCAGGTGGTCGGCGGTGGCGGCGAAGATCGACAGGCGCTCGCGCGGGACCAGCGGCGAGAGCGCGAGCGGTGACACGACGGAGACCACCTCGCGCAGCAGCTCCCAGTCGAAGTCGAGCCGCTCGATCTCGCGCAGGAGCCGGTTCGGAGTGAGTCGCTCGACCAGGCGCACGAAGTCCGAGGCAGGGATGCCCGCGATCGTGCACGCCAGCCCGCCGTCGAGACACGAGAGCAAGGACGCCGTGTAGCCGCCGAGCGAGAGGCCGTAGACTCCGATCTGCGCCGCGCCGTTGGCGCGCAGCCAGGCGAGCTGGCGGCGGATGTCCCACATCGCCTGCGCCTCGGCGTGCACGGTGTCGAGGAAGTCACCGGAGAGAAAGCCGGTGCCGCTGCGCATGCCGTGCGCTCGCGGGCCGTGCAGCGGCAGCACCGGGAACAGCAGGTTGAGGCCGAGCTGGTGGTGCAGGCGGCGCGCCTCGAACGCCGGCAGATCCGTGAGCGCGCTGCCCATCCCGTAGCCGTGAATGCAGACCAGCCACGGCCGATCGGCGTCGCGATGGCGCATCACGATCGCGTGCGCTTCGCGGTTCAGGCCGTACGAGAGCCAGCGCTCGCGCCCCGGATCGCCGGCGCGCGGCTCGTAGCCGCTCGCGAACGACATGCGCTCGAACGACTGACCGAGCGAGCGGCCCCAGCTCAGGTGCGGTCCCTCGAGCGGCGGCGGTGTCTCGTGATACGAGACGGGCTTCTCGAGCCACCCCGAGCTCTCGAAGTGCTCGCGGGCCTCGCGGATCTCGCGCGCGGCGCGGCCGATGTCCGGATGCAGCGATCCGGGCCGCGTCGTGATCAGACTCGCGAGCGCGAGCTGATCGAAGGCGACCTTGGTCGCGAGCTGCAGGTCCAGGGTCGGATGGGGCACGCGCTCGATCGTCGGCTCGGCGCGCTGCGCGCCCCAGCCGCAGGCGACGAAGCTCGCGACCGCGAGGGCGAGCAGCCCGGTCATGGGCGCGAAGCCGACCGCGAACAGCAGCGGCATCGCCGCGAGCAGCGCGAGCAGCGCACCGAGCGCGGTGAGCTGCGGCGTGCGGATGTCGCCGGGCAGCAACAAGGTCGAGACACCGCCCGCGAGCATGAGTGACCCGGGAATGGCGCCGAGGAAGAAGCTGACCGGCCCGCTTCCGGCGCTGATCCAGGCCAGGCCCGCCGCGACGGCGATCAGCTGCTCGAGCGCGAGACCACGGCCACCGTTCATCGCGTCTCGAGCTCGGGGCGCTTCTCCGGGCTGCGCCGTCGCCGCGGTCGCTTCGCGGGCGGCGCGTTCACGTGCGGCGCAGGCGCCGTCGCCGCGAGCCGGCGCAGCTCGTCGAACGACGCGGCCACGGCGTCCGCGAGCGCGGGTAGGTCCGGCAGGCGGGCGGCATCGGCGCTGAGACCGACGAACACGCGCTCCGGAAGGCGAGTCATCGTGACTCCGAGCGCGTGGCCCGGCAGACGCGGCGCCACCGGGATGAACGCCTGCAGACGCGCGCCGAGCAGCTGCTCGGGGGCGGGCGGAGTCGCGAGCTCGAAGGCAGCGAGATCGGCGCGCCGGCCCGCCAGCGCGGCGGCGGCCAGCGCCGCGAGCTCATGCAGTGGCGACGCGCCCTCGCCCGCAGCGCTGCGCGCATGCCGCTCGCTCGCTGCGCGCACGGCGACGAAGCGCGTGCGCGGGTCCACGATCTCGATCGGCAGGCGGAAACGGGGCGCCGAGGCCTGCTCGCCGACGCAGATCGGTGTCACGATGCGCAGCGCGCCGAGATCCGCGCGCGCGACGCGCCGTTCGACCACGCGGCGCAAACCGCCCGCGACCGCGGCGAGCACGACGTCGCGCTCGGTTCCGCCCAGGCGCGCGCAGATCGCCGCGACGTCCGGCGCGGCGAGCGCGAGCCAGTCGATGCGCCGGTGCGCGCCCTCGCTCGCGTCGCCCAGCGGCGCATGCGCGCCGGCGAGCGCCCCCTCCGCGAAGTCGAGCACGAAGCGCACGGCGCTCCCGGCGCCCGCGAGAAATCCAGAAGGCCGCGCGAGCGAGGCGACCCGTCGCACGACCTCCTCGCCGGCGCGCGCGAGCGTGCCGCTGGTGCGCGCGCTCGGCTCCAGCAGCGCCGCGTCGCACTTCGCGAGCAGCGCGAAGCGCGCAGCTTCGAGGCCTTCGACGATCCACAGCTCCCAGAGCGGCTTCTCCGGATCGAGCTCCTGCGAGAACACGCGCGCGGCGAGGCGCTTCAGCGCGCGCTCGTCGCCCGGGCGCGGCAGGCTGACGTGGCGGACGTGGTAGTCGAGCTGGAAGCTCGAATCCTCGGCGAAGACCTCGAGCGCGCCGAGTGCGAGTCGGACGCGGCGCTCGCGGGCGCGCGGCAGCTCGGGGAGACGCTTTGCGGTGTATGCCCGGAGTCGCTCGACGTCGACTCCGCCGTGGCGCAGCTGCAGCGGTCCCGCGTCGAACACGAGAACCGCCCCCAGTTGCATGGCGTTGGAGTAGCTCTCGGCGCAGCGTGTTTCAAGAGATACCGACCACAACGGCGCGTAGCCAGGGTCCCCACGGGCTCCAAACAGCGCGTGAGTAGGATGCTCGCGCGCTCAAAACAGGGCGTGGGTACCCACGCGCTCCGCACAGCACATGGGAAGGGTGCCCATGTGCTCCAAAGTCGCGAGTCAGTCGGCCAGTCGATAGGCACGCAGCGCCGGGAGGCGCCAGGCGACGATGGCAACGACCACGAGACACCCGACGCCGCCAAACACGACGGCGAACGTCGCGCTCGTCAGCTCCGCCAGGAAGCCCGACTCCGCCTGGCCGAGGTTGTTCGAGGCGCCGATGAAGACGAAGTTCACCGAGCTCACGCGGCCGCGGAGCGCGTCGGGGGTCGAGAGCTGGATCGCGGTGTTGCGCAGCACGACACTGACCGCGTCCGCCATGCCGACCATCATGTAGCACGCGACGGAGAGCGGGTAGGAGCGAGACAGACCGAACGCGATCGTGGCCAGCCCGTAGGCGACGACCGCCCAGAGCAGCGCGACGCCGGCGCGCCGGAAGCCCGGCAGGAACACGAGGAGGCCCGACATGGCGAGCGCGCCGAGCTCGAGCGAGCCCGAGAGCAGGCCGTAGCCGTCGGCTCCGACGTGCAGGATGTCGCGCGCGTACACCGGCAGCAGCGCCGTCGCGCCGCCGAGAATCACGGCGAACATGTCGAGCGTCATGCAGCCCAGAACGACCGGGTTGTCGCGCACGTAGGCGAGGCCCTCGAGGATCGCGCTCCAGGTGACTCGCGCGGCGTTTGTCGCCGCCGAGATCGCCGGCAGCTTGGCGAGCGAGAATATCGACACACCCACGAGCGCGGTGTGCAGGCCGTATGCGGCGGCGATGCCGGCGCGCCCCGTCACGACGCCGGTGAGGATCGGACCCGCAGCGAAGCCGAGGAAGAGCAACGTCGCCATCAGGGTGACCGCGCGCGGAAAGCGCGCGCGAGAGACGAGCTGCGGCAAGAGCGACGCGCGCGCCGGCTGCTCGAAGACACCCGCGGTCGACGCCAGCCCGACCGCGACGTAGAGGACCGGCAGGCTCGCGTTTCCAGAGAGCGTGACCGCGCACAGCGAGAGCGAGCACAGCATCGGCACGACCTGCGCGAGCTGAATGAGTCGCCGTCGTTCGAACGCGTCGGCCACCGCGCCCGCGGGCAGACTCAGTGCCAGCGAGGGCAGGAACCGGATCAGGCCGACGACGCCGAGCTGACCCGGCGAGTGCGAGAGATCGTAGACGTGCCAGGCGACCGCGGAGCCAAGCAAGGTCATGGCGATACCCGATAAGAAGCGGCTCGCGAGAAACCAGCGGAACGTCGCCTCGCGGAGCACCGCGAAGCGCGACTCGGATCCCTCGCTGCTCTCCTCGGCCGCGGCCATGGGCGCGTATCGTAGCCGAAGGCGGCGGGTATTCTGCCGGGCGTGGTTCGCGACGAGGAGCTGTGCGCCGGGGTTCGCCGCTTGCGCGGCGACGACGGGCTCGAGGTGCGCGTGCTCACGCGCGCTCCGCTGGTGGGACCCGAGGTCGGCTCGGGCGCGCGCTTCGAGCGCGTGCGCCTGGAGATCGCGGGTGAGTCGCTGGTTGCGGTGCTGAAAGTCATCGCGCCCGATCCGATCTGCGTCACACGCGAGCGGCGCTTCTATGAGGAGCTCGCGCCGCGCCTGCGCGCGCGCGTGCCGCGGGCGTACGGCGCAGGGCCCGTCGCGGGCCGAGACGACGGCTGGATCCTGCTCGAGGAGTTTCCGCGCGCCGAGCGCTGGCAACCGGCGCGCGCGCTCGAGGTCGCGCGCGCGATCGCGCGCGTTCATGCCGAAACCCTCGACCGCGCGCCGTCGTGGCTGCCGCGCCCGTTCGCCCGCGACCTCGACGCGCAGCTCGCGCACGTGCCCAACGGCCTCGAGCGGCTCGCGGCGCTGCAGCGCCGCGCGCGCGCTCGTGCGCTCGCCGGAGCGACTGCGCCGCGCGTTCTCCGACTCACCCGAGGCGGTGATACACCGCGATCTGCACCCCGGGAACGTGTGGCTCGTGCGCGGCGCCGAGCCGATCGTGTTCGACTGGGAAGCCGTCTCCGCGGGACCCCCGATCTTCGACGTCAGCCTGCTGAGTCAGTATCTCGCGATTCGGCAGCTCCGGATCCCGCTGCGCGCCGCCGAGCTGGGATTCTTCCTGCCCGGCGGGCCAGGTCTCGAGCGACTGGTCTCTGTGTATCTCGACGCGCTCGAGCGCGAGAGCGGCGGCGCGCAGCTGCGCGCGCGGGTCAGCTCCGCCCTGGACGGCGCGCTGGTCTGGGAGGCGCTGTATCGCCTCGGCTGGTGCGCGTCACAGCTCGAGGCGCATCTCCCACGCGCGGCGCTGCGACTCGCGCGGCTTCCCGGTCTCCGCAGGCTGGGCGGCCTCGGGGACCGGCCCGCGCTGTACGCGGCCTGGCGCGCGATGTTCGCCGACTTCGAGACACGGGCCGGTGCGCTGTTGCGCTAGGCGTCGATCCCGATCACGGTGAGTCCGCGCGGGCCGTGCGCGCCCAGCACGAGCTCGCCCTCGATGTCCGCTGTCTTCGAGGGTCCCGCGAGGAACAGCGCCGCTTCCGGAAGCTGCGCGAGCGCCGCGTGCATGTCCGTCACGATGCGGCGCGTCTCGACCAGCAACACGAGCCGATCGCAGATCACGGGCAGCGCGCGCGGCCGCGCCTCGCGCCCGTCGAGGCCGACGGCGCCGTTCTCCGCGACCGCGAGAGCGCCGCACAGGATCGCGACCGCGACATCGGCGAGCGCATGGGGCTCCGCGTCGCTCGGGACCGGCCGCCACGGGCCGCTGCCGAGCCGCAACAGCGCGGCATCGCTCGCGAGCACGCGCTCAGCCGGGGCGAGGCGGCGACACAGATCTGCGACGCGCTGGGAAACCTCGGACGCCGGCATCGGGCCGACCCCCTCCCCGCCCGCGACCGCGAGCTGCGCCGCGAAGGCGGCGAAATCCGCGCGGCGGCGCGACGGCTCGAACGGCTCGGGCGCGGGCACCGCGCGAGTCACGGCGGCGCGCACGCGGCCGAGGATCTCCTCGCGCGCGCTCACGGCGCCTCTCTCGCGCTCGAGCGCGCCCGGAACCTCGCGCGAAAGCTCGCGCCGGGATGCTCGGGAAGCGCGCGCGCCGCGAGCCATGCGCGCGCCGGATTCGCCGGAAAGCTCCGCCCCAGCAGCGGCCACAGGGCGCGCGCCGCGAAGCCAGCCGCGCGGTACAGGCCGGGCCGCGCGAGGATCCGCGCCGCCCAGCGAGCGGCGCGACGCGCGCCGGCGGGGCGCGGCGAGTCACTCCCGCGCCACGCGACGAGCTGGTCGTGCAGGTCGATCTTCACGGGACACACCGCGCTGCAGCTCCCGCACAGGGTGGACGCGAACGGCAGCCGCCGCAGCTCGTCGCTCGAGGTCAGCGCGGGCGCGAGCACCGCGCCGATCGGCCCGGGCACCGCCCAGCCATACGCGTGTCCGCCCGCGCGCCGGTACACGGGGCAGGTATTGAGACACGCGCCGCAGCGAATGCAGGCGAGCGCCGAGCGATGTCTGGGATTCGCGAGCAGCCGCGTCCGCCCGTTGTCGACCAGGATCACGTGCAGCTCGGCGCCCGGCCGCGGCCCGGTGACCAGGCTCGTGTAGGCGGAGATCGCCTGGCCCGTTGCGCTGCGCGCGAGCAGGCGCAGAAACACCGCGAGGTCGGCCAGGCCCGGGACGACCTTCTCGATCCCCAGACATGCGATGTGCAGCGGCGCGAGCGCCATGCCGAGGTCGGCGTTGCCCTCGTTCGTGACGATCACCAGCGTGCCGGTCTCCGCGACGGCGAAGTTCGCGCCGGTGATCGCGGCGTCGGCGGCGAGAAAGCGCGCGCGCAGGTCGCGGCGCGCCGCCGCGGTGAGCCGACCCGGATCGGTGTCACCCGGCGCCGAGCCCATCTCGCGCTCGAACAGCGCGCCGATGTCCGCGCGCGTGCGGTGGATCGCGGGCATGATGATGTGCGACGGCGGCTCGCCCCCGAGCTGCACGATGCGCTCGCCGAGATCCGTGTCGACGACCTCGATGCCGTGGCGCTCGAGGTGCGGGTTCAAGCCGCACTCCTCGGTCAACATCGACTTGCTCTTCACGACGCGCCGCGCGCCCCTGGCCGCGAGCAGCTCGAGCGCGATGCGCTGCAGGTCGGCGGCGTCGCCGGCGAAGTGCACGCGGGCGCCCGCCGCCTGCGCTCGCGCCTCGAAGCGCTCGAGATAGACGTCGAGGTGGTCGAGCGCATGCGCCTTGATGCGCCGCGCCTGCTCGCGCAGCCGCTCGAAGTCGGGCTCCGCGCGGCCCGCCGCGTCGCGCTTCAGGCGCAGCGCGAACACGGCCGAGTCGTGCGCGGTGAGTCGGTCGCCCGCCGGCAGGAGCTGCGCCGCGCGCCGATCGAACGCCGCGCTCACGCGCCCGCTCGGCTCGCGAGGATCTCGGCGAGATGCAGCGGCCGCGGGCCCGCGCCGGCGCGGCGCCGCAGGCCATCGAGGTGCAACAGGCAGCTCACGTCGGTTCCGGTGACGAACTCGGCGCCGCTCGCGGACAGCGCCGCGAGCTTCGCGCGCCCGATGCGCGCCGAGAGCTCGGGAAACTCCACCGAGAACGCGCCGCCGAAGCCGCAGCACTCGTCGCGGCGCTCGGCCTCGCACAGCTCGAGCCCGTCGACGGCGCGCAGCAGAGACTCCGTGACGCCCACGCCGGGCGCTCGCGACGTGCGCTCGCTCGGCCAGCCGAGCTCGAGCTCACGCAGCCCGTGACAGCTTTCGAGCAGCGCGACCTTGTGCGGGAAGCGTGCGCCGACGTCGCGGCGATTCAGCACGCGGCTGATGAACTCGCCGAGCTCGAACGTGCGCGCCGCCAGGGCCTTCGCCTCCGCCTCGCCGATCAGATCCGTGTAGCGATGCCGCACGGTCGCGACACAGCTCGCCGACGGACACACTACCGCATCCGCGCCCTGGAACAGGCTCGCGTGCCGGCGCGCGAGCCGCGCGGCCTCCTCGCGCGCGCCGCTGGTGACGAACGGCTGGCCGCAGCAGGTCTGGCGCGGATCGAAGCGCACACGGCAGCCGAGGCGCTCGAGCAACGCGGCGCTCGCGAGCCCGACCTGGGGCGCGAGCTGATCGACGTAGCAGGGAATGAAGAGCTCGACGTCCACTCCCGCTCCGGCTCGTCAGGCGTCCGGCAGGAGCGCCCCGACCTCGTCTGCTGGAAGCCGGTAGTGAGTAGCGCAGAACTCGCAGCGCACCTCGACGACCTCACCGCTATCGGCGATCGCGCGTGTCTCCGCCCGCCCGAGCAGCGCGACGGCGCGGCGGATCTTGTCGCTGTTGCACGCGCAGTGGAAACACGGCGCAGAGCGCTCGCGCGCGCGCCCGCCGATCCCTCCGAGCAGAGCGTCGACGATGCCGTCCGCGCCGACACCGCTGCGGATCAGGGTCGTCGGCGACGGCAGCCCGCGAATCGTGATCTCGAGTCGTGCGAGCACCGCCTCGTCCGCCCCGGGCAGCGCCTGCACGAGATAGCCGCCGGCGGCCGCGATGCGGCCGTCGCTCTCGACGAAGACGCCGGCCGCTAGCGCCGACGGGGTCTGCTCGCTCGCGGCGAGATAGTGCGCGATGTCCTCGGCGACCTCGCCGGAAGTGAGCGGCACGATGCCCGTATACGGCTCGCGCCAGGCCGGGTGGTAGCGAACGACCGCCAGAATCCCCTTGCCGATGGCCGCCGCGACGTCGAGCTTTCCGCCGCGCGGCGGCGGATGCACCGAGGGATCCGTCACGTAACCCCGTGCCCGGCCGAGGTGATCGGAGATGACGGTCACCTGACCGATGGGTCCGTCACCGCGGAACTGGAGCTGCAGTGTCTCGCCGTCGTCGGCGCCCGAAGCGATCAGCACCGCGCCCATGAGCGCGCGGCCGAGCGCCGCGCTCGCGGTCGGCGCGGTGCCGTGTCGCCCCGCCGCTTCGGCGACCAGACCCGTGGCGACGAGGGCGCGCACACTGAGTCCGCCATCGGCGGACACGGTGCGCACCAACTCACACGGCGTGATCGGAGTCTCGATGGCTAGAGAACGAGCTCGGCGACGGTGCGCACCGCCTCGAGCTGACCCGTTCCCAGACACATCGTCCCCGCCGGCGACGCCTTCCAGGCGGCGATACGGTCGCGAATCCGCTCGCGTGGGCCGACGAGCGCCACCTCGTCGACCAGCGCGTCGGGAACCGCCGCCACGGCCGCCCCGCGATCACCGGCGAGAAACGCGTCCTGGACGCGAACCGCAGCTTCCTCGTAGCCGAGACGCTTGGCGTAGTCGTTGTAGAAGTTCTTGCCCCGCGCGCCCATGCCGCCGATGTAGAGCGCCAACATCGGCTTCACCGCGTTTCTACACTTCTCCAGGTCGTCGCCGAGGACGCAAGTGACGAACGGCGCCACGTCGAAGTTCGCGAGACTCTTCCCGCCGCCAGCCTTCTTGAAGCCCTCCTCGACGTGGGGCGCGAACACCGACCACTTCTCGGGTGACATCCAGATCGGGAAGAACCCGTCCGCGACCTCGGCGGCGGTCTTCACGCCCGCCGGACTGATCGCCGCGGTGTAGATCGGCAGGTCCGCGCGTCCGTGCAAGATGCTCTTCAGCGGCTTGCCCAGGCCCGTGGCGCCGGCTCCGGTGTATGGCAGGTCGTACTCTTCGCCGTGAAACTCGACGGGCTTCTCGCGTTTCAGGATCGAGCGAATGATCTGGATGTACTCGCGCGTCCGAGCGAGTGGCTTTCCGTAGCGCACGCCGTGCCAACCCTCGACGACCTGTGGACCGGACGGTCCAAGGCCCAGGACGAAGCGGCCGCCGGAGAGTGCGTCGAGAGTCATCGCGGTCATCGCGCACATCGCAGGCGTGCGCGCCGGTATTTGCATGATCGCGGTGCCGAGCCGAATCCGGGTGGTCTGAGCCCCGACCCACGCGAGCGGCGTGATCGCGTCCGATCCGTACGCCTCGGCGGTCCACACAGAGTCGAAGCCGAGGCGCTCGGCCTCGAGAATCAGGTCGACGGGCATTCCCATGCCTCGACCGGAGTATCCGACGGTCAGTCCGAGTCGCATTGAAGTCTCCCTTCCCGAAGATTCGTCGACTGCGCCGATGCTACACCCGGACAAACGCTCGGCGCAAAGACGCGGGGCGCTTGCCTGTGCACACGTCACAGACCGAAATCTGGGCACGAGTCGCAATTCCTCTCGACACTCTCGACATCGCCTCCTAATCTACGCGCGTGTTTCACGACTCATCTGTCCAGTATCCGGATTACAGCATTGTTTGCATTGTCTTTGCTTTGGGAAGGGAGTTCTGTATGTCGTGGCAACGCTCAGAGCAGTCTCTGGTGAGACGACTCGATGGTTCGCGTGACCGTAATAGCGGAGGTGACTGGCGTGGCAACTAAGAGAAAGAAGGCTGGAGCGCAAGGCACGAGCCGCAAGCGCACGAACCGACTGTCTCCAGCAGGGCGCAGGGCGATCTCGCTGGCGGCCAAGCGCCGTTGGGCGAAGTATCGCGGTAAGCGCAAGAAGAAGTAGTTCGACGACGACGGACCACCAACGTCATCGCAACGTCGGGGTGAGCGCCGCGTGCGGTGCTCACCCCGCGTCTGCTTTGCGCGCCGGAAAATCCCGGGGGAATGAGGACGATCTCATGCTGCGCCGTTTCATCGTGTGTCTCACTGCATCCGCCGCGCTCAGCGGCTGCATCCTGTACGCGCCGGTCGATCTCGGCTCACTGGGCGGGCCCGGTGAGCTCCGCGAGACCCTCGTCGAGGGAACGAGCGGGCCCAAGATCGTGCTGGTCGAGATCTCCGGCGAGATCTCGGACCTCGAGGACCGCGCGAACTTCTCGCTCACCCAGCGCCCCAGCATCGTCGCCGAGACCAAGAACGTCCTGGAGCGGGCGGCCGCGGACGACGACGTCGCCGCGCTTCTGCTGCGCATCAACTCGCCGGGCGGCTCCGTGGCCGCGAGCGACACGCTCTACCACCAGATCAAGGCCTGGAAGGAGGAGAACAAGAAGCCCGTGTTCGCCTTCTTCAACGGGATCTCGGCCTCCGGCGCCTACTACGCCGCGATGGCCGCCGATCACATCGTCTCGCATCCCGCCGCGGTGACTGGCTCGATCGGCGTGATCATGCCCGGGCTCAGCATCGAGGGCCTGATGGAGAAGTACGGCGTCGCGGATCAGACGCTCACCAGCGGCCCCTACAAGGACGCCGGCTCGCTGTTCCGCGACATGCGGCCCGAAGAGCGCAAGCAGCTCCAGTCCGTGATCGACGATCTCTACCGGCGCTTCACGAGCGTCGTCGCGCAGGGCCGACCCGGGCTCGACGCGGCCAGGATTCGCACGCTCGCCGACGGGCGCGTGTACAGCGCGGACCAGGCGCTCGCGGCGGGCCTCGTCGACGAGCTCGGCTACCTCGAAGACACCGTCGCGGCGATCCAGAAGCGCGCGGGCATCAGCGAGTCGCGGGTCGTCGTGTACCACCGCTCGAACTCCGTGCGCGAGAACATCTACAGCCGCGCCCTGGGCGCTCCGGACCTGTCGCTCTCGGCGCTCGAGCTCGGGCTCGCCTCGCTGCGCAGGAGCGCCCTCGCCCCGGGCTTCTACTACCTGTGGCCGGCTGCACTGACTCGCTGAGCGCCTCCGCCGGCGCGGCGCAGCCGTCGCGCTCCGTGCACGCCACGCGCGCCTGTCACTCGCCGTCGGCAAACAACGGTCGCACTGCACTCAAGGCTTGCGGGCGAAAACACGAACCGAAGCCGAGATGCGCAGGCTCACGATCACGCTTCGGATTTGTGCGTACGCGGCCCTGACGGGTGGGCTTTTTCCCCGCGCAGGCGAGGAAGCTGGGCAGCCGCGTCATGGCCGACTCGGCCGTGACCGTCGCGGGCCTGTTCGCGGCCGACCTGGAGCCGGCATATGCCGCGGGCGCCGGCGGCGATCAGGCGATTCGCGCCGCCCTGCGCCGCCTTGCCGGCGAAGCGGGGGCGTCCGACGGTCAGCGCCCGGGTGCGCAGGGGATGCGAGTCACGCGCGCGACCGTCTACTCGCAGTCCGGCGAACGCATCGCGGGCTACAACGACGCGGAGCGCGAGCAGTCGAGCGCGCGCCCGCAGCGCAGCCTCCGGGTCGACCAGCTCGACGCCGAGGACACCCTGCGCGTGGCCGCGCCGATCTTCGGCGACGGCGACTACAAGGGCTTCGTCAGCATCGACTTCTCCACCGACACGCTCACCGAGCTCGCGCAGCGCAGCGTCTGGGGCACCCTCCTCGCGTCGCTCGGCCTGGCGGCGGCGCTGATCTCGCTCGCGTTCCTCGTCGCCCGCTCGATCGCGGCGCCGGTCGAGCGCCTCGCCCGGGCGATGCGCGACCTCGCCCGCGGGGAGGGCGATCTCACCTTCCGACTGCAGGTCGAAGCGCACGACGAGGTCGGCCAGCTCGCGGAGCAGGTCAACCTGTTCCTGGCCAAGCTGCAATCCGTCATGCGCGAGGTCGCGGACAATGCGACCACGCTGTCGGCCTCGTCGGACGAGCTCGCGCGCATCTCGGATAGGCTGGTCGAGAACAGTCAGTCCGTGAGCGACGGCGCCAACGCGGTCGCCGAGCGCACGCACGAAGTCTCGTCGAGCATCGAGGCGGTCGCGGGCGCCGCGCAGGAGGCGACGCGCAACGTCTCCGCGGTCTCGAACTCGACCGCGCAGATGAGCCAGAACATGGCGCAGGTGTCACTCGCGGCCGAGGCGGTCGCCTCGAACGCCGTCGAG
>WNFL01257600.1_pt1 | contig 20019 bp, 12 predicted proteins | sample 5400361 | NCBI WGS metagenome assembly WNFL01 (sample SAMN13153351, study PRJNA577476) | soil metagenome | isolation source: 40 cm soil on Douglas fir-dominated hillslope | place: USA:California | collected 2013-09-17
CGAAAGGCCTCGGTGCCGCTCGCGCAGTAATTCTCGACCTTGGTCGCTCCGATGTCTTTCAGGCGCAGGGCCGTTGCGAGCGGAATGCCCGAAGGACCGATATTGACCGCATCGAAAGCCACGCTCAGCCACGCGGCCTCGATCTGCGGCGTGCCGATTCCGGCATCGGCGAGCGCCTCGGTGTAGGCTTCCACCATCAGTTGCTCGGCGCTCGCGTCCCAGCGCTCGCCAAAGCGCGCGCAGCCCATGCCGAGGATTGCGACCCTGTCCTTGATGCCTGTTGCCATGGTTGCGCCGCCTACCGGACCGGCGCGGCCTTCCAGTAGTACTTGGTGAAATGGCGCAGCTCATCGATCCCCTTGATGCGAAACATCATCCTCACCGTCCGGCCCACCGCGATCGATTCGCTGCTCGCGTCGGTGAATTCAGTCACCAGGCGTCCCCCGCCTTCAAAGTCGATCACGCCGTAGTACAGTGGTGGGGAGGGTGAGTACGCCAACCGGTCCGCCGTGTAGCTCACGATGCGTCCTGGGCGGTCGGCCAGTGGATAGTCCTCGTGGCTTCCGGCCGTGGGCTCGCCCGTGTGCACGGACAGCTCGGCGGGCGGATACTGCACGGCGCCCGTGCGCGTATCGCGACTGCCGAGCAGACCCAGCACGGCCCGCCGGTTGCGGTACAGGGTCGTGCCGGGCTGTTTCTGCTCCGCTTCCGCGCGCATGCCGCGTTCGAGCTCGAGCAGTCCGCGATGGAACAGGAAGCGCAGGTAATTCTCGTCCGGTTGCCGGCGCGCCAGGGAGGCGGCGAGTGGTGCACGCCGCGACATGCGCCCGATTGCCGCGGTCGCTTCAAACAGCAGCAGATCGCAGCCCTGGCCGAAGCCGACCAGGAGCAGCTTCTCCCGCGGGCGCGCGGATTCGAGTGCGCTCGCCAGCATGAGCAGCGGGTGGGCGACGCCGCTGTCCCCAATCGTCTCGACCAGATTGTCGACAACGGATTCCGTACGGCACCCCGCGGCCCTGGCAATGGCTTCCGCCACGCCGCGGTTCGGAAGCGGAATCACCAGCCGATCAATTTCGCCCGCCGTGACGCCGAAGCGCTTCAGGCCCTCGCCGAGTGTTTTGCCGATGAGGGCAATATGGCCCTCATCGCGGATCCAGCGGCTTTCCCACGCATAGTCCAGTGGCTCACCGGCGGCCCTGAAGTGATCGACGAAATCGATGCTGACGCTGTGCGTCCCCAGCAAGCGCGCGACGGGATCGCCCGATCCGACGAGCACGGCCGCCGCGGCGTCGCCCTGGATCAGTTCCGCCTCGGACGCCGCGCGCGCGTTGCGCCGGTCGGCGGCCAGGCACAGCTGCGGCCGTCCTGCCCCAGCCGCGGCGTGCAGCGCCTGGATCAGCGCGGAGGTCGCGGCTCGCTGGCTGCCCGTCACGTCGAGCACGCCCAGCGCGTCGGAAAGGTTCAGCGCCTCCTTGACGATGCCCGCGTTCTGGCGGTCAGCGAAGGGCAGGGTCGTGGAGGCGAGGCAGAGCGAGCCGATCGTGGCGCGATCGATCCCGGCGAGGCAATCGCGCGCCGCCTCCACGGCCATCGTGATGCTGTCTTCATCCCAGTCCGCCACGGCGCGCTCACCGCGCGCCAGCCCTTTCAGGCCCGGTGCAAACCAGGCGTGCGCCGCACAGATCGCCGCGCGCTGCAGGCGCCGCTGCGGCACATAGGCGCCGTACGCGAGGATTCCGGTTTCCGCAGCCACGCTGGTGATGAAAACAATCAGTTTCCGGACAACACCGGCAGGGGAGGCGCCGCGAGCGGCACTGCCGTGCGATAGTCCTGGCCCAGCAGGGCCGCGATCGTGGCCGCGATCTGCGCCTGCGCGACGGCGGGCGCACCGTGTCGCTCGCCCAGGGGCGCCGTGTCCGGACCGATTGTCGCGATCCAGATGTTCTCCGAACCCTTCTCTTTTATACCGTGCTCTTTCCAGTCCACCAGGCCGCTGCCGCGTCCGTGATCGGTGGTGATGATGAAGGTGGTCTGGCCACGGTATTCCGGCATCAACTGCATCGTATCCCAGAGTTCGTGGACGAACAGATCCAGATGGTGCACCGCTTCAAGGATCAGGTCGTACCGTCCGGCGTGACCCCAGTCGTCGGTTTCGCCGAAGCCGACGAACAGCGCCCGGGGATGGTTCGATTCCAGGTAATCGAGCAGGCGTGCTTGCACGAAGGCATCCGGAATTTCCCCCTCTTCCTGTGCCGTGGTCGTGCGATAGAGCCGCTCAAGGAGCGCCTGGCGCGGTGTCGGATTGGGCGTAGGCGGGAGCCTGGATCCGACCCGCAGGTCCAGATGGCTGCGCGCTTCGTTGAAGACGTCGGTAAACCAGACCCAGCTTCCAAACACAGCGCTCTTGCCCTCAAGACCCGGCTGTTGGTTGAGCCACTCGAACACCGTCACGTTCGGGTTCGGCCCATAGTTGTTGCCGTCGATGTCGGTGCGGTCGATGCGCGGGTCGGGGTGCCCGGTCAGCATCTCGTTGTAGCCGGGATACGAATACGCCACGCCATTGGTCACGCGGGCGATGCTGCCCACCTCCTGGTTGCCGAAGAGTTGACCCTGCTTCGCGATCACGTCCCACAGAAAGGGCATGAGCAGGCGGCGGCGCGCGGCCGGAGAATCATCCCAGAAGCGTTTCTTGAGACTGGCTGCGCTCTCCCACATGCCGCTCTTGGGGTCGTCGAGCAGACTCCGGTCCGCGCCCGTGAAGACTTCCTGCCAGCGCAGGCCGTCGGAAACGATCAACACCACGTTGCGTGTTTTCAGTTGCGCCATCGCCGGCGCGCTGGCGATGGTCGCGCATAGCGCGAGGCAGAGCGGCAACCACGAATGGATGGTCGGTCTGCACATTGAAATCTCCCGGTCCACGGCCATTTCTGTCTCCCGCGGATCTTATCAGAGGATAAACTCGCGCAGATGAGCCGCCGCCTGATCGATCGCCTGGCCTGGGCCATGCTGCTGGCCTGCCTCTGGCGCGGTGCGGGCGCCGCCGCGCCGGTTCCACTGCCCGATTGGCTGGCGCAGCAGGAACAGCGGTCCTGGCAGCACATGCTGGAGAACATTTCCCCGCGGGAACCGAAGCGCCCCGGCGAGCAGCCGCCCCTTCCCGGCGTTGTCGTGGGCGCCCTGCAGAAAAAGGATCCCGACTACTACTTCCATTGGGTACGCGATTCCTCGCTGGTGATGCACGCGGCGGCGGACGCCTTTGCGCTCCGCCGTCCCTATGGCAGCCGCAGCCTCTTCGAAAGGCAATTCACGGATTTCCTCACACTCACGCAGCGCCTGCAGGCCCTGCCTTCGAAGTATGGGCTGGGTGAGCCGCGTTACACGGTGAGCGGTGAGATCGATTCGCTCCCGTGGTCACGCCCGCAGTTCGACGGCCCGGCCCTGCGCGTTCTGGCGGTCGTGGATTTCCTGCGTGCGGCCGAGGCGGCCCGTCTTGCCCGTCCCGATCTCGAAGCTCTCGCGACCACGGTCCTGCAGACCGATCTTGATTTCGTGGCGAGCGTCTGGAACCAGCGCGGCTTCGATGCCTGGGAAGAATTGGTGGCCGACAGTTACCACACACGCCTGGTCCAGCTCGCCTCGCTCGAGCAGGGGGCGGACTGGCTGGAGCGGCACGGCGCGCCGGCCGAGCGCGTGGCGAAGTACCGGGACGTGGCGCAGCGCCTCGAGCCGCTGCTGGACGATCACTGGGATCCCACCCGCGGCGTCCTCCGTTCGCAACTGGCCATCGTGGCGACCGACGGCTACACGGCCAAGAAGACCGACCTGGATGCCGAAGTGATCGTGGCCGTCGTCGACGCGGACCGGAACTCGGCGGCGCACTCAGTGCTCGACGATCGCGTGCAGGCAAGCGTGGCCGTGTTCGAGGACCTGTTCCGCTCGAGCTATCCCATCAATCGTCGCAGCGATGTCGGACTGGGCTACGGGCGCTACGCCGGAGACGTGTACTACGGCGGCAATCCCTGGGTGTTCATCACGGCGGATTTTGCCCGCTTCTATTACCGGCTGGCGGCGCGCTTGGAGGCGGGTGCTAGTCTGGCCGTGACGGCGCGCAATGCCGCGTTCCTGCGATCCGCGATGCCCGAATCTGTATGGGCGCAGCTGAGGCCCGGGGCGGCCCTGTCGCCTGGCTCGGCCTTGCACCGGGACGCGATTGCGGGCTTCACGCGCAAGGCCGATCGCATCATGATGAGATTGGAGCTCAGCACGCCGGCAGACGGGCAGATGTACGAGCAGATCGACAAGCGTACCGGCCGGCCAACGTCCTCGCGCGGTATCGGCTGGAGTCACGCCGCCTTTCTCGAGGCCGTGTACGAGCGTGCGCGCCTGGCGCCGAAGGCGGCGGCCGGCTCAGCTGCTCCCCGCTGAATGTACATTGCATCCCATACCCCGCCGGCGCATGATTTTTGCGGGAATTGCCCTTCAACCGCCGGGAGTCACCGATGACCGAACCACCAGGCCAGGACCTCAAGGTACCGATAGGCCCCACCGATCACGTGCGCGGCGCACCCGAGGCGCGAATCACCGTGGTGGAGTACGGCGATTTTGAGTGTCCGATCTGCCGTGCGGCTGAGCCAGGCGTACGCATGCTGCTTGACCAGCATCCCAGGGCGTTGAGACTGATTTATCGACACTTTCCGGTCGAGAGTGCTCATCCCCATGCGCTGATGGCGGCCGAAGCCGCCGAAGCGGCGGGCGCGGAAGGCAAATTCTGGGAGATGCACGATTTGCTGTTGCGCCAGGCGGCACGATTGGAACGCAAGGCGCTGCACGACTACGCCGCCGAACTGGGGCTGGATCTCGCACAGTTCACCGCCGCCCTGGATGATGAGATCTACCGCCAGCGTGTGCGCGAGCAGGTCGATGGGGCGATACGCAGCCACGTGCGAACTTCCCCGGGCCTGTTTGTAAACGGGCGTCTGGTCGACGTCTCCGGCGGATTGCACCGGCTGGGCGATGCGATTGCGCTTCACCTGCGCTAATAGCGGATATGTGGTGGCCACAGGGTCATGCCGCCACCCGGGGATTGCAGCACTTGGGGCGGCCCTGTGGCTGACAGCCTGTCCGCTGCGCGCAGCCGGTCCGACCCCCGAGCTGCAGCACAGCATCCGGGCCAGCACCTTCGAAGTGGTGATGAAGAAGCCGGAGAAAGATCCGCTCACTTATGAAAAACCATTGCCACTCGAGTTGCTGCCGTATATGGAGCGCACTGACGCCTACCAAAGCGTCGGCACCGCCTTTGCCCTGGAAAACAACACCTACGTCACGGCGGCGCATGTCCTGCTCGCCGGAATAGACAGCCAATACGGAAGCCCTTCGCTGCGCCGCGCGGACGGCTCGGTCTACGCCATAGATCGGATTTTGAAGTTTTCCTCATATCAGGATTTTGTGGTTTTTTCGGTGCTGCACGACCCGGCTCCTCCAGGACTCAACACCGATCAGCAGCCGCAAATCGACGATCCGGTGATGGCGGTGGGCAATGCGCTGGGCGAAGGCGTCGTTATCCGCGACGGTCTTTACACCTCGGCCACCGCGGAAGAACAGGATGGTCGCTGGAAGTGGATCCGCTTTTCCGCGGCGGCCTCTCCCGGCAACAGCGGCGGGCCCCGGCAAGTCACCCAACGAGAACCTGAACTACTCACTGCCCATCTCCCAGGTCCTGGAAGCGCCGGACCACAAGGCGCGCTTTGACGATCGCCGGCTGATCAGCCTGCCGTATCTGCACGGCACACAGACCTACATCTTCCAGGACGGCTTCGATCTGCCGCTGTCGTGGACCGAATTCGCGCGCAGCTATCAGACGGTGATCGCGCGGCATGAGGACATCTCGCGCGAGCGCTTGCTGAAGACTTATGCCGATGCGTTGTTCCCGAAGGGTAGTGGCTCCGAGTCGGTGCTCTATTCGCCTGAGGCCAACGATTTCCGGCCACGAATGATCCAGCAGCAGGACGATGGCAGCTGGAGCGCGGCTGCGCCGTACTACACAGCGACAGACCTTTCCGGCGATGGTTCGGTCAGCGTAGCGAATGTCTCTGGCTCCATATTGCTTCGCCTGGTGCGTTCGGACGAGGCGGCGGACGACGCCTTTTACAGGAATTCCGGGGCGTTCATGGATCTCGCCCTGAAGGGTTTGAATCTGCGACGCCCTGTCGGCACGGATCAGGTGCGAGTGACTTCCCTGGGAGCGGCACTGGGCGACACGATGTACGTGGACCACTATGGTCGTAAATGGCAGCAACGAGTTTGGGCTATCCCCTTCATGGATTTCTATCTGGAGAGCCTGTTGCTGCCGACGCCAGATGGCTACTGCGCCCTCATTCTGTATATGCCTTCCTCGATCCGTACGATTTCGGAGGAGCGTATCCACCTCCTGGCCAACCAGATGGACGTGTCGTTCACGGGTACGCTGGCGCAATGGCGTGCCTATCTGGCGCGGCGCGCGTGGCTGCCGGCGACACTCTCCGATTTGAAACTGGACGGCGCGCCGCAATGGTCGGTGCACACGAAGCGGTTTTCCTTCACGCCTCCGCCAAAATTGCTCACGTTGGACGATAAGAGCCTTCTGACGCTGACGATGGGGTTTTTCCCCGAGGGAACCAGGACCATCTGGGACGTCCAGGAGGCCTGGTGGATTCGGGACGCGCAGCGCAAGGCAATGATCGGGCTCTGGCGCCGGCTCCGCCCACCGCCGACCGCCAGGCTGGAGCTCCGCAGCGCCTTCGACGATATGAGGGCCCGCCGCGATCCCTACAACGGACAATTCAGCCGTGACAGCGCGACGACCTCCCAGCTGTCGATCATGGTGGATGTACCGGGGGAGAAAGCGGGGCTGGTATCGGCCGATGTGCTTTATGGGGTCACATTGCGGACCGAGTTCTCGCAGGCGCGGGAGCTGGGTAGCCCCCTGCAATTCATGCCACAGCTGGCGTCCGCGGCCCGGATCCAGGAGACCGGGCCGGGCAAGAGCATTGTCCCCGCGCAGCCTCCCCCCTCGGCGCCGGTCGATGCCTTCGAGGATGCTGCCGCATCAATGCTCAAGCTGGCCGAGCAGGAGGATGCAACGAAGGGCCGGGATCTGCGCGGACGATTATTGAGTGAGGACCTGCGCGACGCTTTGGCCGCAGCGAGGATTCGATTCGGCACGCCGGGCGCTGATCCACAACAGCTCCTCATGGACCTGTACCAGCAGACCAAGTTGCTGTGGAGGTATTGGGCTACTGTGCCGGTGCTGAGACACGACCGCGAGTTGTGGAGCACTTTCCTGGTGCGCAACCACCGGGCTTTGGATACGCCGCACCGTCCGGCAGTGGTCGCGGCGGAAAAGGCCTTGACGGAGGCCGTGCAGAAAGGCGCGCCCTCAGAGGAGTGGGTCACACTGAGCCAGAAGCTGTGGGCCGCCTACGTACAGGAGCGTTCCGCTGAGGCACGCATGATGCCTTTGAGTGATGCGGACTACCATCCGCGCCTATCGCCGTGTCCGGCGCCGGCCACCCGCACATCAGGACAGGACCGTGTCACCGTTGGAAAGATGAGTCGTACACCAGACGAGTTCTACCCCGCTATCAGTCAGCGACAGGCAGAGGAGGGCCCTGTCATTGTGTCGATGCACGTGTCGGCCGCGGGTTGCGCAATGGATTTTGCGATTTCGAGTTCGTCCGGCTCCGAACAGCTGGACGAGGCCGCCCAGCGTTACACTGAAACGATCGAATTTCTTCCCGCTGAAAAGGAAGGAAAGCCTGTGAGTGCCGTCAAGCAGCTCAGGGTGATGTTCAGGTTGGCCGACACTGAGCCGCCCACAGAGTGATTGATGCTGCGGCCGGCGCCGGGCGAGGAGTCCAGATTTCTGGTTCAGTGACTGCCATGACTTTCCTTGTCCACCCCGGACGCCCGGGCCCGCAATGACGCCATGGCAGCTTGTCAATACATACGTATTGACGAGCCGACGGTGACGGGATTACACTCTCCGCATGGCCTCGATCTCCAAAACCGCCCAGCTGCAGATCCGAGTCTCAGCGGCGCAGAAAAGCGCAATCCAGCGCGCTGCGGTCCGTGCTGGCATGAACATGTCGAATTACGTGTTGAGTCGCGTGCTCTCAGTGCCGGGGACTCAGTTTCAGGATACGGTCAGGCAATGTGCGGGCTCCGAGCCGCGCCATGCACTCGCTGAACTCAACAGTTTGCTTTCGAACCTCACGGCAGGGGAGTTGCGCGAAGCCATCGCCGCGCCGCCCGGGGTGTTGCTGACGCCCCTTCTGGCAAACACCATCGCTGCGATGGTGGAACTCGCCTGTGCAAGGCGTGACATTGCGCTCCCGGCTTGGACCGGCGGCATTGAGCCTTTGCCTGTGCCCGCGTTCGGCTCCACGCTCCAGAGTGTGCGCCTGCACTTGCTGAAATCCTCGCCGGCCCCGTTTCGGCGACGGAATCTGTTCGTTGATTCCACTCTGGGCGACCGAATTTAAGACTGATGGTCGCGCTGACCCAGCAGGACCTGCATCGGCTGTTCACCCTGCTAAACGAAGAGCTGGCCCAATCGCAGACCGACGCCGAACTCTTCCTGGTCGGCGGTGCCGTCATGTGTCTCGCATATGCGGCCCGCGCCTCCACCCAGGACGTCGACGCGATCTTTCGCCCGCCGGCGGAGGTGCGCGTCGCGGCCGGCCGCGTTGCGAAGCGCGCCAAGATACCCCCCGACTGGCTCAATGACGCGGTCAAAGGCTTCATGAGCGCGCGTGGCGAATTCGCTCCGTTCCTCGAACTCGAGCACTTGCACGTCATGGTGGCGCAACCGGACTACCTGCTCGCCATGAAGTGCCTGTCCTATCGGATCGGCGCGGAGTTCCATGACGAAGACGACATCCGCTTCCTCCTGCGTCTCCTGGAACTGCGTACCTATGATCAAGCGCTGGCCGTCATATCGAAGTACTACTCGCTCGAGCACTTCCCGCAGAAGACCCTGTACGCGCTCGCCGAGCTCCTGCCCAACAGTCCGTAGCTACGGGCCCCGGCGGATCACCAGCTCAGCAGGCGCACCCCGATCAGCGATCGTCAGGGTCAGGAGGTGACTCTTGGCGTCTGCCTGCGTGGCGACCGTGTTCCCGCCGATTGTCGCGCTCGCGGCGCCCCGCCACTCGTGGACGTGGATCTGAAGTTGCGTCCACCAGGGATGGAAGTCTCCGCTCCGCGCCTCGAAGCTGATCTTCAGCTTATTGGCGCTCGCCGAGCAACGCAGCTCTTGGCGCAGGTAGCCGCCGCGCTGGTAGCCGAGGGTGTGTCCATCATCGGCATACAGCACACCGTGACAGTCATCGCCCGGATAGATTTCCAGTGACAGCGGGCCCTGCGGTTTGTCCGCCGTGCTCTGCACCAGTGGCTGGCGGGGAAGGATCGTGCCAGCGCGCACGTACACCGGCAGGCTGGCCAGTGACGGCACCGCGCTGACGGTCTGCGTCGTGGCGCCGGGCGCCCCCGGGGCGTTCACGACTTGCAGCGGATCGACCCGCGCGCCGCTCCAGTAGTCGTACCAGCCGCCCGCGGGCAGGCAGATCCTGTAGGCCGCGGGCGACTCGAAATTCGGCGGCGGCGCGATGAGCAGCCGGTCTCCCAGCATGAAGGTACTGGACTGATCGCAGGGCCCCTGCAAGGCGTCGGGATAATCGTAGAACACGGGCCGCATCAGGGGCGCGCCGGTGCGCGCATTCGCGTCGGCCAGCGCATAGAGGTAGGGCATCAGCCGGTAGCGCTCCTCGATGAAATCCACGGTTCCCTGCGGGTCGAGTCATTGGACGAGTGCGCGCGAAATACCGGCGTGAAGGCGGCGATTTCCATCCAGCGGGTCAGCAGGTCCGCGCTCGGCGCGCCCTGGAAGCCCCCGACGTCGGCGCCGCTGTAACTGAACCCACTCAGCCCGAGGTTAAGCAGCATGGATATGGACAGCTTCAGGTGATTCCAGGTGGAGCTGTTGTCTCCGGTCCAGGTCACGGCATAGCGCTGGCCGCCGGCAAAGCTGGCGCGCGTCATGACGAACGGCCGCTCATCGGGCGCCAGGCGGCGCATGCCCTCGAAGGTAGCGCGGGAATTTTCCATGCCGTAGATGTTGTGAATCTCGGCATGCGTGGCAACGCGCGCAGCGAACCCGGGTTCCTCGATGCGATGCCGGACATCGGGGGGCATGGTCTTGCTGGCCGTCTTGAAAATGGCCGGCTCGTTCATGTCATTCCAGAAGCCGGCGATGCGGTCCGCCATGAAGTTCCGGTACAGAGTTCCCCACCAGTCGCGTGAGCGTTCCGCCGTAAATTCAGGAAACACCGTGAGCCCGGGCCAGACGGTGCCCACGTAGGTCGAACCGTCGGCAAGCTTCAGGAAATGATCGCCGGCGGCGCCGCTGTCGTAGGGCGCGTACCCCTCGCCGGGTGCATCCGCAACGTGCAGGTCCGTGATGGCGACCAGGTGTATGCCCTGACGCCCTACGTCTCGCGCGAGCGCCGGCAGGTCGGGAAAAGTAGCCTTGTTGGCGGTAAAGGGTCGGTTGTGGTCCTGGTAGTCGATGTCCATCCAGATCACATCTGCCGGGATGCGTTCGGCGCGCATCCGATTGGCGATGCCGCGCACTTCCGCGGCGCTCATGTAACTGTAGCGCGACTGCTGGAAGCCGAGCGCCCACTGCGGCGCGAGCGGCGCCCTGCCGCTCAGGTCGGTGTAGCGCTCGACCACGCGGCTCAGCGCGGGTCCATAGATCAGGTAGTAGTCAATCGGCCCGTCCGCGGCACCGAAGGAGAGAATTTCGGGATCCTGCCTGCCAAAGTCGAACCAGCTCCGCCAGGTGTTGTCCAGCAGGAGGCCGTAGCTGCCGGCGCCCCCCCCGCTCGCGACGAAGAAGGGAATGCTCTTGTAGATCGGATCGGTCGATTCCTGGAATCCGAAGGCATCCGTGTTCCAGTTGACGAAGGACCTGCCGCGGCGGTCCAGCGGACCGGTCTTATCGCCCAGCCCGAAATAATGCTCCGTCGCCGGCAACCGCTTGTACAGCGTAAAGGCGGAGCCGTGCATCTCCACGGCTTCCTGCAGCGCGTCCTCAGACAGAACCTGGCCCTGCAGATTCTTGACGATCAGGCGCAAGGGCGCACGCTCGATCCGGACCGAGAGCGCGGCGGTGCGGAAACCCGCGGCATCAGACTCGATCCAGGGCTGCACGCTGACCCGCTGCGCGCGCAGCGCGGTCGGAACGACCCAGGAAGCATCCTCCGGGAAAGTGCCGGTCGGCGCGATCCGCACGCGCAGCAGATCGTCGGCCAGGGCATCGATGCTCATGCGCAGGGCACCGGCATGGGCATCGGCGCCATCGCCGCGCACGGTAACAACGGCGCTCGCATCCGCACCGGCAATGCCGGAGGCGAGGCAAGAGCACAGCAGCAGCAGGATCCTGCGAGTTCCAAGATCAGGTCGATGCATCGCTGTCCCCCGAAACCAGTGGGTCAATGAAAACGCGCAATGAAAATCCGAGCTGCCATAATTAATGCGGGCGAAGAATAGTGGGTTCCATGCGCGGGAAGTTTCTCTTGTTCAAGTGTCTGTGTCACGCGGCGGTTCGTGCCGCTGACGCGCTGCACCGCACGCCCCTGCCATTGCGGCCCGATGACGACATCGCCACGGCCGCCGGCTACGTTGCCCACGCCAACTGCGCCACTATCTGCATCAAACAGTGAATCTTTCCTGGAGCGCACCCCATCATGAAAGCCACCGCCGCGCAACCGCTCGCCGTCGTCGCCCTGTCCGCCTTGGCCGTGCTGGCGAGCGCCGTGCGGCCGGCCGCCGCGGCGCCTGCCGCGGCGGCCCCGCCCGATCGGATCTCGCTCAGCGTGGATGCGCGGGCGGCCGGAACCGCGTTCCCGCATTTCTGGGAGCAGATGTTCGGCTCCGGGCGCGCGGTGCTCGCGCTGCGCGACAATTACCGCAAGGATGTGCGCCTGGTGAAGGCCGTCACCGACTTCCGCTACGTGCGCTTCCATGCCATTTTCCATGATGAGGTCGGCCTGTATGACGAGGACGCCAGCGGCAAGGCGGTCTACAACTTTTCCTATGTAGACCAGATTTACGACGGCCTGCTGGCCGATGGTGTTCGTCCCTTCGTCGAGCTCAGCTTCATGCCCCAGAAGCTCGCCAGCGATCCGAATGGCATCTTCGGGTTCTGGTACAAGCCCAACAATTCACCGCCGAACGACTATGCAAAGTGGGATGCGCTGATCGACGCTTTCGCGCGGCACCTGGTCGAGCGCTACGGCATCGACGAAGTTGCGCAGTGGTACTTCGAGGTCTGGAACGAGCCCAACATCGGCTTCTGGGGCGGCAAACCCTACCAGTCCACTTACTACGAGCTGTACGACCACACCGCGCGGGCGCTCAAGCAGGTCAACGCGCGCCTGCGCGTGGGCGGCCCCTCGACGGCCCAGGCGGCCTGGGCCGGGAATTTCATCGAGCACTGCCGGCAGAACCATGTGCCGGTCGATTTCGTGTCCTCGCACGTCTACGCCAACGACCTGTCGCAGGATGTGTTCCAGAACGACGTGCCGGTGCCCCGCGACCAGATGGTCTGCCGCGCCGTGCGCAAGGTGCATGACGAAATTGTGGCCTCGCCCATGCCCTCGCTGCCGCTCATTTTCTCCGAGTACAACGCCAGCTTCATGAACGAGCCGAACGTCACCGACAGCGTGTACATGGGTCCGTGGCTCGCCACGACGATCGCCCAGTGCGACGGCCTGACCGAGGCGATGAGCTACTGGTCGTTCTCGGACGTCTTCGAGGAGCAGGGCGTCGTCAAAACCCCGTTCTACGGCGGCTTCGGCATCGTCGCCGAAGACGATATTCCAAAGCCGGCCTACAACGCCTTCGCGATGCTGCATCGCCTGGGTGAGATGCGATTGGCCCAGGCCAGCGATTCGGCGCTGGTCACGCGGCGCAAGGACGGCACCCTCGTGCTGGCCCTGTGGAACTACTCCCCGCCGGATGGGACGGGCGACAAGTACACCCCGCCCGGCCCATCGGGCGCCGCCAAGCACTTTGTGCTCAGCTTCAAGGGCTTGCCGAAGGAGGCCCACGCGATCGCCTGGCGTCTGGACCGGGAGCACGGCAATGCCGTCCGGGCCTTCGATGGCATGGGCCGGCCCGCTTTTCCTAGCCGACAGCAGATCAAGGAGCTCCGCGCGGTCGCGAAGCTGCCGGCGCCGCAGGCCTTGGTGCTCCGGGGCGGGAAAATGAGCCTGGACGTCCCCTCACAAGGGCTCGTGATCGTCGAGATCCGTTGAAGCTGGCCTCAGGTGCTTCGCAGGGGCTTGTTCCTGTCAGCGGACAATGAGCATTGTTGGCCTGGGGCAACAATTGGGCAACCGACTCGGTTGGGGGAAGCGTATTGACAGCCCAAAGCGAAGCTTAATAGAATCGGGAAAACGTTTACTTCCGCACTGGTAAACGTTTACTTGAAAGCCATCGAGGGGGCGCAGGCGGTTCATGGCGGTTACCATCAAGGACGTCGCGTTACGCGCACGAGTCTCGATTGCCTCCGTGTCGCGAGCCCTGAATGGCACTGGAGTCGTCACGGACCAGACTCGCCAGCGCGTACTGCGAGCCGCGCAGCATCTGCGCTACATGCCCCACCAGGCCGCCCGTAGCCTGATCACGCGCCGCACGGGTACTATCGGCGTACTGCTGCCGGATATGTACGGCGAATATTTCTCCGAGCTGATCCGCGGCATTGATCGCGCGGCGCGGTTGCGCGGCCTGCACCTGCTCGTATCCAGTTCGCATGGCGATGCGGACGAGGCGGTGCTGGCACTGCGCGCAATGAATGGCCGCGTTGACGGCGTGCTCATCATGTCGCCCTATGTCGATGCGAACATGCTTGATCAGGCGCTGCCGGCGACCCTGCCGACGGTGCTGATGAACACACCCGCCGATGCTGAACGGGCGCCGGCCTTCCTGACCGACAATTTTGGCGGTGCGCGCGCCATGGTCGAACATCTGCGCGCCCTCGGCTACCAGCGCATTGCACACATCACCGGGCCCGAGAGCAATTATGAATCGGGCGAGCGGCTGCGGGGATTCCGCGCCGCGCTCGGACGCACGCTGGCGGCACGGAGCCTCGTCCTGCACGGCAATTTCACCGAGGAGTCCGGCTACCTCGCCGGTCGCCAGATCGCCGCCGCTAAGGCGCGTCCGGACGCGGTATTCGCCGGCAACGACATGATGGCCATCGGCTGCCTGTTCGCCCTGACCGAGGCGGGCGTGCGCGTGCCGCAGGACATCGCGCTCGCAGGGTTCGACGATATTCCGATCGCGCGTTTTGTCACGCCACCGCTGACCACGGTACGTGCGCAGACCACCGAACTTGGCCGTCAGGCGCTTGAGGAGCTGGTCCAGGCAATCGAGAAGCCCGATAGCGTGCGCCGCGCGCGCCATACGCTGGGTACGACCCTGGTAATACGCGCTTCTTGCGCCGGCAAACAGGATTCAGCAGGTGAAGTCACGATTGAACGGAATTGATTGCAACACGGCACTCGAGCCGGCGATCGGATAGCGGAAGTCATAAATACCACCCAGCGGAAACGGCTGGCATTCAGAACAGGAAAATGGGGATCGAATCATGAAGAAGCGTATGCGAAATCGGAAGCAGCTGTACGGCCCGCTTATAGCGGGCGGCCTGGCTGCAACTCTCGCGGTACCCAACGTCAGTTGGTCGCAAAGCGTGGATGCCACGCTTCAGGGCAAAGCGGCGGCGAACGCCGAGGTCACGGCGCGGAATGTGGCGACCGGCATTACGCGGCATACGAAGGCGGACGCCGGCGGTGCCTACACGCTCGTGGGTCTGCCTCCCGGCACCTATCGCGTTGATTCGGGTCCAGGCACGGAAGCCGTGGTCACTCTAACAGTGGCTTCGACGGCCACGCTGGATCTGGCGCCGGGTGGTGAGGCGATCGCCCCGGAGGCCACGCTCGAGGAGATCATCGTCAGGGCGACACGACTGGTCGAAGTCAAGACTTCGGAAATCGGCACCACGGTGTCGCAGCAGCAGATCGAGACGGTTCCGCAGCTTACGCGCAATTTCCTGGAGTTTGCCGATACCGTCCCGGGCGTCGTGTTCAGCGTGGATCCGAGCGGCAACACCTCGCTGCGCGGCGGCGCACAGACCAACAGCGCCGTCAATGTCTTCATCGACGGCGTCGGCCAGAAGAGCTACGTCATGGAAAGCGGGGTCAGCGGCCAGTTCTTCAGCCAGGGCAACCCCTTCCCGCAGCTCGCCATCGGCGAGTACAAGGTCATCACTTCGAACTACAAGGCCGAGTATGACCAGATCACGAGCGCAGCGATCACAGCCGAGACCAAGTCCGGCACCAATGAGTTTCATGGCGAAGTCTTCGGGCTGTACAGCGACAACGATATGCGATCGTCGACGCCCTCGGAGCTCAATTCTGGCAGCAAGATTAAGTCCAGCGACAAGGAATATGGCATTTCAGTGGGCGGTCCGATCATCAGGAACCAGCTGCACTTCTTCTTCACCTATGAGGGCAAGAAGTACGACAAACCGGTCGCGGTTACGCCGGGCGTAACCGGCCTTGAGACCTTCCTGCCGGCCAGTGTGGTTGCTGAATTTGGTCCCTCTAGCCTGCCCTTCACCGAGGACCTGTTCTTCGGCAAGCTGGATTGGGAGCTCACCGATGCGGATCGCCTCGAGGTGTCTGCCAAGGTCCGGCAGGAGGATCAGATCAAGGGTATCGGTGTTGCCCAGGCCGTATCTTCGAGCATCGACTCCAAGAACAATGACCGGCACCTCACGGCGCGCTGGCAGCACAGCGGCGATACCTGGTTTAACGATTTACTGTTTACCTACGAGGACACCTACTATCGGCCCTCTTCACGCAGCATTGGCAACGGCGCCGTGTACACCTCGGGTGATCACAACAACGACCCGATCATCGATACCGGACCGGCCAGTCCGCTGGCTACGCAGAACAAGGGCCAGAAGGGCCCGGGCCTGCAGGATGATTTCACGCTGCATGGCCTGCACTGGATGGGCGAACACACGCTCAAGATGGGCGCCAAGTACAAGGAAATCGACCTGATCGCGGCCGATGCCCAGGACATCAACCCGCAGTTCTACTATGACGTTGAAACGGGCGCGACGGTCGGCACCACGCCGGGCACCTCGACGACGCCCTGGAAGGCGTTTTTCACGAAGACCATCGCCGGAACGGACCCCTCGGCGAAATCGAAAACTGAACAGTTTGGCCTCTACTTCCAGGACGACTGGGCGGCGACCGACAAGCTCACGTTGAATCTGGGTCTGCGCTGGGACTATGAGAAGAACCCCGGATTCCTGAACTATGTAACGCCGGCCAACGTCGTCGACGCGCTCCGCAATAGTCCGAACCCGGACCCTAACGCCCCTCCCGGTCAGAAATATAAGGATGCCCTCGCGCTCGGTGGCGTCAATGTTGAGGACTACATCAGCACGGGAAGCAACCGCAAAGCCGATACCGGCGAATGGCAGCCGCGGGTCGGCTTTTCCTTTGACCTCAACGGCGATCAGAAACATGTAATCTTCGGCGGCGCGGGGCGCTCTTACGACCGCGACGCGTATAACTTCCTGCAGGTCGAACAGACCAAGACCTCGTTGCCGCAATTTACCTATTACTTCAGCGCCCCGGGCCAGGCTTGCAAGGGCAATCCATGCACGGCGTGGGACCCGGTCTATCTCGATGGCCTGAAGAATCTGCAGGACCTGGTCGCCTCCAGCAACGTGGGCTCGGAAGTTGATTTGATCAACAACAATATCAAGGCGCCGCACTCCGATCAGTTCAGCATCGGCATGCGCAACAAGCTCGGCGACTGGAACACCAGCGCCACGCTGGCGAACATTCACAGCTACGACGGGATCGGGTTCACGCTCGGCAACCGGCGCCCGGACGGGTCATTCTGGCTGGGCGGCGGGCAGCCGTGGGGCAACGGCGTGCCTGGCTTCGGCGCGCTGATCATTGGCAATAGTGGCCTCGAGACGAAGGCTACGGAGCTGCTGCTATCCGCGGAGAAGCCTTACACGGAGCAATCCGGATGGGGTGCCACGGTTGCCTACACCTACACCGACGCCACCCAAAACCGCGACATCAACGAACATTACCTCTTTGACGGTGAAACGATTCAGTCCTATCCCTTCATCACTTCGAACGCGGCCTCACGGCATCGGCTGGTGATGACGGGGACGGCACACGGAGGGTGGAGCTTGGTGTTCGGGGCCAAATTGACACTCGCGACTCCGATACCGGTGAACGACATTGCCTGCTACGGTGCCATTCAGCCCTCCGGTGCGGGTTGCCTGGCTGTGTCGGCCACTCCGGGGCAAACCCTCATTGGCTTTTCAGAACTGGACCTGCAGGCGACCAAGAATTTCGCGGTGTACAAGGACCAGAGCGGTTACGTGCGCGTGGATATGCTGAACATCCTGAATGCCAAGAATTACGCCGACACACTGCGCAACTGGGGCGGGGGCGGTGTTCTGAACAGCAATCCGGTGAAGTATGACCCGAACGGCAATATCTCCGGAGTGCCGTTGACGATTCGCCTGTCCGTTGGCTACAAATTTTGAGGCGGGCGTAGTATCGGCAGTCTATGCCCAGGAGTCATTGCCGGAATGTCGTGATTGTTGGTGGCGGTACGGCGGGCTGGATGGCCGCCGCCGCCTTTTCCAAGTTCCTGGGCAAGGACTGTTCGATACAGCTGATCGAATCCGAGGAGATCGGCACAGTGGGCGTGGGCGAAGCCACCGTGCCGCATTTGAAGCTGTTCAACCAGGTGCTCGAGATCGACGAGTCCGATTTCGTCCGGCAGACTCAGGGCACCTTCAAGCTGGGCATCCAGTTCGTCGACTGGGCGCGTGTCGGTGACCGCTACATTCACAGCTTCGGCACCATCGGCCACGACTACGGGCTGCTGCCTTTTCACCAGTATTGGCTCAAGTTATATCTCGCCGGCAAAGCGGCCGAGATCGGCTCCTACTCGCTCAATGCCGTCGCCGCGCCCGAGGGCAAATTCATGGTTTCGGCCAGCGACGCGCCGGCGAACTCACCGTTGGCCAATATCGCCTATGCGTATCATTTCGACGCCGGTCTCTATGCCCAGTTCCTGCGCCGCTATGCCGAAGCGCGTGGCGTGCGCCGCATCGAAGGCAAGGTGGCCGAGGTCAGGCTGCGCGGCAGCGATGGCTTTATAGAAACGGTGGTGCTCGAAAAAGGTGCCCAGGTCGGCGGCGACCTGTTCATCGATTGCTCGGGCTTCCGTGGGTTGCTCATCGAACAGGCGCTGCACACCGGCTATGATGACTGGACCCACTGGTTGCCCTGTGATCGCGCCCTCGCGGTGCCCTGCGAAAACGTGGGCGAGCCCACGCCCTACACCCGTTCGAGTGCCCGCACGGCCGGATGGCAGTGGCGAATTCCGCTGCAACACCGCACCGGTAATGGCTACGTCTACTCCAGCGCGCACATCAGCGATGACGAAGCCGCGGCCACGCTGTTAAAGAATCTCGACGGGCGCGCACTCGGTGATCCGCGGCCGCTCAGGTTCACGACCGGCAGGCGCCGGAAGTTCTGGAATAAGAACTGCGTGGCGATCGGGCTGGCGAGTGGATTTCTTGAGCCGCTGGAATCCACCAGCATCTATCTGATTCAATCCGGAATTGCGCGCCTCATCAATTTGCTTCCCGAACAGGACTTCAGTCCGGTGCTGATCGAGCGCTACAACACGCAGACCGCATTCGAAATCGAGCGGATCCGCGATTTCCTGATCCTGCATTATCACGCGACCGAGCGCAGTGACACGCCCTTCTGGAACCAATGCCGTTCGATGAGCATTCCAGGGCCACTCGCGGATAACATCCGCCTGTTCAGAGACAGCGGCCGTTTTTTCCGCGAGGGCGAGGAGATGTTTGCGCTCACCAGCTGGGTGCAGGTGATGCTTGGACAGCGCATTGTGCCGCGCGGCTATCACCCGGTCGTCGACCAGATGGCGGAGCCGGAACTGCGCGAATTCGTCGAAGGTGTCAAGCGGGTGGTCGCGGCCTGTGTGCAGGCCATGCCGACGCACGCCCAGTTCATCGCACGGCATTGCCAGGCGGCTGCAGTACCATTGCGACCGGCGCCTGCGCTACACGCATGACAGGACGTAGCCCCACAAGATTACCGGACCGCCGCTGCCGGATTTGTACCAACCCCATTCAGTAGGCTTTACATGCGCCGATGGACCCGACGCGAATTCATTGAGACCAGCGCCGCCGCCGCCCTGGCCGCACTATATGGTTGCGGTGGACAGGGCGGGAGTGGCACGAATGGCGGTACCACGTATGGTGGTCCCACCAGCTCTTCGCTCCCCCCGCCTCCGGAGATGTCACCGGATGCGCTGATCAGCGATACGCAGCAACGCACGTTCCGGTATTTCTGGGAGACCACCGACGCGGCCCGTGGCCTGGCACCCGACTTCGCGCCGGAGTCCTCGCCGGCCAGCATCGCGGCCATGGGTTTCATGCTCACAGCCGTGCCGATCGGCATCGAGCACGCCTGGATCACGCGTGCGCAGGGTGTCGAGCGGGTGCTGAACACGCTGCAGTTCCTGCGCGACGCGCCGCAGGGGGCGGGCGCGCAAGGGTCCACGGGCTATCACGGATTTTTCTACCATTTTCTGGATATGGCTTCGGGAACCCGCTACCGCGACTCCGAACTCTCGAGCATGGACACCGCCTTGCTCCTCATGGGCGTGCGCTGCTGCGGGCAGTATTTCAACGGCGCCGATGCCTCTGAAACCGCCATTCGCTCCGTCGCCGATTTTCTGTGCGAGCGCGTAGACTGGCCCTGGTTCCAGGTTCGTAGTCCGGCGATCTGCATGGGCTGGCGACCGGAAAGCGGCTTTCTCTCCGGCGACTGG
>WNFL01053135.1_pt1 | contig 20015 bp, 19 predicted proteins | sample 5400361 | NCBI WGS metagenome assembly WNFL01 (sample SAMN13153351, study PRJNA577476) | soil metagenome | isolation source: 40 cm soil on Douglas fir-dominated hillslope | place: USA:California | collected 2013-09-17
GTCGGCGTACCGCATTCCGTGCCGCCTTCGTGGTCCTGACGGCGGTGTTCGCGGCCGCCCTCTTCGGGGTGGTGGCCCGCCTCCTCTTCGGCAGCCGGCTTTACGGCAGCATCACGGTGCCTACCATCGCGCCTTTCGGTCCGTTCGTGAGCAAGAATCATTTCGCGGGCTACGTCGAGATGGGCGCGCTCCTGGCGCTGGGCCTGGCGGCCAGCCTGGCCCGCGAGGCCGGGAAGGGCAGGGGAACGCTGGGTTGGACGCAGAGCTCGCGGGCGGGACGGGTCGTGGTGGCCGGGGGGGCCGCGGCCACGATGTCGCTCGCGGTGCTCATCTCGCAGTCACGTGGCGGCGTTGCGAGCCTTGCCGCGGGTGTCCTCGCCTTCGCCGCGTATGGCGCGCTCGACCAACCGGGGCGCCGCCCGCGGCGGATCCTGGTCGCCCTCGTCACTGCCGCCGTCGCGGCTACGGTCGGGTTCGCCGTGCTCCCCGAGGAGGCGCGCGCTCGGGTCCTGAGCCTGGCCGGGGTGACGACCGAAGGGTCGGGCGTGTTCCGTCTTCGTGTGTGGCGCGACACCCTGCGCCTCGCCGCGTCGAGTCCCCTCTTCGGGCTAGGGCTCGGCACGTTCGCCGATGCACTTCCTCCGTTCAAGAGCGGCGACGCCGACCTACGAGTCGAGCACGCCGAGAACGACTATCTGGAGATGCTGGGAGAGGGCGGCGTGGTGGGGCTCGCCCTCGCGCTCACGGCGGTCCTTCTCGCCGCCCGGTCGGCGATGCGCGGACTGCGGGGCAGGCCCGCCGGGCGCGAGCGGGGCCTCGTGCTCGGCGCAGTGGCTGGCGCGACCTGCCTACTCGTCCATGGCCTCTTCGATTTCAACTTGCACATCACCTCGAACGCGATCCTGTTCGCGCTCCTGTCCGCGTGGGTGCTATCGGCAGCGCCGGGTCACGGGCCGGCGGACTCGTCGGACCGCTCCCCGCGTTTCTCCCGCACCCTCATGAGCGGGCTGGTGGTCGCGCTCGGTTCCACGCTCTTCGGGCCTCTCGGGTCACCACCTGCGAGTCGCCTCGAGGCCTTGCGCGAGGCGCGGGTGAACCCAACTCCACTTCGCCTCGCGGCCGCAGAGACCACTCTGATCGCGAGCCTGCGTCGGCGGCCCGCTGACGCAGAAGGATGGCTCCTTCTTGGCTGGGTCCGTGTCGCCCGTGGCCACCGCGAGGAGGGCGCGGCTCTGGCCGGCTATGCGACCCGGTTGGACCCCCAGCGCCGGGCGTTGGCAGCGGGGGCGGCGGCCCTTGCGGTGACCGCCGGCCGGTGACTCTCTCCCGTTATCAGGCGCCGCTCAAGCCCAGCCGCGCAGCCAGTACCACAAGAGCTTGAGCCATTCCTGGGCTCGCGTGCGATAGACACGGTTCGCAGGACCCACGTCGTCCACTGGAACTGGGGTCCATGTCACTTCCGGGGCTGCGCAACGCGCTACCCGCAGGGCCCGCCCCATGTGGGACGCGGAAGTCACCAGCAACACGGCTCGCAGGCGGTTGCGACGAAGCAAGTCGGACGCGAGCACGAGGTTCTCGCGGGTTGTCGTGGAGCGCACCTCGACGAGGATCGCTTCTGTCGGCACCCCGAGCCGGCTCGTGGCAAACTCCCGCATGGCGAGCGCGCTGTCGCCCCCGATCCCGTACCCCGTGAGCACCAGGATCGGTGCTCGCCCTTCGCGGTGGAGCGCGGCGGCCCGCTCGAGGCGGCGGTAGTCCACGTCCCCGGAGAGAACGACGACCGCATCGCTGCGCGACGGAAGCGACGAGCGTGGAAACGGGGGATCGAGGAAGGCCAGAAAGGCCGGCGCGACCAGTGCGACAAGGGCCAGAAGGGCCCGGCTCAAGCGGTGCGAGCGAGCGCCGTGATCAACGCCGACCCGCGAGCACGGCGCGGTCTCTGATCGAGACCCACCGCGGCGAATATCAGGAAGAAGCAAAGAATCTGCGCTCGATGACGGTACGCGGTGCCGGCGTTCCCTTCGCCGAGGGCATACCCGAGAGTCAGGCCAGCGGTGATGAGCAGGACCATCAGCGACGATCCCAGATGGTGGCGGACCAGGTGGCGGATGCCGCGGATCATCCAGGGGATGAGCCAGTAGAAGAAGAGAGTCTCAGGCGCGGCCAGGACCTGCCGAATGCTGCCCAGCATCCAGGGGAACGGCGCCAAGAGAAAGTAGGCCAGCCCCTTGGGAAGAAAAAGGGCGGCCTTGACCGGCGTCGAGATGTCGGCCTGCTCGAACTGGCTCGAGGCCCCCACCGTGTTCCAGTAGCGGATCTCGTGGATCTGCTCGAGGTCGAACGTGCGCAGCTTGCGGTCGGCGCCGGCCGACTGATCCGCGTAGATGACGCCCATGGCCACGATCCCGCCGAGAACCAGGTTCCTGCCCATGTGGCGGCTCCGCCAGGCCACGAACGACACAACCATCGGCCCCGCTACCGCGAAGAGAATGTAGTCGCGGAGCTGGATGATGGCGAACACGCCGAGGGCCAGCAGAAGGAGGGACGCAAGTCGCGGGCGCTCCTGGAGGATTAGCGATTCCCGGCAGATCAGGAGGATCACGAGAACGATCCAGGCGTCCCGGATGTTCAACGAGGACCAGAGGACCAGGGAGGGGAACCAGGTCGCGAAAGTCGCCGCCCGGAGAGCGGCGGGGGCGCTGGCCCCCATACGTCGCGCGACGTCGAAGACGGTGGGGACGATCATGGCGCCGATCAGGCAATTGACGAGCTTGGGGAGCAACGAGTTGATCCCGAACAGGAAGTAGATGGTGCCAACGATGTAAACGTACCCTTTGCGACCTCCCGGGATCACGCTCTCCGGGGCCATGGGACTCTCACCGGACCAGTACCGCGCCACGATAGACCCCCACTGGTGATACGTCGATTGGTCGGGGGCGAACATGTCCTCGTTGGCGACCCAGAAGTGGACCATGAGGGCCAGGACGACCCGCACGAAGAGCGCCCACCAGAAGAGACGTCGCAGGCGCCACCGCATCTCGGCGGCTTCGCGGCTGGCCTGCGGATCCAGGTTGGCCATTCTACTGAGACTAGCCTAGTGCCGAGGACGGGGGCAAACGCTTCATGCCGCCTCGGCCCGCGCGGCGAGCTGACCCATGGTCAGCACTTCGAGCTGACCGGTCCGGCGCAGGCGGCTCACCTCGCCAAAGATCTCGCGCAGGCCCGCGAACATCCGCTCGGGCTCGTCCGCCAGGTTCGTCGGGTGGAACCAGAGGTGGAACACCTTCCGGTGCTCGACCGCCGCCGCCAGGCCTCGCCGCGCGCGGCGCACGCGGAGGGAAACCGGGATGTGCCGGCGCAGGCCGTGCATCGGGAAGTAGATCATCGAGCCCGGGATGTTCCAGAGACCCTGCCCGGCGCGCTCGGGCAGGACGACCGGGGGCCGTAACGCCCCGAGGACGTCGGCCAGGTGGGCCAGGCGTTCGAGGGCGCCGGGGGTGGCGCTCCGCTCGTACCAACGCCCGGGACCGCGGTAGCACCGGAAACCGTGTCGCGGCAGCAGGTCCAGATGACCCACGCGGTTGCGCGGGAAGGCGAACGACGTCGGAGCAATGCCCATGTCCTTGGCCACTCGCACGCACGCTTTGAGCTCGCTCTCCGCCGTTTCGGGAGAGCATCCCGAGTCGCCGAAGATCACGTGCGAGAAGGAGTGAGAGCCGATCTCCTGCGGCGCGCGACAGGCCCGTATCTTCTCCACCAGGCTCCGGCCGTAGAAGCTGGGATCGGAGCGCTCGTCGCGGCAGGGATCCTGGGCGAACCAGTCCCCTTGGACCCAGGCGTGCCGCGGGCGGTGGATCTCTGCGTGGGCAACTCCGCCCTCGCGGCGGCAGGAGTCGAGGAAGAGGTGGCCCAGGATGCACCAGGTGGCGGACAGCTCCATCTCCTCGAGGAGGGACAAGAGACGATCGATGACGAGTTGTCTCTCGATCTCGCAGACCCGGCGAAAGGCCTGAGGGCCGAACAGATCGAGGGTGCCCCAGATCAGCTCGAAGTCGAGGCTGAGGGTGAACACGCCGCGGGTCCAGGGAGCGGCCGCCGGCAAGGGCCGGGGCGCCTCCGGGCTAGCGCTCGGCATGAACCAGAAGCATCCCGGAGAGGTCGCGCACGACCGGCCAATCCACGACGCGGCGGTCGATCGGCTCCCATGCCCGGAGGAGCGGGGACAGGAGGCGAGGGGCCAGCCGCTCGACCCAGTTGATGGGACCCATGTACACCCCGTGGACGCTCGTCCGCCGGAAGCCGGCCCGCCGGAACTCGCGTCGCAGGCGCAGCGAGGTGTGGAAGAACTGGCGTAGCCGCACCAGGTTGCCGAGCGGGAGGGCGGCCGCGATACGGTTGATCAAAGGGTACCCGCTGACGTTGAACAGAGGCGCCGCGGTGACGAAGCACGCGCCGCCGGGGCGCAGCACGCGCGCCATCTCGCCGATGCACCTCTGCGAATCGGGAAGGTAGCGGAGCACCTCGATGCACACCACCGCGTCAAAGCTCCCGTCTTCGAAAGGCAGCGATTCGACGTCGGCCTTCTGTAATTCGATCCCCGGGTTCAGACGTGCCGCCCGCTCGAGCATCTCCGCGGAGCCGTCGACGCCGGTCACCGCGAAACCGCGCGCCCGCGCCCAGGCCAGGTGGTATCCCGTCCCGCATCCCACGTCGAGCAGGCGCTGGCCCGTGGGCGGAGCGGGCAGCAAGCGGTCCAGGAACCGGTCGAGGCAATGGCGGCTGTAAAGGAAGCAGGAAGAGTAGGGATCGCGGCCAAAGTCACGATAGCGCTCGTCGAAGAGGTTGGCCTGGTCGGAATGCGTCTCGACCGCGCGCTCCTTCTGCGTCTCGTGGGCGGTCGTCATCGGCGTGGGCCCACCGCTCGGCGGGCCGCGACCTCGCGGACGACCTGCTCGAACACGGCGGCGCTGGAGCGCATCGAGTAGCGCGCGACCACCGTCTCCCGGCCCGCGCGCCCCAACCGCTCTCGCAGTTCCCGGTCACCCGCGAGCCGTCCGACCGCTTGCACCCACTCCGCATCCGAGGAGGCGAGCAGACCATTCCGGCTCTGCTCGATGACTTCACGGTTCGCCCCCACCGGAGACGCCACCGTACTCACGCCCATGGCCATATACGATAAGGCCTTCAGGGCACACTTGCCGAGGGCCCACTCGTCGTCGGGCATGGGCATGATCCCGATGTCGAAGCCCGCCAGGTCGGCCACTTCGGTCTCGGGCGACCAGGGTCGCCAGACGAAGGGCACACCGGGAAGCTCGGGGCGGCGATTCGAGATCACCTGGATCTCGACCCGCGGGAGGGCGGCGACCCCACGCAGCATCGGGACGGCGAGCTCCAGGTAGGTCTGCGAAGTGGAGCTGCCCATCCAGCCCACGACGACCTTGTCGCCCGCTTCGGGGCGCGTCATGGGTTGGTAGGCGTCGACATCGATGCTGCTGGGAACCACCGTCACGTTGGGGTTGAACCGCCGCGCGTACTCGGCGAGGTACGCGTTGCCCGCCACCACGTGGTCGCTGATGCGGCAGATCGCCGCCGTCTTCCCCGGGAACTTGAGCCAGCCGAGGCGCCGGTTGGCGGCCGAAGTGTGCAGACGCCAGATCGCGTCATCGAAGTCGAAGACGATCGGGGTGGCGAGGAGGCGCAAGCTACGCTCCAGCCACGGTGGGCCCGCCAGGCAGGCGGCGCGGTGAATGAGAATGACGTCGAATGTGCCGAGGCGGGCTCCGGTCATGAAGCGCCGCCCGGTCGCCAGGAGGAGTCGGGCCGCCTTCAACCCGTTCCGTCCGGGGGCCTGGGGAGCATTGCCGTGAGGGCGGGATCGGCGAAGGGAAAGCACCTCACGGCGATGCCGTTGCTTTCGAGCACGGGCGCCCACTGCTCGATGCGAAAACGCTGACTGGGGGTGGTGCCCGTGGCGTAGGGCACGAGAGCGGCCACGGAGAGAGGTGAATGGCTCACGTCTTCAAGGGTTCCGCCGAGGACGGGAGCCGCCACACCCCCAGCACGGACTTGCCGATACGGTAGCCCAGAAGGGGATCCAGCCGCCGCGAGAGCGGGACGAGCACCCGGTCCCAGAACCTGATCTGCCCAAGTGTAGGCATCGCCGCACGCAGGACCATTCGGTTGCCGAGAGAGCCGAGGAGCCCAACGGAGTCGAGGTAGAGGACCCGGTCCTCACTCAAGGTTGACGGCACCACGGCTCGGAGGCTCGCCTTCGAGTAACGCCGGTAGTGGCCTATGGCCCGGTCGAACGGTGTGAACAGCCATTGCCAGGCCGGCGCGAGCACGACCAAGGCACCCCCTGTCTTCAGATGCGCCGCCGCCAGGGTTAGCTCTTTCCGATCGTCCTCGATATGCTCGAGCACGTCCACGTAGAGGATCGCCTCGAACCGTTCGTCCCGGGGCAGGTCCTCGATCGTTCCTGCGACCACCTCACACATTGGAGGCAGGCCGCCCCCTTCCTCAATTCGCGCCGCCAGGGAGCGGTCGGGCTCCAGGCAGAGCCACCGACGCTGTGTCGCGTCGCAAAGGAGTCGCGTATTCGCCCCGATCCCGGCTCCCACTTCAAGCACGTCCCCCTGAAGACAGGGCAGAAGGTGGCCGCGGAAATACGCCTTCCAGGTGAGCGCGTGCGCGAAGAGATCCAGCTCGGAGCCGATGTAGGCGAAGTCACTCACGCCGGAACAACGCTACGGGAAGGCGCAGCGGTAAACCGAAATCCGCGGCCCCGAGAAAGCGCGCCCATGCCCACCCGCGTAGATCGCGGCGAAATCGACGGTGTCGATCAGGGGGCCCCTCGTTCGTACGGAGGGTTCTGACGCGTGAACGAGCCGGCAGGCTCCTGTCTCAAGCCAGCCCTGGCGCGCGTCTGCCCGCTCTCGGCTGGCCTTGGCGAGGGCGGTTGGCTCGACGTTCCAGATGGGCTGAAACGGCGGATCGTCGTCGAGACAGAGTACGACGAGCCCGGCGGTGACCGGCGTGCCTCCCCCGATCGCCGGGACTTCGCGGACATCGAAGCCGGAGGCAGGGTCGCCGCAGCACCTCTCCATCCGGAGCTTCACCAGACCGCCGCTGCCCCCCCGGGATCGCACCTGCTCCAGTTCTCTCTCGAGAGCCGGCAGGGTCTTCGGAAGCTGGGGACACCAGAAGACCTGATCGACGACGAGGCCTTCCACGACGACTGGGGACCCGGGGGGGAGGTTGCTCTCGATCCAGGCCTTGGCCACGCTGGCGGTTGACGGCTGCGCGAGGTACCCAGCAAATTGCCATGATCTCCAGGCTTGCACGCTCGCCAGCGCGACCAACCCAACAATGCAGAGTCGGCGCAAGGTGCCCAAGCGAGGAGCAAGTCGGTCGAGTTGCAGGACGGCGAAGAGTAGCAGGAAGGGGATGGTCAGGGCGAAGTAGCGATAGAAGGCGCCCCGGGCGGCGCCGAAATAGAGGAAGGTCAAGAACGGATAGGCGAGAAGCGCCCACGGCCCATGCTCGCTCTTGTTCCTGACGCGCGCCGCGGCCACCACCAAGGCCCCCACGATGGCAGCGCTGGTCGGCAGACCTATCGCCTGGCCATAGTAGTCTCGGATGATCTTTCCCCACAGCGGAAGCGTTGGCACCACATTGCTCTCGATGAGCCGGCGCTGTTGCGAAACCTCTGCCAGAAGACGATCCAGGTGGAGGATGCCGTAAGGCTGTGCGATCACGAAGGCAACAAAGGACATCACCCCGTAGCCGACGTATAGCCCCACCCTGTCCCGGCCACCCAACCTCGCCGCCATCGGCCAGATGAGCAGCGCGAGCATGGGGGCGGCGAGGACGGCGAGGTAGCCCGAAGAGACCGCCAGGCCGAAGCACGCCGCCGATCCGCCGAGCAGGAAGAGCCGGCGCCGGGCCGGGTCGGCACCGGGGGCGGAATCATCTCGCGCGGCGACGGCGAGAAAGGCAGCCCAGGCCAGCCCCGCGAGGGCGAATGCTTCGGCCTTGACGTACCAACAACAAAAGAGGATCGCGGGACTCGTCTGAAGGAGCAGACTCGCGACCAGCGCGAGCCCTGGATCTTCGATCACGAGGAAGGCGAGTCGCACCAAACCCCACATCGCCACCAGGAAGGTCAGGAGGACCAGGAGGCGAGCCGCCACTAGAAAGCGCTCCGGGTGGTCAAGATACTCCGCGGCAAAGGCCTCAGGTCTCTCAACCCGGCCGGTGGCCCGACCCACGAGGTAGAGGGACACCATCTCGATGGCGAGGAGGTCGTAGGGGAGTGATCCGTGGAGATAGGCCCCCGGGTCGAAGTCCGTCCGGGGCATCCGCAATGCGGTCTCGATATAGTTGGCCTCGTCGGGTTCGGCGATTCGTTCGCTCTGGAGGGCGGGCACCAGGAGGAGGAGTCCTTGACCGAGAAGCAGGATCGCCGCCAGTCGGCGAGGACCGACCCTGGAGACGTCGAACGAGCGCGTCACCTGGACGGAGAGTCCGGCCGGGAGCCGCGGTCGAGGCTGCTGAGGGCGACGCTCTGCGACTGCGCATAGATCGCGAACAGAACCAGGAAGTTCCCGAGCGACACCAGGGAGAACGAGAGCACCGCGATGACACCCAGGGAGGTCCACCAGGGGAAGCTGGCGCGGGAACCCAGGATCAGGGCGATACCCAGCAGGGAGAGCAGCACTCCCACTCCGAACATGGTCGAGAAGATGACGAGGGCGCGAATCGCGATCCGATCGAGAAACGGCATGAGCATCCCGATCCCGTGTCGGATCAGCTTCAGGTAGTTCATGCGGGAATGCCCAGCGTAGCGTCTGCCCCGGGGACATGGGACGTAGTACAGGTCGAGGTTCAGGCTGATCAGGCTGGACGAGTAACAAAGGTCGAAGTGCGGGTGAAAGAGGACCTGGCTCACCACCCAGCCACGGTACGCGGCATAGTTACCCGTCCGGACCACGACCCCGGTGAGGGACCGGAAGAGGAGCTTGAAGAAGAAGTAGAGGGTCCGGAAGGCGAGGGTGACCTCCCGGTGAGTTCGGCTGGCGAGAACCACACGTCGGGTGGCGCTCGCGTTGGTCAGCAGGGGCTCGAGCAACCGCGGCAGGTCCTCGGGGCGATCTTCCCCGTCCGCGTCCATCGTGACGACGATGTCTTCGGGCCGGATCTCGGGCTCGGTCTTCCTCAAGCCGAAGACGAGGGCTCTCTGATGTCCCAGGTTGAAGGGGGTGGTGACCACCCGTACGTCGGGATGGGGCCGGAGCTCTTCCATCTGCGGATCGGTCCCCCCGCTGTCGTCGATCACGACGAAGCGCGCTTCGGCATCGGGGGCCGGGCTCGATGCGAGTCTTTCCATGATCTCGACGCGCAGGTGGAGGAAGGACTCGACGTCGAGATACACGGGAACGAAGAACCAGACACCTGCGCGCCGGGGCTCCGTCAAGCGCATCCTCCGAGTGCTTTCGCCGAGAACAGGTAGTTCAGGTAGCGTGCGTCGCCGGCGATGGTAGCCCGTTCCTGGGGTCCGGCGTCCGTGAGCAGGTAGTAGCGATAGCCGATGGGCCCAAGGATCTCCTCGAGCGCTGGCCCTGTGCCTCGCCCCTCGAGCACCTCGCAGAACACGTCCGGACGGTCGCGCGCGAGAACCTTCTTCATGCCCCGGAGGACCTCGGGCTCGGTCGTCTCGGTGTCGATTTTGACGAGGTCGACTCCCTCGAGACCCGCCGCGTCCAGCCAGCCGTCGAGGGCACGGACGGTGACCGCCGACCCCACGAGGTCGGGGTCGGCCGGGGACTGCGGCGAAAGGCTCGACCCGCACGGCAGGTCCACCGCTCCGTGGAACAGAGTGGCGGAGGCGTCGTGCTCGCCGAGGGCAACCGGCACGCAGCGGACGTTTGCCAGGCCGTTAAGGGTGACGTTCCGTTGGAGCCTTTCAAAGCTGGGCGCGAAGGGCTCGAACGCCAACACTCTCGCCTGCGGATTGGCGTGCGCGGCAAGGAGAGAATAGAAGCCCACATAGGCCCCCACGTCTAAAATCAGGCGTGCTCGTTTGGCCCGTTCGAAGAAGATGGGCACGGTCTCCGGTTCGTACCCGGCCCAGCCGCGCCAGAACACTTGGTTCGACACCCAGTCGTCGGCTCGGGACCAAAGCTTCAGACGCCGACCGTTGGGCAGGCGTGCGTTGACCGGCCCCATGCGGTGCAGATGGCGGATCACCACTTCGGGAGCTCCTCCGCCGAGGCCGGAGAGGGCGCGGACGACCGAAGTCGTCACGAAGTTGAGCGGCTGGGTCGCTCGGAGCGTCTTGAGGATCCGCTTCAGGTCAGCCATGCACCTGAGCTATCCTACTCGGCGAAACGCGGGACGGTTCCAGTTTTCTTGGCGCCGGCGACGCGCTCGCGTCTCACGCACCCGCTTGTAACGGATCGGAGGGAGCGTTGTTCTGCGCCAGGGGGCGCCGGTGAGCGCGGCGCGACGGCTCTCCATCGGACAGGCGACGGTGCTGTCGATGACGGTGGACGCCCTCATCACCGCGGCGACGGTGGTGTCGGTGCCGTTGCTGGTCCACCGGCTTGGGGTGGAGGCGTATGGCCTCGTCGGCCTGGTCGGGGTCCTGACCGGCCAGCTCGCCCTGCTCCAGAACGGGACCGGGCCCGCGACCACTCGGCGCGTCGCCGAGCACTGGGGCCGAGCCGATCGCGACGGCGCCTACGAGGTCCTTCAGGCCTCCACGATCATCGGTCTTGCGACTGCTTTGCTCGTGGGCGCGGCCTTCTGGTGGCTGGGGCCCTGGGCCCTGGTCCGAAGCGGGAAATCGTCCGCGCCGCTTTTGAGCGCCGCCCTGGGGGCGGTCGCCCCCGGCGCCGCGAGTGCCGCCATTCAGTCCCTGCACATGACACCGCTCTCGTTTCTTCTCGGCCAGCAACGGTTCGCCGTGCTCTCTTTGCTGCGCCTCACCCATGGTCTCGGCCGGATGCTGGCCGCTCTCGCTGCGGTCGGGCTCGGGGGGGGCGTCCCGGCGCTGCTTTGGGCACAAGTGGCCGTGGACGCGGGCGCGCTCGCGGCGGCCTCGTTTGCCACGAGAGACCCTGGCTCGCGCCGGGTGCCCCTCCGCGAGATCCTCGGCCGGGTGCAGGACGTTGCCCGCCTTGGAGCGCCGTTCACCCTCATGAGCGCGATCATGGGCCTGCTCGGGGATGCGGAGAAGATCGTGATCGCGGCCGTGAAGACGCTCGAGGACTTCACCTACTACGCCATCCCCCACAACGCGACTGTCCGCCTCTCCAGCGTCACCGGCGCCCTCGCCGGGAACATGGTGCCGCGGCTCGCTTTCGAGGGAACGGCCTGGGGAGACGTGCCGGTAGCCGCCCTCACGCGGCGCGCCACCCGCGTGGCCCTCGGCCTCGTCTCCCTGTTCCTGTGCCCCCTCATCGCGATCCTCCCGGAGCTGCTCGCGTTCTGGCTGGGCGGCGAGTTCGCCCGGCACGCGGCCGTGCCCGCGCGCATCCTCTTGCTCGTCCTCCTCGTGAGCACGGCTGGGAACGCCGCCAACGCAGCCCTGCGGGCACGAGCCCGACCGAGCGTGCTCGCTCTCATCTATGGTGTCCAGCTTCCGCTCTATGCTGCGCTGCTCTACTTCATGGTACGCGGCTGGGGGATCCGGGGCGCCGCGGGCGCCTTCCTCGTCCGTAGTCTCTTCGACCTGGCCTGCCAACGGTTCGCGGCGAGTCGGTCGTTGCGCGCGCGGCTGGGGGGCCTTCCAGAGATCGGGGCGACGCTGGGGAGCGTGGCCGCCTTCCTGCTCGGCTGCGAGCTCTTGGGGCCCCACCTCGGACCGGCGCCGCGCCTCGCCATCGGGACGGGTCTGGGCGGCCTCATCGCGGCGCGGCTCCTTTCCGCCCAGGACTGGGCGGCCTTACTCGACGCGGCGCTACCGTGGCGATGGGTACGAAGGGCCTCCGGGGCGGATGCCACGTGATCGGAGCATCATGAGCGGTGGCCATTGAGACGTCCATGGTGAGCGTGTGATCTCGGTTGTCACGCCCGCATTCAACGCGGCGCCCTATCTGGGACAGGCCATCGACAGCGTTCTCGCTCAATCGACCGGAGACCTCGAGTTGATCGTGGTCGACGACGGGTCGACCGACGAAACGGCGCGGGTCGCGGCGGCCCGTGGCTCACGCGTTCGGTACATCTACCAGTCCAACCAGGGTGTCGCGGCGGCCCGGAATCGTGGACTGGATGCCTGTCGGGGCGACCTCGTGGGCTTCCTCGATGCCGACGACACATGGATGCCCGACAAGGTCAAGAAGCAACTGGAAGCATTGACGGCTGCTCCGCAGGCGCGGATGTGCTACACCGCGCGCCTGGTGACGGATCATGACCTCAAGCCCCTCTCGATAGAGCTCAGCCCGCGTAAGGCGAGCGCTCTGGAGGACCTGCTGCTCCTCGGCAACGTGGTCGGGTCGCCTTCTTCGCCCCTGATGGAGCGTCGTCTACTTCTCGAGGTCGGCGGGTTCGATCCGACATACAGCCACTGCGCAGACTGGGAGCTATGGATCCGTTTGGCAAGGAAGACTGAGTTCCTCTACCTCCCCGAGCCGCTGGTCACCTACCGACAGCACGAGGGCAATATGAGCCGGCAGATTGCGACCCTTGAACGGGAGAGCCACGACCTGCTCGACGCGGCGTTCAACGACCCCGAGCTGCCGCGGGCGATGAAGGCCTTGCGAGCCAAGTCCCTTGGAAGGAACTGGATGGTTCTGGCCGGCTGCTACTTCAGTGCCGGTCGCTACGGTGACTTCGGCCGCTGCGCGGCGCGCGCGCTCCTGATGGATCCGCTCCAGGTCAAGCGGTTGCTTTCCTTCCCTCATCGCCGCTTGACCGGCGCCAGTGACTGGCGGCGCGACCTCCTCTGATCGTCGTGGGTCGGATGGGGGCGAGCCTGAGGTCGATGGCGTATCATTGCGCGATTTCCAAGGTGCTCATCACCGAAGCCATCGTGATCGCAGCGACACATTGAACGCGCCGGCGGCCAGTGTCGTCGTGGCCACCCGCGACCGCCCGGCCGCGCTCCACGAGACCCTCGCTCACCTCCCCGGCCAGACTCTCGGGGCCCCCTACGAGACTATCGTTGTCGACGATGGCTCGAAGCCCCCGCTGGTGCTGGAGCCGATGGCGGGTCCGCTCCGCCGGTTGATCCGGCTGGGCGGGGATGGCCGCTCGGCCGCACGCAATGCGGGGGCGGAGACAGCCCGTGCCGACGTCCTGGTGTTCATCGACGACGACATCACGATCGGCCCGGGGTTCGTGGAGGACCACCTACGGGCACAGAAGGAATGGCCTGGCGTCCTGGCGACGGGGGCGATCCGCCTTCCGGACGAGACGGCGCTCACTCCCTTCGGACGGTTCCGTCGCCAGCTCGAACAGATCGGGGTTCCCCGGGGCCGAGGGCTGACCCCTCGCCGGAATTTCTGCGCAGCGGGCAACATGTCGATCCGGCGCGCGGTCTTCAGGGAGCTGGGCGGCTTCGACGGCGAGCTCGAGAGCGGCGAGGATCAGGACCTCGCCCTGCGGCACACCGCACGCGGCGGGCTCATCGCGTACATCCCCGAAGCCGCGGGCCTCCACCGAGACGAAGCCCTGGACCTTCCTCGATACTGCCGGCGCACGGAGTGGGGAAGCGAGCACATGGTGGCCTTCTGCCGCCGCTACCCCGAGTGGGCCGACAACCAGGAGCGAGATCGGGTGAACGGTCCCACGCGGTGGGGACTGGAGCCGTTGCCGGCGAGCGCGAAAAAGACGCTGAAGAGACTGCTGGCCACGGAGCTCGGCCGAACGGGCCTCTTCGCCCTCGCCGGTGCGCTGGAGCGGGGGGCCCCCGGGAGCGCCGCTCTCCAGAGCCTCTACCGAGCACTCCTCGGTCTTCACACCTTTCGCGGCCATCGACGCGGCCTGCAAAGACTGGCCTCCATGTCGGGCGGGCGGCCGTGACGACGCGCGTCCTCCACTTCGCGCAGGACGGGGACACGAGCGGGTTCTTCCCGCAGCTCGCGCGCTGGCACGATCGTGGCCGCTACCAGATGTACTTCGCCACCCTGAACCCGACGGCGCCCTGGCTGCGGGAGTACATGTCGGTTCAGGGTGTGCCGTGCTTCAGCACCGAAAGCAGGGGCCGGTTCCAGTATCCGCTCGGGGCACTGCGCCTCGTACACTTCCTGCGCCGCGAGCGGATCGACATCCTCCACACGCACCTCTTCGAGCCCTCCGTCATTGGATTGCTTGCAGGCCTTCTCGCCGCGCGGCCGGTCCGAGTGATGACGCGGCACTATTCCGACTACCACACGCGCATCGACAAGCGCTGGCACGTTCGTCTCGACCAGCTCTGCACCCACCTTTCGCGCGCGGTGATCGCGGTCTCGCGGCACACCGCCGACCACATGGTGTCGAAGGAGCACGCCCCGCCAGGCAAGATCCACGTGGTCCTCAACGGGATCGACTTCGACCGGGTGAAGCCGTCCGGGCCGGGCGTGGCCGCCCGTATCCGCGAAGAGCTCGGAGCCGCCGACGCCCATCTCGTGCTCGTCCCCGCCCGGCTGCACCCGGAGAAAGGCCACGGCTACCTCTTTCGCGCGCTGCCCGCGATCCGCCAGGCGACGGCGCGCCGGGTTCTGGTGCTGCTCGCGGGCGTTGGCCCTTTCGAAGCCGCGTATCGCGAGGAGCTGCGCGCCCTCGGTTGTGGGGACATGGCGCGTTTCCTTGGTTTCCGGCCGGACATCGCGGACCTCATGAGCGCGGCCGACCTCGTGGTGCTGCCGAGCGTCGCGGAGGCCTTTGGCCTCGTCCTTGCCGAGGCGCTCTACCTGGGCCGGCCGGTCGTCGCCACCCGAGCAGGCGGCATCCCCGAGATCATCGACGACGGGATCGATGGGTTGCTGGTGGAACCCGGCGACAGTGCGGCCCTCGCCCAGGCCGTCACGAGCATGCTCAACGACCCGGAACGCCGCCGGCAGATGGCTGGGCGTGGCCGGGAAAAAGTGGCGGCACGCTTCTCGTTCGAGGGGATGACCCGGGCGTACGAGTCCTTGTATCAAGGCCTGCTGGAGCGAAGCCGTTGACGGCGGCGTACCCCGCCTTGCCGATCCGTGTGCTCTACGTCGTCTACTGGGGGGCGGCGGAACCCCTGGGACGCTCGTTGGTGCTGCCGACGGTGGCCAGGCTGGCCGAGGGCGGCGTGGACCTCACCCTGGCCACGTTTGACAAGGCGGGCGACTACGAGGATCGGGCTCGGATGGCCCAAATCCGCGCATCGCTCGAGGAGAGCGGCGTTGCTTGGTTGCCCCTCCGCTACCACAAGCGCCCGCGGCTTCCCGCCACCGCTTTCGACGTCCTTCACGGCTGGGCGCGGGGCATCGCGGCCCGCGTACGGGCGCCGATCGACATCGTCCACGCGCGCACCTTCGTGGGCGGCCTGATCGGCCTCCTGCTCGCTCCGACGTTGCGGGCCCGGCTCGTCTACCACAACGAGGGCTTCTACCCGGACGAGCAGGTGGATGGCGGCTTCTGGCCGGCCGGCTCGGTCCCGCACCGGATCACGAAGGCCGTCGAGTCGGCCTTGTACGCTCGGGCGGACGGGCTGATCGCCTTGTCTCATCGCGCGGGGCACGTGCTGGAGGAGCTGGCCGCGGTCCGACGGCGTGGAACGCCCGTGATTGTGGTCCCGAGCTGCGTGGACCTCGACCTGTTCGGCGCGAGGGAATCCCCGGAGAGGGCGCTCTCGGCCGGCCTGAAGTTCGTCTACACGGGCACGGTGGGCGGGCGCTACGAGCTCGACCGGATTGGCCGCTTCGTCGCGCTGGCCGCTCGCGAAGTGCCCGGGGTGCGTCTCACAGTCCTGACCCGGGCCGAGCCTGCGCTCGTGCAGGAGATGCTGGGCCGCGGCGGGCTGCCCCGCGATCTCTGGTCGCTCGGTTGCCTACCCCACGAGGCCATGCCGGGGGAGCTGCGACGGCACGACGTCGGGCTCTTCTTTCTCGCCCGCGGCACGAGCGAGCACGGCTGCTCCCCCACGAAGATCGGCGAGTATTGGGCGTGCGGGCTGCCGGTGGTGACGACCCCCAACGCCAGCGACAGCGACGAGATCATCCTGCGCGAGCGGGTGGGCGTGGTGGTGCGCGATCACAGCGAGCCGGAGTACCGCCGCGCGATCGTTGAGCTCCGGGCCCTCCTGAACGACCCCGAGCTGTCGCGCCGTTGCCGGGTGGCCGCCGAAGAGCACTACGCGCTCCGCCCGGCGGTGGAACGCCAGCTCGCGCTCTATCGCGAGCTGCTGGGCCCACGGATCACCCCAGCGGCAACCACGCGCGCCGCCGCCAAGGGGTGTTGAAGGCAGAAGCGGAGGCTCGAGCGGCCCCGGAAGCCGCCACTTCGATAGAGCAGCCAGAGAACGTCTCTGGCCACCAGGCGACGATCGATACCGGATAGCCGTCGTTGACGGGCGAAGGACCGGAATGCCCGGGTCAGGGTGCGGGAGGCCCGGGGATCGCCCGGGGTGAAGGCGCCTCTCCAAAGCTGCGCGGCGACCTCGAAGGGAACAGGCTCTGCCAGAAGATCCGTCAGGGCCAATTGGCAGACTCGTATGGAGTTTGTGTCGATCGAATCGGAATAGACCAGCTTCGAGGCTTGTGAGTGACGTCGGTAGAGGAAGAGGACTTCGGGCACGTTGGTGAATTGGGTGAGCCGAGAGAGACGGCGCAGGAGGTTGAAGTCCTCCGCCACATTCTGGATGTCCGGGGAATACCCGCCGACCTGCTCCAGCAGAGAGCGCCGGAAAACTGCCGTCGGATGCGGAACCACCACGAAAAAATGGGCGCGCCACGCGAGCAGGTTCGGCTCGACCCGGATGCCCGGTCCCGGCAAGCGCTCCTCCCCGTGCAGCTCATCGAAGGCGCAGCCGACGACTCCGATCTCCGGCCGTTCCCGGAGGATCGCCACTTGTCGCTCGAGCCGCCGAGGGAGCGCGACGTCGTCGCCATCCATTCTGGCGACGAGGGGCGCCCGGCAATGGGATATCCCTACATTCAGCGCCGAAACGAGCCCTCCATGCGGGATCCGAAAGAGCCGAACGCGGCCGTCTCTGGCCGCCCACTGCTCCGCCAGGAGCGGGGTCGCATCCGTCGAACCGTCGTCGACGGCAACGACCTCGAAGTCCGTGTGGGTCTGGGTTGAAATGCTGGTCGCGGCGGCTTCGAGGTAGCGCTCGCAGTTGTAGACGGGCATCAGGACGCTTACTGAAGGGGTCAACTCGCCTCCGCCCTGCGAGGGACTGATTCCCAAAGCGCCACCCCCCTCGTCAATCAGGTCACTGCTGACACATCGAACGGATTGACCAGGTCTATCTGTGCGAATCTGCTCGAGCTGGTAGCAAGTGTGTCAACCTGGAGTAGCGCTGCCTCGGCCAGGCGGCAGATGGTCTCAGGGTGGTGGAACTTGAAGATACACTTGCTGCCGACTTCCCTTCGAAACCTCTTGAACAGCGCCATTCCTTCGTTGGTCGCCGCGTTGTTGAAGTTGAAGGAGCAACGTCCGCCGGGTCGCAAGACGCGGCGGAACTCGGAGAGAAAGTAAAGGACATCATCCATGTCGAGGTGTTCGAATACACCGTTGGCCACTGCCATGTCGATCGATGCATCGTCAACGCCGTCGAGTTGTGGCCTCGTGATGTGGACCACTCGAAATTGCCCCCTGCTCTTTAGGTAGTGTTCTAGCCAAGCGCACGCCATCTGGGAGTAATCAACCAGGACCATGTCGTGACACAGACCGATCAAGTGCCGCGTGAGGCGCCCCGTCCCTGGCCCAAGCTCCAGCACTGTTGACGTTCGAGTCATATGCGGGAGGTAGTGACGAGCTAGGACGTCTCTCAGGGGGTCGTCCGACCACTCGGCGTCTCCGATGTCGTTTGGATCGCGACCGGAGGCTTCTGCCTTTGAGATCCAAGCCGCGAACTCCCGATCCCAGGGCTTTTCCCCCCCGTCATAGGCCACGACCTCCGCGCCGAGAGGCCGCAGGAGTAAGTTGACTGCTTCCGCGGCGGTCCGCCTGAGTCCCATCTCTCTCTCCTTCCAGCGTCGTCAGGCGGGTCGATTCGAAATGCTGAACACATTTTCGCCGATGTGCACAAAGTCTCTGTCGAACTTGGCGATCGCCGAAAGGAAAGTACCCGAGAGTCTCTCTCTAGGCAGCATCCAATCATGCAATTCGATTATCAGTAGCATGAACCTATCTATCCATTCCGTGTTTTTGCTGAACAGCTCTCTCTCGTACCCCTCGATGTCGATCTTTACAATAAACGGCTCGCAACCGGCATAGAGTGGATCGCTCAGGATGCCGTTGATCGACATCATTCGTACGCCCCCATTCTTCCGCTCCTCGACGCGATACCCCCACCCGCCCAGGCCCGGATCGACCAATACGCCAGCCTTGTCTTCCGAAGCAATAGCCGCCTGCATAATGTCAACGTTTGAGGCCAAGCAGTTGCGCCTTGCGAGTCTGCAATTGCCTTCCTCGGGCTCAATTGCCACAACCTTTGCGCGTGAGAACACGTCCGCAAAGTAGGTGGCCGACAATCCGATGTTTGCCCCGCAGTCAATGATGAGCGGAGTCTGTCGAGCTTGGGTGATTTGCTCGTAGCGCCGAAGCAGGTCGGGGGAGCGCGCGAGCCGGGATATGTTGTAATCTTCGTGTACAAATATCTGCCTGAGCACGGACATGTCGATCGCGTCCCGTATTTCAAAGGTAAGCATGCGCCGAGTCCTAGTACTGAGGACATGCTGCTCGTGGCTGAAAGGCGGCTTCAACAAGAGATAGTTAACGCGGTCGCGCCCCAGGGCTCTTTGCAAGAGATCTAGGCCAAGCCTTCGGTAGAACTTCGCTAGTGACCAGATGCTGCAGGATAAGTCGTTGTCAGCCATATAAGTCCTGACGCCAAGCGCTCCTTCTAGAATAGCGGAAGTCCAGGTGGATCGGTCCCCATCACCGCTCTCCTGTTCAATCAATCCTTGGATAGCGGACGTTTGACGAGAGACCGACGCTGCCTCTAGGATTCGCGCAGGTGCTTCGCTCCGCCGTCACCTCGGTCCTCCAACGCCTTCGCCGCGGGCTTGCTTTGGGCAACCTACCCATTCGTGGGCGCGAGAGCCAGGTGCGCACGAAAATAGTCGTCGTGCTGGCGGGAATCCTCCTCGCGGCATCGAACGGAGTCGGCCAGGAGACGAGCCCTCCCGTGGCGCCACCGGCAACGACGCCGGAGCGTTTGGGGATGCTCCATTGGGGGCCGTTCTGGGTGACCCCCCGGTTCCGCCTCGGGACCATGGGCGTCGATACCAACGTCTTCTACACCTCGACCGAGCGCCGGACCGACTTCCATGCCAGCGGCGGACCGGGCCTCGAGGCCATCCTGCCCCTTGGAGCGGCACGACTGCTCCTCGACGGCAACTTCACCTACCTCTACTTCGCGCGAACCCCGTCGCAACGCCGATGGGCCGAGGACGGAAAGGGGCGGCTCGAGGTCGGTCGCGGAAGGGCCCGGGCTGGCGTGGAGCAGATCTACGGGCATACCTTCGAGCGGCCGAGCTATGAAGTGGACCTTCGGGTCACCACCGAGACGTGGACCACCCGGGCCGACCTCGCCCCCGACTTCAGCCAGCGCACCGGGATCCGCGCCGAGGCGAGCCGCCAGCATCTGGACGTGCCTCGGGGCCAGACCTTCTTCGGTACGGACCTCGGAGAGACGCTCACGAGGGACGTCAACCGCGCCGTCTTCGGCTTGCAGTACCGGATCACCCCGAAGACCGCCCTGGCGGCCGAGGGCGACTACCAGCAGGATCGGTTCAAGTACTCGAGCGATCGGGACGCCGACTCGGATCGGATCTACGGCGGCTTCGAGGTGCGCTCGCCGACCCGGCTTTCGGGCCGCGCGGTGGGCG
>WNFL01020522.1_pt1 | contig 20013 bp, 22 predicted proteins | sample 5400361 | NCBI WGS metagenome assembly WNFL01 (sample SAMN13153351, study PRJNA577476) | soil metagenome | isolation source: 40 cm soil on Douglas fir-dominated hillslope | place: USA:California | collected 2013-09-17
AAGGGCGCTAAGAAACCATAAAAATCTTCGCGTTCTTCGCGGCTTCGCGGTTCGAATTAAAGGTTTTTACATCAGAATGCTGACTTTAAGATCACCGTGCTAGGTTTAGCTGCACAGGTTGACAAAAACCTGAAATTGGATACAATACAACTCGCTCACGCCGGATTGCCGGCACCGGGCTTGCCGAAGTGGCGGAATTGGCAGACGCGCTAGGTTCAGGGCTTAGTTCCCGCAAGGGAGTGAGGGTTCAAGTCCCTCCTTCGGCACTTCACGAAAAAAACCTGCATTTCTGCAGGTTTTTTTGATTCTTCCTCTACGCCGCTCTTCCTTGCCACATCCCTGAACTGAAATTCGTTTTGGAATAGGAAATGATAGGTGGGGTAGGTGGTAAAATAAAAACATGAAAATCGGTCCGCTTGAGATTAACCCCCAGCGCATCGCCATTTTTCTCGGCATCGCCATCCTGCTTTTTCTGATCATGGATTTCAACACCCGCGTAGAAGGGCTTTCACGCCTGCAAAATGAACTCGCTACAGTGCAGGCACGCGGTACGGATGTGGTTGCAACCCAGTACGCGCTCGAAACCCAGGTGGCTTATGCCACGTCTGATGCTGCTGCGCAGGAGTATGCCCGCAACCAGGCGCATATGGCTCAACCCGGTGACAAAGTCATCGTGCCCATGCCCGTGCCGGGCTCCACACCGCCACCCTCGGCCACCCCTACTCCCACCTTCGCAAATCTCTCTAACTGGGAGGTATGGATGGAATACCTTTTCGGAAAATAATCCCGATCATTCCCAGTATGGGAATCCCCTTCCGGGGATTTATTTTTTTATATCCTTAAGCTCCGCTTTCGATCCATATACACTCATAGTGGCAGAGTCGCTGAAGCGTATAATAAAGAGTAGACTCTTATTTCCAAGGTCAGAATCAAGGGCATGCTTGATCGTATTTTAGATTTCTTAGTCATTCCCACTTCGTCACCCGAAGAACTTAAGCTGGTCAGTCGCTGGCTGCGCAGTATTTTTATCGTTGCCATTGGTATATTGTTATCCTATGCGTTTATTGCTGTTTATCTAAAATTTCCCCCCGTCGCTTACATCTTTATTGGAACCTTCCTGGTTATCTTTCTCGGACTGTTCGCGCTCCTGAAATGGGAGCAGGTGCGCCTGGCCAGCCTGCTATTTTGCTTGAGTGCGATATGCATGTTATTATATGCGGCCTATCGATTCGGGGGAGTGCGCAGCCCAAGTTACACTGCATCGATCGTTGTCATCATTCTTTCCGGTATGTTCCTGCGTGGAAGAATGACTGCGCTGATCACCGGCGTAACCGTCCTGAGCGGAGGCTTGCTGCTGGTTGCCGAACAGAACGGTACCTACCAACCAGACACATTCTACCTGGCACCGTTTAACAGTTGGGTGTCGAGTGTGATGATTTTTGTCATGGCTGCAGCATTGCTAAGTATTGCGGCGCGACGCATGCGCATTTCCCTGCATCAGGCCGCAGAGGAGCTTGAAGACCGCCGCCGCACTGAAATCGTATTGCGCAGACAAACAAAGTATCTGACTGCCTTACATGAGACCACTCTCTCCATTATCAACCGTCTGGAACTAATGCCTTTGCTGGATTCCATTCTGACAAAAGCGGAAGAACTGCTAGAAACACAACACGGCTTCGTAGACCTGGCTCTGCCAGACCGAAGTGGGACACAGCAAAAAATCGGCCACGGCGTTTTTACCGTTTTCCAGGGACAAATCATCCCTGCAGGACAAGGGATAACGGGCAGGGTATTTGTCAGTGGGAAAACGATTGTAGCGGAGGATTATCAAACCTCTCCTTTGAGAATCCCAATATATACCAAAGTTGATAACCGCGCCACAATTGCCATCCCGATGAGACTGGGTGAGCAGGTCATTGGCGTGATCGGCCTGGCACATACCGAGCCAGGGAAAATATTCACGCCCGATCAGGTTGAACTGCTGGAGCGCTTTGGAGAATTGGTGGCACTCACGCTGGACAATGCCCGGCTCTACCAGGCTGCACAGGATGAACTCTCCGAACGCAAACGGACAGAAGATGCATTGATCGAGAGCGAAGAACGCCTGCACCTGGCACTGGATGCCGCCCATATGGGCATCTGGGACTGGGATATCAAGACGGGTGGCATCATCTGGTCCGAACAGGTATATCGTATTTTTGGCGGGGAATCAAAGGCATTCACAGGCTCTTATGAAAACTTCATCAGCCTGATTTTTCCGGCAGACCGAAAGAAGGTCATTTACCAGATCAATGAAAACCTGAACCATCCCAATAAAGCATTTCATGTGGAATTCCGCGTTACCTGGCCGGACGGGAGTTCACACTGGTTGGAAGAAAAAGGCCGTGTCTACTGCGATACAGATGGCAACCCGGTGCGCATGGCCGGAACGGTGACAGATATAACCGATCGGAAAACGGCGGAGCACAAGCTGACCGATGCAAATGAAAACCTCGAGCACTATACAACCGTCCTTGAACAACGCAGTGGACAATTAAAAACCGCCGCAGAAGTCTCGCGCGCTGCCAGTGAAATCCTGGACCCAACCCAGCTGAGTCAACAGGTGGTCGACCTGGTTTGTGAGCGATTTCGTCTCTATTATGCTGGCCTGTTCATCGTGGATGAAACCAACAAATGGGCTATCCTAACCGCCGGGTCGGGCCAGGCCGGGAAAAAGATGCTCGAGGCAGGTCATAAGCTGGAAATCGGGAGTACTTCGATGGTCGGGTGGTGTATCGCCAATCGTCAGCCGCGCATTGCCCTGGATGTGGGAGAAGAGGCCGTCCGTTTCAACAACCCGGTACTGCCCGGCACACGTTCGGAGCTTGCGCTCCCGCTCAGCACACGCGGACAGATGATCGGCGCACTCAGTATTCAAAGCGACCAGGAATCAGCTTTTAGCAAAGAGGAGATCGCCACGTTTCAAAGCATGGCAGATCAACTGGCCAACGCCATCTTGAACGCCCGTTTGTATGACCAGCTGCAGCGGGAGTTGGAAGAAAGAAAAGAGATAGAAGAGGAAATCCGGGTATTAAACACCGGGCTGGCCGACCGCATTGAAATACGCACCGCAGACCTGCGAGCCAGCGAGGAGAAATTCCGCGCCCTGGCCGAAAACAACCCGCTGCAGATCACTCGCTACGACAATGATGGTCGGTATTTGTACGTGAACCGCGCAGACTTCGACAACACCCTGAAGCCTGAAAACTTGATTGGGAAAACGATTCGCGAGGCACTGGGAGATTCGGCATTCGTCGATTTCGCCGAGCGGTGCATCCGTCAGGTTTTTGAGACCGGGCAGCCGCTCAAGACCGAGTATGAACTGGGAAACGATTATGCCGCCTGGTGGCTGGCGCCCGAATACGATCCCAACGGGGAAGTAATTTCAGTCATTGCGTCCACAATGAATATCACCGAAAGAAAGCGCATCGAGGAGGAACTCCAGGCGATGAACAAAGAGCTGGAAGCCTTCTCCTATTCCGTTTCGCATGACCTGCGTGCGCCGCTACGTGCCGTTGACGGGTTCAGCCACATCCTGATGGAAGAATTCAAAGACACGATTCCTGCCGAGGCCAACCAGTATCTTCAACACATCTCTGAAGCCTCTACCCACATGGGGCAGCTCATTGATGATTTGCTGCGCCTTTCGCGCATCACCCGCGCTGAACTCCACCTGCACCCGGTTAACCTGAGTGAGATGGCAGCGTCGATCATGAATGAATTAATCAGCCGCGAGCCAGAGCGTAGGATAAAAATTACGATCGAACCCGATTTATCGACCATCGGGGATGAACGACTGCTACAGGTGGCGCTCGAAAACCTGCTTAACAATGCCTGCAAGTTCACAATGAAGAAAAAAAACGCCCAAATCAAGATTGGCAAGACCTCCCATGAAGGCAGAGATGCCTTTTATATTAAAGATAATGGCGTCGGGTTTGATATGACTTACTCAGATAAACTCTTTGGAGCCTTTCAACGCCTGCACTCAGTGGAAGACTTCCCTGGAACGGGCATTGGCCTGGCAATCGTACAGCGTGTGATCCACAAACACGGGGGAAAAATCTGGGCAGAATCCCAGCCCAACAAAGGGACGACATTTTACTTTATGCTGTAAAAAACGGAATAATCCCAATTTTTTTCTAATGAAATACTAACTTGACAATGCATAGTTTGTAACTATAATTGTTACAAATCATGAGCAACACTCAGTGCTTTGCCGTTTCGATTCATGTTCTCACGCTGCTGGCAGCGAACAGGGACAGCCTGGTGACATCCGAAGCGCTTGCCGAAAGCGTGGATACCAATCCGGTAGTCATCCGTCGTACGATGTCGCATCTACGCCAACATGGACTGGTTCGCTCGCGCCCAGGCACAAACGGAGGTTGGTTGCTGATGAAGCCGCCTGCGCACATCAGCCTGTGGGAGATCTACCATGCCGTTAACCATGATTGCGTGCTTTCCATACACAGCCACCCCAACCCGGAATGCCAGATCGGTGGGAATATCCAGGAGTCACTCATAAATGTATTTAGCAAAGCAGAAAACGCCATGGAAACGGAATTAAGAAAATTCACGATAGCAGATATCTTACAGGATGTCATTTCGCACACAGGACAAACCGGATGAGCACATTGGAACAGTTTCGCACAGACAAAGACGATCTTTTCAAAAACGATCCCCAGTCGCCATTGAGCGCGGAACAAAGGCGGGATTTTACGGGACTGAATTACTACCCGGAAAATCCGGTGCTGCGGTTGGAACTCAAGCTGGAAAAGGCCGCCGAACCCAAACCGGTAATCCTGCAGACATCCACGGGGGAAGTGCGTGAATATATACACGCCGGGCAAATCCATTTCAACGTGGACGGACAGGAAGCCATGCTTCAGGTTTACGATGACGAGTACGGTTATTTCCTGCCTTTTGTGGATGCCAGTGCCCCGAATGAAACCTACGGCGCCGGCCGCTATCTCGAACCGCACGACGCGGGTGATGGCACGCTGGAAGTGGATTTCAACCTGGCCTATAACCCCTACTGTGCCTATAACGAGCGCTGGTCATGCCCCTTGCCGCCCAAAGAAAATCGGCTCAAAGTGCGTATTGAAGCTGGCGAGAAAAAGTTCCATGATTGATTAGTCTTCTTGTCTCCTCGTCCACTGGTCAACCGGTCGTCGAGGAAATGACCGGCAGACTAACGACTACTAGAAGACTATGAGACCTTATATTTTCATCAACGTCGCCGTAAGCGCAGACGGGAAAATGGACACCTTCGAACGGCGCGGAGCGGCCATCTCCTCCGCTACGGATAAGATTCGGGTGGACCGCTTGCGTGCGCAGGCCGATGCGATCATGGTCGGTGGGCATACGCTGCTTGCTGAAGACCCAAAACTGACGGTGAAATCCGCTGAACTGCGCGCCGAACGGACCGCCAGGGGCTTGAGCGAAAACCCGCTCAAAGCCGGCATCCTCACCCGCGCAGAGATCAGGCCAGATTCCGATTTTCTCAATGCCGGGCCGGCCAGCGTAGCCGTTTTCACTACCACGCAGACCTCGCCGAAGCAGGTCGACGCATTGAAATCCAAAGGCGCTGATGTATTCATTTTGGGCAAAAAACGTGTAGACTTATATAAAATGCTGGAAACGCTCGAAGGAATGGGCGTGAAGCGCCTGATGGTCGAAGGCGGCGGGACACTCAATTTCGAGTTACTGCGCCTGGGATTGGTGGATGAACTGACGGCTTACATCGCGCCGATGATTTTCGGCGGGTATACGGCCCCGACAATGGCAGACGGCGAAGGGCTGACCCATTCCGCCGCGATCCCGCTCAAGCTGGCAGAGACTCAGGTATTGGATGAAGACGGCGGAGTACTGCTCCGTTACGTTTTATCAAAATAAAATAGATTGGAGAAGACAATGACGCTTACACATCTCCCCATCAAAGAACTGCTGGAAGAAAACCGCGACCATGAATGCGCCGGTGTAGGCGAGGAGCATATTTGTGTCAGGATTGCGTCCATTGCCGAACTGCCCACGCGCTTTGGCGATTTTCAGGTTGTGGCTTTCTGGAACAACAAGGACGGCAAGGAACACGCAGCCCTGGTGAAGGGCGACATTACCGACGCCGAGGACGTGACCGTGCGCCTGCATTCCGAATGTCTGACCGGTGACGCGTTCGGTTCCCTGCGCTGTGACTGCCGCGACCAGCTCGAATATGCGCTGCAGGAGATCGGCCAAATGGACAAGGGTATCGTGCTTTACCTGCGCCAGGAAGGCCGCGGCATTGGCTTCACCAACAAGATCCGTGCCTATGCCCTGCAGGATTATGGCTATGACACCGTGGAGGCCAACCTGGCGCTTGGGTTTCGCGACGACGAACGCGACTACGCTGTGGCCGCGCACATGCTCACGTCGCTCAAGGTCAAATCGATCAAGTTGATGACCAATAATCCCAGGAAGATCAACGATCTAACCCGGTACGGCATCCAGATCAACGGGCGCATCCCGCACGTCATCCCGCCTAACGAATACAACGAGTTCTACCTGCGCACCAAGGCCGAGAAATCCGGCCACATGATCGATTTCACCGGCAAGGAGCGCTTAATGGACCAACTCGACCGGCCGATGGTGAAGGGCATGACCGACGAGCAGGCAGAGGCGCTGCACGATTAGAAGTAAAAGCGAGCTACTTGTCACATAAAAAGAGCCCAAGGAAAAAACCTTGCGCTCTTTTTTCTTTGGATTTGCTGCTGCCATCTTGCTCCATTTTATTCACCGGCCAGCGTCAGAAAACGCCCATTATTTTTGAGCCATTCCACGTGACGCTTGTAGTCCGGCATTAGTGCCGCCACGCCGCTCCAGAAGGTTTTCGAGTGATTCTTCACTTTCAGATGCACGAGTTCGTGCAGCACCACATAATCGATTACCTCCAGCGGGGCCATCACCAGCCGCCAGGTGAAGCTCAAAGTGCCATTTGAACTGCACGAGCCCCAGCGCGTGCGCGCTGAAGTGATGCGGATGCGTCCCGGCTGGAAACCATGCTTGGCGGCATAGAACTTCACGCGCTCGCCCAGCACCTTCAACGCCTGGGCTTGATACCATTTCTGGAATAATTTCGCCGCCCTGGGCAAAGCAGTTTTGGATAGAATAAATTGGCCATCGAACGTCAGGGCCGTGCGTTGTTTTTCCACCACTGTGAGCGCATGTTCCCGTCCCAGGAACAGAAAGCGCTCCCCCGCCCGGAAATGTTTCTGCGTCACAGGAGCGTGTTTCAACGCCTCGTCCTGTTTCTGCCGGATCCAGTCGGCCTTGCTCTCCACAAACTCGAGGATCAACTTCTCGGGTGCGAGCAGCGGCGCGCGCACCATCACCTGCCCATCTGGCCGGATCTGGATGGCAATCGTACGCCGCCGCGAGCGGATGAACCGATCAATCTGGACTGGCATGCGCGCAAGTATATCAAACTACTGTGTGATGGGTAACAAAGTGAAATTGAACAACAACCCTCCTGAAAATATTATTCTCTATTCTCTGCACGCTCAGAACTTTGGAAATTGTGTTATTTTTTGTTATGATATTAATATGCCCCTGTCATGGATGTGAAATTGTTCTGTGATCTGCCTGTGTTAAAACATAATCACTGATTGGTATGTCTGATTTATGTTCACAGGAGATAAACACCATGGCTACTATACTTAAGGATTTTGGCGGGGCAAGGAACGATCCTAAGCCAATGAAGCAATACAGGTCGGTCATCCAATTATCGGATGTGTCTTTTGGCAAGTATGAGAGCCGAAAGATGCCCATTCTGGCAGAGCCAGCATCCGATGATTTGAAAGGTGGAAAAACACTTGTGTTGGCTGTACCGCTGGGAATCATCGTGCTGATGGCTATCGCACTCGGGTTTCAGGGAGCCGTATCAGGGAGCGCCTATACCATTCTGATCGCCCTGTCAGCCATCCTGATCGCGATCCTTGTTTACGTTGCAGTCACGCTGCTCGGAGACAGTGATTAACTCTTTTCCAACACCGCGTTTCTGTTTGAGAATGCAAACGCTCTTGTGGATAATCCACAGGAGCGTTTTTTTGCCACATCAGGTTTGTACTCGGTTATGGACTTGAAACTAATACACGCATCACGGCGTGATAAAACAGACATATCTTATTCCAGCACGAAAGGAACTCTCCACCATGCTCCAACCCGAACCTCGCTTGCTGAAATTCATGAAGTTGACCACGCAACACCACACACAGGATCGAGTGCAGCTCTCCACAGCCGCGCAGGCACTGATCGTTTATTCGCTGGTAGCAGGCGCAGAACGCGAGGCGCAGGAATCTCCGGCTGCCAGCACGGCACTGGTCGTACGCCGCAAGCAGGGCATTTTCTTCATTCGCAGGTTGGGTGCAAAGCGTGATCAATAAGGGATAGCCAGCTAAACTTGCAGAAAAGACCTGATAGAGAGACCTGTCAGGTCTTTTTATTGTCAGGGCGAAAATGCAAGAAGCAGTTTTAAAGTAAGAGAGCCAGCACAGCGAAAATCATCAGGAAAAATACCATTAGCACAAATCCGATCAGGCCGTAGATCAGTGACAGCCATAGGGCGCGCGGCCAGCTCGTCTTCAACTCGGCATGTATGATCACGCTCTCCACCAGGACGATCCACAGGCCCATCAGGCCCGCGTATCCGAGCAGGAGATCAGGGTTGACTGTCACAGCCGCAAATGGAGTCTTGCTGATATATTCCGAGGCCCAATTGAGAAACAAAAACATCAAAGGTAGGCCGAGCAAGGCTATCGGAGTATGGACGTAGCACTCAATATAGAAAAGACGCTTGACCGCATCTTTCTCGACCGACTCATGGCGCAGGCACTGTAGTACGATCGCGTAATAAGTCGGGAAGATAATCAGCCCAAAAGCGTTCAGCCAAAAAGTATTCTGTACCGGTTCTGCAAAAGTTGGGGCTGAGCCAGAGTGAACATTGAAATTAGGGTTCCAGATCGCATAGGGCAGGATGCCGAGAAGGAACCAGAAAAGCATCGGTGAAAGATAACCCTGAAAGCGTTCATCCGCCTTCTTCTCCCATTCGGTAGTAACGTAAGGCTGGATCCAGCCAGGGTGTATGATCACACGCACCAGGGTCTTGGGCAGCAAAATCACCCACATAACCACTTCATACAGTGCGTCTTCGAATGAGCGTAATGTATCCACAAAGTCCACTGGGCAGGCCTTTCGTTCGAGCGAATATTCAATTATGGTACAGAAAGACTGTACCTTTGTCAACCAGACGTTTAAACGGACGTAATGCATCGCAAGATGTGGTATAAAGCGCTCATGTCTGGCATCAACCTGCATGTGGATTTTTTTGTATGCGCATCGTGATCAAACTCGGTACATCGACTCTGACGGCCGGCACGAATCACATCTCAGCACCCGTCGTGATCGATATGGCCCGCCAGGTACAGGTCTTGCAGAAAGCCGGGCACCAGGTTATTATCGTTTCCTCCGGCGCGATGGCTGCGGGCCGTGAAAAATTGGGCTTTCCCCAACTTCCCAAGGACATTCCCGCCAAGCAGATGCTCTCGGCCATCGGCCAGCCACGGCTGATGGGCCTGTATGAAGAACTGTTTGGTTTTTATGACCTGATCGTGGCACAGGTACTGCTGACCCGCGCAGACCTGGCCAGCCGACGTCCCTATCTCAACGCACGCAACACCCTGTTAGCCCTGCTCGACCACGCCGTCATCCCGGTCGTCAATGAGAACGACACGATTGCCACTGAAGAGATCCGCGTAGGTGATAACGACAACCTTTCAGCGCTGGTCGCGAATCTCGTCGATGCCGACTGGCTTGTTCTGCTAACCGACCAGACCGGCCTATTTACATCCGACCCGCGCACGACCGCCAACCCGGAGTTGGTGGCGGAAATCTCCAGCGTGGACATCCCCGAACAGATCTGGAAAGCCGCCGGGGGTAACGGGTCGAGTATGGGTACGGGCGGCATGCTCACCAAGCTGCAAGCCGCGGACCTGGCCCGGCGCTCCGGCACCACCTGCCTGATCGCAAGCGGCAGCGAACCGGACGTGCTGATTCGCCTGGTGAACGGCGAAAAACTCGGCACGCGCTTCCTGCCGGTAGCGAGCGCCGTTGAGAGCCGCAAGCGCTATATTCTTTCAGCGCGGCGAACGGCCGGGCAGGTGAACGTCGACGAGGGTGCCGCCAGAGCGCTGCGCAAAGGCGGCAGCCTGCTGCCCGTCGGCGTGCTGACCGTTTCCGGGGCGTTCGAACGCGGCGATACGGTGCGGGTCATTGACCCTTCGCAGAAAGAGATCGCGCGCGGCATCGTCAATTACTCCAGCCGCGATCTCTCGCAACTTGCTCACCGCCGCTCAGATGAGATCGAGTCTATCCTGGGCTATAATTTTGGAGATGAAATCATTCACCACAATAATCTGGTAGTACTTTAGGAATGTCATCGCGAGCCGCCGCTCGTCGGCGGCGTGGCGATCTCCGCTATTGAACAGGAGATTGCGTCGCCGTGGCGCCGTGCGACACTTCGTCGCCTAGAGAGCGGCTCCTCGCGATGACAGAAAGTAGAAGAGCTGCTTATGTTGACCGAAATGGGCCACCGCGCACGTGCCGCTTCCAAAACCATTGCCCTGGCTTCCACCGAGACCAAAAACCGTACCCTGCTGGCCCTGGCAGAGCGGCTTGAGTCGTCGTGTAACGAGATCAAGAACGCCAACTTAAAAGATATAGTCGCTGCCAAAAGTAGCGGACTGAACGAAGCCCTGATCGACCGCCTGACGCTGACCGACAAGCGCCTGGACGGGTTGGTGTCCGACCTGCGCCACCTGGCGGAACTGCCTGATCCTGTCGGCGAGCGCTTCGATAAGACGGTTCTGCCCAATGGCCTGCGCTTGCGCAAACAGCGCGTGCCGATCGGCGTGCTGGGCGTGATCTACGAATCGCGCCCCAATGTGACCATGGATGTGGCCGGGCTGGCGATCAAGACAGGCAACGCGGTCATCCTGCGTGGCGGCAAGGAGACCATCCATAGCAACCGTGCACTGGTAACCATTGTGCAGCAGAGCCTGCAGGCCAATGAACTCCCGACTGAGACTGTACAGTTCATCGATGACCCCGACCGCCAACTGGTGCTCGAACTGCTCAAACTGCACGCATTCGTGGATATCATCATCCCGCGCGGTGGTGCGCAACTGCATCAATTTTGTCGCGAGAACAGCCAGATCCCGGTCATCACCGGAGGGATGGGCATCTGTCATTTGTTCGTGGATGAGAGCGCAAACCTGGAGGCCGCCCTGCCGGTGATCTACAACGCCAAAGTCCAGCGGCCCAGCGTGTGCAACGCGCTGGATACCGTCCTGGTGCATCCCGCCATCGCACAGGAAATCCTCCCGCGCATTGTGGAGCAGCTCGCCCCGGCGGGCGTCACCTTCCGGGCGGACCCTGAAGCAGCATCTCACCTGGAGAAGCTTTCGCCGGACCTGAAAGCGCTGGTCTCACCTGCCGGCTCGGACGATTTCGACACGGAATGGATGGCCCTGATCCTCGGGCTGAAAGTGGTCAGCGGGCTAGACGAGGCGATTGAACACATCGGCGCCCACAGTCTGGCCCACTCCGACGGTATCCTGACCGAGAACAGCGCCAATGCTGCGCGCTTCATCAACGAAGTGGATTCGGCTGCCGTATATGTCAATGCCAGCACGCGCTTCACCGACGGCGGACAGTTTGGCCTGGGCGCGGAAGTGGCCGTCTCCACGCAACGTCTGCACGCCCGCGGCCCGATGGGTCTGCGTGAGCTGACCATCTATAAATGGGTCGCTGAAGGCGACTATCACGTCAGAGAGTAGGCGAGTTCTGTCCTCAAGAATCTACACAGTTCGAAAAGCTTATTGAGCAAAAAAAACCGGCAGAGAAAATCTGCCGGTTTTTTTCTATGAGCGCCGATAGCAGCCAATATTCATTTCTTCTGAATAGAACATTTCACCAATATCCTCGTTTAACAATTCAACAGATATATTCTGCGATATTTTGATTGCGGTATACAAGGAAGCACTCTAATGGATAAAAAACTGATTCTTCTGAACATCCTGCTTGTCATTGGCGTGCTGCTCATTGCTTGTGGAACTCCTGCCACTACCCATTGGCCTGCCAGGAACCAATCCAATGGCGTAGAGCAGATTTCGGCCCACATCCAGGCCACCGATCAACCGCCGATAGTAATTACTGTTCCGGTCCTGGCTACGAACAGCCAGGGCGGAGCGCCTGCACAGACTGGCATCCCGGCAATATTAGTGTATGTTTTAATCGGCGCAGTCATATTGATCGCCCTGGTCGCCATACTGAGAAAATCATGAACTCGCTCGAGATGGAGGCACTGTAATGAATAAAAAACTGATCTTTCTAAACATCCTGGTCATCTTGAGTTTGCTGCTCAGCGCCTGCGGATCATCCCTGAATATTCAAATACCAGCGCCTGACGGTTCAGGCGGAACTGCTCCACAGGGGAGTTTTGACAATACATTAATATATTTTTTAGTCGGAGCAGTCGTGTTGATTGCTCTGATAGCGGTGCTCGGAGGAAAGCGTAATCCCTAGCCTCGCCCCGTTACCAACAAGACCTTAAAGGCCAAAACCTTTAAGGTCTTGTTCTGTAATATATTTGTCAATAAAAAGTCTTAAAAAATCGCCACATCCTGTCAAAATGATGTAATATAAGAGTCAATGAAACATATCCTCATAGCGTCAAGGTTGGAGTGAGCATAGACGACCCTCTCATATTAGTTCTCTATAACGTCGAGGAGAAGGCCCTTCATAAAGTTCCATCGGCCCTGATCGCACTCCAAGACACAGCACGGGTGGCAATGCACATCAATGAGGCATTGACTGCCTGCGGGTATCGCACCGTCCTTATTCCTGTTTACGACTCACTCAACGAATTAAGAAGAGCACTCCGGCCGTTTTCTCCTGAAACGGCTTTTATCTTTAATAATTGCGACGGATTCGCCGGCGAAAACATGGCAGCCACCAAAGTGATGCGGTTGGTCGAGACACTGGGCTTTAAACATACCGGCTCGACTGCGGGCGTCAGCACAGCCTGTATCGACAAAAGCCGCACGAAGCACCGCCTGGAGACTGCTCGCATCCCCACCCCGCGCTATCAGGTCTTCAACAAAGCAGAAGGCCTATACCGCTTTGCCTTCCCGGCTATCGTCAAGCCACTGACCGATGACGCCAGCCTGGGCATCGACCTGCAATCGGTCGTGCGCACCCACGCCGAATTGATCTCTCGTATCACATACGTCATTGAGCACTACCAGCAGGCAGCGTTGGTAGAAGAGTTCATCTCCGGGCGGGAACTGGCCGTCTCGATGTGGGGCAACAAGCAGGTAGATGCGTTGCCCATTTCTGAGCAGGATTATTCGCTCATTGAAAATCCGCTCGAACACCTGCTGACGTACGAATCCAAATGGATACCGGACTCATTCTATTATCGCAATATTCTGACCTCCTGTCCGGCAAGGCTTGACCCGGAAGAAGCGAAGCATGTGGCCGACACGGCTTTACGCGCGTACCGGGCAATCGGCATGCGTGACTTTGGCCGGGTCGACATCCGCTATCATGGTGGAATCCCTTACGTGATCGATATCAACGAAGTCCCAGACTTTTCTCCCGGTGCAGGGTTCTCGAATTCCGCCACGGCAGCGGGCTACAGCTACATCGAGATGGTCGGTCACCTGCTTGAACTGGCCCTCGAAAGGGAAGGCTGGCAATGCCAGAAACGAACATTGAAATCATTATCCCCGCGCTTGCAGACGGCGAGCGCATCCTCGGATTAGCCCGCAATATCGACCTGTTCGAGACACATGATATCGACGTCATTCAAGAACTATGGACAGAGTTCATCGAAAAGGGCGATGCCCGCAGCTGGTATCATTTTATCGCCGCGCGAGAGCATGAAGGGAAGATTCTAGGGTTTGCCTGCTACGGCCAGCGCCCGCTCACGGAAGGCACATTCGACCTGTACTGGATTGGGGTGGACGGGAACCAGCGTGGTCGCGGCATTGGCAAAATCCTGTTGGGTGAAGTCGAAGAGCGGGTCCGTACACACAGCGGCCGCCTGCTGATCGCGGAGACTGAAGGCAAGTCTGCTTTCAACCCGACGCGTCGCTTCTATCTTTCGGCGGGTTACGCCTTGGAGGCCCGCATCCGTGATTTTTACAAACCGGGCGAAGACCTGGTAATATTCACCAAGCGATTATAATCAAAACACAATGCGCCCCAGAATTTCGCCATCCGGGGCGCATATTCTTTAATACGCATGCCTGGCTGTTTTTATCTATTATGGCAATATACTGATCTTTATCTGCCCAATCGAGTTCGGCAAACCGCAGCCCGGGCGGATGCTTACCTTCAAGAGATCATACTCTTCCATCGGCGGGATATAGAATGTATCACAGCTCTGTGGATCATCCAAGGCGGCGCCATTGGCCGATGACCAGTTGCAGCGGACATCGCTCGACAGTAGAATTGGGCTAATCGCTGCGGTCGAACTGCTGCCTAAGGAAATGATATCTCCAGAAGCAATATATAAGCCACCTCTGGATGCGGTCGTAACCAAAAACCCACGCAAAATGGGGATACGCCCATTCGAAAACCCTAATGGAGAAAGCGCATAGGACCCAAGCCAGAGACTCAGCAAGATCAGGGTAATGTCTATTATCGGGAGCGCTTTGCGGTGTCTGGGGGAAATCTTTGCACCTGCGAACAACTGGAGTATGAGCACAGCGGATACAGCCAGGACAAGACTTTGTGCAAGAGGGTAAGTGCAGGGCAAGATCGATGAAGGCAGCAAAGCACTGACCGCCATAAATAATACCCCCACAAGAATGGCATTGATGAAGATCGCAATCATCAGAGATAACCATCCAGAAGAAGTGCTGCCTTTTCTTGTCATCACCTCTTTGCTCCAGAATAAATCTGATTATAACTGTAATAAACTCAGCCTTGTGCAAAAAAAATCTGCGAAAAAACATACCAACGGGTGTAACGAATAGCTTGCATGCGACGTTTAAAGATAGTAAGAATGTACTATTCTCATTATTGTCAAAGCTGGTACAATGGGAATATCATTACGTCAATTCTGACGTAAACCCATTTATAACAAAGGAGATTAAACATTATGAAACTCGCTCTCAAGGAAAAGGGACAAGGCATGGTTGAGTACGCGTTGATCCTGGTACTTACTCGTGGCCGTCGTTGTTATCGCCGCCGTGACCATCATGGGCCCGCTGGTTGGCAAGGTCTTCTCGACCATCAACTCCAGCCTGTAATTCGGTTCCACTTTTCCAAAAATAGTACCCTATCTTCATGATCGGGTACTATTTTTATCTTTAGCGCTTTCGGCCCTCCCGGTTCTAAGAACAAAAATCGATCCGCAGATCCGGAAGATTGTGCCGAAAAAGCTAAAAAATCCGCGCTGCCAGCGAAAGAATTACACTAAAAATGGCGCGGCAATCCTTTCAAAATAGTAAGTTTAAGGATGCCTGACCTTTTGTTTTTGTAGGGTCAAATCCTTGAAATACTTGATACAATGTGACTATCATTACGTCAATTCGGACGTAAACCCATTTATAACAAAGGAGATTAAACATTATGAAACTCGCTCTCAAGGAAAAGGGACAAGGCATGGTTGAGTACGCGTTGATCCTGGTACTCGTGGCCGTCGTCGTTATCGCCGCCGTGACCATCATGGGCCCGCTGGTTGGCAAGGTCTTCTCGACCATCAACTCCAGCCTCTAAACCACACCGTCCTTACAAAAATAGGGCCCGGTCAAATGACCGGGCCCTATTTTTTATGTGCCGAAGAAATAGAGCCCTGCTTTAGCTGACTTAACTGCTCGCCCCGCTGTAACGACGCACACCCGCTTTCCATACCCGCGAAGCGACCAGGAAGCTGGCAACGCCTACGCCAATGAATAAGAGCACATTCCATCCCGTTAGATCACCGCGCAGGGCCTGCAATGGAACGGTCGTGGCTACCGCGATGGGAACAATGAACGTGACGATGATGCGCAGCCAGGCGGGATAGATCGTCGCCGGGTAGCGGCCCGAATCAAGCAATGCCTGCAGGATTGTGACGTTGTTATCGAACTTCGTGAACCAGAACGTGAACGCGATCAACACGATCCACAGGCTGTAAATAACGACCGCGCCCGAAATGGTCAACATCAGGAAGTTCAGGATGCTGAGCGTGGAAGTGGTATCGCCGCCCATCTTGATGCCTACCGCAATCAGGATAAAAGCCAGGATCAGGTCCCAGGCGCGCCAAATGGTGATGCGCGCAAAACTGACCAGGAACTGGCTGTTGGCCGGCAGCAGCAGAGTGTAATCGAGTGAGCCGTCGCGTACGCTGGCATTGAACTTTTCGGTGTTTGGCCAGAGCAGCCCGGCCATCAAGGTATTCACCAGGCGGAAGACGCCCAGCAAGGCGATCAACTCGGCCGGCCCCCAACCCCCCAGCGTATTGGTGTTGCTGAAGATAATACTCAGGCTGAGCAATTCCCAGCCCAACCACATCAAGTTGAGCAGGATGTTGATGACCATATCCGCCCGGTAGGCCAGCGAGGTCTGGATGTTGATCTTGAGAAAAGTCTGGATGACGCGCAGGGTATGCATGGCTAGGCCCCCACGGCAGAAAACTGTTTCAGGCCGTTGCGCCAGGTCCAGCGGAAGAGCAGGGACGCCACCAGCAGCCAGAAAAGCCCCATGCCATAGCCAAAGAGTATTTCAGACTGGCTGAGACGACCCAGCACCAGCTCGATCGGGAAATACTTGTATAGCTGGAAGGGCAGGAAGCGTGCAATTTGCTGGACGATGCCGGGCATTAGCTGCAGCGGGACGAACTGCCCCGAAAAGAGCACCACCAGCGCCCAGTAGAACTCCACCAGGGCCCAGACGCGCGTGGTCCAGAAGGCCACGCAGGTCAGTGTGGCGCCGATCAGGAAACTGACCGCGAAGCCGAGCAAGACGGCCGGCAGCGCCAGCAGGATGCCCTGCCAGGTAACGGAGGAAAAATCCGGCTGGAAGAGCATCCACAGCACGGCCCAGACCGGGACGAGCGTCATCAAAGTCAACGCTTTGAAGGCAATGTTGTTGACCAGTGTGTTGGTCAGCATCGGGTGGATCGGACGGATCAACTCCCCTGAGAGCGTACCGTCCTGGATCTTGTAAGCAAAGATATGGATGGTGATCTCGCTGGTGAGCTGGTCCACGATCAGCAGGGTCATATAGTAGGTGACGAAATCGTTGGGGGTCAGCCCGCCAACGCTGCCCTGGCTCCTGGCGATGGTCGTCCAGACGGCCAGGTAGACCACGGGAGAGACCAGCCAGAAGAGCAGGTACATGACCAGATTGGCGCGGTATTGCCATTGCTCGGCCCAATTGACTTGCCACAAGCGTTTGTAGACGTTTAGCATGTTCCCTCTCACAATCAGGCCCTAAAGGTCTCATAGACCTTTGGGGTCTCTTCGGATTATCCCTGGAACGCCATCTCGATGACTTCTTCGATGGGCGGATCGCTGATGCTGATATCGTGCACCGGCAGGTCGGCCAGCAGGCGCGCGGTGACTTGGGTCACATCTTCGGCGCGCACCTGGATGAAGGATTTCTCGCCGTCCTCGGCGTTGGTAACGGGCGTGCCATACTTACTCAAATCAGGGCTGGCCGCATTGCCGACGGCCACGCCGATCAGTTTGAAGGGCGCGATCTTGTGCGAGAGCTCGTTCAGGCCGCCATCGTATTTGAGCCGGCCCTCGTGGATGATGATGATGCGCTCGCACAGGGCGGTCACGTCCGCCATATAGTGGCTGGTAAGCAGGATGGTCGCGCCGGTCAGTCGGTTGTATTCCTGCAAAAAGGTGCGGATGCGCGCCTGGGCGGTGATATCCAGCCCGATGGTGGGCTCGTCGAGGAACAGCACCTGCGGGCGGTGTAGCAGACCGGCCGCCAATTCCACCTTCATGCGCTCGCCCAGCGAGAGGTTACGCACCGGCTTTTTCATGATCGGTGCCAATTCGAGCAGTTCATCCAGCTCGGCCAGGGTGCGTTTGTAGTCCGCATCCGAAATGCGGTAGATAGCCTGGTTGAGCAGGAACGAATCGGCCGCCGGGATGTCCCACGACAGGCGGCTGCGCTGGCCCATGACCAGTGTCATCGTGCGCAAATAATCCGATTTGAGCTCCCAGGGCGTGAAGCCGAGCACGCGCGCCGTCCCGCCGCTGGGATGCAGCAACCCGGAGAGCATCTTCAGCGTGGTGGTCTTGCCGGCGCCGTTGGGCCCCAGGAAGCCGACCACATCCCCTTTGCGGATCTGAAAACTGACCTGCTGGACGGCATTGACATCGCGGTATTTGCGCTTGAAAAAGCTGCGCACCGCTGCGCCGAAACCGCCCTCGCGCTCGGACACCTGGTAGGTCTTGGTCAGGTTTTCGACAAGAATGGCATCATCGGGTGGGGTCATGGGAAAGGATCTGCTCCGTTGGGAATGGATACGAGTTCGTAGGGGCACGGCGTCACCGTGCCCCTACGAAGGGATGATTGATCCGGGGAATACAAATAGCCTACTCCAATACAGCGGTCTCGACCGAGAGGATCGGCGGCAGGTAATCGGCCATCAGTTCCCAGTTATCGCCGCGGTCACGGCTGTAGAACAACTGCCCGGTGTTGGTGCCTACGTACAGGCCGGTCTCCGGCAGGCTATCGGTGGCCATGGCTTCGCGCAGCACCACCAGGTGGGCCTGCTCAGGCAGACCCTGGGTCAGGCGCTGCCAGCTCTCGCCGGCATCGCGGCTGCGCCAGACGGAAAAGCGGCCGTCCACGCTCATGCGATATTCGTCGCTCTGTTCGAGGACGACATAGATGGACTGCGGGGCGTTCGGGTCGACGACGATCGGAAAACCGAAGCGGCTGGGCAGGCGACCCTCGCCGATATCGATCCAGTCCTCGCCGGCGTTGTCGCTGCGGTAGATGCCGCAGTGGTTCTGCTGGTAGAGCACCTGCGGGTTGGATGGATGCAGGGTCATTTTGTGCAGACATTGGCCGTATTCGGGAAATTTATCGGGGGAGAAATCGGCGCGCACGTTCTTGTTGAATGGCGACCAGCTGGCGCCCCCATCGTCGCTGCGGTAGCAGCCCCCGGTGGAGAGGCCCACCCATATGCGGGCCGGGTTGGCAGGGTCAAGCAGGATGGTGTGCAGGCACAGACCACCGTTGCCCGGGAACCACTTGCCGCGGTGCGGGTGGTCGAACAGTCCATCGTTGATCGTCCAGCTCTCGCCACGGTCGCTGGACTTGAACAGCACGGCCGGCTCGGCGCCGGCGTACAGCACGCCCGGTTCGTCCGCCCGGCCCGGGGTAATGTTCCAGACCTTGATGAGTTTTTCCGGGCGCTCCTGAACCGGTTCGCCCTCGGCGGAAAGCCCGGCTTCCTCGGGTGTGCCCAGCGGGCGGCCGGATTTCGAAGGGCGCTCGATGGCCGGCACCTGGCGCGCCTGGGTCCAGGTCTGGCCAAGGTCGTCGGAATAGTGCGTGGTGGGACCGTAGACCACGTGGTTCACCGCCGCGTGCAGGCGCCCGTCGCGCGGGTCGTGCTGCATGTGCATCACGCCCCAGCTCTTGAAGTGCATATCGCTAACCTGCCAGTCCTTGCGCCCGGCATCACTGCTGAAAATGAAGCCGCCCTTGCTCGTACCAACCAGGACTTTTACTTTTGCGTTTGTCATAAGCCAGCTCCTGTTCCGTAACAGAATGTATGTTCTAGAAAATAATTATATCATAACTGTCCGATTTCAATTCATCTTTGAAGTAAACTACCACCGCCAAAGGCGGTGGCTTTAGAACATTGCGCCTGGAAGGCGCGCTCTTGCTACTGCTAATCGAATAACTTGCCTTGTGTAGCCT
>WNFL01272351.1_pt1 | contig 20005 bp, 24 predicted proteins | sample 5400361 | NCBI WGS metagenome assembly WNFL01 (sample SAMN13153351, study PRJNA577476) | soil metagenome | isolation source: 40 cm soil on Douglas fir-dominated hillslope | place: USA:California | collected 2013-09-17
GATATGATCGGCACATTTGGTCCTATAATTAACAGGCTCTGGACACCGCATAGTAGCTCCCCTGCATTGGTTCACCAGTGAATTCCATTTGGAACTAGCCGGATCTCCCCACCATATCCTTGTCACACGTATTCAGTGGTTTCTTGATCTGCCAATACCCCCAGCGCGGCGGCGGAGGAGAACAGCACAGCACTAGATGGAAGATTTTCTATTTCTAGGTGAAATTGACTCTGGAGTACCGGGAGTGGAATAAGGGCGAGCACGCCACCGCAGGTCAGGCTCGCAAGAATATTTTGCCTCTATGCGTGACTATCCCCGGTTACGCTGGTACCACCCTTGGTAGTACCAGCAATAATAAACCCAGATATTCCAGCCCCCATTACCGGTTCTCCCGAGGGGCCCGGCGCTGCTAGGCATCACTCGTATTTTTTAAAATATGCCAAAGCTTCTGCCGCGGTCCGTAAAAGGAAACCGCTAACCTCTTCTTTGGGCAATGCCAAACCTCCTGCCGCCGTCTGTAAGCCAGCGATTCCCATTGATTTTGCTCGTTTGACCTCGCAGCGCGGATGCGGCTTGGGTCCAACCACTTCTTCTTGTGTGTTATACAAATCCTATATAAGGTTACTGATAAGCTTTCCTAATTGAGCCAACTAAAAGCGCAGAACGGTCCTCGAGCGCCATTGCCACCCAGCCTCTGCGGTCACTGACGCGCAAAGTGAAAGGCGGACGTCTACAGATACGGAACCTTCAGTTATGGAGAGTCTAGCGGACATCTTGTGATGGTTCTGTAAATACCACGCTCCTCTCAAAAGGATACATCGTAGTAATGTATCGCATGAGGAATGAATCTCTGGAGCTTTGTATCGTTGGGGCTATCGCGGTGTGACCAATGATACTCTTGACCACATGCCCCTCTATGTTGGCAATGTGAGTCGGCGTATACCCAGTTCTGCTCAATCCAAAGAGATCGAAGAACGTCTCCATAGCGCTTTGGGACAGGCAATGCATGGTCATACCATCGAAAATATAGACAAGGTCGCATATTTTGCTTGATTGATCGGAGAGCTAAGCAGATCATTCTTGCAAGAGGAGCACGAAACAAAGAATCTAACTAATGGTTAAGTACAGTACTAGAAGTGCGCGCAATAAGGATTTATAGACGCATTTTGCCTTCTTGTGATAACAATTTATTATGTTTTGAACTCGTAGGAGGTCAGGTTCGTTCACGTGAGCTTGGGGTGAGCGTTGGCCAGTAAATTCGAGCAAAACACTATAGAAGAGTCTCTCCTACAAGGACTATATTCAATTATTTGCATCCACGAGCTCGGCAGTCACTCACCCAGCGCACTACGGACGAGAGAGCAGCCCACTGATACGGTTGCTTGAACATCCACCGCATCAAGAAGTGATGGGTTCACTTCTACCAAGTCTAACCCGACCAGCAAACCAGTCTCTGCTACGGCTTCGCAGATATAGTGTCCCTCCCGGAAGGTCAGACCCCCACGAACCTGCAAAGGAAATTAATTAGATAACCAGAATAAACATCAATACTTACTGGAGTTCCTGTACTAGGAGCTACAGTAGGATCCAATGCATCAACGTCGAAACTCAGGTGAATAGGTCGGTCCCGGTGTGGGTTGACGTGATCGAGCGCCATTTGTACGACTTTGCCAATTCCATACTTGTCTACCTCATGCATGCTAAACGCCTTGATCCCGTACTCCTTCAATATACGCTTCTCGCCCACGTCGATGTCTCGAAGGCCGATGTAAACGATTTGGCGGGGCTTGAGGATCCCAGGTTCGATCCACGAGAACTCTGGAATCGTTTCTGTAGATGGAAGGCCCATCAAGAATGCGACTGGCATGCCATGAATGTTGCCAGATGGTGTTGAAGTGACTGTGTTGATATCGGCGTGTGCATCCACCCAGACGACGGCCGCGTCTGGATACTTGCTGAGGGTTCCCGAGATAGTTCCCATGGCCTGTGACTCTGCATGAGTACCAAAAATGTAACCTGAGAAGAGACTTCGGACCAGACTATGGTCACCACCCAATGTGAGAGGGAGATGACCTCGCTGCGCATGCTCACCCACAGCACGAGCGAGGTTCTCACAGACTTTGGAGACTAGACGCGGTCGTTGGACAATACCTCGAGGGGGATCGTTTTCGACTGTGATGTCCTCGAACTGGTGATGTCCGCCAAAGTTGACTTGCCATCCCAAAGCAGTTATTTGATCTACCAGCCCTGCGTTGATAAGGTGGATTGGCCCATGCTCGACTCCTGCACGAGGCTGAGATGATTTAGTCACAGGGAAATTTTCAGTTCATAATTTGCACACACCTGACCTCCACTGAGAATCGTGGCAGCAAAGTTGTGAGTCTTTCAAAATAATGCGTCCATCCCTCGCCTCACCTAAAAGGACAGCCAATGATCTACGCCCAAATTCGTTACTTGACAATTTTCGGAACATGGAAAACGCGACAGACGTACTGAGACCGTCTTTGGATCGGCGAGGAATTTACTTTTGAAGATGATAGATTCTCCTGGTTCCGTCGCAAAGCCTCTGGCAAGAGTATGACTAACGGGAAGTTTGATTCTTGATAATTTCCACTGCGAGGTCAAGCTACCCGTAGCCATTTTCGTATTTCGCAATACAGCTCGTCGAGAGGGATGAAGTACGAAAGCCATGGCCAGCAAGTGGTCTCTTTGGGAGAGTAGACTTCCAAAGTGGGATTTGTTGCGTCATTTCTTTTTAAGTACTCTCAAACGAGCGCTTCCCTAGGCGATGCAAACAGGATCTTGAAGAGGCGGGGTATGACCCTAGAGCGCCAATGTGGAGCTTTAGCGCCCATCCAGAGTCAGACCTAGATTCATGCGTCAATGAACGACTTGAAGCACTCGAAGTTAGCTTGAAAATACCACCAAGAGTGGCAAGGGTATGAGGCTCGTTTTGGACCTTCGAGTCAAGAGCGTTTGTTGGGTACCTCTCCAATCACCTCGTTAAATAGGGGTTCCGCCCTAAATCGCCTGCGTCCTGCATCACGATATCGTGGTCGTAGTCGAAGTGGCCCACCTGCACCAGGATCCAATCTCCAGTTTCTAATTAAGCCCACCGAGGCAAATCGCACGAAGAGGACTGCTGCTCGATTTTGTGTCCAGATCAGCCTTCTGACGAGGTCTTTACTGGAAATGTGCAAGAATGGTTCGCTCTTTGATCCACCGGCACCCGGAAGCCAACTCCTGACTGAAGACTTAAATATTGCTGTGGTCGATCGCCCTTATGACCTCAATTAACACGAATTCCACGTCAAGCTTCGAGTTCAACGAAGGTCCACTCGTAACGGCTATCCTTCAACCTCCGATTATGCTCTACCGCGGGGACAAGAATCCTCAGATTTTACCTCGCGCCGGCATACAACTGTGGTAACAACTGAGACTCGTGGACCCAGGCTTCCCTTCGCGTTTGAGAGTTGGCCAAGCTGCATTTTCCCAGCAGCCTGAGCAGCGACTTTGCAGCTCTAAGGGAACCCGGCCTGGTGGAACTGTGATTAAGAAACAAGGATTAAAGGGCTGACTTGTATTTGGCCAAGTAAAGCTCTTTTTACATTATTATCTCAACATACATCATGACTCAAGAGTGGCAAGTCCGTATTTCTTGCAAAAATTGGGAGGCACACCCCAAGACTCGAGTGAGTCTCAGGAGCGCAGGGAAGCTGGGCGGGGGGGAACAGAACGAGGACAGAGCACGCAGTGAGGTAGATCAAGCAAATGTTTATGGCTGATGAGATAGGAGAGAGGCGCTCAACACGCCATCGATGCCAGCGTTCTTGAACGACCTAACGCTGACATCACAACACACAGGGGTTACATGCAAGAAAATTTGACACCAAGATCGTAAGAGGCGGTGTAAACGACGAAAAAGGGGGGAAGTGGGGAGGGGATGAGAAGAAGAGTGGTTCCCGATTCACTGAGTCCATCGGAAGAGTCCATGCACCATCCATGACGAATATCGCGCCAAGCTGCCTGCTGTCAAAGCGCGGGCAGGGAAACGGATGATGCATTCGCTTATTCGGGAAATGGGAATCCAACCTCCTTGATGATTGACTGCTTGAGGCAGGTGGAGGGTCCCCCGTCGCGTCGTATTTCGTTGTCGTCACTTTACTTCTCACTCGACCACCTCGAAGCGGCCACGCTTGTTCACATGGCCATCCTCGATTCCAAAACTGCCATCCACGTCGTTATCAAGATCGGTGGCGGTGCGTTTGATGCTAAGACGGGTGGGCAAAGTCGTTGTCGTGCCGAACAGCTCGCCTATGCCCATGGTCATGTTGAGCAGTGCATTGTACTGGTCGTCAGGCATCATGCTGGCCGACGAAAAGTCAAAGGTTGTTGTGCCGTTCGACGAGTCTTCGGTCTTGAAGCCGGCCGACTGTGCCTGCGTTTTCGTCACCTCATTCGGGGGAATGTTGGTCGTGTTCTCGGGTGCACCAATCGTGCGGGGTAGATTGGTCATCTGCTGGATAGCCTTGAGGTGCATCAAGTGCTTCTCGAGCATACCCAGTAGGCCGTCCCGGGTGAACGGTTTGGGCAGGATGTCGTTCATTCCGTGCGAGTAGTAGTTGAGGATGTCTTGCGGGCATGAGTTGCTCGTCATGCTGATGATTGGGGTCCTGTGGTCAAACTTGCGGATCAAGCTCGTCGCACTGACACCATCCAACTTGGGCATTACAATGTCCTAAAAGGGAGGGGTCAAGTTAGTAATGAAGACATGCGCGATGGAGGGGACAATGGACGCGCCATGAGCACTAAGTCGTAGTGGCCGAGATGCATCTGCTCGACGGCACTCTCTCCATCGACAGCAAAGTCGGTCGTGACACCCAAGACTTGCAAGAACTTGCTGCTCAGCTTCCTCGAGACGGCATCATCCTCGACGAGCAACACCCTAGGTGGGACGGCCCATCCGGGGACATACGTTTTTCTCCTGACCCTCAGACGGGGGCCGCCAACGACCCCGTCGGAGTTGATGGTGGGCTGAGGCACGCCAGTCGGCATGACTTGCTCTTCCACCTCGAGCTCGCCGTTGAGCTGCGAGGCGGCCGCCATGACAGAGGCATTGATTGGGGAAAAGTGCTCGACAGGACTCCTGCCCTCAATGCGGGGCATGATGTGGCCGACGGTGAGGACCTCCAAGCCCTCATGGTTGAACCATTCGACGTTGCCGTTCTGTTGAGCCGACCGATCGGCTGCCCGGGAGGAATGCAGGGGTTGGGATTCGGACTGGGGCTGGGAGAAGGCTATGGACATGAGGTCTTCTGGACGCGCCGGGCCGATTACAGTTTGGGAACCGCTCCGCGCCGCGGCAGCTGCTATGATCGCGACGCTGGTATTGCAGTTCGGGGATTGGCCATTGTGCTGGAACTGAGTTCCACGCTGGGACATTTGCGTGAGCGACTGAAGTGACTGGCGAGCAAGTTCGTCTGTATTATAGGAATTGCCAAACATGCGTTCGGCCTCCTCTGGGGCTAGAAAGGTACCAGTGGGAGAGCCTTTCTTGCATCCTAAAGGGTCTAAACCAGGTCAAAGTGTGACACAAAGTGCGTGTGGCAACAGAGCTCACCGTTGAGAAAGTTGCTAAGGAGATTTTGGATGATGGAGTCCTGGGTGCTCATCGTTCGGTGCATGTTAACCATCGCATCGAGGACACGACGGTAGTCTCCCTCCAGCTTGTTGATATGCGCCTTCATATCCTCTTGCGTGGATACTAGCTGGTTGATATGACTCTGCATCTCGTGGATCGTCGTCGAATCCTGTGCCGATTCCGGAGAGTCGCTGTTCTGCGTTTCGTGGTGATGGTTTACAGCAGCAGACGCTTGAGACTGAGTAACGGCCCGAGTGCCGTTGGTGTTCTTGCGGATCGGCGCCGACTTGCGCTTGATGTTCTCCATCCCTTCCAAGTCATGGACGCGGAATTTGGGATGGCGGAACGTCCAGCAATGTTCACCGTATGCGTTCTCATCGGTGTTCTTCACCTGAGGTGAATAGGGTTAGATCAGGGCTGCCCGTGTGAAACCGCTTTTCTGACATCGTACGACATTATGGCAGAAGTCAACATGCGCTACACGTGTCTGGGTTTGAACCGCTGTCGCGGAGTGGTATGCCAAAAGTGAGTGGAGCAGGGTTCTCTATTTGGCATGGGTGTGTGGGGGTTGAGAAGCCCCCCCCCACGGGACCTATCGGCCTCCAATGAAGAACAGCTCGCCCGGATTGGCTCCGGATCGGCGCAGACAAGTGCCAAGGTTGGCAGATGCGGGTGGGATGGGGAAAAGGGCTCTCACCTTGTGGAAATCGTACTTATTGAGCTGGCGGACGAATGAGGCGAAGTTCGAGTGTTTGAAGAGACGGGGAAGGATGACCTTTGTGAACTCGGTCATGTCCTTCACGATGAAACAGTCCCCTTGAGCACCCCAGCAGACAATGGAGGAGAATTCTGGCTCTGCGAGCATGCTGGAAAGGGATTAGCATGAAAAGAAAGTCAAGAGAGTCAAATGGATGTCGCTGGCATGCCATCGTCGGGGTCACGAAGGATGGCGGGCTGAGGAAGAACGGTGTCTTGTGGCAGGTAGTACTGTTGCTGTTGCTGTTGCTGTGATTGCTGTTGTTGCTGTTGCTGTTGCTGGCGCTGGTAGTGTTGCTGGTTGGCCAATGCGACTTGGTGCCTAGTGCGTGGATCGAGGCCCTGGGCTGTCTGGAGGCGAGTGGGGTATAGCTGATTCTGGGCAGACATGATAGGCCCTCCGCTCCAGATCAATGGTCGCGTGCGGAAGGATAGGGATGTGAGAGCACCCCCTTGTTCGCGGGGGGCGAGAGTTGTGGTCGGGTCCAAGGTTGTCAAGGGTCACCGATGCAGAGCGGAAGTTAAATAAGAGTACGGAGCTCAGGATGCCCTCCGGTACTTTCTTTGATTAATCAACACTATTTTCCATGTAGAAAACCAGTTACTTGAACAGGCTAAATATGTGCCTGGGCCGTACTCTCCACTCAGGGTCTAGACCTCTAGCTTAGACCTCTAGGCCCCTTGATCATGATGGTTCCTCTTTAACTTTATAATAACCAGAGGGCGTATATTTAACCCCTGTCTGTCCTAAGTAGCTCGATCTAGGCCCACCTTGCCGGTAAAACCTTTACGCATATCATGGGAACTATAATCAGAAACGCAAACTGCCAAGTAGCATCAGTGTTTAAATGAAAATCAAATAACGAAATGATGAGCTTGTTCTTGTTCTTGACAGCAGCACAACAGCACAGCCCAATTAATGCTGGGCGATCCGAGTCGATCGACCAGGAAACCCCCCAACGCTCTCCCGAAGCCCAATCCTTGACCACACGAAGCCCTATATGCTGCATACTGCTTCACCCAATAGCCAATCCCTGAGGAGAGTCTAAAATGGCCTAGCCCAGCGAATACAACCAAGGCAATCGCTGTCGAGTTCCGCATACAGAAATACCTACATAGGCAGATCGAACTGGAACTAGTACACGAACGCGCGCAGCACGCTTTCTCACAACCACACCCCTAACGACGCGGCGGTACCATGAAGGGCATGCCCTTTGCATTGCGAAGACGAACCAGGACAGAACCAAACAAGAGAGGATTGAATTCAAGAACTATTTGAGAGATAATTCTCTCACGTCTTGTGGCATACTTAGTCTATTTTTGTCAAGAGGCTGGATATGTTTGGATTCCATGAGGCGACATGCAGGATCCGAGTGGAAAGCAAATCCGTAAGGTTCGACAACGAAACCAGATTCCGGACTGAATATCTGAACAGATCACCTGGAAGCGCTAGCGATCTCATCAAGGCCGTACATCGTCTCAACTCCTAGTTGTCCGTACTGCAAGATCTTATGGTTTCAGAGTATGCGATTCTATCTATCATTGACCGCTAACGCGACTCTCGAAAGACCTCCCCGCGGAGAGACTGCATTGTGTGATGGTATTTCGCTGGCATTACCTCATGAATGGGCAGTTTCAGTTTATCTGGGTGAATTCCCCTCTGCCCCATCTCCGTATCCGTGCCGGCCTTTTCACTACCCCATAAGCAGGGTCCGCTTTTCCTTCGAATATCTTACACCGGCTCCTTATAACATTTCCTATAATTCCCTATAATTCTCCCCCTACACCCGGTGACTCGTGGAGTTACTTTGGGAAATATGAATGCCAATCGGCACATTCGTTGCTTGCATGGATATGGTCAAGTTCGGGTAAGGCGCTCCAATAGCCCATGGCATAGCAGGTACGTATGGTTGCTGCTGGGGCAGCTTTAGAGAAAGTATAGAGAGAGACGCATGTAAGAACTGCTGGTCTCGCCAGACTGCGACCAGCATCTTGACCTCGAGGAGTAGCACCTCCATAACACATTCAACGCATTCTACATCGGAACGAAGAGGCGTTCAATTACCCAACTCCGCGGAAAGGCCAGCTTGCCGTTTAATTGTTTATGCTCCACGTATTGGTTCTCTATTCCAGAACGTGTATCTTGTATGGATTGATACCCGCGATCATCTTATGCTTTACCTCGCGCAAATGGAGGAGTCGAAGAGATGACGTAGTGAACCAAACAATAATAACCCCGGCAGCCTTTGCTGCCCGATCAGCCAGGCGAGTCTCCAAGTGGTCTCGTGCTACTTTGTATCATACCGTTTGAGAATCTCAACCTGTCCTTCTGATCATGGTCATTCGCAATATATGTATTCACCTCGGGGCGAGTGTTGAACAGCGGCTCACTGCGTTGCTGAGACGGATATCAGCAGGCTCCTTGAAGATATCAATTCAACTCACCCGGAGTCTTGGTTGGATGGCCTCCCGGAGCCGCTCGAGCTTCCTAAGTCGTATGGTATCGCATAGAAGTCCCGCTATATCAACGGGTACTCCGTCCCACCGTCAGAATACGACAACGAATGGACATTGAAGATTCCAGTGTGATGAAATTTATTTGTAGTTTGCGATTGATTTACGCTGGTTGAGAAAAATGAATTTCGAGCGGGTAGACACATTACATAATGACTCTTTCATGCAGAGGGTTACAAATGATATACAGATCCTATGAGTGTGCGTACGAGATCCTCGTCATCACAGCCTGACTTCCTAATATAAACTGTTTATTGCGGCGCTGAACGCCGGATAGACCCAATCAAAGAGCGCACACCGGCCGACAGCGAAGTGCCTCGCAGATGAGAGGTTCCTTTCTTAGGAGTCGGCTCCACGGAAGCTGCGTTGCCCGATTCGCCAGAGCCCAGGACCGTGGAAGGACTGGCAGTTTGTGCCTTCGAAGCCTCTTCAACTGGGTCAGGCACTGGCCACTCCTCTCCTTTCTCTAGCACAGTCTCTACTGCCATCAAAGCCACGACGTGAGGATGTGCCCATAGCTTCTCGCCATCATCATCCGGATATGGCGGTAGTGGTAGTCGAGTAACACCACCATACGACTTGCCCTTTTGAAGTAGCCACTTGGTGCCGGCAATGCCCGCGACCGCGACAGTTCGATCCGCCCGACCGATGATGCATTGCAGCTGCTGGGCTTGGGTAAGTACAGTTGGGTCATTGAAAGACTTGACGGTTAATGTCCAGAGTTTCTGCAGGCAATACTAAGGACATCCGGTCAGAGATTGTCACGGGACTACTCATGGAATGGACCCACAGGCGCAAGGTTGGCAAGCCCTGTGATGGCTCCGTGTCCACCCACATAGTACCCTGAGAGGATAATGTCCGCAAAGCCCCCCAAGACTAAGTATCTGGAAGTAGGGATGCTGAGTGCATGCTATGATAGAGCTTGAGGAAGAGCACATACGGAGCATTTGGATTCTTTCGTGAGTGTTGCTTATCGAAGGATGGTTCCGCCACCGTCGCCGCAATGCGAGTCAGTTTGCCCACATCCCCGCACGTCAGTTTGACACCACAGAGATTCGGGAGCTCCAAGGCCATTTCTTCAATAAAGTCACTATCCATGTTGATTCCACCAGTCGCACCGGGGTCTGCGCAAAGGACACCAAATCGGTCAATTGGAAATGCATTACATATCCGTGGGACGAGAAGACACTTACAGTTGTATATCATGACAGGGATGGTGCTGGCCTCGGACACATCCTCGAAGAATCGTTTCAACGCCTTACGGTCAGGCCCGAGCACTCCTGCAAAGTACCCCGAGGGGATGACTATCGCGTAGTCTGCACCAGCGTCTGCAGCCTCCTTGGTACGTGCTATAGTCTCTCGTGTCGAACCCACACCTGTGCCGGCGATGATAGGGAGAGAGGGGAAACCCGCGTCATCAAGCGCTTCACGGGTAGCCTTGATAACGGCGACACGCTCTTCCGGAGAAAGATGGTGTGCTTCCCCCATGGTACCGCATACCAGGATGCCGACGTCGGCTTTGGCAATGCCTACAACGTGTTTCTTCAATGTTTCGAGGTCTGCACAAAACGTGTTAGGGTCAAAAATCGAAAATATAAGGAGCAAGTGATTCTTACCAAGGTCTTCATTATCGGGTAAGAAGAACGTTGGTACAGGCGCATAGATGCCTGGCGTGAGGGCACGGACGGCCGAGGTGGACAATGGGGTGGACATTGGGGTTCAAGGTGCGAGTGGGAGGCCTCCCCATAAACAGACAGAGATGAAACTATGACCGGGAGGTTCATGCGAGTGTCTGTGGTAGGTGAAAATGTCCAGAACCTTTCGCTTTCCAAGATGAGTTCGGCAGCTGCGGGCGCGGTGTCACTCAGCACTGTAGCCACGAGCACAGACTTAAGGCAAATCGACCGGATCTCTTCTGGTGCAATTGATTCAATATCCTGGCACTGCCTACAACACATTCCTCGCAAGATCCACCTCGAAAACAGATCCAAGGGAATCTTCTGGGGGAACGCTATACATTGCTACCATGACGATAACCCCTTGTAGATACGTAACGTGTTCCTTCTCGTTGCAATCGCCCCCTTTGGTGAAGTCGTCAGAGAGACGCTTGGCCCTCCCTACCCAATGCGCTCTTCCACAGCCACTTGACTATCTCGTCCACCATCGCCGTAGACATTTCGTGACCCGCTTCTGGGTCAATGAATAGGTCCTTTGTCCCCTCGCCGACCTCCAATTCGCCGAAGAATCGCTCGCTATGGACCCAAGGCACGAGTTGGTCTTTGCCGCCCGGAACAGCAAAGACCTTCTTCCCGTAAAACTGGTTTGCTTCCGGTGACACCGAGGTGTACGCCGTCGAAACTGGGTCATGCTTTGCAACGTAGTCGAGAAAGGACGCCGGGAAGAATGGCGGTTGGATTGCAATATTACATTTCCTGCCCCTATCCGACATGAGAGAGAGGTAGTCCGGGCAACCTGTTCGGAGTTGTAAACTTCACGGTTGCCAACCAACAGCGAGTCTCCCACCAATGATCGGTATCCCAATGGTAACTCGAGGGTCTACATCTAACATTCATCGATTTGTCACTCGAAGCTAGATGGGGTACACACCATTTCTTAATGTAATCCAAGTGGAGTGGCCGCCAAGGCTCTTCCCTAATACCATCCAAAGGTCGATTGTTCGCTCGTTGCGAGGGAAAAGATACGCAGGAAGGAAGTCGATTAGTGTGGAGACATCCTTAGCCGTCCCGGCTTAGAGACTATCAGCCGAAGAGGGTTGCAAGAGGGTGTCTTGGGACGAACTTTGGATCGCATACATGTCAATTCTATCACAACACGGTAAATAGGTCAATCCTAAATAGAATAGGGTAGAGCGTACGCGTGCCGAGGGTTGTGCTTGTCCAGGTTCTCAAGGTTCCATCCCAGATTTCCAACAGGATCGACAAGGCGCTCTCCGTGATTTCTGTGATCCTGGTAGTCTATCAATTGCCGTGGCAAACTTTTGACAGAGATCGCCTACAAATGCAACGAGGATGAGTTCGCGCTTCGCTTGCTCTGGCTGCGCCTCTTGGACGCCCAGGAGTCTGTACGCGAGTTGTTCCATACGCTCGTAGTTACCACCGCGGCCATGGAGCACAAAAAGAATGGCGACGGGGAGAGAATTCAACCGCGGCGTCGCATCCGGGGCGTTGCAGTAGACATAGGTGCGAATCCCAGCGATTGCATACTCAGTCTTCTTGATTGGCATTCCCAGATTTGAGGTTTCGACGAAAGTGCCTTCCGCGGGATGGAGGAGTAATCCAAATACAGACCCGCGAAGCCCGCTGGTCCTTATGGGAGAGAAGCCTCGGCCTACTCATTCGACGGCCACGGTGTATTACGAAACTGTGACAAATTGACATACACATACATTTAAAACGCAACTCATAGTGCAATGTTCATTACGTTTCAAAAATACAGGGTACGCCGATGCCAGGAGGATGATGGACGGGGACGGGTGTTTCATACCACCAAGTCTATCCTTCTTCCATGTCTTGAGGTCCTGCTTCGTCGCTCGTCTCTGTCAACTGGGACTCCAAGCCGGAGTTCGGTTCTTCCTCGGTTCGTCCCAGTAGCTTATCCAGAGCGACTAGAACTCGCTCCTGCGCTTCAGTTGTTTCATCCTCTATACGCTCTGCTGCTTCGTCCCTCCGGCGGATAATCTCTTTCTCATCCGATAGGAGAAGCAAGAGCTTGAGCGAATGTGTGATCGAAAGCAGACTCGTGGCTGCCCGGACCTGATGACAAGCCGCTCCAGTGAGTCTCTGAGGGAGGAGAGTTAAACGGAACAACAATCACAGGACGCACCATAGATTCTGTGCGAGCTTGCGCTTGAAAGGCCTCCTGGGCAATACGATACTTGTCTTTGTTACCAATCTAAAGCGCAGAGAGTAATACCAGCTTGTTAGAAGGAGCAAGAGACAAGCCTCCCGAGGTCGCAGCGTATGCAGCCAGAATGTGATAATGAAGTCCAAGGGATAGACACGGTGCATTCGTCGACACGATCTGAGTGATAACGATAGATGAATTTATTCCGCTGCCTTACTTACCGCTGCAATGCTGACAAGGTCCACCATTCCATCGACAAGTGTCTCCACCTCAACATCTACTTTTTTGTTCCATTCTTCATATACTTGATTCAAGTATTGTTCAGATGTGAGTTCAGGTTGTTGGACCTCGTTTCGTGGACGAATGGCGGCTGAAGGAAGCGCGGATGGTCTTAGCGCATCCGTTTTAAACTCTGGGCGAGCACCGGATTGAGACGGTGGGAACATGATACTTCTAGGAGCGCACGGCAGTACCAGGAAAAGCCGTGCCCGATTTGGGGAAGATCAAGATTGCTCGGAGTTTGCCGACATTACGGAAAATCGAATAGATAACAAGACCACCATCAACTAGTGAAAGAACTGTAGATTACATGAAGAATTAAGGTTCTAGTACCTACTTATGGTCACTGCTTAGACAAAGGCCTCGCAATTAAAACTGTGAAAAGGGTAACGAATATGATTGAAATAAGCTGTGTGAATCGACCGCGAATCAGCTGAAACTGCCTTCGAGTCGTTTGGCCAACTCACAACAAGTTCTGGAGTGAAATTGTCATGGGGAGCTGGTTTGGAGCCCCCATCGTCAATGCACGGCTGCTTCATCATTCCACGCGCTTTATAAGCTAGAACAATCTCTCGATCTTGTTTTCCCCACTGCCTCAGCCTCTCAACACTTTTCGGATCGAGGTCAATTGCCGTGATGGTATCTTTTCCATCCATTTCATCCCCAGACAACCGAAGGATCATCGAGCAATCCTTGAACGTTGCGCTCATGAGGTACGCCAGCATCCAATATCGCAAGCGACCGCCTTCCATTTTGCTGAGGTCGAAAGAGTCGTACTCGCGCCCGCCCTCGAGGTACTCGGCAGTGAAAGACACCCACTCTTCAATTGTAGGCTCAGGGGAGCGCCACCCAACCGGGATATTCTCTTGATGGTCGCGAGAAGGGTTGAGGGTCCAGAGCGCGGACAAACCCTCGATATCGAGTGCATCAAGGGTACGCTGGAGAGTGGCGAGAGTTCTCAAGAGCACTGTGTCGCAAAGGAGAGGAAGGAGTCTCTCAACGAAGAGGGGTTGTAGCTCCGCCAAAGTCGCGTTGGCCTTTGCTCCAACAGAAACGGCAATTGCAGTCGCCTGGGTCGAGTCAGTGCTAGATTCACCATTGGTAGAGTATTATACGAACGTCACTGGGAATCACCATCTTTCCGTCCACGAAAATTTTCAGGTTATTCACGGTCCCATGGCTTTCCACCCATGCATCCCAAAGAGACACGAGGGCCTTGCGGATACGAGTCTTGTCGCGAGAGAAGAGATCGAGAGGACAGTAGCCAAGAGCTGCTATCTCTCCCGCTTGGACTTTTTGGCACGAGTGCATACAGAAACGACAATATTTCGGCTTTACATCCTTGGTTTCCTCGGAAAGGTGCCTAGGGTTTGGCAGAAATGCCCATTTGGGCTGAATTGTTTGTCAGAAGCTGGCCAAGGTATCACAAGAACAACTCACCTTTATTTCAACGGCCATTCCCTTCCCCCCTACAAGATCAGTCGCAAGGACGGCCTTTGTCTTCAACGGGTCAATCGCATCTTTCGCCCTGCGTTCTGGAGGGCGCTGTGCCTCACTGAGACGTGCCAACTCCTGTAACCACTCGCGCTGAACACGCACGGGCTCCAGACGCGGCAAATGCTTCGGAGGGATCAACAAGGACGTAACACGCTTCTGAAATTCGATGGTTGGGTCGTCGGGCTCTTCCTCTTCCTCTTTGTCTTCCTCGAAAGCAGCGGCCTTCCAGGCTTCCTCCAATTCGTCTTCTTTCTTCCTTCCCCATTCCTCTGCAAGATCCAATGGCTTATGTATCGGCTTCGGTGGCGGATGAGTAACTGACTTGCGTAGCCTAAGGACGGTGCGCTTGAAATCTGAACGCGGAGGCCCTGCGTAAGAGAAGACGATGGTAGCGCCGCCTTCGGAGACATATTTCCAGTCTGAAGGAGAGGTGGTAGTCGCGTCCGGGTCGTTGGGCATTTCGGTTTTGGGTGTTGTGGTTATTGGCAAAGTGTGGAGACGCTGGCGGGCTATATTTAAATGGCGCCCTGTGCTATTACAAAATTTTCTTTGCCGCCGAGCACTCGTTGGAAAATACAGTTCCCGGTTTTTATCTCGCGAATGAAAATCTACTGCAATTGGTTGTCTGAATGAATTATAAATAAGGCGCCCAACCGCAGGCCGCAGTGGTTGCCCTGATTCTAAGCCTGGGAAAGATTGTATCAGCGGCACTCTAAAAACTGTTCTTGGAAGTGAAGACTAGTTGCCAACAACCTCGAAATCTGGGAGACAGTATACCAAACTGCGGTTAGGAGGGTTTCAGAGCAAAGACCTTATATTCCCATCAAATAAACATGTAAAGTATCGCAGGTATCGAGGAATGAAGGGGGGTATATGGATTGAAAGAATGACGGAAAAGGTTCGTCACCAACGATGCCTAAATAAAGCCTCTAGAGGCTCTAAGGATCGGGCACATATCCTCAGGAACTCAACAAGTAAAAAGCCAGGAGTACAGAGCAAATGAGAACGCCGAGTAGATCAATCATTGGCTTGGAGGAACATTGCCAGATGGTCCTCGTGCATTCGTGCATGCGTTGGACCAGAAACAGACCCCCAGGTGCCGTACTGCCTTTGAGACCGCCTTGGAACCTCCGCATTTTGAATCGCTTTTGTGACTCATATTGCGGCTAGGGGCGTGTGGCTCGTCGCTGTCCGCAGGGAATCCAACAGGGGGTGGGTGAGATGGATTAACGACACCCACAGAAACCGAGCTGGACGCATGAGGGTCTAGCCGTAGTGAGTGACCGCCGAGTGAGGATCCTCTGGGTGGGGGGAACGAATTCTTGGGTTTTATTGCGCGCTGGAGTGTCCTTGCTCGCCGGTGCTGTGTTAATGGGAACCCATGGGGCGTGGAGCCTTTGGTATGATGAGATGCCGCGGTTCTATCGTCATTCAGGTCAACCGCATCTTGACGCGACCTAGCAAAGTCGTCGTTCGATCCTTGAGTATCGCTTGCCGACATCTCGATTCTAATTTCATGACCAGTTCTGTCAGTTGGAAACCTCACGACATTGCAAGGATGGACTTACTCCACGGGTATTTGTTCGGCGGTGGCAGTGAATCCAAGGCCACCTCTATATCTCGCCTCGCCACGATTCGGATTAGATGGTGTATAGTGCTCAGAAGAGTGGGTTGCAACGCTGGCGCCATCCTCGGAAGCGAAGTTCCTCTTAAGGTGTGCGTCCACCTCCGAGAGACCAAGCACCATAGTTTCCCTCCTCTGTGCGCCTAGGCTTTCAAACTCCACAACATGTATTTCAGTTAGTGACTTGTTTGAAGGGCGGCCTGGAGCAACGCGTTTCGTTTTCCAACTAGCAGAGAGGGCGACCTGGGTTCCCCATGGGTCCATGAATGTATCGAACTTGAGCGAGGGGGACCTAGTAAGCAGCTTCGGGCAGACCTTGGCTTCTGCGTAGGCGAGTGGTTGAGCGCAAGGACATGGGCTGTCGAATTCCTCTTGCTGCGCTTACCCGCGTGTAAATGTCGGATCGCTTCTGGATGAGACCTTGCAGTCTTTCGTTTGAATTGGCATTGCGCAAATAGTGCCGAGGAGGCGGAGGGGTGAGAGATGCAACAAGGGGGGGTTGGGAAGACTTGAAGGCAACGGAAACATAAGGATGAAGAGTGTGTGGACTTGTTGTTTGAGTCGGTGAAGATTCAATTTTCTGGCGCTCCGAGTCGGAGATGATTGGAGCCATCTTTGTAGTCGACAATCCTTAGTGGAAGGCGAGGATTTTACGGCTGTGCAATCTAAGATAGGAGTCGAATGTGAATTTTAAGTGCTTCTGATCAGTAATGGTGCGGCCGTGACGAAGGTTGGTTGAAGGGGTTGGGCGGAGACTGACGAGCGGAGTGGTCCACTTATGTATACAGCCGCTCCCGACGCACCCGCGTGAGATATACCTGTAGAAGTCAGGGTAAGTAGTTCGCATGCGCACCTCAGTGGTTCATCGAAGTCGCGCGACAATTAATGGCCTGTTTGGCTACCGACTTCCGCCGAGACCCAATACTTTACCGGAGGTCGCCAAGGTGGTTACTTCTCCCGTTTGTCGGAACGGATGGCAGGGGTCAAGCACATGCATGCCAACAGATTTCAACACAGCCTGACTGGCCATCCTTGACATTGCTTCGTGAGTTTAATGGCCAAAGGTGTAACAGACGATTAGGCGCAGAACGATGGGCGAGGGAGTGCGCTCCGACTCCATTGTACCCACCTGACAATTGCGGTCCCCACAACCCCCACATGTGATCGGTTACCGAGTAACGGACGTGTTCCATATCGCGACCCTCCGCAAAAGTGCCAAACATCTGACCAAATTTTTTATGCTAGAGCATTCTGCCAGATGGCTGGACTTGGATTGATTTGAGACGTCGGATTTGAATCTCAGTATCTCGAACCTCAGGGGCGGATAGCAACCCGGATTATCATTCACACGAACCAAGTCTAGTCATCGCCATGATCCTCATCGTGGTACCAGAGGAAGGGATTCTTCTCGAAAGAAGCGCGATCCGTTGATCGGCGCGTTGCGAAGGGCCCCGCTGGCATACAATCGGAGAGCGTCAATGGGTTAGATTCAAAGAAGACAGGAAGGTTGTGTAGCTTTGACAGTCTGGCACCCCCCGTTGGCATTTCTCATCGATGGCATCGGGTCCAAGAAGGATGAGCCATATTGGCTGTCACCTCGTTGAAGAACAGGCGCCACATCGTTTCATTTTATAGGGGATTTTACTCTTGTGCTAAGGAATGGTCTCGACCTTTGAATAGCCCTGTACTGCGCCGCCCTCTGGCCTTCATAATCCACAGCCCTGCTCAAAGGGATAAGTTCCTGGGATGTACTATCTTGCAAACATGCGCGGTCCGTAGTCATACGAAGATTCCAATCGAATACAGGCATCGGGGGCTTCCAAGGCGGCGACCGTCTATTCGACCTGGAAGCTATTGATAATCTTCCATTACGGAGGGTGGTGTCGCCATAACAATACATATACTTATGATTGGTGCCAAGGCTTTGTTGGTGTTAAACAAAGACGACTTCCACTCGATGAGCCTGAGACGTGGCTTCTTATATTTGACAGCGCCAAAGTACATGTTCAACTGTACAGCTGTGTGTATCCGCCGGCCCGTCTACGGAGAACCTGCCGCATTTTGCGATCCGATCGCAACTTTGCGCAACTCGCTAGACAATTCTATTACTGCGAGGATGCGGGACAACCTTTAGAGTGGCATCGCATATATGAGGAGGGGTGTAGCGGCTTACCCAAGCTTAATTCACGGTGTGAAAGTGTAATGCTTGAAGCGTTTTTAGACTCGTTCGTCTCGAGATGGCAACATTGGCTAGTCACTTATTGACTCATCATTGGAACTCCCTTTCTCAAAGACTCCAGAGAGGTTGAACTTCATATAAGGGGGGGTTTGGCCTTGTGATTTATGTATCGCCATCACCTATGCTAGAATCAGTGGCAGCTAAGAGATTCAAATGAAAATGGTACCAGGTGAGGCCCTCACTCCCTGTCGCTGTGCTTCCATCATTCCCAATCCGTTTACCACTTCGAACCTCAGTGGTGTGACGAACATCCTGTGAAAACCTGACCGCTGGCCATTTTCGCTCATCTGTCGCTTGGTCAGTCCGTTTCTCGTACGGGGGAGATTTCCGCTTCGATTCACCAACAGTCAAAAAAAAACAATGATAACCCAAAGAGTGCCATTTCCTGGTCAGAAAGAGCCTGAGGCTATATTATAGAACCCTTGAACTCAACCGACAGTCCAAATTGACCGGCTGAAGCTCACACGTAGCATACCATATGACCGAGCATGATCAAGGACTAACCTTGGGGGTGGCCGCACCGTTACGGTCTAATCCGCGAGCTCTGACGCTCTCTCTACATCGATAAATTGCCCTCGATGTCACGTCCTGGGAAATCTTCACATGCGCCTTCCCTTCCAAAGCTGACAGCTTTTAAAAATTTGGTTTCGACTTGTGCACGTAAGGCGAACCTGCTGATCATGTAAACAGTCACTTTCAATCGGACATACTTCACCGGCTCAATACCACGGCCGTAGTGGATATTGCGCTCCAGGGAAGCAAATAACGTATGCACCCGTGAAGAAACAACACAACACTTTATGGGGTTATCAAACTGGTGTCAATACGGGTCTGCCGATTGCTGGAAGTTCGTTCTCAATAATTTCCTTGTAAACCACCTGACAAGCGGCTCAACCGTGAGGGCCCCCACTTTCCGCTTAAGTTCTGATCCAGGAATTGAGAACCGGGAAAGACTCGGGTCAGCGGCCTGTTAGCGTTTTGCGGTTGGTGCGATGGCTGTGCCCAATTGTACATGGCGGCCTCCTCCGCACCAATGGGCGTACTACATGAACGCACTTCACTTGCCCCAGTGATCATGTGAGCGGGGTTTGGAAGCCTAGTTCTACAGAGGTTGTTCCCATTTACTCCTGCTCGCCTTTTGACACACCTGCTATGAATGCGCCATTACTGATGAACAAGCCCCTCGATGACCTATTGAGTGCGTCGGTCAGTATTTCCCCATAATTGTTCCTTTCACAGAAAATTAAGTCCCCACATTGTCAATGTCATTGGGAAACATCTCTTCCCACTTCCTCAGTACGTTTTTGACGCACCCATGGTATCATCTGATCGTTTAACTTTCCAGCGTGTCAAGACTTGAGCCACTACATCGCCGTCACCGCCAACTTTGAGTCAAGTCCATACCTTAATTGCGTATTTTGTAATAGAAGCTTAATTCCAAGCTATTATACCCTGTCACATCGAGATACATGTGGCTAGTGGCTGCTTTCTTTAGATTACTGATTGGGAATACTCCAAGGTATACTGTGCTTTACTTGTACGAGCCCTGTCGTATGACGTAGGTGATTGTGATAGATACAATGTTCTATCG